>OLFT01000625.1_pt1 | contig 44167 bp, 37 predicted proteins | sample 1604921 | NCBI WGS metagenome assembly OLFT01 (sample SAMEA3888897, study PRJEB22519) | human gut metagenome | biome: human gut; feature: human-associated habitat; material: faeces | place: Denmark | collected 2013 | reverse complement strand
CCGGATGTGATACGATCCTTGCACAGATGGCGGCAGAATGCCTGGATTGTCCGGTGGAAAATATAGAAGTCCTCGGAGCAGATACGGATTCGTCTCCATACGATTCGGGATCTTATGCGTCAAGTACGACATATGTAACAGGAAAAGCGGTAGAAAAAGCCTGCCAGAAACTGATCGCCAGAATTCTTGAGATTGCATCCGGTATGCTGGATGCACCGGTGGAAGAACTGGAATTTGCAAGCGACCGTGTAGAATGGCCAAAAGCACGGAAGTCTGTATCACTGATAGATATTGGTACGAAATCAATGTGTGGAAATGGCTGTGCACTGGAAGCGACAGAAAGTAACAGTTCACCGACATCACCGCCGCCATTCATGGCAGGAGCTGTGGAGATTGAACTGGACAAAGAGACCGGTCATGTGGAGATATTGGATTATAAAGCGGTTGTGGACTGCGGAACAGTAGTGAATCCAAATCTTGCAAGAGTACAGACCGAAGGTGGTCTGGTACAGGGAATTGGCATGACGCTTTATGAGAACATCCAGTACAATGACAAAGGAACCATGTTGAATAATTCTTTCATGCAGTACAAGATCCCGTCCAGAAGAGATATGGGAAACATCCAGGTGGAATTTGAAAGCAGTTTTGAGCCGACGGGACCGTTCGGAGCAAAATCCATCGGAGAAATCGTAATTAATACTCCTGCACCGGCACTTGCACATGCAATTGCCAATGCGACAGGAATTTGGTTTAAGGAACTTCCGATTACCAGTGAGCAGATCGCAATGGGAGTTTTTGAGAAGGAAGATATAAAATAGATCATATATTAAAAAATATATGTATAAATGACTTGCAATCAGAACGAAAAGTCATTACAATATGGGGTAACGTTTAGAAAAATATGTGGAGGCCGCTAAGATGCAGTTATTAAAAGACAGAATCCGCAAGGATGGAAAGATAAAAGAAGGCAACGTCTTAAAGGTGGACAGCTTTCTCAATCATCAGATGGATGTAAAGTTATTTCAGGAAATCGGGAAGGAATTCAAGAGAAGATTTGAAGGTGAGGAGATTACGAAGATTCTTACGATCGAAGCTTCTGGGATCGGAATCGCATGTGTTGCGGCTGAAGTATTTGATGTACCGGTTGTATTTGCAAAGAAGACACAGACAAAGAATATTGCAGGGGATGTATATACAACAAAGGTAGAATCATTCACACACGGAAGAGTTTATGATATTATCGTTTCCAGAGAATTTCTTGGAAAAGGAGATAAGGTTCTTCTGATTGATGATTTCCTTGCTAACGGGAAAGCACTGGAGGGACTGGCAGAACTGGTTAAAAAGTCAGGAGCCGAGCTGGTCGGAGCTGGTGTTGTGATCGAGAAAGGATTTCAGGTTGGTGGAGATATCATCCGCTCCAAAGGAATTCATCTGGAGTCGCTGGCAATCGTAGAAAGTATGGATGAGAAGACAGGGGAAGTCGTTTTCCGTAATTAACAGCTAAAATTCAAAGGATTTTTTAAGGGAATGTGAGGGTTTCATATTCCCTTTTTTTTATTCCTATGCTATACTTTATGATAAGTATGTGAATGCATAAAGAGAACTTATAGTAAGGAGTAAGAACTTATGAAAAGAGTATTGTTAAAACTCAGCGGGGAAGCTCTCGCAGGCGATAAAAAGACAGGATTTGATGAAGCTACCTGTATGGGTGTTGCAAAACAGGTAAAGCAGCTTGTAGATGATGGGGTACAGGTTGCGATTGTAACAGGTGGTGGTAACTTCTGGAGAGGAAGAACCAGCGAGACGATAGACCGTGTTAAAGCAGACCAGATCGGGATGCTGGCAACAGTTATGAACTGTATTTATGTATCTGATATTTTCCGTTATGCAGGAATGAAGACAGAAGTATTTACACCATTTGTGTGTGGCGCATTTACTACATTGTTTTCTAAAGATGCGGCAGTAGAAGCACTGAATGAAGGAAAAGTTGTGTTCTTCGCAGGCGGAACAGGACATCCATACTTCTCGACAGATACTGGTGCGGTTTTAAGAGCAATTGAGATTGAAGCAGATGCTATGCTTCTTGCAAAAGCAATTGACGGAATTTACGACAGCGATCCGAAGGTTAATCCGGAAGCAAAGAAATATGACGAGATTTCTATTCAGGAAATTATTGATAAGAAGCTGATGGCTGTAGACCTGACAGCATCTATTATGTGTCTGGAGAATAAGATGCCGATGCTGGTATTCGGACTGAATGAAGAGAACAGCATTGTTGAGACGATGAAGGGAACATTTACAGGAACAAAAGTAACAGTATAAGTATTATTATGGATTATTGCGATAAAAGGAGATCACGCTATGAATGAAAGATTAAAAACATTTGAGGAAAAGATGAAAAAAACAATTGGAAATCTGGACGGAGAACTTTCAGCAATCCGTGCAGGACGTGCGAATCCAAATGTGTTAAATAAAATTGTAGTAGACTATTATGGAACACCGACACCAATCCAGCAGGTGGCTAACGTATCTGTACCGGAAGCGCGTATGATTCAGATCCAGCCATGGGAGAAAAGCATGGTAAGAGAGATCGAGAAAGCAATTATGACTTCTGATCTCGGAATCAATCCTACCAATGACGGAACAACTGTACGTCTTCTCTTCCCGGAACTTACAGAGGATCGTAGAAAAGAACTGGTTAAAGATGTTAAGAAAAAAGGGGAAGCTGCAAAAGTTGCAATCCGTAACATCCGTCGTGACGGAATTGATGCAGCTAAGAAATTAAAAGGAACAGATGTCTCAGAAGATGAGATCAAGGACATGGAAGATGATCTGCAGAAACTGACAGATAAATATGTAAAAGAAGTGGATAAAGCTGTAGAATCAAAATCAAAAGAGGTTATGACAGTATAAGATCTGCAACAGATAAAAAGGTATAGAATAAGAAGGGGATAAGATCCAGAGAATCTGGAACTGTCCCCTCTGTTCTTGTATGACTGAAGAGCACTAAAAAGTTTTTTGATTACATAAGTTCGAATGTGTTAGTAGGAGGAAATAATCATATGAATGTACCAAAGCATGTTGCAATCATATTGGATGGAAATGGCCGTTGGGCTAAGGCAAAGGGAATGCCCCGGAATTATGGTCACGCACAGGGTAGTAAGAATGTAGAGCGTATCTGTGAGGAAGCATGGAGAATGGGGATTAAGTACTTGACTGTCTATGCATTTTCTACAGAAAACTGGAACCGTCCGGATGATGAAGTCAATGCATTGATGAAGCTTTTACGTAATTATATGAAGACATGTCTGAAGACAGCAGCAAAGAATGATATGAAGGTCCGTGTGATTGGAGATATCACCAGACTGGATGAAGATATTCAGAAGAGAATTCTGGAACTGGAAGAGGCAACGAAGAATAATAGCGGTCTGAATTTCCAGATTGCGATCAATTATGGAAGCCGTGATGAGATGGTCCGTGCAATCCGGAAGCTTGCAAAGGATTGTATAGATGGAAAAGTGAATCCGGAAGAGATTGAAGAACAGACATTTGAACAATATCTGGATACAAAGGGAATTCCGGATCCGGATCTGATGATCCGCACAAGCGGGGAACTCAGACTTTCCAATTATCTGTTATGGCAGCTGGCGTATACAGAGTTTTATTTTACAGATGTTCCATGGCCGGATTTCAGTAAAGAAGAACTGGAAAAGGCGATTGAACAGTATAATCACCGCGACAGACGTTACGGCGGTGTGAAGGAGGAAGAAGAACAGAATGTTTAAGACAAGATTATTAAGTGGGATTGTTTTGGTCATTATCTTAATAGCAACAGTTGGAACCGGTGGCGGATTGTTGTTCGGTTTTCTGGCACTGATCAGTCTGATCGGATTGTCGGAACTTTATAAAGTTGTGGATGTGCAGAGCAAGATATTAGGTTTTACCGGTTATCTGGCAGCCGTTGTATATTACGGAATCTTATATACCGGACAGATGCAGTATGTGACATTTCTTACGATTGTATTTCTGGTCGTACTGATGGCGGTATATGTATTTTCATTTCCGGTATTTAAAGCAGAGCAGGTGATGACGGTATTCTTTGGTGTATTTTATGTTGCAGTGATGCTGTCTTATGTATACCAGACAAGAATGCTGGATGACGGAGCTGTTGCAGTATGGCTTATCTTTTTGAGCTCCTGGGGATGCGATACTTGCGCGTACTGCGTAGGTATGCTTCTTGGAAAGCATAAGATGGCACCGAAGTTAAGCCCGAAGAAATCTGTAGAAGGTGGAATCGGTGGAATCGTAGGAGCAGCTCTTCTAGGGGCAATCTTTGCTCTTGCAGCGAATAAGATTACAGGAGCAAGTGTGAATCCGGGACAGTATGCAATTATCTGTGGAGTTGGAGGAATGATCTCACAGATTGGTGATCTTGCAGCTTCTGCGATCAAACGTAATCATGATATCAAAGATTATGGAAAACTGATTCCGGGACATGGCGGAATTCTTGACAGATTTGACAGTGTTATCTTTACGGCGCCGATCATTTATTATCTTGCAACATTTCTTGCAGGCAGATTGTAGGAGGTTCATATGAAAAAGATAGCAATTTTAGGTTCCACTGGTTCTATCGGGACACAGACGCTGGAAGTGGTCAGAGAGAACGGTGATATTGAAGTGCTTGGACTGGCAGCCGGAAGTAATATTAAGATGCTGGAAGAACAGATCCGTGAATTCCATCCGCAGATCGTGGCTGTATGGTCAGAAGAAAAAGCAGAGGAATTACGTGTGAATGTAGCAGATACGGACACGCAGATCGTGGCAGGCATGGATGGACTTCTGGAAGTCGCAACCATGAATGATACAGAGATTCTTGTGACAGCGGTTGTCGGTATGATCGGTATCCGTCCTACAATTGAAGCAATCAAGGCAGGAAAAGATATTGCGCTTGCCAATAAAGAGACGTTGGTAACGGCAGGACATATCATTATGCCGCTGGCAAAAAAGATGGGAGTATCGATTCTCCCGGTAGACAGTGAGCATAGCGCCATTTTCCAGTCATTACAGGGCAATCGTCACGGGGCAGTTCATAAGATTCTTCTGACCGCATCCGGCGGTCCGTTCCGTGGGAAAAAATCAGAAGAACTGATGGAAATCAAGGTGGAAGATGCATTGAAGCATCCAAACTGGTCAATGGGACGTAAGATCACAATTGATTCCTCTACAATGGTCAACAAAGGTCTCGAAGTCATCGAAGCCAAATGGTTATTTGATGTAGATGTGGATCGGGTGCAGGTTGTAGTACAGCCACAGAGTATTATTCATTCTATGGTAGAGTATGTAGATGGTGCGATCATTGCAGAGCTTGGAACACCGGATATGAAGCTTCCAATCCAGTATGCATTATATTATCCGGAGAGAAGATTCCTCCCGGGGGACAGAGTAGACTTCTGGACATTGGGAAAACTGGAATTTGAGAAGCCGGATACAGATACATTCTATGGACTGGAGCTTGCATACGAAGCAGGAAGAAAGGGCGGAAGCCTTCCGACTGTATTCAATGCAGCAAATGAACTTGCGGTAAGCAAGTTCCTGAACAGAGAAATCAAGTATCTGGAGATCACGGAGATCATCGAAGACTGTATGAAGGCACACAAAAATATTGAAAATCCAACATTGGAACAGATTCTGGAGACAGAAGCAGCGACCTATGAAAGAATCAACAGCAGGAGGTAATTAGAAATTTGGGAATTATATTAGCAATCTTGTTATTCAGCTTCATCGTATTTTTTCATGAGCTGGGGCATTTCTTACTGGCGAAGAAAAATGAAATTGATGTAGATGAGTTTGCTATAGGAATGGGACCGGCAATTTATTCAAAAGAATATAAAGGGACCAGATACGCCGTACGTATCCTTCCAATCGGAGGGTTCTGTGCGATGGGGGAAGATGAAGAGGCGAATGATTCGCCGAATAACTTTAATAATAAATCCGTATGGGCGCGAATCTCAGTCATAGCGGCAGGGCCTGTGTTTAACTTTATTCTGGCTTTTATCTTTGCAGTGATCATAACGGCAATGGTTGGTTACGATAAGCCGGTAATCGGGGCAGTGGAATCCGGATATCCGGCAGCGGAAGCTGGTTTGAAAAAAGGTGACGAGATCGTGCAGATGGGGGATAAAAAGATCCACATTTTCCGTGAAGTCAGTTTTTATAATCAGTTTCACTCTGATGAAGACGTGGTTGTCACTGTGCTGAGAAACGGAAAAGAAAAGACCGTTACACTGACTCCGAAGATGGACAAAGAACTGGGATATAAGAGACTCGGAATCGGCAGTTCCGGTTATACCAAAGCCAATGCACTGACGGCGGTCAAATATGGCGGCTATGAAGTGAAATTCTGGATCTGCACGACACTGGACAGTCTGAAGATGTTAGTGACCAGACAGATCGGAGTGAACGAACTTTCCGGACCGGTCGGAATTGTTAATACGGTAGATACCACCTATAAGCAGAGCCGTTCCTATGGTCTGTTTGTCGTCATTGTAGAGATGCTGAATCTGGCAATTCTGCTGTCGGCGAACCTTGGTGTGATGAACCTTCTGCCGCTTCCGGCACTGGATGGGGGACGACTGGTGTTCCTGATCATCGAAGCAATCAGAGGAAAGCGTGTGCCGCCGGAGAAAGAAGGGTATGTACATTTCGCAGGGATCGTGCTGTTGATGGCGCTTATGGTGTTTGTGATGTTTAATGATGTGCATCGGATATTCTTTGGGGGATAGAAGAAATCATTATTGATGATCTTAAGATTTGCGTTGCAGATTTGGTGAAATAATTACTATTATTTTTATAATTTTGTTTTTAAATCGGAAAGAAATCAAAAAGGAGATCTTTCCGATTTTCTGTGCGCTTGGCTGCGCATGTTGCAGTAAAATATATAGTTGGGAAAATGACAGATGAAGACTTATTGCATCAATTAAAAGCTGCAAGTGAAAATCACTGCCTTTTTTATGAACAGGTATCTGGTGAATGGATTGACGGAGCAGAAAGGAAGAAAAATGAGAAAAGCGATTGTATACACATCTGTGCATCATGGAAATACGGAAAAATTAGTAAAAAGGATAGCAGAAGAATGTCAGGTGGATTTGATAGATGCTATAAAACAAATGAACGCAGATTTAAATGATTATGATATGATTGGGTTCGCATCAGGAATCTATTATTCAAAATTCCACCAGTCAATATTAAAATTTTCTGAGGAGAATTTATCAGCCGACAAAAAGGTATTTCTGATCTGTACTTATGGTGGAAGTGCGAATTATAAATCCATAGAGCAGATTTTGGATAAAAAACATGCCAGTGTGGTTGGAAAATTTGGCTGTAAAGGGTATGACACATTCGGACCATTTAAACTGGTTGGAGGTATTGCTAAAGGCCATCCGAATGAAGAAGATATGAAAAACGCAGTGGACTTCGTAAAAGGATTACGGAATCTGATTTTGTGCTGCGGATATACGGTCCCGTGTCAAAACCACTTGTGAAGATTGGCGATAATACCTATCAAGTGAATGTTTCCTTGAATGCTGGTGAACGACTAGAAATTGATTCCAGAAAAAGGACAGTAAGCCTGATACACACTGACGGGTATACGGAAAATGTTCTTTGGTCTGCCGCAAAAGAGTATTATATCTTTGAGAAGATCGTATCTGGCACACAGATTATTGCGTGGGATGGTAGTTTCGCGTTCGACTTAATTTTGATTGATAAAAGGAGTGAACCGTTGTGGAAGTAATGTATGCAGACATAAACAGGCTTCCACGAGGGAGCCTTGAAAAGTATTCGATTGATCTGGAACTTGGCGGCGACAATGACTTCGAGCTCCAGATGAACGTGAGAAATCACTGTATGAGTGCCGGATGTATCTGGTATGTTGAAAATGAAGAATACGGCGGTATTGTAGATGATGTAAAAGTTGATACTGATAAATCTAAGGTATATTATTCTGGGCGATCTTGGCGTGGTATTCTGGAAAAGAAGGTAATCAGACCAGACACTGGAAAAGATTATCTGACGGTATCTGGGGATGCAAATGACATTCTTGCGTTGCTGATAAAACGCTGTGATCTGGTAGATCTGTTTGTGGTTCCGGACATGTCTTCCGGGATACAGATAAGTAGCTATCAGTTTCCGAGATACATTGATTTGTATTCCGGTATTGTGAAGATGCTGTCCTCTGCCGGGGCAAAACTGAAAATCACCTATGATGACAAGGAATCTTGTGTGAATATATCAGCTATCCCAATCAGTGATTTGTCAGAAAAATATGAGTATTCTGATGATTACGGAATGAAAATCATAATCGAAAAGAAAAAAGGTGGGACAAACCACCTGATCTGTCTCGGAGCTGGCGAGTTGGTAGCCAGAACAGTGATTGATCTGTATGTAGGTAGTCCTCTATATATGGATATGTGCGACGTCGCACAGGAAGGAGATCAAAATGGCATTAAACGGAATAGATATAAGTAATCATCAGAAAGGACTCAATCTGAAGGATATAACTTGCGATTTTGTAATTTGTAAGGCTACAGAGGGAACAACCTTCGTAGATAAATACTGTGACGGCTTCATGCAACAGGCCATGAAACTTGGCAAAAAAGTAGGCGTGTATCATTTTGCGAGCGGCAAAACAACCGGAAAAGCTGAAGCGGATTTCTTTTTGAAGAATGTACAGGGATATATTGGAAAAGCAATCTTAATCTTGGATTGGGAAGGAGACGCAGTAAAGAAAGGCGTAGGATATGCAAAAGAATTCCTGGATCGCGTGCTGGAGAAGACAGGGATCAAGCCTATGTTATACAGCTACAACAATTGCATCAATGCTTATGACTGGTCAGCGGTCAAAAACGCAGACTATGGCCTTTGGAACGCTGGCTACTACAATGGATATACAGAAATGGGATACACTCCGAAAGCACCTCTGAAAGGAGGACTTGGAGCATGGGGAAGCTGTGCAATGTATCAGTACACTTCGAGTGGAAAATTAACAGGTTGGCCTGGACATCTGGATTTAGATGTATTCTATGGAGATGCAGCCGCATGGGACAAATATGCCGGCGGTTCGGCCGGAGCTGGAACATCTATCGCAAAACCAGCACCCGCACCAATTCCTGCAGTAAATCCAACCAATCAATCCATGAAGAATGCGCAGATTCATATTAATAATTTTACAGACGCCGGAATCCCCGAAGATGGAAAGAACGGTCCGAAGACACGTAAAGGATTAATTATGGCATTGCAGACTGCTTGCAATATGGATTATAGTTCCGGTTTGACCGTAGATGGAAAAATCGGAGAAAAGACCAATGCTGCACGTGACCTCCATTATGTAAAACGTGGAGAGAAGCAGTATCTTGTTACATTCGTTGAAATCGGACTTACAGCACTTGGATATTATAGCGGAGCAGTAGAAGCGCCAGGAATTTTCGGCGGTGGGTTGGAAACAGCGGTAGATAAATTCCAGAATGATACCGGTCTCAACAACGACAAAGTGGCCGGAAGGAATGTTATGGATATGATCCTTAGAAAAATGGGATGTATTTAAATTGAAGATTAACGTGAAGTAACAGGGGAAAATTCTCCGCCCAGTTACTTCATTAAATGGGAAGACCAAGATCTACGTCATTGCAATCCATGAAACAGTTGGCTTTAAAACTGCACCAGATGCAGCACTGTTTTCAACTTTTGTGGTAAATCTAGTCTTAGTGACAGATGAATAATTTACAAATACATTTATACTTCCGTATAGCAGATTAGTTGTTCTACTTCGTATAGAACATACAACTATTGTTTGGATACTGTTGGCTGCTACTTCGATGTCCGTTGTCGTGCCAAACTGAGCCTTGCTATTTTATAAAGTAATCGTAATAATGATATAAATAGGTAAAAATTCACTTTATAGGTTATAGCAAAAAGGTCATCCAGTTCGGACACTGCACCTGCCGCCCGTCACAATACTGTGTCAGTATCGGCTGCTTCACATTCGGTCTGGAAAGATAATCGGCAAACAATTCATCAACGATCACAGAGATCGTATCATAGATATTCCGTTCGGGAATCCATTTATGGTCAAAAGCGGTGGATGAGGTAATCGTGAAATCATATCCTTTGTTCCGGTACCATTCTGTATACACACGGTTCAGTGTGAAGGACATGATCGCCAGAACATTTGCCCGGATCGTATCTTCAGGCCAGGTAGCATAGATTTCGCTGGAAGCCACATTTTTGATATAGTCTTTATACTTTACGTAATAATTTCTTGCGGTAGAATCCCGCGGGCTTCCATCGTGGACAACAATATATTCAGGAACGACGACACGACTTAAGACAATCTCACCGGATTCGATGGTTGGCTTGATCTCATCCTCTGGAATCTTGGGTGGGTATGTGGCATATAATGTATGAGCGGGTATGACGAACATAGCTTCATTTTCTTCCTGGTTATCGACGGGTTTCATGCTGACATTCTGCAGGGCTGTTACGTGGGGCAGAATCTCTGTTCCGGCAATGCTGACGGATTCATATCCGGCAGCAGATATTTGTAAGGTGTATTCTGAATACGGCTGGATCTCATTTTCCGGGTCCAGGCTGTATTCCAGCGGTGGTGCGGAAAGATCGATCATATCGGTATGTCCGGAACTGTCGGTAGTAAGCTGCTCTAAAGGAGTTTCCGGGATACCGGTGTAGGAGATGGAAATCCGGGCTCCCTGAATCGGATATGCAGTGATGTCGGAGACAAGATTGATCTGCAGACGGCCTTTATCAGGAGTATCCTGAGTGGTTGGAGTCGCTCCATTCATAATAATAGGACCTCTTTTAAGACTCTGTTACTGACAGAGTATGCAAAAGTAAGAAAAATGTGAGAATTGCGGAAAGAGAAAGAAACCGGTATAATAAAGTATTCCTACATTATGCAGGAAATCATAAGAATGATAGAAACAGGAGCGAAAAACAGAGCATGAAAAGAAGACATTTGCGAATATATAGAAAAAGAAGAAAAAAGAAAACGCTCATCCTGATTCTGATATGCATCTTACTCATAGGAATCGCGGCAGCAGAGCGAATCGGATACATAGATATGGAACAATTTATTTCCAATAAACAGGAAGCGATTCCTTATCAGAAAGTATCCAAAACGGCAGAAGAGAACACAGAAAAATACTATTACCGGCAATTGCCGGAAGAACAGAAGCAAGTTTATCGGGAAATCCTGGAAGGTGTCAGAAATCACACAGAGGAGATATATGTACATGATACAGATGCGGATGAGACGAATCAGATATTCCGGAAGCTGATGAAAGATCAACCGGATATCTTCTGGTGTGATGGAACAGCGACAGCTACAACGCATAAGGGAACGGAAAGCTATACGGTTCTGAAACCAAAATATTTTTATACAGCTAAGGAAAGCCAGACGATGCAGACAGAGATTACGCAGGCGGCAGCAAAGTGGCTGGCAGGTCTGGATGCTGACGCAGATGAGTATCAAAAAATTCTCTATGTGTATGAAAAAATCGTAGATGAAGTGGACTATGACGAGAGTGCACCGGATAACCAGAACATTTACAGCATATTTGTCAACAGGCAATCCGTATGTGCCGGATATTCAAAGGCAACGCAATACTTACTGGAACAACTTGGTGTGTTCTGTACTTATGTGACAGGAAAGACGACAGAAGGCGGAAACCATGCATGGAATCTGGTGAAGTGCAACGGCGATTATTATTACGTTGACACAACCTGGGGAGATCCGGTGTTTCAGCAGGAAGAAGGCGAGGATATATCCCGGGATACAAATCAAGAAACAGACACTTCCGGGAATAAGACAAATATCAGTTATGATTACATGTGCTGTGATGATACACAGCTGTTCCAGACACATATCCTGGATAAAGACACGCAGATGCCGGAGTGCAGCAAGAAGGATTGCAATTATTATGTGGTAAATGGAATGTATTACACGCAGTATGATGCGGAACAGGCATTGGGAGCCATGAACCAGACAATCTGGACGAAGAAAAGTGCGACCACTTTCAAGTTCTCTGACAATGCGGTTTATCAACAGGCGCATGATGACATTTTCCAGAAAGAACTTGCAAAAGCAGCGCAGAATCTGGCAGACTACTATGGGTTATCACAGGTGAAGTACCAGTACATCGATGATCCGAGATTACACAAGATTGTAATATTTTGGCAGTATTCATAAAAAAACAAAAATATCCGTTGAAAATCCTCGGATTATGTAGTATAATTTTTACAATTTGTGAAGACATAAATTGTCTGGTACCGATGGATCAAAACAGGGCAGTTTTGTGCTTGCACAAACTGCCTTTTGTTCTATATTTTTAAGAAAAAATTCCTTGTTACAACGAATTTTTTTTGCCCAAATATAGGAATATACCTGAGGGACGGCGGAATGGCTTCATAAAAAAGAAAAAGAAACACAGAAGGGAAAAGGTGAATATATGAAAGCATTTCTTATATTAGAAGACGGGACTGTCTTTACCGGAACCAGTATCGGTTCGACAAAAGACATGATTAGTGAGATAGTGTTTAATACTTCAATGACAGGTTATCTGGAGGTATTAACCGACCCTTCTTATGCGGGACAGGCCGTAGTAATGACCTATCCATTGATTGGAAATTATGGCATCACACCGGATATGGAGTCAAGGAAGGCATGGCCGGATGGATATATCGTAAGAGAACTTTCCAGAATGCCAAGCAACTTCCGTTGTGAAGGAACAATTCAGGATTTCCTGAAAGAACAGGATATTCCGGGAATTGCAGGAATTGATACACGTGCCCTTACAAAGGTTCTTCGTGAAAAGGGAACCATGAATGGAATGATCACCACCAATGAGAATTATAATTTAGACGAGATCCTTCCGAAGCTAAAAGCTTATACAGTTGGTGATGTGGTATCAAAAGTAACATGTGATGAAAAATATGTCTTAGAAGGCAATGGACCAAAGGTAGCTCTTATGGACTTTGGTGCGAAAAAGAACATTGCCAAGTCTTTAAATGAACGTGGCTGTGAAGTAACAGTCTATCCGGCAGGTACAAAGGCAGAAGAAATCATTGCTTCTGAACCGGACGGTATTATGTTGTCTAATGGACCTGGAGATCCGGAGACATGCGTATCTATTATCGAAGAGATCAAGAAATTATACAATACTGATATTCCTATTTTTGCAATTTGTCTTGGACATCAGCTTATGGCACTTGCAAATGGCGCAAAGACTTATAAGTTGAAATATGGACACCGCGGCGGTAACCATCCGGTGAAGGATCTGACCAACAACAGGGTTTATATTTCTTCACAGAATCATGGTTATGCAGTTGATGGTACGTCAATTGACCCGAAAGTAGCAAAAGAAGCGTTTATCAATGTTAATGACGGAACCAACGAAGGACTTGCATATGAAGGAAAGAACATTTTTACAGTTCAGTTCCATCCGGAAGCTTGTCCGGGACCACTGGATTCCGGATACCTGTTTGACAGATTTATGGATATGATGAAAGGAGCAAAATAATGCCTAGAATTAAAGATATTAAGAAAGTATTAGTAATTGGCTCTGGTCCTATTATCATTGGACAGGCAGCGGAGTTTGACTACGCAGGTACACAGGCCTGCCGTTCGTTAAAAGAAGAAGGTCTGGAAGTAGTTCTGCTGAACTCTAATCCGGCTACAATCATGACAGATAAAGATATCGCAGACCGCGTATACATTGAACCTCTGACAGTTGAAGTAGTAGAACAGTTGATTTTAAAAGAAAAACCAGACAGTGTTCTTCCGACACTTGGCGGACAGGCAGCGCTGAACCTGGCTATGGAACTTGAAGAGAATGGATTCCTCAAGAGAAATAATGTACGTCTGATCGGTACTACTTCCGAGACGATCAAAAAAGCAGAAGACCGTTTGGAATTCAAGATGACGATGGAGAAGATCGGTGAGCCTTGTGCAGCTTCTAAAGTCGTAAAGGATGTGCAGACAGGTATTGAATTTGCAGAAAGCATCGGATATCCGGTTGTACTTCGTCCGGCTTATACACTTGGAGGAAGCGGCGGAGGAATCGCGGATAATAGAACAGAACTCGTAGAGATCCTGGAAAACGGACTTCGTCTTTCACGTGTTGGGGAAGTTTTGGTAGAACGTTGCATCGCAGGATGGAAAGAGATCGAGTACGAAGTAATGCGTGACAGCAATGGTAACTGCATTACCGTATGTAATATGGAAAACCTGGACCCTGTAGGTGTACATACCGGAGACAGTATCGTAGTAGCACCTTCTCAGACACTGAGCGATAAAGAGTACCAGATGCTCCGTACATCTGCTCTTAATATTATCAGTGAGTTAAATATCACTGGTGGATGTAACGTACAGTATGCGCTGAATCCAGATTCATTTGAGTACTGTGTAATCGAGGTTAACCCTCGTGTAAGCCGTTCTTCTGCACTTGCATCTAAGGCAACAGGATATCCGATTGCCAAGGTTGCAGCAAAGATCGCTCTTGGATATACACTGGACGAGATCAAGAACGCAGTAACAAAGAAGACATACGCAAGTTTCGAGCCAATGCTTGACTACTGTGTTGTTAAGATCCCGAGACTTCCATTTGATAAGTTCATCAGTGCAAAACGTACACTGACAACACAGATGAAAGCGACCGGAGAAGTTATGAGTATCTGTGATAACTTCGAGGGAGCACTTATGAAAGCCATCCGTTCTCTGGAACAGCATGTAGACAGCCTTATGTCTTATGACTTCTCTCATTTAAAAGGAGAAGAACTGTTAGAAGAACTGAAAGTTGTAGATGACCGTCGTATTTGGAAAATCGCAGAAGCAATCCGTCAGGGCATCAGCTACGAAGACATTCACAGAATTACAAAGATTGACAACTGGTTCATTGACAAGATCGCAATTCTTGTAGAGATGGAACAGAAATTAAAGACAGAAGAATTAACAGCAGAGACATTAAAAGAAGCAAAACGCTTAGAGTTCCCGGATAATGTGATCGCAGAACTGACAGGAAAGACAGAGCGTGAGATCCATGACCTTCGTCATGACAATGGCATCATAGCTTCTTATAAGATGGTTGATACCTGTGCGGCTGAGTTCGCAGCAGAGACACCATATTACTACTCTGTATTCGGAAGTGAGAATGAAGTAGTTGAAACTTCCGGCAAGAAGAAAGTACTGGTACTTGGTTCCGGACCGATCCGTATCGGACAGGGTATCGAGTTCGACTTCTGTTCTGTACATTGTACATGGGCATTTGCCAAAGAAGGATACGAGACGATTATTGTAAATAACAACCCTGAGACAGTAAGTACAGACTTCGATATCGCTGACAAGCTGTATTTCGAGCCTCTGACACCGGAAGATGTAGAAAGTATCGTAGATCTGGAAAAACCGGACGGAGCAGTTGTACAGTTCGGTGGACAGACAGCGATCAAGCTGACAGAATCTCTTATGAAGATGGGCGTTCCGATTCTTGGAACATCTGCTGAAAATGTAGATGCAGCCGAAGACCGTGAGCTGTTTGATGAGATTCTTGAGCAGTGCGAGATTCCAAGACCGACAGGTGGAACTGTATTTACAGCAGAAGAAGCGAAGAAAGTTGCAAACAGACTGGGTTATCCGGTACTGGTAAGACCTTCTTACGTACTTGGCGGACAGGGAATGCAGATTGCGATCAACGATCACGATATTGATGAGTTTATCGGAATCATCAACCGTATCGCACAGGATCACCCAATCCTGGTTGATAAGTATTTACAGGGTAAAGAGATCGAGGTTGATGCCGTATGTGACGGAGAAGATATCCTGATTCCTGGTATCATGGAGCATATCGAACGTGCCGGAATCCATTCAGGAGACAGTATTTCTGTATATCCTGCACAGAGCATCTCTCAGAAGACAAAAGAGACAATTGCCGAATATACAAGAAGACTTGCAAAATCATTACACGTAATCGGATTGATCAATATTCAGTTCATCGTATGTGGAGAAGATGTATATGTTATCGAGGTTAATCCTCGTTCCAGCCGTACGGTTCCATATATCAGTAAGGTAACAGGTATTCCAATCGTACCACTTGCAACAAAAGTGATCATCGGACACAAGATCAAAGAACTTGGTTATACACCTGGATTACAACCGGAAGCAGATTATTTTGCAATCAAGATGCCGGTATTCTCATTTGAGAAGATCCGCGGTGCTGATATCAGCCTTGGACCTGAGATGAAGTCTACCGGAGAGTGTCTGGGAATTGCCAAGACATTTGATGAGGCTCTTTATAAAGCATTCATCGGTGCCGGAGTCAAACTTCCAAAACACAAGAACATGATTATGACAGTTCGTGATGAAGATAAGGAAGAAGCAGTAGAGATCGGACGCAGATTCGAGAAGATCGGTTACAAGATCTTTGCTACAGAAGGAACTGCCAAGGTTCTGACAGATGCCGGAGTAAAGGCTATGACAGTGAATAAGATCGAGCAGGAATCACCGAACCTTATGGATCTGATCCTCGGACATAAGATCGACCTGGTTATCGACACACCTCCGCAGGGAGCTGATCACTCAAGAGACGGATTCGTGATCCGTAGAAATGCGATCGAGACAGGTGTCAATGTACTGACAGCGATCGATACAGCAAAAGCACTGATCACCAGTCTGGAGAATACAGACATTCAGAAACTGACACTGATTGATATTGCTAAAGTTTAATCAGATTGAAATAATCAGCTGAGTGAATACACCCTCATATAGGACGAAAAAGTCCTGTATGAGGGATTTTTTTATACAAAAAAACGTGGATCATGGCAAGAAAGTAAATAAAAAAGTTGACAAAACACTGCACACATGATATGATACCAATCGTTGCTCGTAACAAAATTGTAATATTTGTAATAATGTTGCAAAAAATGCATATACTTTATTAAAAGAAATGTAAATCATTGCAACAAAATCAGGAGGGTATTTATATTATGTTAAAAGCGAAGAGACTGAAATCAATGTTCGTGCTGTATTCGGCATGTGCAGTAATGGCAACTGGTTTTACCAGTCAGGCAGCCTCTGAACGGCCGGAAGTAACAACAATCACAGAGACAAAAAAGGAAGATGTGAATACGCATACCGCTGTACAGACAATATCACAGAATATCGTTGCATCTGCACAGGAGATGACAGATGCAAGTCAGCAGGTGATTGCAGAAAATATAGCAAAAAAAGAAGAGGAAGAACGTATTGCAAGAGAAAAAGCAGAACAGGCGGCAAGGGAACAGGCGGAACGCGAAGCAAGAGAAGCGTATGTAAGAGCGAATCAGGAACTAATGGCATCCATCATCTATTGCGAAGCCGGTAATCAGCCATATGAGGGGCAGGTTGCCGTAGGCGCTGTTATTATGAACCGTGTCAAAAGTGGAAGCTATCCGGATTCGATCGAAGCGGTTATCTATCAGTCCGGACAGTTCGGACCGGCAGCAACCGGATGGTTGAACAGAGTCAGAAGTTCAAAAGGGTATTCACAGACAGCTCTGCAGGCGGCTGTGGATGCGCTGAACGGATCAAACCCAATCGGAAACTGTCTTTATTTTGATCAGGGCGGTTCTGGGATGAAGATAGGAGCACATTATTTCCATTAATATTTGCAGAAATCCTATAGAAAGAAATGCATATGGAATGTAGCCGGAGTTCTTCGGAAATTCGAAAGAAATCTTAAGAAAGCCGGAATTGACAATTGTATTACGAATGTATTACGATAAGAGGGCAAAAGTTTTTAACTTTTGTCCTTTATTAATTGTTGGGGAGAAGAAAGATTGTATAAGATTTTAATCGTGGAAGATGATGAGACAATAGCAGGCGGTCTGAAAAACCATTTGGGAAAATGGAATTATCAGGCAGAGTGTATGACAGATTTTAAAGACGTGATGGGAAAATTTGTGGACTTTGATCCGCAGCTTGTGTTATTGGACATTGTACTTCCATTTTTTAATGGATTTCACTGGTGTCAGGAGATCCGGAAGATCTCGAAAGTGCCGATCATTTTCCTGTCATCGGCGAATGATAATATGAATATTGTGATGGCAATGAATATGGGCGGCGATGAATTCATCGAGAAACCGTTTGACCTGAATGTGGTGACGGCAAAGGTGCAGGCCGTGTTAAGAAGAACCTATGAATTCCGTGGAACGGCAGATATCATGGAGTGGAATGGTGCGATCCTGAATCTGGCAGATGCGACAGTTTTGTATCAGGATCAGAAACAGGAACTGACGAAGAACGAATTTAAGATCTTGCAGATGCTTCTGGAAAATACGGGGAAGATCGTAAGCCGTGAAAGTATTATGACAAGACTCTGGGACAGCAATGAATTTATTGATGACAATACATTGACGGTCAATGTGGCAAGACTCCGTAAAAAAATGGAACAGATTGGCCTTGGCGGAAAAATTATCACAAAAAAGGGAATAGGATATATGGTGGAGGCATGAAACTTTTAATAGCATTTTTAAAAGATAAAACAAGAGAGATCAGCCTTTATGCCGGAACGGTCGGAATATTTATTGTTGTAGCATTTCTTTATAATATCAGGATGGATGCGTTGAAATATGCACTGCTGCTGGTGATATTGTGGCTGCTCCTATATGTAATAACGGAATATCATCGCTTCCGGAAGAAGCATCTTCTGCTGGAACGGTTTAAGAAGAGCACGCAGGAGTGCACAAAAGAACTTCCAGAGTGCAGGAATCTTCTGGAACTGGATTATCAGGAATTACTGGGGATCTTTGACGAAAAGATTCTGGAGTTGAAATCAGAGGCAAGAATCAAAGGCCAGGACTTAAGTGATTATTATGGTATGTGGGTGCATCAGATCAAGACACCTATCGCTGCGATGCACATATTGCTGCAATCGGTGGAAGATGAAAATCCGGCACTGCCGGAATTAAAAGAGATGAAGATGGAACTTTTTAAAATGGAACAGTATGTGGAGATGGTGCTGACGTATCTCCGCATGGAAGATATGTCCGGGGATCTGCAGTTTGAGAGGGTATCTTTGGATAAGATTCTGAAACAATCTGTCCGGAAATATTCTCAGATGTTTATTCTTCAGAAGATCCGTCTGGATTACCGGCCGGTGGAACGAATAGTTCTTACAGATGAAAAATGGCTGGAGTTTGTGACAGAACAGATTCTGTCTAATGCTTTGAAATACACAAAGAATGGCGGCGAGATCAGAATCTGTCTGGAAGAAAAAAGAGGACGGGAGTGTCTGGTGATCGAGGATAATGGAATCGGTATTCAGGCAGAAGATCTTCCTAGAGTATTTGAAAAAGGGTTTACCGGATATAATGGAAGAGCAGATAAGAAGTCTACAGGGATTGGACTGTATCTTTGCAAAAAGATCATGGATAAGATGGGACATAAGATATGGATTGATTCAGAGGTGGGAAAAGGAACCCGTGTATATCTGGAATTGACAAGGCAAGAATGGAATCCGGAATAACGATCAGACAAAAAGAGAAAACCTTACAGGAATGTAAGATTAAACAGGGGAAATGTCACATGCTTCGATGGCAGGATATTTCCTCTTTTTTTATAATAGATACCGTAAAGAAGAAATCTTAAAAAGAAAGGAAGAAAAACTTATGTCATTACTGGAAGTAAAAAATGTGAAGAAGATATATACGACTCGTTTTGGGAGCAATCAGGTAGAGGCTTTAAGAGATGTGAATTTTACGGTAGAACGCGGGGAATATGTTGCAATCATGGGAGAGTCTGGATCGGGAAAGACGACGCTTCTGAATATTCTGGCGGCACTTGATAAACCGACAGAAGGAAAGGTTTATTTAAAAGACAGGGATCTGGGAAAATTAAAAGAAAAAGAGATCGCAACGTTCAGACGTCAGAATCTCGGCTTTGTATTTCAGGATTTTAACTTGTTAGATACATTTTCATTAAAGGATAATATATTCCTGCCACTGGTATTATCCGGAAAGAAATATCCGGAGATGGAAAAGAGATTAAAACCGATTGCAGAAAAACTTGGAATTGAAAAACTACTGGAGAAATATCCATATGAGGTGTCCGGTGGGCAGAAACAAAGAGCTGCAATTGCAAGAGCGCTGATCACGAAACCACAGCTGATTCTTGCCGATGAACCTTCGGGAGCACTGGATTCGAAAGCGGCAGACAGTCTGATGAATCTTTTTACAACGATTAACCAGGAAGGTCAGACGATTGTTATGGTGACACATAGTGTGAAAGCGGCGAGTAGTGCGAAAAGGGTGCTTTTTATCAAGGACGGAAAAGTATTCCATGATCTATCGTATGAAACAAAACGGAGCGGGACTTGCGAACATCTGTGTGTTAAGTACGATGGTGCTGGTTATGGTATCCACAACGGTATCTTTGTATGCGGGAATGGAAGATATCCTGGACTCACGTTTTCCGAGAGATGTTTCAATTGTCTGCAATGAAGCCGATACAAATAAGGAAGAGACTCTTCAGAGACTGATAAAAGAACAATGTGAGAAAGCAGGGGTAAAAATAACAGACAGAGTCCGGTACAGATATGGCAGTATGAATGCGGTTTTGAAAGGAAATAATCTGGAAAAGGTAGAGCAGTACTATCCGGATAATCATTTTTACTATGTAGAGATGATCACACAGGAAGAGTATAACCGGATAGAAAAACAGAATGTTTCGTTAAAGGAACAGGAGATACTGACCTATACCACGAACGGCAAATGTGGGAAAAAACAGATAAACATTGCAGGACAGAACTATCAGGTGAAAAAAGAACTGTCCGAGATGACGAGCCAGCCGAAGAGCACGGCAGAAATGTATAAGACATTATACATTGTATTTGCAAATGCAGAGCAGATTGAACGTATCGAGTCATTTTCTTATGCAGATAAATTCAACCTGAAGGGAGATGACGGAAAACAAAAAGAGACACTGGAACAGATACAGAACGAATTTTATGAAAAGTTTCCGGATGGAACGATGGAAAGCCGTATGTTAAGCCGTTCTTCTTTTTATGAATTGTACGGCGGACTGTTCTTTATTGGAATCTATCTGGGAAGTATGTTTATTATGGCAACGGTACTGATCATTTATTATAAGCAGATATCGGAAGGCTATGATGACAGGGAGCGTTACCAGATCATGCAGAAGGTTGGCATGAGTAAAAAAGAAGTGAAGCGTTCCATCAGAAGCCAGGTCTTAAGCGTATTCTTCCTGCCGTTGGTTGTAGCAGTGATTCATGTTGCAGTAGCCTTTAAAGTAATGACAAAAATTCTGGGAGTATTAAATCTTACGAATGTATCGTTGTTTGCGGTATGCACAATCATTACGATAGCGGTGTTTGCGGTATTCTATATCATCGTTTACAGTATAACTGCGAAAGAATATTACCGGATCGTGAATTAAGATTAAGGGTTTACCATTGACTTTGTATCTTTCAGGTTGTATTGTTGTTTTAGAATATTTTACGAATCAAGGAGGAACTTAAAAATGACAAGAGAAGGCGAAAGAGAACTGGTAAAAGTGGAACATGTAAATGGCGGAGACGGTTATATTGTAAGAGAAGCAATGGTTACTTCGGAAGAAGTTGGAGAAGCATGTAAGATGTATGCCAAGATTCATCTGGATCCGGGATGTGAAGTAGGATACCATTATCATCATGGTGAGACGGAGTCTTACTTCATTCTGACCGGACACGGAACTTATGACGATAACGGCGAAAAACAGCCGGCAAATCCTGGCGATCTGTTCCTGTGTAAAGACGGAGATGCACATGGAATTAAGAACACCGGTGATGAAGAACTTACCTTTATGGCATTGATCTTAAAAAAATAATATTGGAAAATATGAAAAACACCTGTCTGTAACTTGGATCATTTCAGGAATGATACTGGGCCGCAGACAGGTGTTTGTATTGCCATGCATTCGGAAGAAGCTGCCGGTGGCAGGTTCTCTGCATTGATTATAATGAACGGAATACATCCAGCAGCCGGTCATTATCCTCTGGATTCATAATGCAGAACCGTACATATTCTCCGTTCAGGCTTTTGAAAGAAGAACAGTCCCGGATCATGAGATTCTGGTGAATCGCTTTTTCAAAGACATCGAAAGAAGTGAGTCCTTCTTTTAAAATCCTTACAAGGACAAAGTTGGCATAAGCAGGATAAATCTTTACGGTATCCAGTCCGGAAAGCTCTGTGCACATTCGGGTGCGCTCGGAATCAATGAGAGTCCAGGTCTTCTTAATATAATCGGTATCTTTCAACATCCGTTCTCCGGCATAAGCTCCGACACTGTTCAGGCTCCACGGATTCTGGTGGGTAAGAAGCGTCTGAAGAAATGCCTGATTACTGGTGAGACCATAACCAAAGCGAAGTCCAGGTGCGGCGAAGAACTTGGATACACCGCGGATGACCATGAAGTTGTCGAATTCCGGTACAAGAGAAACTGCAGAGAGGGAAGTGCTTTCCGGTGCGAATTCGATATAAGTCTCATCGATCATAACGAAGATACCAAGTGACCGGCATACGGTTAACAGCTTTTTCATATCAGCGGTACTGATGGCTGAAGAGGTCGGGTTGTTCGGATTACAGATGATCAGAAGATCAATATCACTTTTCAGTGTATCGGTCAGATCGGAAATATCCAGTCTGAAATCCTGTTCTTCTTTCAGATTATAATATTCCAGTGTGCCGCCGACCAGATTCAGCTCTCTTGCATATTCGGAATAGGTCGGTCCCAGAAGCAGCGCTCTTTTTGGTGCGCGCTGGCTGATCAGAAGTGAGATAAGCTCCGTAGAACCATTTCCGACAACAATATGTTCCGGCGAGGTATTGGTATATGCAGCAATTGCTTTTTTCAGATCTGTATAATCTCTGTCTGGATAACTGCTGATGATATCCAGATGTTCTGCGAGATCTTTTTTTACCTGTCCAGATAATCCGAGAGGGTTTACATTTGCTCCAAATAAAATGATATTTTCCTTGTTAAGGTGATAATAATCTGCGATCTTTTCCAGATCGCTTCCGTGAAATTCTGGCTTTTTTTTCATATTTTTCATCCTATCGACACATTTTTGATATTTTCTCTTTACGGCATTGCTATTCATTGACAAACAATGCTATAATTTATTATAGTATGTTTTAAGAAAAAAGCAACGAAAGAAGCAGGTGTAGGACTTGAAAAATAAAATCCAAAAATTTTCAAAAGGCGACTTTCAGTTGATACGACCTGATGTTATATTCGATGAGACCAATCTGGTACTCATTATAGGTGAAGGGGAAGTATACAGAGGAAGTTTTACAATGAGGGCGAACAATGAGGGAAGGATACGAGGACTGGTGTACTCGTCTTCTTTCCGCGTCCATTTTAAAGATCAGGGATTTGAGGGAAATCCGGCAAGAGTGGAATTTACGTATGACGGACGGGGACTTCGCCCGGGACATGTAGAGGAAGGAAAATTCACGGTCGTATGTACCGGGGGTGAGTTTGAACTGGCTTTTACGGCAATCATTGAGAAACCATATGTGATGACAACCTATGGAAAAGTACAGAGTACCGATGATTTCCGTAAACTTGCAATTAAGGATTTTTCAGAAGCGGGAAGGCTCTTCCGTTCCAAAGAATTCTATGAGATTTTAAAATATGAGAATGAGCGTACATTCTATCTGTACGATAATATGCGCAAATGGTCTCTCGGAGAACAGGCCATGGAAGAATTCATGGTAGGGATCAAACAGAAAGAATGCATTTTCCTTACGCTTCAGGGAGAGGGAATGCTATTCGAAGATCTGACAGAGTCGACAAAGGGAACACTGACTCTGATGAAAAATACATGGGGATATATGCCGATCCATATTGAGACAGTCGGTGATTTTATCCGGGTGTCCAGACCTGAGATCAGCACAGAAGATTTTGTGGGAAATGCACATGAGATCGAATATGTAGTAAGAGCAGAGAAACTTCATGGCGGACGGAATTACGGAGCATTGAAGTTCGTGACACCATACGAGACACTCACTTATGAAGTTGAGGTATTGCAGAATCAGGAGTATGACGAAGATCACAGGATGCCGGAACTTTTACTGGCTCAGATCATCAAAGAATATGTAGGATATGTGGCAGGAAGAGTGACACTGGAACACTGGGTGGATAGTGCGGTCGAGAAGATGGTAGCACTGCGTAAGCTGGATCCTCTGAATGAAGTATATCAGTTGATGCTTGGTAATATCTATCTGCTCGGAGGTAAGACGGAAGAAGCAAAATGGATTCTTGAGAATTACAATTATAATCGGTTTGCAATCGGAAAAGATCCGCTGACAAACTGTTATTATCTGTATCTGACTGCAAAGATCCGCGGAGATGTGAACTATGAAGAACGGGTGCTGGATGAGGTCGGAAAAACATATATGCGTCATCAGGATTCCTGGTGGCTGCTCTATATGATACTGAATCTTGACAACAGATATAAGAATCCTTATAAACGTCTGGAAGTTCTGGAACAGCAGTTTGAGTATGGAATCCATGCAGTAATGTTCTATTTGGAAGCATATCTGTGCTATCAGGAAAAGCCGACACTTCTTAAGAAATTAGGCACATTTGAGATTCAGGTGTTGAATTTTGCGACCAAATACCGCATGATGACAAAAGAACTGGCACTTTATATTTCAAATTTTGCCAGTCAGCAGAAAAAATACAGTGACAATCTGTTCAGAATCCTGGAAAGAATCTATAAGATGTATGAAGAGCCGATGATACTGAATACGATCTGTACACTTTTGATCAAAGGAAATAAAACGGCAAAGAAGTATTTTTCATGGTATCAGAAGGCAGTTGATTCGGATCTTAAGATTGCCCAGCTTTATGAATATTATATGATGACAATCGACGAAGACAGTGCGCACGGACCGTTGCCGAAATCGCTGGTTTTATATTTTATGCATGGAAATGCTCTCGATTATAAGAAGGCTGCGTATCTGTATGCAAGTCTTGTGATCCATGAGGAACAGGCAGGAGATCTGTATCTGAATTACAGAGAACAGATGGTGGCATTTACATGGGAACAGTTGGAAAAGCGCCACATAACAGAATCACTGCGTACATTGTACAAAAGATTTTGCAGAGAAGACGAGATGACGGCAGAACGTATGGAGGCGATGCGTGACATCTGTTATTCTTATGAAGTAAGGACAAAGGTACGCGGGATGAAATGTGTGCTGGTAATTGAAAAAGATGGTTCGGTACGTCAGCGTATCCCGTATGATACGAAGAATGGAGCTATCATTTATCTGTATGATAAGGAATCGAGAATTGTATGGGAGTCTGTAGAGGGCAGACATTATACGGATTCCATTCCATATGAGACGAAAAGACTGTTTTATGAGCCGCGTTTTGTAGATATGTGCAGAAAATATGCAGCATCTACAGGATTCTGGAATCAGGAGCCGGAGAAAGAAAAACCGGATTATGAAAAGATCCAGGCAAAGGGGATAGATTCATTTGAGGATAAGGATGTCTTCCTGGTTTGCAGCAGAAGAATCAGGGAAGAAAATTATACGGAGGATGACTTCTTAAGTTATCTTGCTTTTGAAATGTTCAGGAGAGGACAGTATGACAAGGTGACACTTACGTATCTTGCGGAGTATTACTGTGGCGCAATCGGAGATATGAAGCGGCTCTGGAAAGTATTAAAACAATATGGGGTTCCGTCTTATAAGGTCAGTGAACGGATCATTACACAGATGGTCTTTTCGGAGACATTGTATGAGGAAGAGCATATTTTTGAAGATTATTATCTGTCGGACAATGTATATTTCCGCTTAAAACAGGCATATCTTGCTTACGTTACAAGGGAATATATCGTGTATGGACGAAGTCTGGAAAAATGTGTATTTGAAATCATTGCAAATGAATGTGATCAGAAAGAAGATCTGCCGGATGTATGTAAGATTGCACTTCTGAAATATTATTCAGATAAAGAATACACAGGTGAACTGGAAGATGTCCTTCATCAGGTACTACGGGAAATGTGCGAAAAACAACTAGTCTTCCCATATTATATGAATTATAAAGAGGAATGGTTGCGGGAAGTACAACTCTATAATAAGGTGATGGCAGCATACCGCTGTAAACCGGGAGGAAAAGTAAGACTGTACTATAAGATGAAACAAAAAGACCGGGAAGAACTGGGATACCGGGCAGAGGCAATGATGCCGGTCTATGAAAACCTGTATGTAAAACAATTTGTCCTTTATAATGATGAATCAGTGAATTATTATTTCCAGGAATCCGGAAACGGAGAAATGATCACAACAGACAAGAAGACGCTGAAAACAGATAAAGAACGTGTATTTGCCGGAAAATATCAGATGCTGAATGCAATGACAGATATGGATTCGGATGCGGAACGTTCGAAAGCCATGCTTGAGTTTGAAGAAGAAGAACAGATGGCAGATCAGATATTTAAGATATATTAAAATGAAAGGAGGAGACGATAATGCAAAAAGGAAGTGTTCTGGGCTATGATCTGAATGAAAAGAATTGTCAGATCAGTTATTATGATGAAAATAAAGAAGAACCGGAAACGATGGAAGCAGCAGTTGATAATTATCAGATTCCTCTGATCCTTGGCTATTATAAAGAACGATGGGTATATGGACAGGAAGCAAAACGACTGAGAGAAGCGGGAGAGGGAGATATTGTCACTCATCTGTTCCGTAAAGCTGTAAAAAGAAAAAAAGTACGTGTAGGCGGGAAAATCCATGATGGCGTATGGCTTCTTGCAAAGTTCATTTCCATGACATTGAAGAAATTCGAACAGATTGATTATATTACGTTTTCCGTTCCGTATACGAATGTTGATATGTCGAAGATGTTAAAGGGAATCGGAAAATATATCGGTGTACCGGGAGAATGTGTATTTGTACAGGATTATAAGGAAAGTTTCTGTCAGTATATGTTTTATCAGCCGAAAGAATTGTGGCAATATGAATCAGCATTGTTTTATTGTGATGCGCAGGAAATCCGTGCATATATGCTGCGCCGCCTGAATACAGTAAGCACCAAGAGCAGGGATATGTTTGTGACAGTAGAAGAAGTCGCCAATGCGCACATGAAAGAACTGGAAGCAATCTATCCTGTGCTGAATGTAGATAAAGCCAAAGATGCGGATGAGAGTTTTAAGTCTTTCATCCAGAATGTATTTGATAAAAAAGTGGTATCGTCTGTTTATCTGACAGGAGAAGGATTTGAGAATAACTGGTATCCGAATTCCCTGAAGGTACTGTGTAACGGACGGAGGGCTTTCCTTGGAAATAACTTATACAGTAAGGGTGCATGTTATTCATCCATGCGCTATGCAGATCCGTATGATGATGGTCCGATTTATCTGGATGGAACAAAGATGACAGAACAGATCTGCCTGCGTATGAGAATTGGCGGACAGGAAGGATGGTATCCGATTGTTGCATGGGGAACACACTGGTATGAGGCAGACGGACAGTGGGAAGTGATTTTGGAAGATACATCGGATATTGAGATCCATATAGAGACACTTGACGGAGAGGATCTTAAAGTTGAGACAGTGTCACTGGAAGAACTGCCGGAACGAACAGATTATTCTTTGCGTCTTCAGATTGAAGTCATGTTTATGGATGAGCGTACCTGCAGGCTGCGTTTTAAAGATGTTGGTTTCGGAGAATTTTATCCGGCATCAGATTTCCTTGTAGAAAAGGAATTACATTTAGGAGGTATCAATGGGCAGTTTAATTCTTTGTCATAAAAAACGGGCCAAACGACCTTTTGAAATATCCAGAGTTCATATGCGGATTTACACGATAGAAGAATTGTGTTATTACATCTGTAATAATCTGTATCTGATCGATTATACGATCGTCAATGAACGATTGTGCCGGTGGGTCGGGGATGAACTGGAACTGCCGAAGCTGGCAGAGGAATTAAGAAGGCTTCTTCGGGAGAATGGATCGATGGAAGAATTTGTACTTACGATCCTGAAGGAATCTAATATCTATGCCGCGGCAGAAATTCATAAGATGCAGAGTGTTCTGGAACAACTGCAGTCACAGAGAGACGTAGAAAAAGAAAAATATAAGGCGGATACGCTTCAAAACAGTAAAGAATACGAATCAGCGATTCTAGTATATCAGTCCATCCTTAACAAAGACTGGGATGAATCGGTAGATAAAAAGTTTTACGGTCGTGTGTATGCAAGCATGGGATCTGCATATGGTCATCAGTTCCTGTATAAAGAAGCGGCAAAGGCTTATCAGGAAGCGTATAAGATATGTGAACAGCCTGATATATTGAAGGCGTATCTTTATAGCTGTTATAAAGCTCTTCCGCATGATGAATACTTAAAAATGCTGTCGGGGAATCCAATCCTTCTGAGTCTGGACACTATTTTGCGTGATGAAATGGAAAAAACAAAGAAAAAGATAGGTGCGGATATTCCGGAAGAAAAGCTGAATGAATGGAAAAAGGAGTACCGCAGGATTGACAAACACCGTGGAATATGATAATATATCCAAAGATTTTAGTGTGGTAAAGTAATCAACTGCTAAACTGGTAAAAGAGCGTAGCGGCTGTTTGGCACACGTAAAAGGAATACAGGAGGATATATGTTATGAAAAAGAGATTAGTACTGCTCCTTGTTACGGCAATGGCAGCTACAACGGTATTGGCAGGCTGTGGAAGTAAAGATTCAGGTTCATCTGACAGTGGAAAGAAATCGGCAAAAGAATCAAAAGTAGAAAATGATGATGACACATTGATCGTTGGGTTTGATGCTTCTTTCCCTCCGTATGGTTATAAAGATGATAGCGGAGAATATGTAGGATTCGATCTTGATCTTGCACAGGAAGTATGTGATAGAAATGATTGGAAACTGGTAAAACAGCCGATAGACTGGGATTCTAAGGATGCGGAACTAAATTCGGAAACAATTGACTGTATCTGGAATGGATTCACTATGAATGGTCGTGAAGATGATTATACATGGTCAGATCCATATATTGACAACAAGCAGGTTGTGGTAGTCAGAAGTGATTCGGGTATTGATGACTTTTCGGGGTTGAAAGGAAAACATGTAGAAGTACAGACAGACTCTTCTGCACTTGCGGCTCTGGAAGGAGATCAGAAGGACCTGGCGGCAACCTTCGCAGATCTTAATCAGGTTGCAGAATACAATACAGCATTCATGGATTTGGAATCCGGTGCATGTGATGCAATCGCTATGGACATCGGAGTTGCAAACTATCAGGTGAATTCAAGGAAAAATCCGGATGATTACAAGATCCTGGACAAAGAAATTTCATCTGAACAGTATGCAGTCGGATTCAAAAAAGGAAACACAGAGCTGAAAGATAAAGTTCAGAAGACACTGGATGAGATGGCCGAAGACGGAACGGTTGATAAAATTGCAGAAAAATATGCAGATTACGGAGTTCCGGGAGCTCTTTGCATAGGAAAGAACAGCAAGTAAAATGAAGGGGCCAACCCCGGAGGGGATTGGTCCCTTTTGGCTCGCCATTCATTCGGAAGAAGCGTGAAAAAACTGGAGGACATTATAGATGGAGATAGGAACACTGATAAGAGAACTTGGCGGAGGAATGTGGATTTCGGCAGAGATATTTATTCTGACATTACTTTTTTCACTGCCGCTTGGACTGGTGGTCGCATTCGGGAGAATGTCGAAGATTGCACCGGTCAGATGGATATCAAAATTATATATATCGATTATGAGAGGAACCCCGCTGATGCTTCAGTTGATGGTAGTGTATTTCGGACCATATTATCTGTTTGGAATGCGCATTTCCATAGGATACCGTATGACTGCGGTGCTGATCGGTTTTGCAATTAATTATGCGGCATATTTTGCTGAGATATACAGAGGCGGGATTGAGGCAATTCCGGTAGGACAGTATGAAGCGGCAAAGGTACTGGGATATTCCAAAAGCCAGACATTTTTCCGGATCGTATTTCCTCAGGTATGTAAGCATATTCTGCCGGCAGTGACCAATGAGATCATCACGCTGGTAAAGGACACTTCACTGGCATTTGTGCTGGCTGTAACGGAGATGTTTACAATGGCAAAACAGATTGCGGCGGCACAGACTTCTATGGTTCCGTATATTGCAGCAGGTATCTTCTATTATGTATTTAATTTGCTTGTTGCGATGATTATGGAAAAGATTGAAGAAAAGTTGAATTATTACCACTAGGAGGAATAGATCATGAGTCTGCTTGAAATGAAAAATATCAAAAAAAATTTTAACGGGGTCGAAGTTCTGAAAGACATTTCTCTGAAGGTGGAAAAGGGAGAAGTCCTTGGTATCATCGGTCCTTCCGGCTCGGGAAAATCAACCCTTCTTCGATGTGCAACGGGGCTTGAGACTGCGGATGCAGGGGAAATCCATTATTCCGGAACTTTTGGACTGGTGTTTCAGAATTTTAATTTGTTTCCGCATTATTCGGTGATGAAGAATATCACTGATGCACCGCTGAAAGTACAGAAGAGAAAGAAAGAAGAAGTCTATAAAGAAGCGAGAGAACTTTTGAAGAAGATGGGACTTGCCGACAAGGAAGATGCATATCCTTGTCAGTTGTCGGGAGGACAGCAGCAGCGTGTATCAATCGCGAGAGCACTTGCACTGCATCCGGATATTCTGTTTTTTGATGAGCCGACGTCCGCGCTGGATCCGGAACTGACTGCAGAGATCCTGAAAGTTATCAGGGAACTTGCGATGGAGCATATGACGATGGTGATTGTTACGCATGAGATGAATTTTGCGAGAAACGTATCGGATCATGTAATCTTCATGGATGGAGGTGTGATCGCAGTAGAAGGAACTCCGGAAGAAGTGTTCGATTCATCTAATGAAAGAATGAAAGAATTTCTCGGAAAATTCAATGATTAACCGCGGGAAAACTAATGAATAGAGCAAATTTATAAGCTGCGCTTATTAAACGACGCATTATAAATAATGTATCAGCAGGAATACAAGGTAGATGGAAATATTGCTTTTCCGTTTGCCTTGTATTATACTGATATAGCAAAATGCTTTTTAAAGACAGTTTTGACAAATGAAAAATTTGAAAAGAATGGAGTCTGCATTTATGAGTGAATTTGAAAAAGTAACAACAGGACTGGGTGAAGAATGCGGTGTGTTTGGAGCCTATGATATGGATGGCGGAGATGTTGCACCATCCGTTTATTATGGACTTTTTGCATTGCAGCACAGAGGACAGGAAAGCTGTGGTATTGCGGTAACGGATACATATGGAGAAAGAAAAGTACATTCCAAGAAAGGACTTGGACTGGTAAATGAAGTGTTCGATGAAGAGTCTTTACAGGAATTGAAGGGAAATCTTGGTGTCGGACATGTAAGATATTCGACAGCAGGTGCTTCCAGAGCTGAGAATGCGATGCCGTTGGTTATCAATTATGTGAAAGGGATCCTTGCAATTGCACATAACGGCAATCTGACAAATGCCATTGAACTTCGCCATGAACTGGAGTACACAGGCGCTATTTTCCAGACAACGATTGACTCGGAGGTAATCGCATATCATATCGCCAGAGAACGTCTGAATGTAGAGAAGGCAGAAGATGCGGTGAAAAATGCGATGAAGAAGATACAGGGGGCGTATGCACTGGTTGTCAGTTCGCCGAGAAAGATGATCGGTGCCAGAGATCCATTTGGATTGAAACCTCTTTGTATTGGAAAAAGAGATAATACTTATTTCCTGGCTTCGGAGAGCTGTGCGATTGCTGCCGTCGGAGGAGAATTTGTAAGAGACGTAGAGCCTGGAGAGATTGTAAGTTTTACAAAACATGGAATGAAATCAGATAAAACTATGGCAATCGATCCCAAAAAGCAGGCAAGATGTATTTTTGAATATATATATTTCGCAAGAATGGACAGCGTGATCGATGATGTGAATGTATATCATGCGAGAATTGTTGCAGGGAAAGCTCTGGCAGAATCTTATCCGGTTGATGCGGATCTGGTTGTCGGAGTACCGGATTCCGGGCTGGTTGCGGCAAAAGGATATTCGGAACAGTCGGGAATTCCGTATGGCATGGCATTCCACAAGAACAGTTATGTCGGAAGAACATTTATCAAGCCAAAACAGAGTCAGCGGGAAAGCAGTGTGAAGATCAAGCTGAACGTGATCGAAGAGGTTGTAAAGGGAAAACGTATTGTTATGGTAGATGATTCTATTGTACGAGGAACAACCTGTGCGAACATTATCAAGATGCTCAAAAAGGCCGGAGCGAAAGAGGTACATGTAAGGATCAGTTCACCACCGTTCCTGCATCCATGTTATTTCGGAACAGATGTGCCTTCGAATGAACAACTGATCGCACATTCCCATACAACAGAGCAGATCCGTGAGATGATCGGGGCAGATTCGCTTGGCTATATGGAAGTTGATAAATTAAAAAACATGGTCGGTGATCTGGCATATTGTGACGCATGCTTCACCGGTAATTATCCGATGGAAGTACCTGGAAGAGATGTTTCGCTGGCATTTGAATAGAAAACAGGTTAAAATAGTCGGGTGGAAGAATTGACGAAGGAGATTATTAGTATGAGTAATGACAGATATACAAGTCCACTTTCAGAAAGATATGCAAGCAAAGAGATGCAGTACATTTTCTCGCCGGATAAGAAGTTCCGTACATGGAGAAAACTCTGGATCGCACTTGCTGAAACGGAAAAAGAACTGGGACTGGATATTACAGAAGAACAGATTGAAGAATTAAAAGCACATGCAGATGATATCAATTATGATGTGGCAAAAGAAAGAGAAAAGGTAGTCCGTCATGATGTTATGTCTCATGTGTATGCATATGGAAAACAGTGTCCGAATGCAAAAGGAATCATTCATCTTGGTGCGACTTCATGCTATGTAGGCGATAATACAGATATCATTCTGATGTCGGAAGCGTTGGAGATTGTCAGAAAGAAACTGATCAATGTGATTGCCGAACTCGCAAAGTTTGCGGATGCACATAAGAGTCTTCCGACACTTGCATTTACACATTTCCAGCCTGCACAGCCTACAACAGTAGGTAAGAGAGCAACACTCTGGATGCAGGAATTCATGATGGATCTGGAAGATCTGGAATATGTAAAAGGAAGTTTAAAGCTTCTCGGATCAAAAGGAACGACCGGAACACAGGCAAGCTTTCTGGAACTCTTTGACGGAGATCAGGAGACAATTGATAAGATCGATCCGATGATCGCCAAAAAGATGGGATTTGAGACATGTTATCCGGTATCAGGTCAGACCTATTCACGTAAGGTAGATACCAGAGTGGTAAATGTACTTGCAGGTATTGCAGCAAGCGCACACAAGATGTCCAATGACATCCGTCTCCTTCAGCATCTGAAAGAGATTGAAGAACCATTTGAAAAGAGTCAGATCGGATCTTCGGCAATGGCATATAAGAGAAACCCTATGAGAAGTGAAAGAATTGCTTCACTTTCTAGATATGTGATGGTAGATGCTATGAATCCGGCAATCACATCTGCAACACAATGGTTTGAGAGAACGCTTGACGATTCTGCTAACAAACGTCTCAGTGTCCCGGAAGGATTTCTGGCAATTGATGGTATCCTGGATCTGTGTCTGAATGTTGTAGACGGACTGGTAGTATACCCGAAAGTTATCGAAAAGAGACTGATGTCAGAACTTCCGTTCATGGCAACAGAGAATATCATGATGGATGCTGTAAAAGCAGGTGGAGACAGACAGGAACTTCATGAGAGAATCCGTGAGCTGTCTATGGAAGCCGGACGCAATGTCAAAGAAAAAGGATTAGACAACAACCTTCTTGAACTGATCGCTGCAGATCCTGCATTCAATCTTTCGCTGGAAGAACTGCAGAAGACGATGGATCCTGCAAAATATGTGGGACGTGCGCCGATTCAGGTTGATGTATATCTGAAGAATGTCGTGAATCCTGTGCTGGAAGCAAATAAGGATATTCTTGGAGTAACAGCAGAGATTAATGTATAAGATTCTGTAACAAATAAAAACATGAAAAAGAAAGTGGAGTTTCAGTGAGCAATGGAACATCACTTTCTTTTCTTGTATATATGATTTATAATAAATCCATATGGAAGTATAAGGGGGAAGAAAGCGGATATATGGAAAAGGCTATGGAAAAGATTAAGAATATGAAGAATGGTACAGCGTCAGAAAAACAATACCGGGTCAGAAGGTGCAGATATACGGATCTGGCAATGGTACTTGTGATCGCAGTTTCCATACAGTGTTTCACGAGGCTGGAATATGCAGGGGAAAGATATATGCAAAGCCGGAACGGGTATAAGATAGCCGGCGGCATAATGGAAGGCTGCGGACGGAAAAATGTAAAAGGATATGTGGAAATAAAAGCATCGTGTGTTTCGAATGCGAAGAATATAATCGAAAATTTGTGCGCTCAGGCAGCGGCACCGAATCGAACAATTATGAATGTGACCACATCAACAGCTGATGCCGGAAAAGATGACAGCCGAATTACAAAGCTGCCTGCTGCAGAAGAGATGAACACGTCTGCTTCGGAAGATGGAACTGAGATTTTGAAAGCTGAAAAGAATGCGGACGCTGCACTTGTTGCGGCAGATACAACAACTGCGGAAGCAGCGGTTGAGAGCGCTGAAGAGGACAAGAGCAGCACAGAAGAACAGCAGAGTGGTATGCTGAATCTTGATGGATTTATCATAGGAGAAAATGGCATGATCGAACGTTGTGAGAACCCGTCTCTGGCTGCCGAGGATGGAATTATTATATTGCCGTCAGACGACAGATGTAAGGGGATCGGAGCAGAAGCATTAACTGGAATTACGGGAGTGGAAGAAATCTATATTCCGGCCAATATTACATGGATTGAACCCGGAGCCCTGGAAAAACTGGAAAATCTTATGTATATAGAGGTTGCACCGGACAATCCGGCATATCAAAGCATAGATGGAGTTCTTTACAGCAAAAAGGAGCAGAAAGAAAAGGCATGAATATTCGACAGATAACAGACGGCAAAGAAGATTATATAGAATTGCTTCGTATGGGAGATCCGGATGAATCCAGAATCCGTAAAGTATTGGAAGAAGGTGAACTCTTTTTACTTGAAGAGCATGGAAAACTCCGTACATTGTGCGTGGTTATATTTTCGGAAGAAAAGAAATGTGAGATAAAAAATATTGTAACCATAGAAAAAGACCGTGGCAAGGGGTATGGCCGGTATATGATCCATTATATCTGTGAACATTACTGCTCACAGTATGACTGGGGATATATGAAAAAAGACCGATGCCGGGACATCATGGAATTCTGTGAAAAATGTGGATTCACAGATGAAGATGAGGTATATCTGAAAAAGGAACTGATGTCGGAAATCGACACAAAACGTGTAATTAATCTTGCAATGGAAGCAGGAAGAATGCTTTTGAAAAACGGAGGCGAGATCTTTCGTGTAGAAGAGACGATGATGAGAATCTGTCGTAGATTCGGGGTGAAATATGTGGAGCTGTTTACTTTGAGTCATGGATTGTTTATCTGTGCAGGAACGGATAAAGAAAAGTTGTATACAAAAGTAAAACAGGTACCGCTTTCCTCTACACATCTTGGAATCGTAGCAGAAGTAAATGATCTGTCCCGGGAAATTGCAGCAGGACATGTCGGAATTGAAGAAGCAATAAAGAAGTTAAAGAAGATCGACAAGATGCCGGTCAAGCGTATTCCTTATCAGATAGCGGCGGCGGGATTAAGCGCCGGTGGATTGGGTTATCTGCTTGGCGGAACATCAAGGGAAGCATTTGTGGCATTTTTTGTCGGCTGTGTTGTGTTTTCATGGTCACTTTTTGCCGGAAAACACGGTGTTTCAAAGATTCTGATTCACATTGTAGGCGGGATCATTATTGCCTCTATGGCTTTGGCAGCAATGCAGATTCCGTTTTTAGGGGGACTTAGGATGGAAGGGATCGTGACCGGCGGGATTATGCCGCTGGTGCCCGGACTTGCATTTGTGAATGCGATCCGTGATCTGGCGGACAGTGATTATCTTGCGGGTACAGTTAAAATGATTGATGCGGTTATGGTATTTGTTTATATTGCAATCGGTGTGGGAACGGCGTTGTCGGTATATCATCATGTGTTAGGAGGCATTTTATAATGATCATAAAAATTATAGCAAATCTGGCATGTTCATTTATCGGGACGATTGCATATGCGGTTATGTTTCAGGTGCCGAGAAGGTTCTATATCGGATGCGGAATCACCGGATCGGTGGGATGGATGATGTACAAGTTTGCGTCTGTATATTGTTCGGTTGCAGCTGCGTCCTTTATAGGAACGGTATGTGCTGTATTGGTTGCGAGAATGCTGACGGTCCGCCTGAAATGTCCGATCACTATCTTTATGATTTCGGGTATCATTACACTGGTGCCGGGAGCTGGCATCTATTTTACAGCGTATTATCTGGTGACAAATCAGTTTGCAATGGCTGCTGCGAAAGGGATCGGAGCAATAAAAGTAGCTTTTGGGATTGTGCTTGGAATTGTCTGCATTGTATCTGTCCCGAGAGAAGTGTTCCAGAAAGAATACTGGGTTGAAAGAAAGATTGCAAAACAACAGAAAAATGGAAAGAGGGATCCGGTAAATCTTCCGGGTGAAAGACACAGATGAAAGATCTGATATAAAAGGTTGCTGTCCGCCTTGGATTTGTGCTACAATGTAGAGACGGATAGTGTTCTAATGTATGTAGCAATACATAGATTTCATACATTTCAAAATAATAATGAAATAGGAGATAATGACAGTTATGAGTAAGGTAAGAACAAGATTTGCACCAAGTCCTACAGGAAGAATGCATGTAGGAAACTTAAGGACAGCGCTGTATACTTATTTGATCGCAAAACATGAAGACGGAGATTTTATCCTCCGGATTGAAGATACAGACCAGGAACGTTTTGTAGAGGGTGCACTGGATATCATTTATCGTACATTGAAAGAGACCGGGCTGGTTCATGATGAGGGTCCGGATAAAGATGGCGGGGTAGGACCGTATGTGCAGAGTGAACGGAATGCACAGGGACTTTATTTGAAATATGCAGAACAGCTGATCGAACAGGGGGATGCTTACTACTGCTTTTGTGACAAAGAACGTCTGGAATCTTTGAAAAGCAAAGTGTCTGACGAGGATGGCGGAACAGAGATTGTTGTATATGACAAGCATTGTCTGCATTTAAGTAAAGAAGAGATTGAAGCGAACCTTGCAGCAGGAAAACCGCATGTAATCCGTTTTAACATGCCAACAGAAGGAACTACTACATTCCACGATGAGATCTACGGCGATATCACAGTTCCGAATGAAGAACTCGATGACCTGATTTTGATCAAATCAGATGGATATCCGACTTACAACTTCGCAAATGTTGTCGATGATCATCTGATGGGAATCACACATGTTGTACGTGGTAATGAGTATCTGTCATCTGCACCAAAATATAACAAGATTTATGAAGCATTCGGATGGGATGTGCCGATATATGTACATTGCCCGCTGATCACAGATGAAAACCATAAGAAACTCAGCAAACGCTGTGGACATTCTTCTTATGAAGATCTGATCGAGCAGGGATTTGTGACAGAGGCAGTTGTTAATTATGTAGCACTGCTTGGTTGGTCGCCGGAAGGCAATCAGGAGATATTCTCACTGGAAGAGCTGGTAAAGGCATTTGACTTCCACCGCATGAATAAATCACCGGCTGTATTTGATCTTGGCAAATTAAAATGGATGAACGGTGAATATATCAAAGCTATGGATTTTGATAAGTTCTATGAAAGAGCGGAAGGGTATATCCGCAAAGTTATTACAAAAGATTATGACCTGAAGAAAATCGCAGCATTGGTAAAATCACGAATTGAGATCTTCCCGGATATTGCAGAGCAGATCGACTTTTTTGAAGCAGTACCGGAATATGATACAGCAATGTATTGCCATAAGAAGATGAAAACCAATGAAGAAAATTCACTGGAAGTATTAAGAGAAGTTCTTCCGCTTCTGGAAGCACAGGAAGACTATAGTAATGATGCACTGTTTGCGCTTCTTAAGAGTTATGTTGACGAGAAGGGTGTAAAAGTCGGTTATGTAATGTGGCCAATCCGTACCGCTGTATCAGGAAAGCAGAGTACACCGGGTGGAGCCACAGAGATTATGGAGATTCTTGGAAAAGAAGAATCTGTAAAACGAATCAAAGACGGAATTGAATTATTAAGCAAGTAAGGGGATTCTATGAGTTTAAATCATGCTCAGACAGAGGCAGTCGCCCATAATGAAGGACCATGTATGGTTCTCGCCGGCCCCGGATCGGGGAAAACTCTAACCATTGCAAAGAGAATAGAATATCTGATCATGAAGTATAAGGTAAGGCCAGAAGAAATTCTGGTCATTACCTTTACTAAGTATGCAGCTCAGGAGATGAAAGAAAGAACCAGACGGATCTGTGGTCCGTCTTCTTATGCTGTTACATTCGGAACGTTTCACGGAATCTATTACGGAATCCTGAAATGGGCGTACCGTCTGGAACCATCGAATCTCCTTACGGATGAAGAAAAATATCGGATGTTAAGAACTCTTCTGCCAAAAGTCGGATGGGATCAGGAACCGGAAACGGATGAAGAAAAAGACTATTTGCAGGAACTGGCCGCAGAAATTGGAAATGTAAAGAATAATTGTATGGCTATTGAAGCCTATGAACCGGTAAAATATACAACAGAAAAATTCCGTGCACTATACAAAGATTACGAAGAAGAAAAGAAAAAATGCCGGAAGATTGATTTTGAGGATATGCTGATCCAGTGCAGGGATCTGTTTTTTAATTATCCGGATATTCTGAAAAAATGGCAGGATAAATTCCGGTATATTCTGGTAGATGAGTTCCAGGATGTGAATCAGGCACAGTATGATGTGGTTCGTATGCTGGCTGAACCGCAGAATAATCTGTTTGTAGTGGGGGATGATGATCAGTCGGTATATGGATTTCGTGGAGCAAAGCCGGGAATCATGATGGAATTTATGAAAGATTATCCAAAGGCCAAGAGGGTACTTTTGGATATTAATTACCGCAGCAGTGCTTATATTGTCAATGGTGCTTTAAGAGTGATCGGTAATAATAAAATCCGGTTTGAAAAAAAGATCGAAGCGTTTCAGAAAGCAGATGAAACAGTTCATGTTCAGGAAGTAAAAGACCCTGTGCAGGAGGCGGAATATGTGTTGGAAAAAATAAAGGAATGTCAGGAAAAAGGTATTGCTTATACAGATATAGCTGTGTTGTACCGGACGAATATAGATGCAAGGGCAATGTCGGAACTTATGATGGAATATCAGATTCCGTTTGTGATGAAAGAACATCTGAATAATATTTACGAACATTTTATTGCACAGGATATCAGCAGTTATTTTCACCTTTCACAGGGGGAATATAGCCGGAAATATTTTTTGCAGATCGCAAACCGGCCAAACAGATTTTTCTCAAGGCATAGTATGAAAGGCGGAACAGTTACCTATGATTCGCTCAGAGAATATTACCGGGATAAAAACTGGATGACGGATAGAGTGGATCAGCTGGAATGGGACATGAAGATGATAAAAGACAAAACACCATATGCAGCAATCCAATATATCCGGAAACATATGGGTTATGATGAGTTTTTAAAAGACTATGCGGCATACCGGAAGATTTCAGTGGAAGATCTTTTTGCGGTGCTGGAAGAGATATGGCAGAATTCCAAAGGATATAGAACGATCGGTGACTGGTTTGAACATGTAGAACGATACGGGGAAATATTAAAGGAGCAGAATTGTAAAAAAAATGCGGCAGAGGGTGTGAATCTGATGACAATGCATGCGGCAAAAGGGCTGGAATTTGATACGGTATTTGTGATCGAGGCAGATGAGGGCAGCAGTCCGTATAAGAAAGCAGTGACGGATGAGGAAATCGAAGAAGAGAGACGGCTTTTTTATGTAGCAATGACCAGGGCGAAGAGAAAACTGATCATCAGTTATGTAAAAGAAAAAAACGGGAAAGATATGACTCCTTCCCGTTTTGTGTCCGAATTACTCTTCGACGTCTGATTCATCAAATTCCTGGGAATCCATCCATTCATCAAAAGCATCAGCGGCAATTTCGTATTCGTCATCATCTTCGATGTTGCCGAGATCTGGTTCACCGTCCTCGGTTTCATTGTATTGATAGAGATAAACATCACCGGCTTCATTAGGTTCAAGATTCTCATCCAGAGGAAGCAGGGCAATGTATTCTTTGCCTGCAGCTTCATATACTGTGAGGATTGCACATTCAATGATCTCATCGTTATCGAGTGTAAGCTCTACGGTTGTGTAGCTTTCAGTTTCCTTTGTGTCGCTCATATCATAGTCTCCTTTACTAACATTAAAACTTATCTTAACTTTAACAAAGAAACGGATAAAAAGCAAGATGCTAGTAGTCAAACAGGTAAAAATGTTGTAGAATGTAGCTGTATGTAACGCAATAATAAGGAGGAATAACAACATGATGAAGAAGAGAATGTTAGGAGTGATTGCAGTATTACTCGTATGCATTTTCGCATTATCTGCATGCAAGAAAGAGGCTGGAAAGCCGGTGGATAATGCAGTCAGTGAGAATACAACAGATGATTCGGAGGATACGGATCAGACAGAAGACGCAGGAAAGTACAAGTTTGGGTTCTCTGTGATCGATATGCAGAATCCATATTTTATAACATTGGAAGAAGCTGCACAACAGATCGTAGAAAAAGAAGAATGTACCATGGTGGTAAAAGATCCGGCATCTGATGCGGATACACAGGCAGAGCAGATCAGGGAGATGATCAATGAGGGGATCAATGCAATTTTCCTTTGCCCGGTTGATTGGGAGAAGATCACACCTTCGCTTCAGGCATTGCAGGACGCAGGGGTAAAAATTATTAATATTGATTCACAGGTAAAAGACACAGATTATATTGATGCATATGTGGGCTCTGATAATACAGAGGCAGGGAAGCTTTGTGGCAATGATCTGATTGAAAAGTATCCGGATGGCGGTACAGTTGCAATCCTGGAGGCTACGACACAAAATTCGGTGAATGACCGTATTACAGGGTTTGAGCAGGCAGTTGCCAAGGCGGAAAAAGGGTTTGAAGTTGTAGCGAGAGAAGATACAAACGGAACATTTGACAGTGCGCTGGAAGCAGCTAAGAAGATTTTGGAGGAACAACCGGATGTGACGGTAATCATGTGTGGAAACGACCAGATGGCTGTTGCAGCGAAGACAGCACTGAATCTTGCGAATAATGATCAGACTGTTGTCTACAGTGTAGATGGTTCGCCTGATATTAAGAAGGAATTAATGAAAGCGGATAGTCAGATCGTAGGGACAGTCGCACAGTCTCCGATCAATATCGGGAAAAAAGCAGTCGATATTGCATTGAATGTTCTTGACGGAAAAGATTTTGAAGCAGAGACGGCAATAGACGTATTTATGATTAATAAAGATAATGTTGAAATGTATGGCGCAGACGGATGGCAATAGGCGCAGACGGGCAACGGGAAGGACATAACAGAGATGAGAGAGGTTCAAGGATATCCATTACCACTGGGGGTGCAGATAAGTAAAGACAGGGTTAATTTTTCCATTGCAGTTCCGGCAGATAAGGACTGCCAACTGTTATTATACCGCACAGGGAGAAAGAAACCGTGCAGGCAGTTTGATATGAAACCAATGATCGGTGAAGTGAGGTGTATAGCACTTGAGGATATCGAGCCGGGAGATTATGAATACAATTATCTGATCAATAAAGAAGTTGTAACTGATCCGTACGTAAAAGCAATTGCCGGCAAAGAACGCTGGGGTGTAAAAAAGGAACTGTCAGAACATGAGATCCGGGGACGGCTGCAGATGAGTGATTATGACTGGGAAGGAGATCATACATTACAGATACCTTATCATCAGGTAATAGCGTACAGTCTGCATATCCGCGGATTTACAAGACATCCATCATCAAAAGTAAAGGCGAAAGGAACTTTTCAGGGAGTAATTGAAAAGCTGGAATATCTGAAAGATCTAGGGATCAACCAGATTCATTGTATGCCGGTATATGAATTTGAAGAATGCCAGATATATAGAAATTACTGGGGATACGGTGCGGGAAGCTATTTTGCACCCAAAAGCGCATATTCTGCAGATGGAGACGGCGCCAGAGGACTGAAAGATATGGTGAAGGCATGTCATCGGTCAGGAATAGAGGTCGTTCTGGAGATGCCATTCTGCACGGCTGCAGATAAGATGATGATGTTAGAATGTCTGAGGTATTATGTTATGGAATACCATATAGATGGATTTATATTGAATCCATTTGTGATTTCGACGGAGAGTGTGCATGCAGATCCGTTTTTGAAAAACACCAAGATTATGGAACACGAGTTGGGATTCCAGACAGTCATGCGAAGATTTCTGAAAGGTGACGAAGGGATGATCCATGATGTGATCTACTGGCTGAAACACCATTCAAAAGAGCAGGGAATCTTTAACTACATTACTGATCAGAACGGATTTACCCTGAATGATCTGGTGTCTTACGATGCGAAACACAATGAGGAGAATGGTGAACATAATCAGGATGGACCGGATTATAATTATAGCTGGAACTGCGGGGCGGAAGGACCGAGCAGGAAAAAGGCAGTAATGGAACTGCGGAATCATCAGATATTTAATGCATTTTTCCTGCTCTTTCTGGCACAGGGAACTCCGTGTATGCTTGCAGGAGATGAGTTTGGAAATTCTCAGAAAGGTAATAATAATGTATACTGTCAGGATAATCCGATAGGATGGACAGATTGGCGGGGACTGGAAAAGAAGAAAGAACTGCATGATTTTGTAAAAGAACTGATTGCATTCCGTAAATCGCATCCGATTCTCACACCGGAGCGAGAACTGCAGGGGATAGATCTTAGCTGTTGCGGTGTGCCGGATGTATCTTATCACGGGGAAGAGGCGTGGCAGATACCGGGGGAAGTGTCGAGCAGGCAATTGGGCGTATATTATAGTGGAGCACAGACAAAAAGCGAGGACTGTTATGTTGCATATAATATGCATTGGCTGGAACATGTATTTGCACTGCCGGCTTTACCAAAGGGATATGGCTGGTATGTGAAAGCGACGACGGAACGGGGGATGTTAGATGTGCCGGTGCTTTTGAAAGATCAGAGAAAATTAGAGTTAAAAGAGCGGTCGGTTACGGTGCTTACAGCAGAACGGATTGTGGAGGTTGAAACGAAGAAAAATGAAAACATTACAACACTTACAGACGATCAATCATCATAAATATCTTGTTATGAAGGAATGCTTTAAAGTAGGACTTTACAGACAGGGACTTCTTCATGACCTGTCCAAATATTCACCGACAGAATTTTTAGTTGGATGCAGGTATTACCAGGGAAATAGAAGTCCGAATAATGCTGAACGGGAGGCAACGGGTTATTCTAAGGCATGGTTACATCATAAAGGACGTAACAAACATCATTATGAATATTGGATCGATTATAGTGTAGATCCGGGGGAAGGTATCATAGGCCTTAAGATGCCGCTTCAATATGTTGTGGAGATGTTCATGGATCGTATTGCGGCATCTAAGACATATCAGGGGGACGCATACAGAGACAGTCATCCATTGGAGTATTATGAGAAGGGAGCCGGGCGGCTTGGAAAAATGATCCATCCGGATACAGCAGGCCTTCTGCACGAATTGTTGAAAATGCTGGCAGAAGAGGGAGAGGAAAAAACTTTCCGGTATATTAAGAGAGTCCTTTTGAAACAGAAGAAATATTAACAGTTTATGCAATAGTTCAAAAAAATAAAAAAATTCAAAAAAACTGTTGACACAATAACAATTTCGATGTATTATATATCTTGTCTTCGCGAGAGAGCAAAGATGAATGCGGAAGTGTCGGAACTGGCAGACGAGCAAGACTAAGGATCTTGTAAGCATTGC
>OLFT01000615.1_pt1 | contig 44608 bp, 40 predicted proteins | sample 1604921 | NCBI WGS metagenome assembly OLFT01 (sample SAMEA3888897, study PRJEB22519) | human gut metagenome | biome: human gut; feature: human-associated habitat; material: faeces | place: Denmark | collected 2013 | reverse complement strand
CTGTTAAGACCTCCTTTGTATTACCCACGAACCCCGTGCTTACGCGTTCCACTGCCTGCTTTTGCAGGCGGTTCGTTCAGTGGCTATTAAATCACAATATAGAATAATTGTGAAGGAAGTTTGAACATAAGCTTAAAAATGGTATAATCCCGTATTACAAAATTAAAAGTCATCATATTGATGACAAAATACCAATAAAAAATCATCAAAATGATTATTTTTATTGAAACAAGGAAAAATAATACTATAATAAAAATAGAGATAAAGGTGTGGAGAAGGGCGAATATGGATGAAAAAAAGTTTGCAATAAAAGAAACAGTGAGCGCAGAAGAGGTAAAAATGCTGCGCAAAAAATTAGGCTTGACCCAGAGAGATTTTGCGGGACTGTTGGGTTGCTCCAAGCCGACTGTGGAACGTCTGGAGCGTGAAGGGACTGTTACGAAAGGTCCTATGGCGCTTTTGATGAAGTTATTGGACCGGGATGCGGAATATATACAGACACTTATGATCCCACCCAGAGAACTGCCGGTTCGTATATGGTACATGTATAAGGATACGCCATGTACCCTGATTGATGTGGATGAAATGCAAAAAATTGTTCACATTCGTAATTATGTAGATAATATCCAGTTTAGGGCATTTGGGATCAAGGAAGATCCAACCATTGAGGATTATAATGAATTTTTGGAATCAAGATGCTTCCCTAGAACGAGAGATAAGATGAAACTGGTGTTAAGAGATCTTGGAATCCCATTTTATGATCCATACCTGATCATTCAGAAAACAGAGGGAAGAATGGCAGAGGACGATTTTTGGATCAGGATCGAGCGATAGGAGGAATGGCGATGATTGAGTTATTTGAACAAAATGAACGAATGCAGGACCGTCAGTCCTCAAAAGGAAATCAGTTGAAATGGGAAAATGCAGGAATTTGGTACAAAGCAGATTATACGGGATACGAAGGGATGGCAGAGTATATGATCTCTCATTTACTGATAAAATCTACATTAAAACCAGAAGAGTTTGTGCGATATGATCTGGAAGAAATTAAGTATAAGCGTCAGGTCTATCAGGGAGTAAAAAGCCGTACTTTTTTATCAGAGGACTGGCAGATTATAACTTTGGAGCGGTTGTTTCAAAAAATGTATGGAAATAGTCTGAACCAAATGCTTTGGCAGATGGATGATGCGCAGCAGCGGCTGCGTTTTCTGGAAGAACAGGTGGAGCGGATTACCGGTCTGAAAGGATTTGGCATTTATCTGAATAAATTACTTACAATCGATGCAATTTTCCTAAATGAGGACAGACATACCCATAATATTGCTGTTTTAATGAATGGAGCGGGAATGTTTAAATATTGCCCGATCTTTGATAATGGAGACGGGCTGCTGTCGGATACAATACTGGATTATCCATTAGGAGAAGATACTTTTGATCTTATGGAAACTGTTCGGGCAAAAACGGTGAGTACTGATTTTGATGAGCAGTTAGATGTTTCGGAACACTTGTATGGATGCAATTTAAAGTTTTTCTTTACAAAGCGGGATGTGGATCAGCTGTTGGAACAGGCAAAGGGATATTCAGATGAGGTGCGGGAACGTGTACAGACGATCCTGCATCGACAGATTGATAAATACGCATATTTAAAAATGTAGTAAATCGCAACTGACTAAAAAATCTCCCGGCATATCTTCTAAATTAAGATATACCGGGAGGTTTGATTACACCTCATGATAAAACTCACGTATCATAGGATAAATGGTCTTATATTTCGCATAAACAGGTTTATAGGCTTTTACAGCATCCGGGTCCGGTTCCAGTACGGTGCAGCCGCCTTTTTCCTCTAATACATGGATAAAGGACTGGTAATCCGGGATAATGTTTTCGGCCAGGAAAACGCTTGATGCAATGGCAAGTGCGGGCAGTAGGTCCGGGTCCTTGTAGACGTGGACGGGAAGGCCCATTACATTGCTTAAGATCTGGCACCAGGCAAGTTCTCTGGCTCCGCCGCCGATGATGGAAAGCTTTACAGCCGGGCAGTTAAAAAGTTCCAGGCCGTGGCGGATGGAAAATGCCACACCCTCTAGTACGCTTCCAGCCATGTCTGTGGCAGAGGTATCCTGGCTTAAGCCAAGGAAAGAAGCGCGGATATGGCTGTCCATAATAGGGAAACGTTCACCGGTCAGATAGGGCAGGAAAAAGACACCATGGCTTCCGGGAACATGGTTTTTTAAAAGGTGGGAGATATAGGCGAAATCCGGTTTATGGTCCAGCTCGCGGGATAAGATCCGGGCAATAAAGCGGTGTACATTTCCGCCGTTTAAAAATGGTACTACATTAATATATAAGTCTTTTTGCATGGCAGCCAGGTTAAAACCGCCGCCTTCACTGTCCATACGGCCTTTTGATACAGCTGCCACCCAGCTGGAAGTACCCAGGTTTACATTGTATTCGCCAGGGGCTAAGATACCACTGGCAAGAGTGGTAGCCCCGGCATCTCCGGTGCCTGCGTAGACTTTTGTTCCGGGCAGATAGCCGGTATCAGCAGCTCCCTTTTCTGCTATTACGCCTGCAAGTTCATGGGAATGGAGCAGTTTTGGAAATTTGTTTATATCCAGTCCGGCATCGTTTATAAGGTGCTCAGACCATGTTTTATGTTCCAGATCCATAGCTCCCGCAGTAGCGCAGGCCGTCATATCACCAATGAAATTCCCGGTCAGTCTTGCCACTACATAGTCTTTGGAACTGATGAGAAAAGCAGCTGCTTTTTCATAGATCTCCGGCTGATTTTCCTTTAACCACAAGATCTTTGCCAGAGGCATGGAACCGTCAAAATGGTTTCCTGTAATAGCGGTAATAGTATCGCTGCCAACTGCATTTTCAATGGCTTCTGCCTGTGCGCCAGCCCGTCCGTCAGAGTAGAGAATGGCATTTCCCAAAGATCTTAAGTCACTTCCAACTGGTATCACATCCTGCATCTGACCGGAAAAAATAAGAGCGGAAATGTCTTTGGCCGGTATTTTATCTGTAAGAGCATGGGATAAGGCGCAGAAAGCACTGTACCATTCTTCCGGGTTCTGTTCCTTAAAACCATTTTTTTCTATAGTATGGATCACCTGGCTTCCTGTAAAAACAGGTTCTCCATCGTCACGTACAGTCACCGCCTTTACTGCGGTAGTCCCAATGTCAAAGGTTGCAACTAACATAATTTTACCCCCTAAGTCAATTCTTTCCGGCCCCTATCTTCTGGATCACAACTGCCAGTATAATGATACCGCCGGTAATGATATTCTGCATAAAGCTTGGCATCTGCAAAATGGTCAGACCGTTGGCAAGAACCGCCAGAACTGCTGCGCCGATCAGCGTTCCTACGACACAGGGAACACCGCTTTTAGATACGGTGCAGCCGATAAATACGGCAGCATAAGACTGGAGAAAATAGCCTTGTCCTGCAGTGGTGTTGGCAGAACCGACCCTGGAAGCCACCAGAGCACCTGCGAGACCTGCAATCGCGCCACACAGGGAAAATGCCAGTACCCGGTAGCGGAAAATAGGAATTCCTGCTACTTCAGCCGCTTCCTTGCTGCCGCCGATGGCATACAGCTTCCGGCCCGGAGCAGTATGTCCCATGAAAACATAAAATGCCAGGTATAAAACAACTGCCACCAAAGTAATAAAGGGAATACCTGCGATCTTTAAAATACCGGGAATGGTAAATGCCTTTGGAATACCATTAAATACGGTAGTACCGCCGGTGAGCCCGTAGATCACACCGTCTAATACAGTTCCCATACCAAGAGTAGTAATAAAAGATAAAATTTGGAAGCGGGCAACTACAATACCATTTACGCAGCCAACCAAAAGGCAGATCACAGCAGCAATCAGGAAACAAAGAGCCACAGGAACCTGTTTAATGGATAACAGGGCAGCGATCACGCCCCCAAGGCTTACAATATTTCCAATGGATAAGTCAAATTCATTGATGGTCATTACAAAAGTAGCTCCTAAAGCCACCATAGCCAATGGTGCTGCCTGTCTGCTGATGTTAAGAAAGTTTTTAACTGTGCAGAAAGAGGCCGGGCGGAGAATAGAAAAAATAAGGATAATGACCGCCAGTGCAGCTACGGTCCCATAATGTTTAAATGCTTTCATTTTCATGTGTTTCCTCTCTTTCTGCTTCATAACAGCAGGCCAGTATGTCCGCTGGCTTTAAATTCTTATTTGGAAAGATCTTACGTATTTTCCCGGATGCCATGACCGCGATCTCATCAGCTACCTCCAAAAGTTCTGTAAGGTCCGATGAAACGTAGAGAACAGCTTTGTTTTCTGCCGCCTGATGGTGCAGCAGACTGTGGATCTGCTGTCTGGTGGCAACATCTACGGCCTGTGTAGGTTCATCGCACAACCATATGGAGGGGGATGTAAGTAATGCTTTTGCAAAGACCACCTTCTGCTGGTTGCCACCGGATAATTCATAAGCTGGCTGGGAAGTGCCGGTGCAGCGGATCTTTAGGGCGTTTATCATATCTTTTGCAGCAGAAACAGCAGCTGTTGTTGAAAACAGCCCCTTTTTGGAATAATGGTCAATAGAAGAAAGGTTCATATTTTCTTCCACTGTAAAAGACGGGATCATGGCTTTGCGCCGCCTGTCTTCGCAGATAAAGGCGATGCCCTTTTTTATGGAATTAACAGGAGTGGGCTTTTTCACCTTTTCCCCACTGATCTCAATGGTTCCGCCGGATATGCGCCGGATGCCGTAGATACATTCCAGAAATTCCGTCCGTCCGCTGCCGCAAAGACCGAACATGCCGGTGATGCGTCCGGTGTGGACGGTGATACTGGCGTCTTTTACAATGTGGTCGGCAGAGGAAAGGTGGGAGATGGTGAGTGCAGGGAATGATTGTGTGGCTGCCGACCGGGAACAACATGTACTGTCAGGCATCATGTGTTTACTATCCGCTTCCCCATTCCCGCTCATCAGCCGGACCAGCTCCTTCTGGCTGGTAGAGGCAGTATCGCAGGTACTTACCAGTTCTCCGTTTCTCAGCACTGTTACCCGGTCCGTCAGCGCCATGATCTCTTCCAGCCTGTGGGTTACATAAAGGACAGCAGTTCCTTTTGCTTTCAGGTTCCTTATAATAGAGAATAGTAAATTCGTTTCCTTATCAGAAAGAGAAGCAGTAGGCTCATCTAAGATCATTAACTTACAGTCGCTCATCATGGCCCTCAGAATTTCCACGCATTTCTTCTGTGCTGGAGTCATCTGGAAAATGGATTTCTTCAGGTCTAAATGGATCCCAAGTTCTTCCCCTTTTTTCTGAGCCGCTTTTTCCATTTCCTTCCACTGGATCAGACCGCCTTTTCGGGGATAAGGCCGTCCAAGCCAGATATTTTCTAGGGCGGAAAATGCAGGTATCAGCACATGATCCTGGAAAATGATATTGATGCCCAGTTCCCGGCTCTCTACCGGGCCGAAATCAGCAGGAAAAGGAGCTCCGTTCCAGGACAGCTCCCCTCCGTTTTTTGTATACACGCCGCCTAAGATCTTAATGAACGTAGACTTTCCGGCGCCATTTTCACCTACCAGGCCGTGGATTTCCCCTTCTTTTAAAGAGAGATCCAGACCCTTAAGGGCATATACACCATTAAATGATTTGTCCAGTTTCCTTGCTTCTAACAGCATTCTTGCCACCTGCCATTTTCCATGATCTGATCATAATCTGTATCAGCCTAAATTCCCGGGCCCCGTCTGGAGCCCCTGGGAAATTCGTTCTGTTACTGTGCGTTTTCCTGAGTAATAAGCTCTGCAGGAGCGTACATTTCACCTTTTTCAATGGTCTCTCCTGCATAATATTTTTCCATCTGCTGGCAGACAATGTCAGCCATGCCTTCAAAATTCTGCTTTACAGTTGCTTTTAAGCAGGAACCGTCTTTGATCATCTGTACTGCCTGCTCATTTCCGTCAACACCGGTAACAATAACTTCGTCACGTCCTGCTTCTGCCAATGCCTTTGCGGCGCCGATGGCCGGTTCATCCCATGCTGCGAAAATAGCAGTTACAGAGTCCTTGTCAGGGTTTGCGGTCAGCAGGTTAGCCGTGATCTCTTCTGCATCATTAATCGGCTGTTCAGCCGGTACATGCTGTTCTGTGATCAGCTGAATGTCAGGATATTCTTTAATAATGTCATCAAATGCTTCACAACGTTTTACAACACCTGGATGTGGTCTGTGGGTGAGAGCAATCACAGTACCTTTACCGCCCATCAGGTCATCAAAGAGGTAACGGACGATCAGTTCGCCCATCTGGTAGTTGTCGCTGGTAGCATTGACCTGCATTCCATCAATAAAACCGCTGTCGCAGCCGAATACAGGGATATCTGCGTCAAAGGCTTCTGTCAGCTGATTGGCAACCTGGTTTGGGTCAGCACTTACTAAAACAATGCCGTCAGTGCCGGAAGAAACCACATCTTCAATACGGCTTGCAAGCTCTGCAAAATCATTGGCAGTATCGATCACGAATACTTCTGCGCCTTCTGCCTCTAAGTTATTCTTGATAAAGCCAGCCATCTGGTTGGTGGTAACAGAAGTAAGATATGGGGTCATAACGGAGATCTTTTTACCGGCAAGAGCAGTACTGTCAGCTGTTTTTGTGTCAGCTTCGCCGGAAGCGGCATCTTCAGAAGCTTTTTCGGTAGTGGAAGCAGCTTCTGTCTGTGCAGCAGTCTCAGCCTTTGGGGCAGTTGTTTCATCTGCTTCTGTAGAGCAGCCTGTAAGCAGGATGCCGGTCAGCGCTGCAGCTGCAGCCAGGGTTAAGAAATTACGCATTTTTTTCATAGTGTTCTCCTCCTGAAATAAAATTTTTGTTTGTTGGGGAATAAATCTGGGAATAAAAAATCCCGGACATGACTTTTACATCATGTCCGGGACGAATTGTTCGTGGTGCCACCCGAATTCACAGATCTTGTTTAACATCAGGGTTCCAAAATCACAAATCCTCTTACAAGCAAGCTTGTATCGGATTTTTGACTTTTGAACCCTGATGTTAACAAAAATAGCAGCTATCCCATAATCGGAATATCTGCCACCAATCTGTCTCATTTTCAGAGTACGGAAAGTAAAAAATAAAACTTCGATACTCTTATCCTTTAACGCAGGAATCACGGCCGCAGCTACTCGGATCTCTTTCACCTGGCGTCTCACAAACCCATTCCATAGGGAATTCCATACTGTCTTCCACCACCGACAGCTCTCTGTGATTTCATTCCGAATGTACTCTCTTTGCTCATCGACTTTTTGTTTTTAATTTTTATGGTTTAAAGATTAGCACACTTCTTTCCATATGTCAATTTTATTTTCAGAATCTTTGCTATTAAAAATTCCTATATCCAGTCACTATTTTTTCCAATCATATCCGGTTCGAACAAAAATCGGCTCCTGAAAGACTTTCCAAGATCAGATCTATCATCTCTTTGTTGACAGTTTTTTCCATTTTGTAGAAACAAAAGTTACATAATTCTTATTTTTTGATTATTGTGCCGAATTAAGTAAAGTGAATTCAAAAAATACTTGACTTTTTAAAGTTATGGTTTTATTCTTAAGCACATAATTTTATTAACGATCCATTCCAACTATCAAAGGCGATAACTTCTGACAAAAGTGCGCCTTTCTTTTTTACCCGGACTTCACTGTAAGATTATTGAGCAGTTCCTCCGGTTCTCCGGAAGCGACTGCCGGATACCCACCGGCACCGGAGATTCCCCACCCGGATCGTTCGTAAAAGGAAAGAGAGAGGAGAGATTCATTTATGAAGAAGAGACGACTTATTGCACTCGCAGCTGCAGCCGTTATGGCAGCATCTTCCCTGGCAGGATGCGGCGGTTCCCAAACATCCTCAACAACAGCAGCAGGTTCCACTGCTGAAACAGCAGCGGCTTCCTCCAATGCGGTATCCCCGGACGCAAAATCTACGGATCAGACACTCGGCGGCGGTATCGCGGTCGGCTCAAGCGACGGCGAAGCAGTGAAAGGCGGAACGCTTGTTGTGTCAATGCCTTCATCCCCACGCACCCTTGATCCGAAAGCCTACTCAACCATGTACGAGAACCACATTATGTACAATGTTCTCGATACCCTGTTTGTCTGGGATAAGGATTACAAAGAGGTGATCCCGAGTCTGGCAACTGATTACACTATCAGTGATGACGGCCTGACCTACACCATCAACCTCCGTGATGATGTATACTTCCAGAAAGGTAAATTCCAGGACGGAAGAAAGATGACCGCGGATGATGTTGTATACTCTCTTGAACGAAGTAAAGAGGAGAGTACCACAGACCGTATCTGCCGTGATTTCTTCGATTACTGCGAAGCTGCAAGCCCGACACAGGTCGTTATCCATATGAAATCCGTTGCAGGACCGTTTATCTCCCAGTTAGCCGGTATCGGAAACGCGATCCTCCCGAAAGAGGAAGTTGAAGGCTGGGGAGAAGACTTCGGTTCCCACATCGTCGGAACAGGTGCTTTCACACTGGAAGAGATCGTAACCGATGAAAAAGTCACATTAAAGAAAAATGAGAATTACTGGGGCACAGAGCCGAACGTAGACGGCATCGAGTTCCGAATCATCTCCGATTCCAATCAGGCGATCAACGCAGTCCAGACCGGTGAGGTCGACATCGCGATGTATCTTCAGGGTGAAGCTATCAAGCGTGCGCAGGATGCGGACCTCTTACTTCAGGCCCCGAGTTCCGCTGTCACCTATGTCCGCTTCAACATGCAGAATGGACCGACCGCAAACGCTGATGTCAGAAAAGCACTTACAATGGCTGTCGATATCGACTCCATGGTAGCCGGTATCTATCAGTACGGAGAAGGCACAAGAGCTTATCAGCCGCTTCCGGTATACTCCTTCGCTTATGACACTGCATACAATGATCTTGTACCATCCTACGATCCGGAAGGTGCAAAGAAGCTCCTCGCGGAAGCAGGCTACCCGGATGGCTTTACCATGAGCCTTTACATTGGTTCCACTACCTATCGCGAGAAAATGGCACAGATGTTACAGTACTACTGGAGCCAGATCGGTGTAACACTTGATATCAAGTCTTCCACCATGGCCGACTGGTCCGCAGCGGTTGTTGATTCCTGGCAGTCCGATGTTGTAAACAGCTACGGTGTAAGCTGGAACAGTGATCCGGATCCTTACGGTTTCCTCGGAAAGTTCTTCAGCTCCCAGACACTTCACGCCTCCTCCAACGCAGGCGGCTACAACGATCCGAAAATGGATGAACTCTTAAATGAAGGCTTTGGCTCCACAGACACCGCAAAACGCGCGGAGTCCTATAAGAAAGTCATTGAGAAGGTTATGAACGAATACACCGGTATCTACTACGCATATGAGTGCCGGAACTGGGCAGTATCCCCGAAGGTACATGACGCGGTTCTCCGTGCTGACAACCAGATGTTAGTCGCAACACCATTCAATAATATCTGGGTTGAAAAATAGAATTTGACGACCAAACCGGTTTGAGTAAGCAGGGTGATAGCCCGGATTACGAAAAACGGCGGTCGCTGCGTGAGTGCTAAAGACACAAAGCAGCCGGATTTCACACATAGAAAGGGGGAGGCAAATCCTAAGTTTGTTTCCCTTTTTCTGTACACTCACAGAGATTTAACTGTTCCATTCTCTTCACATTCTTCCCGGTGAAGAGAACAGGACAGCTATGAAAGGATTGGATTTATATGGGAAAGATCATCATAAAACGATTATTGCAGACGATTCCCACACTTCTGGTCGTCGTCACACTTACCTTCTGCCTCACACGAATGCTTCCGGGCGATCCGGCAGTGGCGATCTTAGGTATCGAGGCAAATGCGGAGGACATCGAAGCTATGAGAGCCGAGATGAACCTCGACAAATCACTCCCTGAGCAGTACGCCCTCTATCTTGGCGGACTTGTCCACGGTGACTTTGGTTACTCCTACAGCTACCGTCAGGACGTTCTTCCACTCATCACTTCCAGAATTCCGAACACATTAACCCTGACGCTGACAGCACTTCTCTTCGCTTTCATCATCGGAACCAGCGTTGGTATCATTGCTGCATTAAAGCAGAATACGATCTTCGATTACATTGTCATGGTCATCACGCTCATAGGTGTGTCCATGCCGATCTTCTGGCTGGCGCTCATGCTGGTTCTTCAGTTTTCCGTTAAAATGAATCTTCTGCCTGTTATGGGTATGGGCGATCTCTCCAAAGGCTTCGGCGATGTTGTGAGCCATATGATCCTTCCGGGCTTCTGCCTTGCGACGATCCCGATGGCAACCTTTGCGAGAACCATGCGTTCCAGCATGATCGACATCATGAGCAGCGACTACATCCGATGTCTTAGAGCCCGTGGAATCAAAAAACTCAAAGTCATCCTGATCCACGGATTAAAGAATGCTCTCCCGCCGCTCATCACAGTTTTAGGTCTTCAGATCGCCGGAACCTTCACCGGTGCCATCATCACCGAGGGAATCTTCTCCTGGCCGGGCATGGGAACCATGATCAACACCGCGATCAACAACCGCGATTATTCCCTGATCCAGGGTGCGGTCCTGTTCTCCGCGATCATGTTCGTCTTCTGCAACATGCTGGTCGATATCGCCTACGCGATTCTGAATCCGAAAGTTAAACTGGAAAAGGGGTGATGAGTTATGACATTATCAAAAAAGAAAAAACCTGCTGCTGCGTCCTCCGTTGTTTCCGGTGAGGCGCTTGGAATGGATGCCAATATCGCAATGCTCGTAAAAGAGCGGAACGCGAACAATGCCTGGCATAAATTAGCGAGAAACAAAACAGCCCTCGTTGGCTTCTTCATCGTGGCTTTTATGGTAGTCATCGCCGTATTTGCCCCGCTCATCGCGCCATATGACCCGAACGCGATCAACCCGGTCCTGCCCTTTAAGGGAATTGGCACTCCCGGACATCTCTTCGGCACGGATGACCTTGGCCGTGATATCCTGTCCCGTATCATCTACGGCTCCCGTATTTCCATGATCGTTGCCGTAGGCGCCACCATCGTCGGCGCGATCATCGGCGTTCTCATCGGACTTACCGCCGGATATTTCGGTGGATGGATCGACGCGGTGCTCATGAGGATCATGGACGGCATGTTCTCCTTTCCGTTCATCCTGTTAGCCATGATCCTGATCACCGTTCTCGGAAACGGCGTCATGAACGTCATTCTGGCCATCGGTATCGCAAGCGTACCGGGATTTGCCCGTGTCACAAGAGGCCAGGTACTGATCGTAAAGGAAGAAGAATACTGCAACGCCTGCCGCGTTGTCGGTGTTTCCCCGGTAAGACTCCTGTTCTTACATATTTTGCCGAACTGTGTATCCCAGATCATCGTTTACGCGACACTCCGTATCGCAAGCGCTATCATCTCCGAGGCATCCTTAAGCTTCTTAGGACTCGGCATCGCGCTTCCGACCGCCTCCTGGGGCAGCATTCTCCGTGTCGGCCGTGACTGCCTGACAACCGCCCCGCACGTTGCGGGAACCGCAGGCGCGTTTATCCTCGTGACTGTTATCGGTTTCAACCTGTTGGGCGATGGTATCCGTGATGTCATGGATCCGAAAATGAAACAGTAGGAGGTGCAGGCTATGAGTGAAAACGATGCAATCTTAAAAGTAAATGGATTAAAAACATATTTCTATCAGGCAAGCGGCGTTTCCAAGGCTGTCGATGGCGTAAGCTTCAGCCTGCGTCAGGGCACGACCATGGGGATCGTCGGTGAATCCGGTTCCGGAAAGAGCGTCACAAGCGCTTCCGTGATGCGGCTCATGCCGGCAAAGACCGGAAAGATCGTGGACGGCTCCATCATCTTTGACGGTGTGGACATCCGGAATCTCTCCGAGGCGCAGATGGAAAAGTTCCGCGGCGATGAGTGCTGCATGATCTTCCAGAACCCGATGACTTCCCTTGATCCGGTATTCAAGATCGGCCACCAGATGGTGGAAATGATCAGAGAACATGAAAAGATCAGCAAAAAAGATGCCTGGAACAAAGCCGTTGAAGCCTTAAAGCTTGTCGGCATCCCGGAAGCCGAGAAACGGATGGATGCCTATCCTCACGAGCTTTCCGGCGGTATGTGCCAGCGTGTCATCATCGCCATGGCTGTCTGCGGACATCCGAAGCTCATCATCGCTGATGAGCCGACGACCGCCCTCGATGTGACCGTACAGGCCCAGGTTCTTGAACTTTTAAAGGATCTCCAGAAGAAGCTCAACACAGCTATCTTACTCATCACCCACAACCTTGGCGTTGTCTGGGAGATGTGCGACACCGTCATGGTCATGTATGCAGGAAATACCGTAGAATACGCGGATACAAAGACGCTCTACAAAGAGCCGCTTCACCCATACACCTGGGGTCTTTTAGACTCCATGCCGAAACTCAGCAGCTCCACAAAGGAGGACTTAAAGACGATCCCGGGCACACCGCCGGATCTCCGCCTTACCGGCCACTGCTGCAACTTTTATAACCGCTGTCCTTACGCGACGGAGATCTGCAGACAGCAGGTACCACCGCTTAAGGAAGTCGCTCCCGGACATTTCGTGGCATGCCACAGACAGAACGGCGAGCACAGATTAACACGAGGGGAAGTGAATGTGACATGCAAAAAAATGTAATCATGAGCGTCGATCATCTCAGTAAGGATTTCGTGATCCGCGGAAAAAAATTAGGGGAAAAGAGTAAGCTTCTCCACGCATTGAGCGATGTTTCTTTTGATATTTATGAGGGTGAAACCCTTGGCATCATCGGTGAGTCCGGATGCGGCAAATCCACGCTTGGACGCTGTCTTGTAAAGCTCCACAAGCCATCCGCCGGAACGATCACCTACAATGGCAAGGATCTCTGGAATCTGCCGGTCTACGAGCGCGAGGCAGCCCGCAGGGACATCCAGATGATCTTTCAGGATCCGTATTCCTCTCTGGACCCGAGAAAAACAGCTTCCTACTCTATTGAAGAAGCGATGAAGGTCCACCACATCGGTGACACTGCAAGGGAGCGCCGCCAGAAAGCGTTAGAGTATCTTCAGGAGGTCGGTCTCGACATCCAGCACATGGAGCGCTATCCCCACGAGTTCTCCGGCGGCCAGAGACAGCGTGTGAACATTGCCCGCGCCCTCTCCGTGGAGCCGAAGATCATCGTCTGTGACGAGCCGGTATCCGCTCTGGACGTTTCGATCCAGGCACAGGTCATCAACCTCTTCCGCCGCCTGCAGAAGCAGTTTAACCTGACATATGTTTTTATCTCCCATGACCTCGGCATCATCAAGTACATCAGCGACCGGATCATGATCATGTATCTGGGACGTGTCATGGAGTTCTACACCTCCGAGGGAATCTACGCAGATCCGAAGCACCCGTATACACAGGCACTTCTCTCCGCGATCCCGCCGGAAAGCCCCTTTGATAAAAAAGAACGCCTGCCCCTCACCGGCGATATCCCGAGCCCCATCGGGGATCAGGTAGGCTGCCCGCTCGCAGGCCGCTGCCCGCACTGCACGGAGCGCTGTAAGAAAGAAATTCCAAAGCTTGTGGACACCGGCGACGGACATATGGTAGCATGTTTCTTATACGAATAAGCTTTCACATCCGCAGCACCTGTCCGGGCAGGAAAGTACCCGTTTCAGCTTTTTCTGCACCTGGCAGATTCATAACTGGCTTTGTAACTGTTCATTCCTCACAGTTACGCGCAAAAATCCATTCTACATCGGCTGTGCCGATAGGATTTTTGCCTTCTAGTCTAAGTTTTCTTACGGTCAGCGCAGTAAATGCGCAGACCTGCTGAACAGTTACCTGACTTTTTTATAAAGGAGTAATAAAACAATGGTAGATTCTAAAAAATTAATTTCTCTCGTCGAAAAATACGAAAAACTGATCTATGACACCGCTGACCATATCTGGGCACATCCGGAGACAGGATTCCGCGAGTGGAAGACTTCCGCCTACATGGAACAGCATTTTGAGGAGCTTGGATACACACTTACAAAAGCCGGCAACATCCCTGGATTCTACACAGACCTCGACACCGGAAAGCCGGAAATCCTATTTCAACCGGCTTCACCGGACAGTTTATTCTGTTTTTAGTGTTAAATTTACGGAAAGGACGGGAGATCTTGTATGAAAAACTTTGTTATCACAGTTGCCAGAGGATTCGGTTCAGGCGGACGTGCAATCGCCGCCAAGCTGGCAGATGAGCTGAATATCCACAGCTACGACAACCGTATCCTGACGCTCGCTTCCCAGTACAGCGGTTATCCGGAACATTACTTTAAAGAGGCCGACGAGACCTTAAACGGCAGTCTGATCACGAAACAGCTTCAGGCACTGCCGAAACGCCATTCACCGACCGGTGAGTTATCGAGATTTACTTCAGATGACCGGCTCTTCGAGTACCAGAAGATCATCATCGAGAAGCTTGCCGCTTCGGAATCCTGCGTGATCGTCGGAAAGTGCGCCGATTATATCTTAAAGGACTATGACAACGTGGTCAGCATTTATGTGGAGGCACCGAGAAGCTATACCCTGCGCCGTGTCATGGAACGCATGGATGACATTACTGTCGAGGAAGCGCACCATCTGATCACGAAAACGGACAAGTACCGCGCGGACTACTATAAGTATTACACCGGCGGCAACTACTGGACAAATCCGGTCAACTATGACCTGACCTTCAACAACGCCAGACTCGGTGACGATCGCTGCGTGAAGCTTGTTCTCGAGTGTATGAAGTTGAAATTTAGGGATGATTTCAAAGAATATATGAAGAGTATCGGAAAAGATATTTGATATGCTATTTCACTTAATTTTGTAATACCGGCACCGGGGTCTTTCCAATCCTGTCCCCGTGCCCGGGTTCCCCGCCGCGTTCCCCTCTCTCTCACGCGGCGGGGATATTTTATTTCTCTAAATTCTCAAAATACGCTCTCAGCTCATCCACCAGCTCACCGAACTCTTTTCCGGTCTCATCCAGTGTGATGTCCGCATATTTCTCGTAGTACGGAAGTCTCTCATTGTAGAGATCCCTGAGTGTCATGCCGTCCTTTAAGACAACACCGCGGTCCACAAGGTTTCCGAGACGTGATTCCAGATCCTCATAGCAAAGTTTCAGATAAACGATCGTCGCGGTCTCTTTGTAGTGTTCCATGGCCTTCGCCTCATAGATCACGCTTCCGCCCGGCGCAATCACGGACTTCTCTACATCGAGATCCAGATTCGCCTGCTCCTCGACACGCAGGAAACCGTCATCGCCCTCTTCCGCGATGATCTCCTTCAAAAGCTTTCCGGTCTTCTCCTGGATCACAAGATCCACATCCACAAAGGAATATCCAAGACGCTTCGCAAGCAGCACGCCGATGGTGCTTTTTCCAGACGCCGGCATTCCGATCATCAGAATATTTTTCTTCTTCATAACTTATGCCTCGCTCTTTTATCTGTCGCTGTAATTATCTCTGGTTAACTGTTCCGTATGACTGCAGTCACTCTGCAGACTACTTCTGTCTCTTCTTATCATTCCGCGGACCGCCGGATTTCTGACCATTCGCCTTCCTGGATTGTTCCGGCCGGGTAGTTGCTTTCTTTCCGCCGTTCACGTCTGCAGACTTTCGAACTTTCCCGGTACCTCCGGCTTTTTCCGCTGATCTTGAAGTTTTTCTGCCAGCCTTTACACTCTTTTCCTGCTTTCTCACGCTGTACCCGAAGCTTCCCAGCTCCTCGCCCATCCCATAATATCTTCCATGGGAATAGGCTAACGGCTTCGCCATGGAAAGATGGAAGGTGTCCTTCTCATCCATGTACGCCTCGTCCACATCCACTGCCACGACATCGGCGATAAACATATGATGGCTGCCAAGCTCTTCCACTTTCACAACACGGCACTCGATATTCACCGGACTCTCTTTGATCACCGGTACATCCACCACGTTCGCCTTCTCCGGGGTCAGACCGGTCTCTTTCCACTTATCCACGTCGCGCCCGGAGCGCACGCCGCAGTAGTCTGTCGCCCAGGCCATGGACTCCGTCGTCAGATTTACGACAAACTCTCCGGTCTCCTTCATCATATGGTAGGAGTGGCGTTCCGGCCGGACACTGATGGACAGCATCGGCGGATTCGTACAGATGGTTCCCGCCCATGCCACCGTAAAAATATTCGAATTTCCTTCCCGGTCAGCCACCGTCACAAGGACAGCCGGAACCGGGTACAGCATATTTCCTGGTTTAAACTGTCGTTTTCCCATCTTTACAGATCCTGCCTTTCTTCAATCGCGACCTTTCCGGCCTCTCACACCTGCAGTGTCTGCCATCCGCACTTCCTTTCAAATGCGTAACAACTGCTGCTCCCAACTTATAAATACGGCAGCCCGGTCATGACTTCTCCCGATCCGACCGTGTCAGACAACCGGGCTGCTGCAAAAAATTTGCTACTGTAATGCCATCATGATCTGCGGCGCAAGCTGTTTCTTTCTGGAAACAACGCCCGGAAGCTTCACGATTCCGGTCTGTCCGCTGACGTTCTCCATATCCTCATCCTTTACATGGAACGCATTGGCAATAAGCTGCTCCGCTCCCTGTCCGGTGCAGATCAGATCTGTGGACTCTGTCAGAATGTTTGTGAGCATGAAGAACATCATGTCGATCTCATGCTGCTCTCTCTCTTTCTCCGTGTATGCGGACATTCTTGTTCTCAGATCCTTGAGCTCCACTGCATTTAAGGAGGTGATCTGGCCGATTCCGAATACGGAATTTCCTACTGTGAATCTCTTAAAATCCTGGTAGAAAATATCGCCGTCGGATTTTCCCTTCAGGTTGCTTCCTGCGGAGAACATGTCGATGGCGTACTTCTCGATATCGAGACCAGCGATCTGCGCAAGGGCGAGTCCGGCTGCCTTATCGATCGGCGTGCAGGTCGGGGAACGGAATAACAGGGTATCGGAGATGATCGCACTGCATAAGAGTCCTGCCGTTGTCTTGTCGATCTCTATGTGGTTCTCCTGGTACATCTGGTAGATGATGGTCGCGGTGCAGCCGAGGGGCTGGTTTCTGAAGAATACCGGGGACATGGTCTCAACAGTTCCGAGACGATGGTGGTCGATGATCTCGCGGATATCGGCGCTCTCCATGCCCTCTACGGCCTGGCTCTTCTCGTTGTGGTCCACAAGGATGATACTCTTTCCCTTTGCGCCTAAGAGGTTACGTCTGGAGATCATGCCGATGTACTTTCCGTCAGAATCAAGAATCGGGAAATCGCGGTGTCTCTTGCTCGCCATGATCTCGCGGATATCGTCGAGGTAATCTTCCTCAGAGAATTCGATGATGTTTTCCTTCGTCATAAAGTAGCTGATCGGCATGGACTGGTTGATCAGACGGGCTGTTGTGTAGGTGTCATACGGTGTCGTAATGACTGCACAGCCGCGCTCCTGTGCCAGTTTGCGGATCGTAAGGGATACACCTGCGCCCTCGCAGACGATAATGCAGCCTGCTTCCATCTCGATGGCACAAAGCTGGGACTCATAACGGTTTCCGAGGATGACCAGGTCATGTTTTTCGATATAGTTCTCCATCAGGTCCGGGTTTGCGGCCGCGATCAGGACTTTTCCGCGGTCAAAATATGCCTCAGAATCGCCGACTACCATACTTCCTTCCAGAGTATCAAGGATGTTCGCGTACTTCGTGCACGCTTTTGAGATAATGCTGCTGTCATATAAGTTCATGTAGGACTTGGTGATATCGCCGATCGTGATAACGCCCTCCAGGAGACCTTCCTCCGTCACACACGGAAGTGTGACGACGTTGTTCTCCTGCATGAGTCCCCATGCATTCTTTAAGGAAATTCCACGGGACACGCCTTTTGTCTTGCGGATCTCGATGTCCTTGACCTGCGTCTTGACGTTCTCCACGAGGCGCGGGGCCTTTAATTTAAAATAATCTAACACATACTGTGTCTCCGGGTTTACATTTCCGGCACGGCACGGCTCATAATTCTCGCCGGTAAGCTGATGCTTGAAACCAGCATAGCAGATGGCTGAGCAGATGGAATCCGTGTCAGGATTTCTGTGTCCCAGGACAAGTGTTTTTTTCAGTTCTTCAACTGCCATTGATCTTCTCCTTCTATTGCGTTTTTCTCAGACGTACAAATAAGAATGTGTTACAATAACTTCATAGTTTGTTCACAATTTGTTCACATTTGTTTTTTATACTTATTGCATAAACAAAAAGTCGTTTGGCTTAACCAACTAGACAAATTGCACATAGATTTTTCATAATTGCCCCGGTTGTCGCGACCGGGGTCTCCTCTTTTTTAGAGGTAATGTGTGTCCGCTTATGGCGGACACTTTTCTTTTTCACCCATACATGCGCTATGTGCGTTCACAGCAAAAAGGGAGTCCGTCACCGGACTCTCTCTTCTTTATCCGATGATCAGCTTCGCGGCACCGTAGATTCCGGCATCATTTCCAAGCTTCGCAAGAACGATGTCCGCCTTCTTTGTTGCCATCGGAGATAACTCATCGTGGTACCTCTTAATAATATCAGTCAGGAATGTTCCGGCCTTGGATACACCGCCGCCGATCAGGAATGCCTGTGGATCCAGAACCATGGAGATCGTCGCAAGAGCCCAGCCAAGGTAATAGCAGGACTTATTGAGGGATTCCAGTGCAAGCGCATCTCCCGCCTTCGCTGCATCCAGCACGTTCTTCGCGCTGATGTTCTTTAAGCTTCTGAGAGTGGACGGGCGGTTATCTGCCGCCAGCATTCTTCTTGCGGTTCTGGCGATTCCTGTCGCGGAAGCCACCTGCTCTAAGCAGCCGTGTCCGCCACAATTGCACGCCTCTTTCTCACCTTCCATCACATGGATATGGCCGATCTCACCGCCGACCCCCTGTTCGCCGGTCCAGATCTTTTCATTCAGGATAATGCCGCCGCCGACGCCGGTTCCCAGAGTTACCATGACAAGGTTTTTGTAGCCTTTTCCGCCTCCCTGCCACATCTCACCGAGAGCCGCGACGTTCGCGTCATTTCCGCTTTTTACGACCATACCATCCAGCAGTCTGCTGAGCTCCTGCTGTGGATTTCCGGCCTTCCAGCCGAGGTTTACACACACTTCGCAGTGTCCGTTCGGAAGAACCGGTCCAGGGAATCCCATTCCCGCTCCGGAAAAATCAGAGAGCTCCAGACCGCTTTCCTTTGCCATTCTGCGGATCGAAGCCGCAATATCGCCCAGGATATACTTTCCGTTCTCCTCTTTTCTTGTCGGAATCTCCCACTTCTTTACGAGAGTTCCGTCTTCCTCAAAGATACCGAGCTTCACGCTTGTTCCGCCGATATCGATTCCAATACACTTTAAACTCATGTGTGCTCCCCTTTTCCCTGATTTTCCGCTATCCGTCCAACAACGGCTTTCAGCCATCTGTCCGGACAGTACACGACCTTGCGGAGCTGCCGCCCCATAGTCCAGGCGCCAGCCCCTATTTTTCACAGCCGCCCATTTCACATCGGGCTGCCGCATTTTCCATCTATCTGATTAGAACAGGGTCTTTACAGTATTTACAACGTTCTCAACAGTAAATCCGAACTTCTCGAACAGTTTTGCTGCCGGACCGCTTGCTCCGAAGCTCTTCATGGTCACATAAGCTCCGTCGAGGCCGACATACTTGCCCCAGCCGAAGTCGGAAAGTGCCTCAACGACAATTCTTCTTCTGACTTCCTTCGGAAGTACGGACTCCTTGTACTCTGCGCTCTGCTCCTCGAAGATATCCATACACGGCATGGATACGACGCGGATCTTCTTGCCTTCAGCTGTAAGCTCTGCTTTCGCCTTAACCGCAAGATCAACCTCCGAACCGCTTGCGATCAGGATTGCGTCCGGTGTTCCCTCGCAGTCATCGATCACATAGCCGCCCTTTAACGCGTCCTTGCTGCTTCCCGGGATCGGATTGAGGTTCTGTCTGGAAAGGACAAGCGCTGTCGGTGTCTTCTCAGATGTTACTGCAGACAGCCATGCTGCGGATGTCTCTGTCGCGTCACACGGACGGAATACATGGAAGTTCGGCATTGCGCGGAACATAGCGAGCTGCTCGATCGGCTCGTGGGTCGGTCCGTCTTCGCCAACGCCGATGCTGTCGTGAGTCAGAACAAATGTCAGCGGAACTCCCATCAGTGCAGAAAGTCTCGCCATCGGTTTTACATAATCACTGAACACGAAGAATGTCGCAACATAAGCGCGGAGACCGCCGTGAAGCATGATACCGTTGCCGATCGCTGTCATTGCAAGCTCTCTTACGCCGAAGTGGAGGTTTCTGCCTGCCGGGTTCTCTGCGGAGAAGTCGCCCGCATCCTTCATGGCTGTCTTGTTGGACGGAGCAAGGTCAGCAGAACCGCCGATCATGTTCGGCATGATGTCCTTTAAGATGTTGATCATCTTGCCGGAAAGGGAACGTGTTGCCTCTGCCTTGTCTTTTGTGAGCCAGAGTGCCTCGTTCTCGATCAGTGCCTTTGCGTCCGGAGCTGTGTGGTACTGCTCCCAAAGCTTCTCCATCTCCGGGTACTCGTCGCAGTATGCGGCAAACATAGCGTTCCATGCTGCCTCAACGTCTGCCTTCTCCTCCGCGAGACGGGAATAATGCTCATAGACCTCTTCCGGTACAAAGAACGGCTCCTCATACTGCCAGCCGAGAGTCTCTCTCATTGCTTTGATGTTGTCAACACCTAACGGCTCGCCGTGGGCGCTTGCCTTGCCCTGTTTAGCCGGGCAGCCGAAGCCGATCTCAGTCTTGATGGTGATGAAGGACGGATGCTCAGTATCAGCCTTTGCAACCTCAATTGCTGCGCCGATGGCATCGATATCTGTTCCGTCTTCAACGGTAATTGTCTGGAAGCCGAATGCCTTCATGCGCTCTTCCACGTTCTCGCGGAATGCGATGTCTGTGCTTCCCTCGATGGAGATGCGGTTGGAATCGTAGAGAACGATAAGTTTACCAAGTCCAAGTGTTCCTGCAAGGGAGAATGCCTCAGAGGAAATTCCCTCCATCATGCAGCCGTCGCCGCCGAGTACATATGTGAAGTGATCGACAACCGGGTAGCTTTCCTTGTTGAATACGGATGCCAGATGCTTCTCAGCCATTGCCATACCAACAGCCATGCCCATACCTGCGCCTAACGGTCCTGTTGTAGCCTCAACGCCTACGGTGTGGCCGTATTCCGGATGTCCCGGAGTCAGGGAGCCGACCTGACGGAAGTTCATAAGGTCTTCCTTTGTAAGGCCGTATCCGAACAGGTGAAGCAGGGAATACAACAGCATGGAGCCATGTCCGCCGGATAAGATAAAGCGGTCACGGTTTGCCCACTCCGGGTTTGCCGGATTGTGGTTCATGTGGTGTGCCCAGAGCTCATAAGCCATCGGCGCACTGCCGAGGGGAAGTCCCGGATGGCCGGAATTTGCCTTCTGGATCGCATCTGCGGATAAAATTCTGATGGAATTGATCGCCAGATTGTCGATTGTGTTCATTGTTTCATTCCTCCTGATAATCCATAGGTGTGGTAACTGTTCATTTTCTTCACAGTTATCAGTGTTGTAACATGTTTTCACTATTACATTTATTTACCTTAATTTAATCTCTTTCATTACCTCGCTGCCTGCGGTAATCAGAGAATTGGTACGATTTTTGCCTGCTCTTACGAGCGATACAGAAAAGTCAAACTGTCCGTTAAACCTCTCGTGTCCGTCCAGGTTGTATTCCCTGCACGATTCCTCATTATACAGGATAAGCCTGTCCCCGTCAATGAGGACGCCTGTGTAGGCGTAGTCAAAATCAATGCTTGTAACCTTCTTTCCATCCGTGTTGTATACATCAAGCCGGTACGGACTTCCGGAGGTACTGTCGACAACGACAGCCGCATATTTATCTGAGTAGCAGATACTCTGGATCTCTTCATCCACCGGAACAAACGTGACATTTGTGTCCGGGATCACATTTTTTACAGAGATAAAGGTCAGCCCTTTATCGGAAAAGGCGCAGACCGTCTGATCATTTAAGTAGCGGATGCGTCCCACCATCTTGTCATCAAATTCTTCTTCAAAAGCGGCGATAAAACGGTTGTTGACATTTTTTCCGATCTCAGAGAAATCGTAGAACGCCACCTTGTTCTTCAGTGCGCCATTTTTCATGTACATAACGGACATGACGATCTGTTTTCCGTCTGGAGAAAGCGCGATGTCCACCGGATATCCATCTCCGGATAAGAGCATCTTGATGTTGATCCCCAGCGACTCGCCGTCCTTCTTGAAGTAGAATATGTAGCTCGCCGTGCTGTCCTCAACAACTGCCGCCGCAACGCCGCGGGCAGATACCGCTGCTTTCGTGATCGGAAGCTGTGTCTTCGCCGTTCCGGTACATCCCTCTTTGCTGCAGATGTACATCTCGTTTCCCTGCTGGTCCGCGATCACAGCGTAGTCCCCGTTGATGTTGATGATCGGTGTTTTCATCTCATAGCTCTGGGTCCAGATCGTTTTGCCGGAGGCATCGATATAGGAAGCGCCGTCCTTTGTATACTTGATCACGTTGTCGCCGAACATGGCGAACTTCACAAAGCTGCTATCGCCGACCGTTTTTGACGCTTCTGCCAGTGCAGAAGTTTCCGCGGACGCCGTCTCATCTGGGGTTCCGCTTCCCGCCCCGGAAGCGCCGGAGCTTTCTGCCGAAGCAGTCTCACCAGCTCCGTCTGTCCCTGCACTGTCAGCCGCAGCACTTGTCTCTGCTACCTGTGTTTTCTTATCCGCGCCAGAGTTTTCTGTGTAGCGCATGGACCGCTCCCACTGGACGCTGTAGCCGGTATACTCATATTCGTTCATGTACCGGTAGCCGGTAAAACCTAATGCCGCAAGAAAACAGACGGCCGCGGCCGCGATGATCCGCTTTTTTCTTTTATATTTGGCAAGCCGGCCACCATCCATCGGTTCTTCCGATCCGTTGTCCGGCATCTGTACGATATTCTGTCTGAGCTGCCTTTTTTTGTTCTCTCTGTCCATAGATTGCATATCACTCATAAAAATCTCCTGAAAATGGACATATATAGGCTAGTATACACCATTTTCAGGAGATGCGCATTAAATTCTTTGTTTTTATTGCAGTTCATTTTGCGGGGCGGAACCAATCTTGACCTGCAAGATGATTTTTCAAAATTTTTACAGGTTCTGATACATTTTTAACAGGAGAAAAGTCTGAAATTTACGGCAGAACCAGCTTCTGCCCTGCCACAATATGGTCCACATTGTCCAGGTGGTTCAGTTCGCAGATTTCGGACAGCCGCTTCAAATTTCCATACTCTTTCCAGCAGATTCCGTATAACGTCTCCCCGTCACCGATCTCATAGATCCGGTAGCCGTTTGCGGACGCGGCAGCGTAATCGACGGGTTCCTTCTTGGAACTTTCCGTGCTGCTCTGTTCACTCTCTTTTCCCATTCCGACGCGGGGCTGGGTCGGAGACTCGGCGCTGGTGGACGGAACTGCCTCCTCTACAGCACCGGATGCGGCGGAGGTCTCATTGCTGGCTGCCGCCGCGGTGTCTGACGGCTGGCTCACTGTGCCCGTCTGCCCACCGGAACTGCCTGGCGTGGACTGCGCCTGCTGCCCATCTGTACTGCCTGTACTATGATTCTGCGTCTGATTGTCCACGCTGGCGGCCTCCGTATCCGTCCCGGCTTCCGTCGTCTCCATAGTCTCCGCCGCATAACTTTCCCCGGTCTCACCGCTGGCCTCTGTCGGGAACACATTTCCCGGGCGCTCCTCGATGACAAAATCCGGCTCCTGATTCAGCTTGTCCAGGTAATCACTCCAGTTCGCCGTCCCCGCAGGCACCACAGAAGTCAGCACAGACTCCATCTGCCGCATCTTGTGATAATTGTTGACGAGGACCACACCTCCTGCCAGCACCGCCACCGTGAGGACCCCGCAGGCCGTCCCCAGGATTCCGGACATATGCCGTCCGGCATCCGCCTGTTCTTTCCGAACCGTCATCCGCTGGCGGAAATCCTTAATGACCTTCTCGTGGGACCCGGACTCCACCCGGCGAACATCTTTCCGCGTCACCATGTAATCCTGCATCATCTGATTCCGCTCATAGTAGATACAGTGGCCCTTTAACCGGTAAAATCCGTCCTCCGATGTGACATAGACCGCCTCCTCGCCTTCCAGTCCATGATTCAGGTACATAAGCTTGTTCTTCCCATTGAAATACTGGTTGTGCTGCTTCCAGTAATTCAGCGGACTCAACTGGCTCGACGGTGCCCCGCAGATAAACCATCCCTGGACCGTCCGCTTCGGAAATGACTCCTCAATTCCCCGGTATGCCTTCTTCCAGGCATTCTCCGAGAATTCTATCTTCTCCCCGGACACCTCCACGTCCTCCATCTCGATGGCCCCATCGATAAAGATATACGGCGTCCCGTCATAATTTTCCGTGCTGCCCAGCAGAAGTCCCACCCGCAGCGTCTGGTTTCCCGCCGGATACAGGCGCTTTAAATATGTATTTACATAATCCTCCACATACAGCCGGACCACCTGGTCCGTGTCACCGATCTGGCGGATATTTTTCGGAAGTTTCGGAAACGGATTGTATAATTCTCCCATGCTGTCACCTCGTTCTATCTTCAGGCGGCCGGCATGTCCAGATACCGGCCGCCTCTATATTTACGCGAACCACGAAACCGTGCTTCGTCGGATTCTTTCCGAAGTATAGCATGATACACCCGCAAAACATGTCAAAACGGTGCAGCCTGACTGGAAAAGTTTTCGACACGTCTCCCAATGATCCGCATCCCGAGACAGATGCTGCGGCTGATGCAGTCCGCCAGGCGCATGACCATGGACAGGCGGATGCTCTGCAAAAACAGGGGATCCCCGCTCTCCGCCCCGCCGACGATCCCGGTAATGGAGATGTCACCCACGGCGGCAAGCTCCTTCCGAACGCCCAGTCCCGGGCGGAGCGGTCCTTTTTCCAGTGTCACGAGCCCCACATGATCCCAACGGCCAACGGCGGCATCCACGGCGATGATGATCGCGTCCGGATAATGTTCCTCGATATGCTCCAGCGTCCGGTCAAGATTCACCGCATGGACCGGATGTTCCAGTGTCCCGATCACCACCACATTGCTGATCTCCTCCGCCTCCAGCCGTGAACCAATGAGCGGCCCCAGGCTGTCCCCCGTGGACCGGTCCGTCCCGATACACAAAAACACCACCTGGCGGCGACCAGATGCCCGCATCTCATTCATCAAAAGAAGCAGAAGTCTCGCCGCAAATTTCTCCGCTTCAAATCCCGCTTCCGTATCATAATAAGTGATCTTCCGCCTCCCGAATCTCATGGTAAACACTCCGTTTCCTGGCTGGTTTCTATGAGACATTATAGGCAGAATACGCAGAGATTATACATGTTATTCCCTCTCCGTTCTGTTCGTTACTTTTCACGATATTTTTATGTAATATGGAATTTCTCAAAAATCTCCCATTATAAAAAAGAATGTGCCTTGGCACATTCTCGCGCCTCGCGCGGTCACTTGCGACAATCTACATCTTCGCGCGAGTGCGCATCTTTGGCACGTTAGTGCCTTTTTATGTAACAGGGAATTCCTCGGAATTTCCTGTTACATAAAAAAGAGACCAGGTACCCTCAAATACCCAGTCTCTCATCAAATCTCTATTTTGCTTAGTAATCAAAGTGCATCATATCCGCTCTGCTGAATCCGGCTCCCCAGTTCCATCCATGTTTTCCAAATGCCTTCACAACATCACTGTCGCGTCCAATGGAATACGGATTCACGCCCGGCTCCCATTTATTTCCGACGAGAACGGTTGTACCGTCTACATCGATCTGCGGGTTTGCGTCAGGATTGATATCAATGGCAGTTCCAGAACTATGGTTGCTTCCAAGTCCGTTGCTTCTCCAGTTGTATCCGCCGACACTCTCGATCGGGAACTGCTCCGGTCCATTATAGATCTCTGTAAAGATCTCCTTTACATCATTCGCGATGGAACTTAACACCTGCACATGCGCTGTTCCGGCAACCTTCTGGCCATTTCTCAGTCTCCATACCGGAATCTCCACACTGACCATCTCAGCGGATGCGGTCGCATCACACGGATTGGCCGCGATTCGGTCAACCTGTTCTCTCACTTTTGCTATTTCATCCGGATTGTAAGCATCCCAATTATAATATTTTGAAGAATAGTGATAAGCTGCCTTATCTATTTCGCTCAAGTAATCAGCTTTCAGATACCAGTCCGGATCATAATTATAGCCATAATTCCAATAACCGGAATTATTCGAATTGCTGTTACTGTTGGAACCACCGCTACTGTTTCCGGAAGTTCCAGAGCTGCTGTTCTTCGTCTCCCCACCGGCTTTCTGCTTTACCTCGCCGCCAACGACCCAGGCACCGATCCTGTTTACCTGATAGCCGTCCGGTGTTGTCGTATTTCTCAGGACATAGCCGTTTTCATCAAAATAGAAGCTCTCTGCCATTCCATCATTGTCCGTATCGATCCATGCCCATCTTCCCTTCGGATAGGAACCGTCATCAAACTGGTACCACATTCCGTTCGCGTCGGATTTCCATGTTCCCGCAAATGAGGCAAATGGCATTGCCATGCAGAATACCGCGGCAGCAACCGCAATCTTCATTCCAATCTTTCTCATCTTTTGTTTTCCTCCCCTGTGATGCCGTTCTTCCTGTCTTTTTCGCACCACTTTAAAATATACTTTTTCTCCAACTATCCAGTACCTTTATAGTTACAAGCAAAAATCCATTCCGGATCAGCTGCGCCGATGGGATTTTTGCCTTCCAGCTTATGTTCTCTTGCGGTCAGCACAGCAAGTGCGCAGACCTACTGAACAGTTATCTTTTTCTTTTCTATTCGTTTTTTATACGAATCGGTATTTTCGTCGGACTTGCTGAGCGTTTTTTACTTTGCCGTCTCTTCCTGGCTCTTATAAACAGCAATCGCGTCACTTATATTGGACGCTGCTCCGCTTCTCACGATATCCGCCAGCGCCTGCAGCTTCTCAGAAGTCATATAGCCTTTTCCTATATATACCTCGTAGTTATCCGTAATAAACAGCGATTTCTCCTTCGCCGCTGTACGCGTACTGCGGAGTTTTTCCGACAAAGAAGCAAGATCATCCTCCATCCGGCCGATCTCTTCTTTATTGTTTGCCGTGATCTCGTCGGAGATGATCGTCCGCGTCACGGTATCGAAGGTCGTCAGCGCTTCTTTCTTTTTCCGGTTGATCTCAGCCACATCCTGATCGAGCTGGGCAATCTCGTCATCGAATTTCTGGAGATTGTAGATCGTCTCGTTCTTGTCCCGGCGGATCGTCTTCGCGATCACTTTCATCTCTTTTTTATTTGCACGGATCTTCGCACGGATGCCAAGTCCCTCTTTCAACACGTCCATGTAGCGCACCTTGGTCATATTTCCCACCGTCACATAGATTCCGCCGAAAATGAGGATCGCTGCCACATAAATTCCAACGAGATACATGGTCCGTCTCTCCGGGATCAGAAAATACACGCCGCAGGGAATCGCGAGAAAACAGATCAGGATCGTCACAAGAAGCGTCAGGAAATCCTTAAATGTCCTCGTAAAGTAGAGTGCGTAGTAATAATTTCCCCGGCAGAAACCCGGAACATGGTTTGCCTTAAATAAGGTCTTAATCTGATCCGCCAGTTCTTTATTTTCCCGCACAAGTCCCCGGGTGTCCTCCTCGATCCGTTCCTTGACGCCCTGGTTTTTTGCTTTTTCACGCTTCGCTTTTACTTTTTTAAGCCGCTCCTGGGCCTTTCCGAGTTCCGCGTCATAGCTTTTTGTGATCTCTTCTTTCCGCTGCTTCACCGTCTGACTGATGGTTTCTGTAACAGAACGCTGTTTTCCCTTAAGGGAACTCTCTAACTTTTTCTCATCCGCTTCGAGCTGCTCTACTTCTGTATTCAGAGCTTCCAGTTCCTGTACTGCCTGTCCTGCGCTGGCAAAAAAAGCAGCATAATCTGTAATTGGCTGTCCCATCTTTTGTCCTCCTGGCTCTGGTTCAAGTATGTCATCAAAATGTCCATATAGATATAGATTACTACAATTTTTCTGACGATACAAGGCATTTTGGGCAAAATGTTGTGCCTTTACTTTCTGGAAAAAATCCGTTATACTGTTTTTCAAATCATGATCGTGAAAGCAATCGAATGGAGGACGTTTTTATGTTCCGGATCTGGGGAAAAATATGGAAAGATAACCATCTTGTGCGAGATATGGTTTCCTGCAATAACGACTATTCCATGTCAAGAACCGCCATGGTATTTCAGGCACTGGATGAGATCTGCCATGAATTTGACTTAAGCCAGCCAATCTGGCTCGACTCGAATATCCGCGACTTTCAGCTGCATGATAAGACGCGGTTTACGAAGGACAGTTTTATTGAATCGATCGATTTTGATTATCTGGAATTTCAGGTGATCGAGGAGTAAGCTCCGGTTCATGCACCGTGCAGGCAAAAACCGGAACGAAAGATGAACGACCGGAATACCAAAAAATGCTAGAGAAATGCCGGAATCGAGAGGTGGATTTGGTGATTACCAAGTCGATTTCTCGATTTGCACGGAACACCGTCACGCTTTTGGAGACCGTTCGAGAGCTGAAAAGTTTAGGAATTGATGTCTGGTTTGAAAAGGAAAATCTGCACTCCACCTCCGGAGACGGCGAATTGATGCTTTCCATCCTCGCCTCGTTTGCTCAGGAGGAGAGCAAATCCGTCAGCGACAACATGAAATGGCGGATTCGGAATGATTTCCAACAAGGCAAAATCGGCAGCATTACGATTTTCGGATACCGCAGAAATGCCGATGGTGTGCTGGAAATTGAGGAATCAGAAGCCAAAATTGTGCAGATGATTTTTGCGGATTATTGCTCCGGAATGGGACAATGTGCCATTGCGAAAAAAATCAACGCCATGGGGATTTCCACGAGACAAGGCAATCGATGGACAGGACAACGTGTGAAAGAAATTCTGGTCAATGAAAAATATGTTGGGAATATGCTATTGCAGAAATATTATCGACAAGACCCGATTGGCAAACGCAAGATGAAAAATCAAGGCGAGCTGCCAAAATATTTCGTGGAGCAATCCCATGAGGCGATTATTTCTGCGGATTTATTCGAGAAAGTTCAAGAATTGGTAAAAGAACGGACGGAACAATTCTCCCATTCCGGTGCAACAAACCGTTATCCGCTGTCCGGCATGGTGCAGTGTGCTGCTTGCGGGAAAAGCTATCAGCGGAAAATTTACAAGCAAGGTGCGGTTTGGATGTGTGCGACCTACCTCCGACAAGGAAAATCACACTGCCCTACGGCAAAGCAGATTTCCGAACGGATTCTGTATGAAAAGATTTGCTTTGCTTTGCAAATTAAAGAATTTGACGTGGAAATTGTGAAAAGCAAAGTTGAAAACATTCTCATATCGCCGAACCAACTGACTTTTCTTTTCAAAGATAATACGAAAACCACCGTTTTTTGGGAGAATCATTCTCGCAGTGAAAGCTGGACACCGGAGATGCGACAGGCTGCCGCAGAAAGGAGCAGAAAATGCCAAAAGTAACCGTCATTCCGTCGTCTATCAATCGGGCAACTCGACAGGATATTTCAGCTCCGACACGCCGAAAAGTAGCAGCCTACGCCAGAGTTTCCACGGATTTCGAGGAACAGCTCACCAGCTATGAAGCACAAATTTCTTACTATACCAATTACATTCAAAGAAATCCGGATTGGGAATTTGTTAAAATATATACAGATGAAGGCATAAGTGCAACATCTACGAAACACCGAGAGGGCTTCAACTCCATGATTGCGGACGCTCTGGACGGAAAAATCGACTTGATTATCACAAAAAGTGTAAGTCGGTTCGCTCGAAATACGGTAGATTCCCTCACTACCATCCGAAAATTAAAGGAATATCATGTGGAGTGTTTCTTTGAAAAGGAAAATATTTGGACTTTTGATAGTAAAGGCGAATTGCTCATCACCATTATGAGTTCTTTGGCTCAGGAGGAAAGCCGTTCGATTTCTGAAAATGTCACATGGGGACAGCGAAAACGGTTTGCTGACGGGAAAGTTAGTCTGCCCTATGCTCACTTTTTGGGCTATCGGAAAGGCGAAAATGGTCTGCCGGAAATTGTTCCGGAGGAGGCGGAAATCGTTCGATACATTTATCAGCGATTCATTGACGGTTTAACACCTTACAAGATTGCAAATGAACTGACGGCTCAAGGCATTCCGACTCCCTGTGGAAAGGAAAAATGGTCAGCAAGCACCGTGAAAAGTATTCTAACGAATGAGAAATACAAAGGCGATGCACTCTTACAAAAAAAGTTTACCGTTGATTTTTTAACGAAAAAGCAACAAATCAACGAGGGACAAGTTCCGCAATACTATGTCGAGAACAGCCACCCTGCGATTATCACGCCGGAAGAATTCGATTTTGTGCAGTCAGAGTTCCAGAAACGCTGCGTCAAGCCCTACAGTAGTACCAGCATTTACGCCACAAAAATTATCTGCGGAGACTGCGGGAGTTACTTCGGTGCAAAAGTTTGGCATTCTAATTCAAAGTATCGCCGAGTCATTTACCAATGCAACAGCAAGTTCAAAGGCAGTCACTTTTGCACCACGCCACATTTGTATGAACCGGAAATTCAAGAGAAATTTCTGCAAGCTTTTGCACAGTACTTTTCGCAGAAAGATGTGGTCATCAAGAATTGCCAATTCGCATTGACTCGCTTGAAAAAGCAGGAAAGCAAAAAGGCGGAGCTGCAAGATGAATTGATCGCAGTCAATGAAAAGTTGAAAGACTACATCCAACACGGCGGAGAGGACTTTGACACACTCAATGCGAAATATGAGGAGCTTTCCGCTCAGTTGGATGCTGAGGAAACAGCCGAATTTGACCGAAAACGCCGAATTGCCAAGATGAAGAAAATTTTGCTGATGTTAAAGAAAACCGATTCTGTGCTGGAAACATTTGATGAATCCGTCTGGAATGCCGTTCTGGAAAATCTCACCGTGTTCCATGATGGGAGTTTGGTGTTTCTGTTTCGAGATGGGATGGAGGTTAAGGTGTGAGAAGAGTAGCAGCCCTGTTGGAGAAATCCGGCAGGGCTGTTTTTTTGTCATAACTCAAGTCCACAATTGCAAAATCCTAGCCCACTCGGAAGCTTTCCAACACCTTGGAAACTATCCCACAAGGCTGCTTTTTCACTCCTTTTTCCTCTCCAAAACCCACTTAATTTTATTAAGTCCAATCCACACCCCTCAAAAAACGCCACCTATCGTTTGCTTTTTGAAAAAACGCCGAGCTATCGTTTGCACTTTAGGCTGCGAAAGCAAAAAATCATGCACCCGATTTTTGGGGTGCATGATTCTTACATTGTATCATCAAAGATACGATTGTGGTGGAGGCAGTGCAACAAAATGCGAACTTACAATTCTTACACCGTCATTGCTTGCCATCTCCAACATTTTCAAGAAATAGTACAGCACATTTTCTTATAACAAAAGCCGGCAGTACAGCAGGAGGTTTCCTGTTTTGTACTGCCGGCTTTTTCGTTATTTGCATCGGATTATCATTTCTGTGTTACTTGAAATTATCCCAAGACACATACCCTGTGACATACTTCCCGACTGGTGTCCTGCCGCAGTTCGCCGCCGTAGTGGTGATGCGATACCGTCCCAACTTACAAGGCACGCCGTCGTAGATGTAGTACGTTCCGGCGGTCAGCCGTGAAGCAGGTGTGGTAGTAGTTTCGTTGGCGAACAGCGGTACATTGCTGCCGATGTGCACCGCCTGGCCTTTCGCAAACTTCCCGGATCTGCTGTTGGTATACACTGCCTTCCCATTGGAATCAAATACAGAATATCCGACCTTGCAAGCTTTCTTCGCATTTTCTAAGGAAGAATATGCCCCCAGCTGCGACTTTGTATCTGCCCAAGACTTTCTTACCCGGTAAAGCTGCTTGGTAGAAGGTGCAGAAATAGTGGAAGTTCCTGCATTCAAATAAGACTGTACCTTTTTCTTGAACTCCGCCCAATGCGGCAGAATGTACGCCGGACACATTTTATGGCTGTTGTGCATGGTGTTCAGCTGATCCACTGTACCACGCTTGCCGTCACGAACATTCAGCCAGTGGGTATGCGTGTAAAGATGGTTGATACCCAATCCATACTGTTTCAGAAGTGCTGCGGCAAGTTTCGCACAATTGTCCTCCGACTTCTTATCCGTAGAATTGTACGCAGAGGACATAATACACTCGATGGCAATGGTTCTTCTGTTGCCGTTTCCAGAGCCATCAGCGGCGTGCCAGCCGCTCAGGTTGCGGGGCAGATTCTGCCATGCACAAGTATTGTCTACATAGTAATGAACACGCACGTCCTTCATATTGCCATTAACGGTTGCTCTTGTATACTGTTCCGCAGGTGTCGTGCCTCTTGCTACGGTGATCCAGTCTGTGTTGTGAACGGTCACCCCGATGATTTTTCCTGCCATGGAAACAGATGGCATATCAATGTGGTTGGGATTGTGCCCTGTCAGCAGATACTCCTTGACGTTCACACCGCCGAGCGTAGTTGTTTTGTCAGGTGTTAAGATTGACATAATCATTCATCCTTTCCTTTGTTCTGTAACAGTTCGATTGCTTTCGTCAAAATTCCCGGCAGCGGCACGCCCAGCAGCCCCGCATTTTCCGTGATGGAAATCAGCTCGTTGACGGTAAACGCGATGCACACCGCGTCCCGGATGTACGATGTGCCCAGTGTAATATCCAGGCGTACCGCCACCAGAACCAGCAGCAGGGAGACGCATTTCTTTGCCAGACCGCGCCAGCCGATCTTGCTGGACAGTCTGCCGGTGTCTGATTTCGGGGACTTGCCGCAGGCTGCCACCGCAATCCCTGTGATGTAATCCACGCCCATGAACAGCAGCAGCGTGACCATGGACGCATCCCAGCCGCCGAACAGCCCGGCAATAAAACTTCCGACAATGCCGACGATGGTGCAGATGGTTTCTTTCATGTGATTTTCCTCCTAGTCAGTCAATAAAACACAAAAGGGCTGAGTTAAGTGTTAATCTACAAAAAACGTGCAGTGCATATAGTACTCAATTTCTGTAGTAAAAAATCCTTGCGTTTTGCCCACAAAGCTGACCTTGCCGTCTGTGTCTATCGTGGTCAAAAAAGATGCTTGTGAGGAGCTGTCAACTGCACAAAATTGCTTCACTTTTGCCGGCGGTCTGTATCCCTCTGGGAGTGTAAGCACTACTTTTGCGGACGCGGCTTCGGAAAAAGTCACGTATCCGCTTACAGACACGATCTTGCCCTGCTTGCGGTATCGGATAGAGCTTCTTTTGATGCCACTGGGAAATGTCGGGATAATCCAGCCGCTATCTGTCAGCGTTTCGGCTTTTTTCGCCGTTCCGTCTTTGGGTAGGGCATAGCTTCCGTAATTTCTACTATCCAGCAGCACAAAATCATCTGTCCATTTTCCTGACGCCGTTTGTTTTCCCCATTTCAAATTTCCATCAGCACTTATCAGATCGCTGAAAATGTACATTCCATATACGCTTCCATCGTTATGACCGTTTCGATGTCTAACAGATATTAAGCTGTAAAATCTATCAATGTCCGTGTTATGGAAAGATCCGATGAACGATCTCATCTCAGGAAGGGCACTCGTCATTTTTGTACGTTTTTCAATAATTCCTCCCGCAACCGCCGTTCCGTCAGACGAATTCGCTTTCTGCGTACCAATTAACACTTCTTTTTTGCTGGTCTGCATATCAATATCGCCCGACATCATGCCGCCAGATTTTGGCAAGTACGATATCAAGTCAGTCTTTTTAGCATACGGCGTGAGGTCTACATCTGTACCGTCTTTCCCGGGGTCGCCTTTTTCGCCTTTGGCACCAGCTGCTCCTGTGTCACCTTTATCTCCCTTTTCGCCTTTGAGAGATGCAAGCCACGCCTGCTCCGTGCCGTCAAAGCCGCTGGCGACTGCGATCTGATAAGCGGACTTGCCGGCGGCTCCGTCTTTACCAGCAACACCGGTTGCTCCGGGGTCGCCTTTATCCCCTTTCTCGCCTTTGGCACCGGTTGCTCCGGTGTCACCTTTTTCACCTTTGGCACCAGCTGCTCCGGTATCGCCCTTTGCTCCGTCCGCACCGTTCAAGGATTCCAGCCATGCCGTTTCTGAGCCGCTGTAGCCGTGCTGTACGGCGATCTCATAGGCAGACGCACCGTTTTCTCCGTCACGTCCTGCCGCACCGTCTGTGCCGTCCCTGCCGTCTTTTCCGGCAGCTCCGGTGTCACCTTTTTCGCCGGGCTCGCCCTTTTCGCCGGCTGCTCCCGGTTCGCCGGTGTCGCCCTTGTCCCCTTTGAGGGATGCCAGCCACGCCTGCTCCGTACCGGGATACCCGTTGTCCACGGCGATCTGATAGGCAGATTTGCCGTCGGCTCCGTCTTTTCCGTCATGGACATCTGCAATTTTTTTATCAATCTCTGCGATCAGCTGTGCATACAAGTCCGGCGTGGGCGGGATCGGTGTTTCGCCGTCGCCCCGGAAACCGGAACGCCTGATGACGATGCCGATGGGAACGGTCGTCGCACGGACTGAGCTGTCCGCCGCATAGCCGAACACGCTAACGCTGACACATCCGGTTTGCAGCTCCGCCGGGAGCAGGCAGCGGCAGACGTTGCCCGTGCCTAGATGCACGTTATAGGTCTTTTCGCCCTGTGCAAACTGTGCCGTTTTGTCCAGCTGTTCCCAGTCCGGAGAGAACAGAAAGCACATATCCACGAAACAGATCTGCTGATCGGCGATCGTCTGCCGGTTTATCAGTTCCATTTTCTGCCCATAGATGCAAAATTTCATCATCCGTTTTTCACCTCGTTCCATGTATGGGTTTCCGTATCATATTCCAGATAGCCATCTACACACTGGATCTTTTTCAGATAATTGTTGTAGGAATGTTCTCCGGAGGACATCCAGTTGACCGGTTTGGTGATGGTGTTCCACTGAGCGATCGTTCCTTCATATGTGATGGCTGTTAGGCTTTCACAGTATGCCAGCATATTTTCCCCAAAGGTTCTGCAATTCGCAGAAATGGTAAGGCTGGACAATGCTGTACATCTTGTAAACGCAAAAGCACCAATGGAATCACACGCAACACGAGCATTTTTCAGCTTTGTACAATCGCTGAAAACATACTTTCCCCATGTTTTCACGCTGACAGGCACAGTGACTTCTGCAATGGCGGTGTGATAAAAGGCATATGACTGAATCGCAGTAACTGCCTGCGGAATGGTAACAGAAATCAGACCGGCGGTATAGCCGATTGCAGCATCTTCCTGTGCAAAAGCGGCATTCCCAATGCTGGTCAGTGTAGCCGGCAGAGATACCGTTTTCGCATTGGCACAATGATAAAACAAACGGTCACCCAGACCAGTAATGCCATTGCTGAGCACGATCTCCTTGATCTGATCGTTTTGATAAAACACAGAATCATGAGAAGTATAGTCGTATGTTGCACCCGTTCCACGCAGCAGCAGTTTGCCGTTGTCATAGAGAACATAGTAGATGTTTTCACCGCATTGTCCGGTTGCTAGGATTTCGCCTGCCGTCAAGTCATCAACCTTGGTCTGCAGTTCGGAAATCTGACTGTTCATCGCATCCAGCCGCTTTTGCAGTTCGTCCAGTGTGGCATTTGTCTTTGCCATTTCGTCAAGCATCTCCGTCACTCTGCACTTGCCAAGGATGCACTTGCAGTAACCGCAGAGGGTTTCGTCGTTCCTGCAGTCCGTCACGTCGCCGCTGAGGACAGACGCTGCACCGGGACGCAGACGCACGGTGCAGATCGTCAGATATGTCCTGCTCTCCGTGTTGGAAAATTTCGGCGGTCTGGGACTGCCGGAGCAGGTGCCGGCAAGTACTTCAAAGCCGCAGTCCCGCACCGATTCGCTAGTATCACAGTAGACACCGACAGCAACGCACCGTCCCAGAGATTCGTCTACATATGCAGAGAGATCCAGCTTTTCGCTGGTCGTTGTCTGTGCGTAATGCCCATTGATCCACGCCTTGCCGCTGCCGATGGTCAGCAACAGACCGTCGCCCTCAGACACAGACGGGGCAAAGCATTCGCCCACAGTATCCTGCACGCCGTTGCAGATCATACTGGACAGATAGCTTGTGAAATGCTCTGCGTTATAGAGCCTGTCCTCTCCTTTGCTGTTGAAAAAACCACATTCCATTTTGATGCACCTCATTCCTGTACGACAGGTGTCAGCCCATAGCCTTCACTGTCAAAGCTTTCGATCATGCCCACCAGCCGCACCCGTGGGATCTGTATGCCGTATCCGGTGTGCTGCATGGTGACAAAATCGCCGACCTGATAATCTTTTCCATAGACAAACTGGTGGCTCTCCGTCACGATGGTCGCCTCACTGGACAGCACGGGAGCAACCAGATTCTCTGTGCCGCGTTCCCGCAGCATCTCTTTATACTCCGATTCGGAAACCACAGTTTCGCTGCCGTCGTCGTTCCGGATCGTCTGCGACAAGTCGCTTGCATTGACATAGATCTCATAGCGTGACAGCCCCGTCGGCGTTTTCTCTCCGGAATAGCAGGCAGCGGACTGCCGCCGGATTCCTTCCCCTTCGCCGTAGATATAGGCGTAGTTCCGGTATTCGGAATAGTCTGAATTATAGATGTACGTCAGCAGATTGTCATAGGCATCGGAAAACACCACCGGCATATTTTCCCGCTGCATGATGCTGCGGTCTGTCCCCTGAGACAGTTCCAGAAACATGGCGTACTTGCCGGTATCGACTTCACGCAGCCGGATGTTGGCAGTGCCGCCAATGTTCCGGCACACGGTATAGATCCAGTCCATGAGGTTCTCATAGCTGACCTGCAAGACGCTCTTGATTTCCCAACAGTCCCCAGACACTGCACCGATCTTCAGCGACGGAATCCCACGCTCCGCCGCTGTCCACGGGGTGATGCAGTTTTTCTGAACGGCGGTCTGCACGATCTCGCCGTATGTGCGGTATGCCGTAAACGACAGCGTAGGCGTGATGATGCGGCGGCTGAGCAGGCACATGAGAAACCGTCCGGAGATCGTCAGATAGTCGCCGTTCTCTGCATCTGTCCGCAGATACACGCCCTCAATGATGCCGTAGTGCTGCTTGTCGTCACTTCTGCCCACAATGTTCCCACGCCGGAACAGGGCGATGGTGTCCGCATTGGCGGAAACGTACACCTCAAACTTTCCCGGTGAAAAATACTCCACGTCCCAGATCAGACTGGAAAACGTGTCGCATATGCCGGTGAGCGTTACGCCCAGACCGTTTTCCGCACTGGCGGTCTGAAAAATTTCCAGATACACTGTCACACCCCCAGATAGGCATCTGTATGCCGAAATGTCACGATCAGATATTTCAGCCCTTTCATTGCCGTGAGATAAAAATGGGATTCCCCTGTGGGAAGCTCCAGCCAGTCAGAACCAGACACCCACCGGTTCATGATCGGCGTGGAAACACCGTTTCTTGTCAGCGTCACCGTGCGGTGTCCGTGTCTGGTGGTAATGGTGATCTTGTCGCCCTCCAGAATATCCCCGGTGACCCGGAGATAGGCTCCGGTGTCGGCGTTATAGATCGTCGGCGTTCCCACGATGCCGCCTTTGGCTTCCAGCGTGATCTCCATGCCGATGGTGTCGCCGTTGTTCTGTATGGTGATGCTGTTGTCGGTCCGATACACGCCCAGCGGCACACCGGGCTTTTCTGCAATGGCAAACGGAAACTTAAAACCGCTGACGATACTGCCGTGCTGCACAATGGTGTCCTGCATACTGTAGAAGTATACGTCCGGACAGAGGATGCTGATCTGACCGGATACCGGCATATCAAACCGGGACGGCTCACAGGTTTCCACAACACCCTCTGTATAGACATCGATGTTGGATGTCCGGTAATACACCTTGATGTATTCCGACGGCTTTGCCACACGATATAGCCTGTGCCGCCGTTTCTCCACGCCGACACCACGCATTTCAAAGGAAATGACGATATTCCGCTTTTCCAGAAACGCCCGGTTCAGCTGGCTGCCATTCATGGTGGCATAGGTTGCCGTGCTGATCGTCGCACCGGGCGGGTCCAGTCCGGTGACTTTTGACATCATATAACGGTTTGCCGTTGTGCTCATGTCCAGCTGCTCTCCGGCGGCGTTTTCCAGAATCAAATGGTATTTCATTATGGCTCACCTCACCGGTTCAGTGCGTTGTTGGTCTGCCGATAGATCTCCAGACGGGACAGTGCCTTGGGGCTGTTGTTGGTCTGGTTTACCGTTCGGCTGTTGTCGGTCTTATAGTAGTTGTTGACGACAGCGGCATTTTTCCGGACGGCTGCCGTCATGGGGTTCTGCTGCATTCGGTATGCTGCACCGGATGTCATGCCGTTCAGGCTTTCTACCGCAGTATTACGCAGCTTGTCTGCCATGCTGCGGACAGACTTCACAGCGGACAGGGTGGAATCCTCAATGCCGATCGCAATGCCGGCAGGCAGGAACTTGCCGACCTCGTCACGCATCACCTTGGATGGCGACGCAATGCCGAAAAAGTCTTTCAGTCCGCCCAGTACACTGTCGCCGAATCCGGAGATCTTGTCCCCGATCCAGCCCACCATGTCACTGATACCGTTCCACAAGCCTTCCACCAGATCTCGTCCTACGTCCAGCATCATACCCGGCAGTTCCTTGATGTGATCCCAGATCGCACTGACAATATCCGCTGCGGCAGAACCGATAGAGCCGAGGGAATTGCGGATACCGTTGACAATGGAATCCCGTACCTCCAGCATCTTGCCGGGCAGCTTGCCAAGCAGTTCGCCTAGTGCCTCCATGATCTTCCCGAACAGTTCCCTTGACTTTTTCAGCAACTTCGGCACAGCATCTACCACGGCATTCAGAATCGCACTGATGATCTGCGGCAGTGCATTGCCCAGAGCCACCAGAATTTCCGGAATCGCATCCACCAGAGCCATCAGCAGCTGAATGGCTGCGCCCAGAATGGTATCGATGTTGTTCGTGAAAAAGTCCACCAGCGTGGTGATGATGACCGGAATTGCAGCCACCAGTGCGTCAATGATCGTCGGCAGTGCGTCCACGATCGCCATAAGCAGTGTGATCGCCGCCTGCAGCAGTACCGGAACCGACGCTTGCAGGCAGTCCGTGATCGCTGTGAGAATCTGCGGCAGAGCTGCTGTCAGTGCGGTGATGAGCGTGGGCAAAGCATTCACAATTGCCATGAGCAGGGTCGTGGCAGCCTGTAACAGCTGCGGCACTGCACCGAGCAATGCTGTCACAATTGCTGTGATCAGCTGTGGCAGCATTGGCACAAGCGTGTTGACGATCATCGGTACAGCATCTACAATTGCCATGAGCAGCGTAGTTGCGGCTTGCAGCAGCTGCGGTACAAAGGCAGTCAGCTGCGTGACGATGCTGCCGGCAATGGTGACGGCTGCTTCTGCGAACTGCGGTAAAAACGCTGTTATCGCCTGAATCAATTGCAGAATCATATCAGAAACAGTAGCCATCAGCGTAGGTGTACTCTGTGCAAGCCCCTGCATAATGCCTCCGAGAATCTGTGTTCCCATTTCCAGAAGCTGCGGAAGCAGGTCTGATGCCATAGAAGAAACGGTATCCACCAGCCCCGTAACGGCAGATGCAATGCCTTCCTCTGCCCCGTCCGCACCGGTGATCGCATCCATGAAGGCGTCAGACAGTTCCTGCAATGCAGGAGATACGCCGGAGATCAGATTCGCCTTGAAATTGGTCATGGTGGTTTGCAGCGGCTCCATGGCAGCTCCTACGCCTGCCACAGCGTCCTGATAGTTGACCGTTGCTTCCCGTGCATCAATGATGGACGCATTGTTCTCCCGATAGGTTTCCGCACTGTCGGCGTACAGTCCGTTCAGCGTGCTGATAATCAGCTGCTGCCGTTCCTGCTCATCGCCGCAGGCAGCCAGTGCCTCGTTGAATGCGTCCTCTGCACTCATTCCCTGGGATACGCCGCTCTGAAATGCGGACAGTGCCGCCGCATTGCCGCTGAGAGCATTTGTCCATGTGTCATTGCTGGCAGATGCCCAGTTGATCGCATCCGCCATTGTTCCGGTGATCTGTCCGACCTTCGCCGTTTCATTGACGCTCTCTGCCAGACCGTCCAGCGGGATGGAATCACCGTACACCGCCCAGATGCCGGTGGCACTGTCCAGCAGGCTGTCCATGTCCTGCATGGATACGCCCAGCTTTTCAAAGTTGGAAATAGTGGTCGTGGTGGCGGTTTCGTCGCCCAGAACGCCGTACAGCTGGCTGTATGCCTGTGTGATGTAGTCCGCATCCATGCCTGCCGCAGATGTGGCAGTGTACAGCTTGGACATATTCTCCCGGTACTCCTGCGTAGATTCGCTGAGTTCAGCAAATGTGGAAATGGCATCGCCGATGGCACTCACCAGTGCAGTCAGACCGTTTCCGATAAAGGTCGCCACAGCCCCGTCCAGAACGGAAAAGCCGTCGCCGGAATCCCTGGCAGATTCGCCGAGGTCTTTTGTGTCGTCACCGGCATCCTCCGCTGCATCTCCCAGATCGTCCGCTGCATCGCTGAGTTCGCCGATCTCCTCGCTTGCATCGCCGGAATCCTGTGCCGCCTGCTCCGCAGCGTCGCCCAGATTTTCCGTGGCATCTGCCGCAGTATCCAGCTGGGAATCGTATCGTTTCAGTTCGATCTCTGTTGCTGCGATCTCGCGCTGCAATGCGGCGAACTGCTCCTGTGAGATCTTTCCCTCTCCCAGCTGCTTTTCCGCCTGCACAGCTGCGTCCTTCAGCGTTTCCAGTTTCTCCTCTGTCTTGCTGATCGCCTGCGTCAGCAATTCCTGCTTCTGGGCAAGCATTTCCGTGTTGGTAGGGTCCAGCTTCAGCAGCTTTTCCACATCCTTCAGCTGTGCCTGTGTGGAAGTAATGGACTTGTTCACGTCATGCAGGGATTCCGAAAGCTGCGTGGTGTCGCCGCCGATCTCAATGGTCAATCCCTTGATACGCCTAGCGTTTGCCACAGTACTTCACCTCCCTCAGAATGTGTCAAAATCCCGCTGCGTCGCACGGATCGGATAGTCATAATCATCGTTGGAACGCTCTGAAAACATATCGATCACCATGCCGTATGTCAGGACGTTCAAGTCCTCCATCGACAGTCCCAGCTCCACACACCGGAGCAGGAACAGTGCCGTCGTCATCGGGCGTTCTGTCGGACGTTCTTTTTTTTAAGGTCTACGTTTGTCTTTTGGCTGGCTGCCCACAGCTTTGCGATCTGCGGGAATGCACGCCAGACAGACATCATGCCGAACTGATCCAGCCATTCCTCCACCGTGTCCGGCACGCTGCTGTCCGCCGCCTTTGCCATCACATAGGCGATGTTCTCAAACGTGCTCATCTTGCCCAGATCTTTCAGATCGATCTGTGCTTTCTGCTGCTCACCGGTTTCCGCCGGCTTGTGGAACTCCTCCGTCAGATCTCCGATGTCAGAAAAAATGTCAGAGCCGGTCAGTGCCATGTACAGTCTTGGAACGGCGGCAGAGGCACGGAACTTCACCGGCTTGCCGTCGATCATGATCTTCTTTTCCAGCATTGCTTATTCCCCCGTTGCTTCTGTCACATTCGGTACATACACCGCCTTGTACCAGTTTGCGTATACCTCAGAATCCGTTTCCTCACAGGTACGGCACTTGACCAGACCATTGTCCAGTGCTGCGGCAGTGAAGGAGCAGGTTTCCGTTTTCGGTGTCTTGGTATCTGTGTTGGTTTCGCCCTCTACTGCGGTACGGGACGCTGTGCAGAAATACAGCACATGGCGGATGTGATTTACATCGCCGTCGAACTCAAACAGCAGTGCAAACTGTTTCAGCTCTGCATCGTTCTTCTCCACCAGCACACCTTTCTGATCCAGAATCTCGCCCAGCACGTCCTTGCGAAATTCCAGCGACAACAGTGCCAGCTCCAGATCCCCCTCATAGCCGGAATTGTTGTTGATGACGTAGAACACACGGTTGTCCGCATAGAAGTTCTCCGGCTCGCCGGAGGGGTTCACCGACAGCGACACGCCGCCGGGAATCCGCACCGGTGTGTCATATGTGACATTGCCGTCATCATCAATATGGCACATCGCAAAATGCACCTTGTTCAAACCGAATTTTACCTTGTTTTTCTTTCCTGCTGCCATTTTATACGCCAGCCTCCTTCATTCTAAGTCAGACTTCCATTTCATACAGGACTTCATAGAGCCGTTCGCTCTCGATCCATGTTTCCGATTTTACATAGCTGATCCCGTGTGCGGTCAGGACATCTTCCACCCGCTGCTCTGCGTCCGGATCTTTCGTGTCTGTGTACAGTTCCACGTCCAGCTGCTTCCAGCTGTAGTAGTTGATGTTGTCGGCGTGGAACGTATGCTCTCCCGGCGACAGATACACCACAAACGGCGGCGGAGGGCTTTCACCCTCTGCGAAATGGTGGTATGCACAGGGCAGTCCGATCTCCTGCATCATCGCCGTGATCTCTTCATAGGTCATACGCTCAGCCTCCCAACGCTTCTGTAATCAGGGTTTCCAGCATCTCTGCACCGTGTTCCTCTGCCGGAGCAACGTGCGGTCTGGCAGCCACACGCCCGCCATTCCGCTTGGCGTGCCCCTTTTCCAGCAGATGTACGATCTGATACTTCCGGTTGTGTACGGACATGTGCCGCATATGTGCCTTTTCTTCCACTACAGACGCACGCCAGCCCTTCCGGTATCTGCCGGTCCTGCCGTCGGGTGATGTGGTCACCAGTTCTTTTCGGACTGCCTTTGCCGTCTGTGTGACAGCGTCTTTCATGGCGTCCTCCGCCAGTTCCACATACTCCTCCAGCCCGTCCATCACCGCCGCTGCCAGATCATCAATATCCACATTGCTCATCACATTCCACCAGCCTTTCCTGCTGCGACACCGCCGTGATCTGCACCAGATCGCCGCTGGTGTAGTACGGCATCACACCGGTAATGTTGTAGACCTCGCCGCCGAACAGGATCCGGTGGCGGTTGCTGCACAGTGCCGCTGTCGTGGCACTTTTCAGCACGATCGCTTTCATCGTCTGCCGCATGGACGTAACACCCGCCTCTGTTCCCTCCGTGGATGCAGTAATTGTCACGTTTGCCCACAGCTCCAAAAAATCCGTCCATGCACTGGTGTGGTTGCCGATGCGGTCTGTCACCGTTTCGTTCTGCTGCACGGTGATACGCTGGTTTCTCTCTGCAATCGATACTGCCATCAGATCACTCCCTCCCGCTGTGCAAACAGCATTGCCCGCAGCGTCAGCAGCAGGGCGTTGTGGTCGGCGTTCTCCCGGTGGGTATACAGATAGGCGACGGCGTACAGCGTGGCAGTGTGACAGGTCTCCTCCTGCTCATACTGCTCTGCCGACACCCTGCCCACGTCCTGCACCGTCTGCTTTGCAGTCAGCAGCAGGGACTGGATCAGCTCATCGTCCTCGGAATGCTCCACACGGAGATAGTTCTTTGCCTCTTCCAGCGTAACCATACAGCACCTCCGTCACTTCACTGCCAGCAGCTTTACCGCCTCAGGCAGGATCAGCTTGCCGTCCACACGCTTGGATGCCAGGAAGCCCACCTGTCCGGTCATGGAGAACAGCTCGTCCAGACGCTTGAAGGTGATGCCCTGACGGTCGCCGATCCAGTAGTAGCTGAAATCGCCGAAGGCAATGCCGGTCTTGCCGGATGCCAGAGCCGGAATGTAGCTGGAAGTCACATACGGGCGGTTCATGATCATGTCCGGCACACCTGCCACTACAGACGGCTGCCAGATGTACTGCCCTGTGGTGTCCTTCACCTTGCGGAGTGCCTTGACGGTGGCGTCGTTCATCGCCCATGTGCCCCTCTTGCGGTACGGGCTTTTCAGGCTGTAGTACAGCTCCAGCATATCGTCAAAGGTCACCGATGCCGATGCGGCAGTCACGCCGGTTTCTGCACCGTCGGTGGTATTGAAAATACCGGTCGGCTTGCTCTTGCCGTCACCGACCCAGAACGCCTCCTCTTCCTTTGCACCCAGCCGTCTGCCGAACTCTCTGGAGATGTACGCCTCCAGATCAAAGGCGGCATCATTGAGCAGCTCTGTGGAAACCTTCAGTGCCGTACCCACCTTGTACGCACCCAGGGACTTCTGTCCGAAGGTATCGTCCGACAGTGGGAAGGTGCCTTCCTCGTCGATCCACGATGCCTCGCCCTTGTCGCTGACAATGGGAATCTTCCGGTCGCCGGATGCGGTGGTAATCACAGTCGCCAGTGTGCGGAACACGTTTTCCTCCTCCAGTGCCTCGATCAGCTGACGCTCGTGAGGTAGCAGTGTGCCGCCTTATCATCTTTCGATGACAGGTTTGCACAAAG
>OLFT01000607.1_pt1 | contig 44876 bp, 37 predicted proteins | sample 1604921 | NCBI WGS metagenome assembly OLFT01 (sample SAMEA3888897, study PRJEB22519) | human gut metagenome | biome: human gut; feature: human-associated habitat; material: faeces | place: Denmark | collected 2013 | reverse complement strand
GTCACGGCTGAAGCCGAAGGTCATCTGCGTCAGATCGTTGGTGCCGAAGGAGAAGAAGTCGGCCTCCGTGGCAATCTCATCGGCAGTCAGCGCGGCGCGGGGAATTTCGATCATGGTACCCACCAGATACTTCATGTCGGAGCCAGCGGCCTTGATCAACTCGTCCGCAGTCTTGACCACGATATCCTTAACATACTTCAGCTCCTTGACCTCGCCCACCAGCGGAATCATGATCTCAGGGACCATGGTCCACTCAGGATGACGGGCCTGCACGGCCAGCGCGGCCTTGATGATGGCCTTGGTCTGCATCACAGCGATCTCGGGATAGGTGACATCCAAACGGCAGCCGCGGTGACCCATCATGGGGTTGAACTCGTGGAGGCCGGCGATGATGTTCTTGATCTCGGCAACGGTCTTACCCATGTCGCTGGCCAGCTTCTCAATGTCGGCCTCCTCGGTGGGAACAAACTCGTGCAGAGGGGGATCCAGGAAACGGATGGTGACGGGGCAGCCTTCCATAGCCTCATAGATGCCCTCGAAGTCGCTCTGCTGCATGGGCTCCAGAACGGCCAGAGCGGCTTCGCGCTCTTCCACAGTGTCGGAGCAGATCATGCGGCGGATAGCGGGGATACGGTCCTCGTTGAAGAACATGTGCTCGGTACGGCACAGGCCGATGCCCTGTGCGCCGAACTTACGGGCCTGAGCGGCATCGTGGGGAGTGTCGGCGTTGGTGCGGACCTTCAGGCGGCGGAACTGGTCAGCCCAGCCCATGACACGGCCGAACTCGCCGCCGATGACAGCATCGGTGGTGGGCACAGCGCCGTCATAGATGTTGCCGGTGGAGCCGTTCAGGGAGATCCAGTCACCCTCGCGGTAGGTCTTGCCGGACAGCTCGAACTTCTTGTTCTCCTCGTCCATCTTGATGTCGCCGCAGCCGGAGACGCAGCACTTACCCATGCCGCGGGCCACAACAGCAGCGTGAGAGGTCATGCCGCCGCGGACGGTCAGGATGCCCTGAGCAGCCTTCATGCCCTCGATGTCCTCGGGAGAGGTCTCCAGACGGACCAGGACCACCTTCTCACCGCGCTCAGCCCATTCCTTGGCGTCCTCAGCGGAGAAAACGATCTTACCGGAGGCAGCGCCGGGAGAGGCACCCAGAGCCTTGCCGATGATGGCGGCCTTCTTCAGGGCCTCAGCGTCAAACTGGGGATGCAGCAGGGTGTCCAGAGAGCGGGGCTCGATCATGGCCACGGCCTGCTTCTCGTCGATCATGCCCTCATCCACCAGGTCGCAGGCAATCTTCAGAGCGGCAGCGGGAGTGCGCTTGCCGTTACGGGTCTGGAGCATATAGAGCTTGCCGTGTTCCACGGTGAACTCCATGTCCTGCATATCGTGATAATGGTCCTCCAGAGTCTTGCAGACACCCTCAAACTGCTGGAAGGCCTCGGGGAACTTCTCAGCCATCTCAGCGATGGGCATGGGAGTACGGACGCCGGCGACCACGTCCTCGCCCTGGGCGTTGGTCAGGAACTCGCCGAAGAGCTTCTTCTCGCCGGTGGCGGGGTTACGGGTGAAAGCAACGCCGGTGCCGCAGTCATCACCCATGTTGCCGAAGGCCATGGACTGCACGTTGACGGCAGTACCCCAGGAATAGGGGATATCATTGTCGCGGCGATAGACGTTGGCGCGGGGGTTATCCCAGGAACGGAACACGGCCTTGATGGCGCCCATCAGCTGCTCCTTGGGGTCGGCGGGGAACTCCTGGCCAATCTTGGACTTGTATTCGGCCTTGAACTGCATGGCCAGTTCCTTCAGGTCCTCAGCGGTGAGATCCACGTCCTGCGTGACGCCCTTCTTCTCCTTCATCTCGTCGATGAGCTGCTCAAAGTACTTCTTGCCCACTTCCATGACCACGTCGGAGTACATCTGGATAAAGCGGCGATAGCAGTCCCAAGCCCAGCGGGGGTTGTTGGACTTCTTGGCGATGACATCAACAACGTCCTCGTTCAGGCCCAGGTTCAGGATGGTATCCATCATGCCGGGCATGGAGGCGCGGGCACCGGAACGGACAGAGACCAGCAGAGGATTCTCGTGGTCGCCGAACTTCTTGCCGGTGATGCTCTCCATCTTCTCGATGTATTCCATGATCTCGGCAAAGATGCCGTCATTGATCTTCTGGCCGTCCTCATAATACTGGGTGCAGGCCTCGGTGGTGATGGTGAAGCCCTGAGGCACGGGCAGACCGATGTTGGTCATCTCAGCCAGGTTGGCGCCCTTGCCGCCCAGAAGTTCACGCATGTTGGCGTTGCCTTCCGTGAACAGGTAACAATACTTCTTGCTCATAGAAACTCTCCTTCGATTTTTGCCCGGAACAGGCAGAATAGAACAACATGGAGCCGGTGGACGCCCAATGCGGAAAACCGGCGGCCTGCGGCTCCGGATATAACCATTTTGTATTATAGTAGATTGGGAAAGAAAATACAATCAATATATTTTACAAGATTTTCTTTTGAAATTAAACGTTTTCGATAAAGAAAAAGGCGGTTTTTCAAACGTATGCTGCTAAAGTGAGCGCAGAGTGCCGCTTTTAGACAAATGGTTTATGCGAAACGAAGGTATTCTGAGGAAGATCGAACGGCGGTCTGCGTATGCAGACCGCCATTAAGACTGTCGATAAAATGGTAAATTCTCCGCAACGGTAAGGTAGGGCAGCCGCCAGCGGCTCTGCCGCGCTGCGGATGCTGCATACCCCTTGCGGGTGAAGGGTGTGCGCGGGAAACCCAAGAGGGGTGTCCTGCGCCATTGAAATTCTAAGTTTTCAGAACTTTTATAAAGTTCTGAAAACTTGCTCAGCGGGGCGAAAAGACTTTTTCGACACGCTGAACGGCGGTCTGCGCACGCAGACCGCCGTTGTGGGGTTCTTCTTCAGTTGCCGAGATCCTGCCCCAGAATGTACTTTTTCAGGGGCTTATACAGCACCGCCGCGATGACCAGCGCAATGATGGTATTGGGCAGCATATAGGAGCCGTTATAGACCAGAGAATAGGCGGAAGGACTGGTGAAGGTCCACTTCATGAACTCCGTGGGAGCCAGAATTTTGTAGATGGTCACGCCGCTGATGTAGTGAACGACAAAGCGGCCGAGGCAGCCTACCACGGTACCGACAAAAATGCCCCACTTCTTGCCCTTGAACAGGCCAGCCAGACCCAAGGGAGTAAAGGCCACCAGATAGTCCAACAGCATGGACTGCCAGCCCCAGGCGTAAGCGCCGTCAAAAATGAGCTGCAAGAGGCCGAAGGTGAAGCCGGCCATGAGGCCCGGAGTCAGTCCCCAGCGGACGGCAAACAGGATGATGGGGAACATGGCGGGGGTCAAAGAGCCGCCGTTGGGCAGTTCCATCAGCTTGATGTAGCTGAGTACCTGGGCCAGGGCCACCATCATGGCACCCTCGCACAGCATCCGGACACGGAGATGAGAGTTGGTATTCTTTGCGGACATAAACGTCCCTCCTGAAAAAAAGTACCGCAGGCCACATGAACGGGCTTGCGGTACGGAAAGACAGATCGTTCACTTCCTACGCCGGCATTACCCGGATCAGGTTTAAGGGAAAGAGGGCAGTCACAGCCCCACATCTCAGCCGGAGTTCTCTCCAGCACCCCTGTGTTCAGTTTTCTGCGGTCAGATGGAATTATAGAGAAAAATGTCTGTTTTGTCAATACATATGCCGGATCTCAGTATCGTTTGTCCAGGATGGAGACGATTTCCGCAAGGGTATCGTGGTCACAGTCCGCCACAATGGTAGCGCCGCAGCTTCGCACGGTTTCTACGCAGTTGGACGGGGCAAACCCCTCTGCCGCCATCGTCAGCATGGAGAGATCGTTGTTTTCATCCCCGGCGCAGTAGACATGATCCATGGAGATCCCCAGACGCTTTGCCAGACGAGCTACCATAGCTCCCTTGCTGGCACCCTTCCGGGTGACCTCCAGCAGAGTCCTGTCGGAGAAAAACACCTCATAGTCCGCTGACCAAGGCTGCCTGCTCACATAGTCCCGCAGAGCCAGCAGGTGCTCATGGTCATCCTCAAACATGATCTTGATGAGGGGCATTGGCACCACCAGCAGGGTTGGGACAGGCTGCACCCCGGCATGGGTCACGTGCTCATGCTGACGGGTATATTCGTTGGGCCGCACGGCATGGATCACATTGTCCATGTGATAGGCCTCCACTGCCGCTGTGGGAAACCGGTCCAGCACATCCTGACCCTGCGGACGGATGGTCTTCGGCAGCTCCATGGTTTCCAGATAGCGCTCCGTTTTGAAATCGTACAGCGCGCCGCCGTTGCACACAACGGCCGGTGCGTTCATGGACACCTGCTCCGCGAACATCCGGAAGGCGGGCAGCGCCCGGCCTGTGGCTACGGCAAAGCGGCCGCCGTTGTCCATGAAATAGCGGAGGGCTTCCACATTCCGCTGTGAAATAGGTGGAATGGGACAGCCGGTGCGGCGGGGTAACTCTGTATTCAGGATGGTATTGTCAAAGTCGCTGGCCAGCAGGACGCCGTCAAATTTTCCCATAGTTATTCTCCTAAAAAACGGCGGAGCGGAAAGATTCCCGCTCCGCCTGAGATAGCCGCTTATTCCGCGGAGGGTGTTCCGCCGGCGTTTCCGCCGCCACCGCCGCGATGGCGGCGTCCGCCCCGGTGACGGCGGCGCTTAACAGCTTCACCGTTTTCCGGATTGATGACCTTTTCCCGGGCGGGAGCCGCATCCTGTTTGGGACGCTGGTCCTGCTTGGGCCGCTCGGTCTGGGGGCGGTCCTGCTTAGGCCGCTGAGACCGGTTTGCGGGCTTGCCGCCCTGACGGCTCTGGCCTTCGGGGGCCTTGGGAGCTTCCTTCTTCGCCGGTGCGGAAGTGTTGGGCGTTCCCTCGCCGCTGCCGCCGCTTCTGCGGCGTCCGCCCCGGTGACGGCGGCGGTTCTTGCTCTCGCTGCCCTCCTCGCGGGGACGTTCCCGGACGGGGGCCGGCGTCTCCGTCGGTTCCTCCGCTTCAAAGTGCCGGGAGATCACCGGCGCGATGAACTCCTCTTCCTTTTCTTCCACATACCGCTCGGGCCGCTCCGTGGGGATCTCAATGCCCTCACGGCTGCCCTTGCCATTGCGCAGGACACAGATCTCGCAGTTGTGGTAGCACTTCTGGGTCTCCGGAGCACTGTCCAGGCTGACCTTTACGGTTTCCCGCAGCAGGTCCACGGCTTTTACATTGCCGGGGCCGTCGGGGGTCTGAACGAAGGATTCCTGCTTGGGCATCCGCTTCTGAGCATCCTCATAGGCGTTCTGCTCATATTTCAGGCAGCACATCAGCCGTCCGCAGGTGCCGGAGATCTTGGTGGGATTCAAGCTGAGATTCTGGGTCTTGGCCATCTTGATGGAGACGGGCAGGAACCCGTCCAAAAACTGGGAGCAGCAGAAGGGGCGCCCGCAGATGCCGAGACCGCCCACCATTTTGGCCTCGTCCCGGACGCCGATCTGACGCAGCTCGATCCGGGCCCGGAACACGCCGGCCAGATCCCGCACCAGCTCCCGGAAGTCCACCCGGCCATCGGCGGTAAAGAAGAAAATGATCTTACTGCCGTCAAAGCTGGCAGATACGTTCACCAGCTTCATTTCCAGACCGTGATCCGCGATCTTCTTCTCGCAGATGTCGAAGGCCTCGCTCTCTTTTTTCCGGTTGTAATCCACGGTGCGGCGGTCGGCGTCAGTGGCCAGCCGCAGCATGGCGCACAGGGGCTGGACAACGGCTTCGTCCGCCACCTCGTGGTTCCCCTGGGTGCAGGTGCCGAATTCCGGGCCCTGGGCGGTCTCCACGATGACCTGATCGCCCATTTTCACCGCATGTCCCTTGGGGTCAAAATAATAATTCTTGCATCCGCCACGAAAGCGGACACTGATCACTTCAGTCAAAGGATTTCCTCCAATTCCACCGCCAAAGCCCCCAGCACATGGCTGGCGCCCACATTGTAGGAGCAGGCTCCGCGGTACGTTTGTAACAATTCTATTGTGCCCATGATCCGCTGTTTTGTCAAGCGTTTCCCAAGTTGGACAATGAGGGCCGCGTCCGGTCCCTCCGGGGATTGACCGTACTGGGCCAGCAGGGCTGCCGCCAGAAGGGTCCGGGCCTGATCCAGCATGGCCGCAAGGCCGTCCCGGTCCAGCCGTTTTTTCTCAAGACGGACCATCAGCTCTGTGACAGTCCCCCTCTTCCCTGCCGCCAGCAGACGGCACAACTCCACGCCCGCCTCCGAGCTTTCCTTTTCCACGGTGACGGCGGGATGGAGCTTCAGCTCCACGCACCGGGAACGGAGCGTCTGCAAGACCATGGAAGAATTTTCCGCACAGAAGAGGAATGCCGCGTAGGGCGGGCCTTCCTCTACGATCTTCAGCAGTACGTTCTGGTCCTGCTCTGTCAGAATGGTGCAGTCCGGAAAGATATAGACCTTCCGGGCACCCTCGTTGGGCCGGATATAGGCATCGGCGCGGATCTGGCGGACGGTGTCCACGGAGAGGTTTTTATGGGCCTCGTCCCGGACGGTGATAACGTCCGGGTGAATGCCGGAGAACACCTTGCGGCAGGCGGGACATGTCCCGCAGGGCTTTTGTCCGCCGCCCTGACACTCCATGGCCGCAGCAGCGTACTGCGCGGCGGCGATCCGGTCCCCGCTGCCGGAAAACAGCAGCGCGTGGGAAAGTGTTCCCCGTCCGGCGGCTTCCCGGATCCGCTGGGCAATGGGGTCATTGGCAAATTCCATTGGACCGCCTCCCTTCTTTCCCGTTTCCCGCAAAAATGCGGAATAAGTATAGCATATTTCACGCAAAAAGGGAAGAACCGTTTTTCCTATCAACGGAGTGCGAAAAAATTTTCAATTCCATATTGACAACTTTCCTTGTCAATGGTATCATCCATAAATGACAAAGATAGTTGTCAAATTGACAAGCGGACCTAACAGAAAGGAGGGGCCTATGCCCCTGTATAACCGATTGAAGGAATACCGGGCCCGGCTGGGGGTCAACCAGCAGGAAATGGGCCGTCTGGCGGGGGTCTCCCGCCAGACCATCAGCCAGATCGAGCGGGGGGACTACTCCCCCTCTGTGACCCTGGCGCTGAAGCTGGCAAAGCTGTGCCAGGTCTCTGTGGAGGATATTTTCAGCTATGAGGAGGATGTGCGCAATGAAGCAGAAAAGTGAGAATCAAAAGGCATTTCCCAGATTTTTGGGGATCTTAGTGGTGGCTGGCCTTATCGGCGGTGTGCTGGGTGGTCTGTCCGGTGTGGCCGGGTATTTCTGGGAGGACCATACTGCTTTCGGCGCGGCGTTTGCCCACCTGCTGGGCGCCGCATCCCCATGGGCTATGGCTGCCTGTGCCGCCGTGCTGCTGGGTCTTGGACTGTACCAGTACCGCAAGTCCAACACTGCCTTCCATGGCTGGGACGGCGAGGACGAGGACGTAATGCAGCAGGCGGAGGAGCGCCTGAGCTGGGCGTTGCTGCTGGACAGCCTGACGGTGATCGTCAGCTTCTTCTTTTTCAATGCCGGCACCGCGAAGCTGCCACAGAGCTCCGATGGTAATACGATCACGCTGCTGGTGATCTTTCTGGTAGTCATCGCACTGGCCACTCTGCTCCAACAGAAGACGGTGGACCTCACCAAGAAGATGAACCCGGAAAAGCGGGGCAGCGTATATGACATGAAGTTTCAGGAGCGCTGGTGGGAAAGCTGCGACGAGGCGGAGCGCCGCCAGATCGGCCAGGCCAGCTACAAGGCCTACGTTACGGTGAGCCGCTTTTGTCCTTACTGCTGGGGCGTGCTGCTTCTGGGGAACATGGTCTTTCACTACGGCATCCTGCCCAGTGCCGTGGTGCTGGTGATCTGGGCGGTGCTGTCGGTGAGCTATACCCGGGAGGCCATCCGCCTGGGCCGCCGGGGCCAGAAAACGGAATAAGAGGACAAAAAGGAAAGGCCGCTTATGCGGCCTTTCCTTTTGTAGATCGTGTACTTTGATTTACTTCTTCTTGCTCTCCCACTTGGTGACGCACAGGGAGCAGGCAATGTCGCCGGTGACGTTCAGGCAGGTACGGCCCATGTCGAACAGACGGTCCACAGCCACGATCAGGCCAATGTAAGCCACGGGGATGCCGATGGCTTCCAGCACCATGGCCAGCATGATCATACCGGCGCCGGGAGTACCGGCGGTGCCGATGGAGGCCAGGGTGGCGGTGAGGACGATGGTGACCATCTGGCCCAGGGTCAGGTCGATGTTAAAGCAGGAGGCGATGAACACGGCGCACACGCCCTGATAGATGGCGGTGCCGTCCATGTTGATGGTGGCGCCCAGAGGCAGCACGAAGGAGGAAATATCGTCCTCAGCGCCCAGAGCATCGGCGCACTCCTTGGAGACCGGCAGGGTCGCGGTGGAGGAGGTGGAGGTAAAGGCGAAGATCATAGCCGCGGAAGCGTTCTTGAAGAACTTGACGGGGCTGATGCCGGCAAACGCCTTGGCGGAAACAGAATAGACCAGCACGGCGTGGAGAATGTAGCCGATGTAGGCGCACAGAATGACCAGCGCCAGAGAGCCGAGGATCTCAGCGCCCTGGGTGGCAACCACCCAGGTCATGTAGGTAAACACACCGATGGGACTCAGGGAGATGATGAATTCCATCAGCCGCTCAACCACGGCATAAGCGGAGATCACCATGTCCCGGACCAGCTTGGACTTCTCGCCGGCAGCCAGAATGGAGCCGCCGAACAGCAGGGCAATGACGATGACCTGAAGCATATTGGCTTCGGTAAACGCCTTCCACATGTTGGTGGGGAAAATGGCAACCAGAGTCGCCATGAAGCCGGCGTATTCCTTGGCCTCGTACTCGGCGGCCTGAGCGGCCTCGCTGAGGTTGGGGAACAGGCCCGCGTTGTTGAACACCGTTGCCAGGACCAGACCGATGACGCAGGCCACGGCGGTGGTGACCATGAAGTAGAGAATGGTCTTCCAACCCACGGCGCCCACCTTTTTCATGTCGCCCATGGAGATGATGCCGTCGATCATAGACAGCAGCACCACAGGCACCACGATGAACTTCAGCAGGTTGACGAAGATATCACCGAAGGGCTTGATGTAGCTGGTGGTGAAGTCGGCCGCGCCGGTGAAGTAGAACACCAGACCGACAACGATACCCAGTACCAGAGCAATAAAGATCTGTACCGGCAGGGACAGTTTTTTCTTTTTTTCCATAGAATACGCTCCCTCTTTCACACTTTTTAATACGCTGTGCGTAAAATTCGCAGAAGTTTACGCAAATATGATTGGAGATATTATAGCGGTATGCCGGGAACTTGTAAAGTCCGCACTAATAAAGTTGTTTATTTTGTGCAAAATCCCATCTGTTTCACTGGATCATTCGTCAAAACAGAGATTCTATGGGCGTTTTTTGCTTATTTTGCCCGTACACGGAAGCCGCAGAAACGGATGGCGGCTTTTGCAAGCTCCGCCGTGGGATCCACCACGGGGACCGTCAGGCCCACGGCCTCCGCAGCCAAGGGCAGTTCCGTGCAGCCCAGCAGGAACACACCGACCCCACGGGTCATCATATGCTCCACCACGGTCAAAAGATCCGCCCGGTAAGCGTCCGGACCTTTTCCGGCTTTGACACCGTCATAGATGACCCGCATGAGGGCGTCCTGCTCTGCTGCCTCCGGGATCAGGTACGGCACACCGGCTTCCCCAAGGGCATTTTGATACAGTTGAGCGGAAAGCGTTCCCTTTGTGGCCAGAATTCCCACGGTTTTTCCGGGGAACTGGGCTTTGCAGGCTTCCGCAGCGGCGGTGAGGATGCTGAGGAAGGGGATCTCTGTCATAGCCTGGAGCCGGGGCAGGAAATAATGGGCGGTGTTGCAGGGCATGATGACACAGTCTGCACCGCAGGCTTCCAGATTCCGGAGGGCGCTTGCCATTTCCGGTACCGGGTCCGGGCCGTTGCTGAGGATGGCGGCGGTGCGGTCGGGAATGTTGGCATTGCTGTCGATGTACACCCGGATATGATCCCGGTCCGTTTCCGCCTCCGTCAGCAGAGTGATCTTCTGAAACAGGTCGGCGGTGGCCAGAGGGCCCATGCCGCCTAAAATACCGATAGCCTTTTTCTCACACATATTACGCACCTCAACTCCAGAATTCCGGGAATAAAAGCTCGCTGCCTACCTTTACGGTCAGCAGAAGCAGGACTGCGATCACCGTGGGTTTGACGATCTTGCTGCCGTTTTTGATAGCCAGACCCGCACCGATATAGTGCCCCAGAATGGACGCCACGGCGGAGATCAGACCCACCCCCACCAGCACGTAGCCTGCCCGCAGGGCGGTGAACAGGCTGCCGAAGTTGGAGGCCACGTTGATGACTTTCACGCCGCCGGCGGCGTGGCGGGTGTCCAGCTTGGCGAAGCGGACGAAAATGATCATCAGGAAGGTGCCGGTGCCGGGACCGTAATATCCGTCGTACCCGCCGATGAGAAAGGCCGCCGCCCAGACGATGAGTCTGCGGAGCCAGGGGGCCAGGGGCTCCGGTTCGTCCGGCCATTTGTGGGTCCGCAGGGTGATGAAGGCCACCACCGGCAGCACCAACAGCAGCAGGTATTTCAGTACCACCGCCGGAGTGTGGTGCTGGAGCCAGGTGCCGCATACGGACCCCACCAGCGCCAGCACCACGGAGGGGGCGAACAGGGGCCAGTCCACATAGCCCTGCCGGATGAAGCGGGCGGTGGAAAACACGGTGCCGATGCCGGAGGACAGCTTGTTGGTGCCCAGGGCGTAGTAGGTGGGGAAATTATGAAGCCCCATCAGGTAGGTGGGCACGGTGACGATGCCGCCGCCTCCGGCGATGGCGTCCATAAAGGACCCCAGGAAAATGCCCACGCAGATCAGCAGCACGACCCAGAGGGCTACGCCGTCCACCGTGATGTCAGTCAGGAAGGAAATCATGAAAACTCCTTGTTTACGGCCCGCGGGGCCTGAATTTTGCTGTCAGGCCAGTGGGTCCGACAGATGGAATGTACTCATCTTAACAGACCTTAAACGCCTTGTGCACCGGCATATTCTACAAGAAGCGGGAACAAAAGCTGAAAAAGTAAGACAAATCGGACAAAGAGTGTCTTTCCTTTTCGACACCCTCTTACCTTGACGCTTTCGGCTATCCGGCGGTATAATATGAAATTAAAGTATGACATTTGTAAAATGACTTGCGGCTGCCTTGACGTAATCGTTTTAAAATGCTACCCTCAGTATGAGAAAAAATAATATGGCAGCAGAAAGGGGAGACCCATGGCAGATCAGACACAACTGTACCACAGCGGCAGCCTGACGGACGGCTGGCGGCTCTTCGGTGCGCATCCTGCCACAGAGGGAGACGTCCACGGCTGGTGGTTCAACGTTTGGGCGCCTCATGCAAAGGCTGTTTCCGTAGTTGGAGATTTTAACGGCTGGGACCTGACCGTTGATCCACTTACCCAAAAGGGCGAATTCTGGCAGGGCTTTCTTCCGGACCTGCCCGTCTATACCAGCTATAAGTATGCCATTACCGGCGAGGATGGCAGAGTTCACTACAAGGCGGACCCCTACGGGTTCCATACGGAGACCCGCCCCGGCACCGCCAGCAAGCTCTATGACATTGAGCATTTTTCCTGGACGGATGAGGACTTCCGCCGCAATAAGCAGCCGGTGTACCATCAGCCGCTGAATATTTACGAGGTCCATCTCGGCTCGTGGCGGAAGCATGAAAACGGCGAGTTCCTGGATTACCGGGATATGGCCCGGCAGCTGGCGGCTTATGTGAAGGAGATGGGCTACACCGCCGTGGAGCTGCTGCCGGTGACGGAGCATCCTCTGGATGATTCCTGGGGTTACCAGTGCACCGGATACTTTGCGCCTACCTCCCGGTTCGGTACGCCGGAGGATTTCATGTGGTTTGTAAACCACCTTCACGAAAACAACATTCCGGTGATTTTGGACTGGGTCCCCGCGCACTTCTGCAAGGATGAGCAGGGCCTTTACGAGTTTGATGGTACCTGCTGTTATGAATATGCCGATCCCCGGAAACGGGAACACGCCGGCTGGGGTACTCGGGTCTTTGACTACGGGCGGCCGGAGGTGGTGAGCTTCCTCCTCTCCTCTGCCCGGTTCTGGCTGGAAATGTACCACATCGACGGCATCCGGGTGGACGCTGTGGCCTCCATGCTGTATCTGGATTACGGGCGGCAGGACGGCCAGTGGACTCCCAATATCCACGGCGGACGGGAAAACCTGGAAGCGGTGGAATTTCTCCGGAAGCTGAACACCATGGCCTTTGAGGTGGATCCCAACGTGCTGATGATCGCTGAGGAATCTACCGCCTGGCCTCTGGTGACCAAGCCCGCCGACGTCGGCGGACTTGGATTCAATCTGAAGTGGAACATGGGCTGGATGAATGACATGTGCCACTATCTGAAGCTGGACCCCTGGTTCCGGCAGGACCACCACCGGGATCTGACCTTCTCCATGATGTACGCGTTTTCCGAGAACTATGTCCTTCCCATCTCCCATGACGAGGTGGTCCACATGAAGGGCAGCGTGGTGGGGAAAATGCCCGGAGACTACGAAAACCAGCTCCGCTGCACCCGGGGCTTTTATGCGTACCTGCTGGCCCATCCCGGCAAGAAGCTGCTGTTCATGGGACCGGAGATCGGCCAGTGGCACGAATGGGACTCCAACGGTCAGTTGGACTGGTACTTATTGGAGCATGAGGAAAATCAGCAGCTCCATGCGTTCTTCAAGGCCGCCAACGCCTTCTACAAGGCGGAGAGCGCCCTGTGGGACATTGATTTTGACTGGCAGGGCTTTGAGTGGCTGGTACCGGATGACAATCACAACAACGTGGTGGTGTTCCTCCGGCGGGATCAGGCGGGGAAAGAGCTGCTGTGCGCGGTGAACTTCTCCCCCAACGATTATGAAAACTACCGGATAGGCGTACCGCCCCGCAAGCGGTATGTCCCCGCCTTTACCACCGACGCGCCGGAATTCGGCGGCAGCGGGTTTGCGGATACGAAGCCGCTGACGGTAAAGGACACGCCCTCCCACGGAAAAGAACAGTCTGTCGCTCTCCGGCTCCCCGCGTTCGGGGCGGTATTCCTCCGGGGAGAGGGCAGTTTTACAAAGCGCGGTTCGGCAACCAAGGTGAAAAAAGTGAAAAATAGGAAAAGGAGCTGATCCACCCATGAAAAAAGAGTGTATCGCTATGCTGCTGGCTGGCGGACAGGGCAGCCGCCTGTATGTCCTCACCGGCGCCATGGCCAAGCCCGCCGTCCCCTTCGGCGGTAAATTCCGCATCATCGACTTTCCCCTGTCCAACTGCACCAACTCCGGCATTGACACCGTCGGTGTCCTGACCCAGTACCGGCCCATGGAGCTGAACAGCTACATCGGCTCCGGCCAGCCCTGGGATCTGGACAGCAGCAGCGGCGGTGTTCACATCCTGCCGCCCTATATGGGCAGCAAGGGCGGCACCTGGTACAAGGGCACCGCCAACGCCATCTATCAGAACATCGGCTTCATCGACCAGTATCAGCCGGAGTATGTGGTGATCCTCTCCGGTGACCACATCTATAAGATGGATTATTCCGAAATGCTCCGCCGTCACAAGGAATCGGACGCCGCCTGCACCATTTCCGTTATGGAGGTCCCCTGGGAGGAGGCCAGCCGCTTTGGTATCATGTCGGTGGATGGGGAGGATATGATCACCGAGTTTGCCGAAAAACCCCATCAGCCAAAGAGCAATCTGGCATCCATGGGCATCTATGTGTTCTCCTGGAAAGCGCTGCGGCGCTATCTGACGGAGGATGAGGCGGATCCGGGTTCTGAAAATGACTTCGGCAAGAACATCATCCCCAAAATGCTGGCGGACGGCCAGCGGATGGCGGCCTTCCGCTTCCAGGGCTACTGGAAGGATGTAGGTACCCTCACCTCTCTCTGGGATGCCAACATGGATATGCTCTCTCCGGAATCCGGCCTGGACCTGTCTGACGAGTCCTGGCCCATCTTCGCCCGCAGCGTGGACGCGCCCCCCATTTACATGGGCGGCGACAGCCGTGTGAGCCACAGCGCCATCAACCGGGGCTGTGACATTGAGGGCACCGTGGAAAATTCTGTGCTCTCCCCCAGAGTCACCGTGGAAAAAGGCGCCAAGGTCAGCTATTCCGTGCTCCTCCCCGGCGTTACGGTGGAGACAGGCGCTGTGATCGAATACGCCATTATCGGCGAGGGCTGCCACATCGGTAAGGACTGCCGGGTGGGTGGCGCGCCGGATTCCGCTCTCGATGGGAAATGGGATCTGACGGTGCTGGCCCCGGATTGCCAGCTGGAGGACGGCCGAGAGGTGGCCCCCGGCATCATGCTGGACCACCATGGTAAGGAGGTGCTGAAATGAACCGGATGCATGGCATTATTTTCGCCTATGAACAGCGCGGAGAACTGCGGGAGCTGACAGAGCGCCGTACTGCCGCGTCGATGCCCTTTGGAGGCCGGTACCGGGCGGTGGACTTTGCCCTGTCCAACCTGCTGAACGCAGGTGTTACCGATGTGGGTATGGTACTCCACGGCCGGTATCAGAGTATGCTGGATCATGTGGGCAGCGGCAAGGTGTGGGATATGTCCCGGAAGCGGGGCGGCCTGCATCTGCTGCCTCCCTTCAACTACCTTCACGAGTGGGGCGTCACGCCCTTCCGGGGCAAAATGGAAGCCCTGGCCGGCGTCCGGGACTACCTGAACGAGATCCGGCAGGATTATGTGGTGCTGATGGAGGGCGACCTGGTGGCCAACCTCCCGCTGGCGGATATTCTGGAGCAGCATATCCGCACCCATGCCGACATCACCGCCGTCTGCGGAGATGACAGCTTCGCCACGGAAAACGGCACCTATTTTGAAAAGGACCCGGACGGACGCATCCGGGAGGTGCTGTTCAATATGCACCAGCCCAGAGGCTACCGGAGCCTGGACGTGTTTGTGATGTCCACGGACCTGCTGCGTTCTCTGGTGGACGAGTGCCAGGCAAGAGACCAGTACAGCTTCCGCCGGGATGTGCTGCAGGCCAAGCAGGATCTGCTGCATTTGCAGAGCTATACCTTCAGCGGCTTTGCCGCGCAGATCCGCTCCGTGCAGGAGTACTATGACCGCTCCATGCAGCTTTTGGATAAGGAGATCCGGGAGGACCTCTTTACGTCGGACCGGCCTATCCGGGCTAAGGGTGCCGATAAGGCGTCCACATACATCGGACCTGACGGCGTGTGCCTGAACTCCCTGGTGGCTGAGGGCTGCCGCATCGAGGGCACTGTGGTGAATTCCATCCTCTTCCCCGGCGTCACTGTGGAAAAGGGCGCAAAGGTAGAGGACTGCATCCTCTTCCGGGGCACCACTGTCCGGGAGGCGGCGCGGCTGTCCCATGTGATCACGGATAAGCATGTGGAGTTGCTGCCGGGCCGCACCATGGTGGGCCATACCGCATATCCCATTGTCATTGCCAAGGGCAGTGTGATCTGAGCAAGATGACCTGACGGTTTTTCGTAAAAGCTCTGGTCTTTCTTCTCAGGAAAGGAGTAACAATATATGAAGATTCTGTATGCGGCCAGCGAGGCCGTTCCCTTCTGTAAAACCGGCGGACTGGCAGACGTAGCCGGTTCCCTGCCTCCCGCTCTGGCGGAGCAGGGAGCCGAGACCGCTGTGATCCTGCCTCTGTACCGGCGGGTCAGAGAAAAATTTGCCGACCAACTGACGTTCCTGTGCTATGATTATGTGGATCTGGCCTGGCGGCACACCTACTGCGGTCTGTTTTCCATGAAAAAGGACGGCGTGACCTGGTATTTCCTGGATAACGAGCAGTATTTTGACCGGCCCGAGCTCTACGGTTATGTAGATGACGGAGAGCGCTTCGGCTTCTTCTCCCGGGCCGTGGTGAAGATGCTGGACCATCTGGAGTTCTGGCCGGATGTGATCCACTGCAATGACTGGCAGACGGCCCTGATTCCCATTTATCTGAAGGATGACGGCGTCCGGGAGGACCGGTATCGCTCTATCCGGACGGTGTTGACTATCCACAACATCGAGTATCAGGGACGCTATGACCCCTATTGCCTGGGCGACCTGTTCGGCCTGGACCGGGGCTGGGTGGATGACGGCACCCTGCTGCTGGATGGCGACCTGAATTTGCTGAAGGGCGCCATCCTCACCGCTGACGCGGTGAACGCCGTGTCCCCCACCTATGCGCAGGAGCTGAAGAATCCCTACTTTGCTCACCGGATGGAGGGCATTTTGACCCAGTGCGGCTATAAGCTGTCCGGTGTGCTCAACGGCATCGACATGAAGCTCTACGATCCTGCTGCTGACGGACGCATCACCGCCAACTATACGGCGGAGGATCTGTCCGGCAAGGCTGCGGATAAAACCGCTCTCCAGAACCTGATGGGTCTGAACGAGGAGCCCAGCACCCCCATTATCGCCATGGTGAGCCGTCTGGTATCCCATAAGGGATTGGATCTTCTGCGGGAGGTCATGGGCGACATCATGGAGCTGCCTGCTCAATTTGTGGTGCTGGGCAGCGGCGATGCCGGATATGAGGAGTTCTTCCGCCGGACGGCGGAGCGGTATCCCGGCCGTATGGCTGTGCGTCTGGGGTATAATGAGGCACTGTCCATGGCTATCTACGCAGGTGCGGATCTGTTCCTGATGCCCTCCCGCAGCGAGCCCTGCGGCCTTTCCCAGATGATCTCCATGCGCTACGGCACGGTGCCCATCGTCCGGGAGACCGGCGGCCTGAAGGACACTGTTCAGCCCTATGAGGCCTGGCGTGACGCCGGTACCGGCTTCACCTTTGCCAACTACTCCAGCGCGGATATGCTCCATGTGATCCGGGAGGCGGTGTATCTCTACAAGGATTATCCCGACGCCTTTGCCCGTTTGAGAGACCGGGCCATGGCACAGGATTTCAGCTGGAACCGCAGCGCCGGGGACTACCTGCGGATCTACGGCGCTGTCACTGGCCTTTCCTGGGAAAAGTCTGCCCCGGAAGCACCTGCCGCGGAGGGTGCCGCCCCCACTGAGGCACAGGTGATCGAGGTTCCTGCCGAGGAAGCTGTTGTTTCCGCTGCGGAGCCGGCCAGTGAGACCGCTGCAAAGCCTGCTGCAAAAAAGGCGGCGCGGAAAACGGCTGTAAAGAAGCCTGCGGCCAAAAAGACAACAACGAGAAAGACCGCAGCCAAGGCCACGACTAAAAAGGCGGCCGAAAAAGCGGTGGAAAAACCGACTGAAAAAGCAGCTGAGAAGCCCGTTGAGAAGTCGGCCGAAGAACCTGTTAAGAAAACTGCCGCGAAGACCATGGCGCCTGCGGACACCGTGGAAACCACGCAGCCTGTTCAACCCAAAAAGAAAGGAGCCGCTAAAAAAGCGGCAAAGTAAACCCGTATGACCGTACCATTTACCACGCAATCGTTACAAGACGCCCTGACCGCCAAGCTGGCCTTGAACTTCGGCACCGAGCCGGGGGAAGCCACGGATCAGGAGATGCTGAAAGCCTGCGCTCTGGTGCTGCGGGATGTGATGGCCCTCCGGGGCGTACAGACCGCCAAGGAAACGAAAAAGGAGCAGAAAAAGCAGGTCCACTATCTCTCTCTGGAATTTCTCATGGGTCGGAGCCTGATGAAAAACGCTTACAATCTGGGCGTGCTGCCCGAATTGAAGGAGGCTCTGGGCAACCTGGGCTTCAAGTCCGGCGACCTGTTTGAGCTGGAACCGGACGCAGGCCTGGGCAACGGCGGTCTGGGCCGCCTGGCCGCCTGCTATCTGGACTCCATGACCACGCTGGACATCCCCGCTACCGGCTATTCCATCTGCTATGAGCTGGGTATTTTTAAGCAGAAGATCGTGGAAGGTCAGCAGGTGGAGCTGCCTGACGACTGGAAGGGCGTTGGCTCCGCTTGGCTGCTGCCCAAGCCCGACGAGGCGCAGGCCGTCCACTTTGGCGGTACCCTCCGGGAATTCTGGCATGACGGCCATCTCCACATCGTCAACGAGAACTCCACCACCGTGCTGGCCGTTCCCTGCGACATGGTGGTGGCGGGCTATGATACCGACCACGTCAACACGCTCCGGCTGTGGGACGCCCGGTCCACCCGCCCTGTGGATATGACCCTGTTTTCCCGCGGCGAATATCTGAAAGCCTCCGAGGACGAGGCCATGGCGGAGACCATCGCCAAGGTCCTCTACCCTGAGGATAACCACTACGAGGGCAAGTCCCTGCGGCTGAAGCAGCAGTATTTCTTCGTTTCCGCCACGGTGCAGTCCATTGTCACCAAGCATCTGGAGACCTATGGCACCCTGAAGAACTTCCATGAGAAAAACATCATTCAGATCAATGACACCCATCCGGCTCTGGTGATCCCGGAGCTGATGCGGATCTTCATGGACGAGGCGGGCATGAACTGGGACGAGGCGTGGGACATCACCTCCCGTTCCGTGGCCTATACCAACCACACGGTCCTTTCCGAGGCGCTGGAGCGCTGGCCTCAGCAACTGGTGGAGACCCTGCTGCCCCGCGTGTGGCAGATCATTCAGGAAATCGCCCGCCGCTGGCAGGAAAAGGTGGAGAATTTCTTCCACGATCCCTCAGTCACCGAAAAGATGGCTATTGTCTGGGGCGGCGAGGTACGGATGGCCAACCTGTGCGTTGCAGGCGGCCTGTCCGTCAACGGCGTGTCCGGCCTCCATTCCGAGATCCTGAAAAAGGACGTATTCAAAAATTCCTATGCCATGGAGCCTTGGAAATTCACCAACGTCACCAACGGTATTGACCACCGCCGCTGGCTCGGTGAGATCAATCCGGGTCTGGACGGTCTGGTGCGGGATCTGGCCGGTGGAGATGACTACCTGCTCCATCCTCAGGCGCTGAAAAAGCTGGATGCCTATGCGGACGACGCAACTGTCCTCAAGCGTCTGGACGAGATCAAGTGGCAGAATAAGGTGAAGTTTGCCGACTACGCCCGGAAAGTCCAGGGTGTGACCCTGGACCCCAACGCCATTTTCGACGTGCAGGTGAAGCGGCTCCACGAATATAAGCGTCAGCTGCTGAACGTATTGCATATCATCACCCTGTATCAGCAGTTGCAGGACGATCCCAACTGCATCACCCGGCCCCACACCTTCCTGTTCGGCGCCAAGGCCGCGCCGGGATATGCCGTGGCCAAGCGGATCATCCACCTCATCAACTCTCTGGCGGATGATATTTCCCATGATCCCCGCTGCCGGGGCAAGCTGCAGGTGGTGTTCCTGGAGAACTACCGGGTGTCTCTGGCCGAGCATCTGATGCCCGCCAGCGAGGTCTCTCAGCAGATCTCCACCGCCGGCAAGGAGGCCAGCGGCACCGGCAACATGAAGTTCATGATGAACGGTGCCCTCACCGTGGGTACTTTGGACGGCGCCAACGTGGAGATGCACGATGTGCTGGGCGATGAGAACATGTTCCTCTTCGGCCTCCATGCCGATCAGGCTGCTACACTGAAGCGGGAGGGCTATGTGCCCCAGCGCTATATCAGCCACGATCCCCAGATGGAGCGGTGCCTGAATGCCCTGCGGAAGGGCTTCCGGGACGGCGTCAGCTACGAGGACCTCTACCAGCGGCTCATCAGCCAGGACGAGTACCTCCTGCTGGCGGACTACCGGGCCTATTGCGACGCCGAGCGCCGCATGACAGAGACCTATGAAAACCGGGAGACCTGGAACCGCATGAGTCTCCACAACATCGCCCGCAGCGGCATCTTCGCCGCCGACCGTGCTGTGGCGGAATATGCCGACAACATCTGGGACGTTCCCCACAGATAATCAGATTTGATCCACTATCAGCGCCGCCCAAAAGGGCGGCGCTGATATTTTTTACTCCTTCTGCCTTTGGAGTGTCCGCGAAGAGGAAAGTATTTAGATAAATTTCTAAATACTTGTTGACAGCCTGCGGGACATGTGCTATTTTCTATTTAGAAAATTTTCTAAATACTATGCGAGGGAGGGCTGCGGATGGCCTTTGCCGAGACCTTCAAGGCTCTGTCGGACCCGGTGCGGCGGGAGATATTGAATCTGCTCAAGGGCGGGCGTCTGACGGCGGGCGAGATCGCCGGTCAGTTTGACATGACGGCGGCCACCGTGTCCTATCATTTATCCCAGCTGAAAAAAGCCGGTTTGATTTTCGAGAGCCGGGAGAAAAACTATATCTACTACAGCCTTAACGCCTCTGTGCTGGAGGAAGTCCTGCTGTGGTTACAGGACTTGAAGGGGGAAGGAAAAAAATGAAGAACAACAAGAGGGAAATGCTGCTGACTTCGCTGGTCTGCCTACTGCCGCTGTTCGCGGGCGCGGCGCTCTACCCGCGTTTGCCGGAGACCATGGCGACACATTGGGACTTTTCCGGCAACGCAAACGGCTGGTCATCGCGTGCCGCCACTGTGTTCGGCCTGCCGCTGTTTATTTTGGCACTGCATCTCGTCTGCTTTTACGCCGAGAGCCGTGAGACGAAGAAAAATAGGAATCCTGTATTGCGGACGGTGCTGCTGTGGTTCTGCCCGGCCGTATCGCTGCTCGGCGGAGCGGTCACCCTCGGTACAGGGCTGGGCTATGAGATGCACATCAGCACCGTGGTACCGGTGTTCGTGGGACTGCTGTTCCTGATCCTTGGTAACTACCTGCCGAAGATCCGGCAGAACCGTACAGTGGGCATCAAGCTGCCGTGGACGCTGCAAAGCGAGGAAAATTGGACCCGGACCCACCGATTGAGCGGCTTTCTGTGGGTGCTGTGCGGTCTTGCAATGATCCCCCTCTCCCTGCTGCGGCTGTGGAGCGGCTGGCTGTTTGGGGCGCTGCTGGCGGTGATGGTTCTGATCCCTACCATCTATTCCTACGCGCTTCACAAAAAAGGCATCTGACACAGAATAAAAGCGAGAACCCCCTGCGGAATGGATGCGTCCATTCCGCAGGGGGTCGTTTCTTGCTGTTTTTGCGTCGATCCTGATGTTACACAGAGAACAGCAGGTCGCTGTATACCGGGAAGGGCCACCGCTCGGCGGGGGTCAGTTCCTCCAGCCGGTCCGCCAGCTCACGGGCCTTTTCCATGTCCGGGATCAGGTGATCGTGGCTGTAAGCCATGGCCTTCTTGGCGTCTGCCGGGATCTTACTGAGGTCCCGCTCCATTTTTTCCGTGGCAGCATAGAGCTTATCCGTCAGTTGGCCCATTTCACGGGCCACGGTGTCATCTGCCTTATGGCTGACGCCCATCTGCTCCTTTTTCCAGCCCCGCTCGCACAGCTCCGCCGTCACGGCGGATACGGCGGGCAGGATCTGCCGCCGCAGCATATCCGCCATGGTCCGGGCCTCGATGGTCAGGACCGTGGTGTAGTTCTCGATGTGGATCTCCGCACGGGCATTGATCTCCTCTTTCGTGTAAATCCCATGCTTGACGAAGAGGTCCACGTTTTTCTTGGCGGTGTAGACTGGCAGAGCGTCCGCTGCGGATTTCAGGTTGCTGAGGCCACGCTTTTCCGCCTCGGCGATCCAGGCGTCATCATAACCGTTGCCGTTGAAAATGATCCGCTGGTGGTCGGTAAAGACCTTTTTGATGAGCTTTTCCAGATCCGACTGGAAATTCTTGGACTTTTCCAGTTGGTCGGCAAACTGCTGCAATTCCTCCGCCATGATGGTGTTCAAAGCAATGTTGGGACCGGAGATAGACTGGCTGGAGCCAAGCATCCGGAACTCAAACTTATTGCCGGTGAAGGCCATGGGAGAGGTGCGGTTCCGGTCCGTGTTGTCCTGGGGAATGGGGGGCATGGCGTCCACGCCGATCTGGAGGGTGCGTTTGCCGGCCTCCTTGAACTCCGTACCGCGGATGATGGACTGCACGATGGCATCCAGTTCGTCACCCAGGAAGATGGAGAGGACTGCGGGAGGTGCTTCGGAAGCGCCCAGACGGTGGTCGTTGCCGGGGAAGGCCACCGTGGCCCGGAGGAAGTCCTGGTATTCGTCCACACCCTTGACAAAGGCCGCCAGGAACAGCAGGAACTGGGCGTTCTGGCTGGGGGTCTTGCCGGGCTTGAAGAGGTTTTTGCCGGTGTCGGTGTTCAGGGACCAGTTATCGTGCTTGCCGGAGCCGTTGACGCCGGCGAAAGGCTTTTCGTGGAGAAGGCACACCATGTCGTGCTTGTCGGCGATCTTCTTCATGATCTCCATGGTGAGCTGGTTGTGGTCGCAGGCGGTGTTGGCATCGGTGTACACCGGGGCCATCTCGTGCTGGGCGGGGGCCACCTCGTTGTGCTTGGTCTTGCTGTAGATGCCCAGGGCCCAGAGATTTTCGTCCAGGTCCTTCATGTAGGCCGCCACCCGGGGACGGATGGCGCCGTAATAGTGGTCATCCAGCTCCTGGCCCCGGGGGGGCTTGGCGCCGAAGAGGGTACGGCCGGTCATCCGCAGGTCCTCCCGCTGGTTGTACATCTTCTTATCCACCAGGAAGTACTCCTGCTCCGGGCCGACGCAGGGGATGACCCGGCGGCTCTCAGTGTCTCCGAACAGCCGGAGGATCCGGATGGCCTGGCGGCTCACATCCTCCATGGACCGCAGCAGGGGGGTCTTTTTGTCCAGGGCGTGGCCTCCGTAGGAGCAGAGGATGGTGGGGATGCAGAGGGTGCCCTCCTTGATGAAGGCAAAAGAGGAGGGGTCCCAGGCGGTATAGCCCCGGGCCTCAAAGGTGGCCCGCAGGCCGCCGGAGGGGAAGGAGGAGGCGTCCGCCTCACCCCGCACCAGGTTCTTGCCGGAAAATTCCAAGATCACCCGGCCGCCCTCGGCAGGGGCGATGAAGCTGTCGTGCTTCTCCGCCGTGACGCCGGTCATGGGCTGGAACCAGTGGGTATAGTGGGTGCAGCCACGCTCCACCGCCCAGGTCTTCATGGCTCCGGCAATCTCGTTGGCGGCAGCCAATTCCAGAGATGCTCCATCGGTGACGCAGCGCTTCCACGCCTGATAGCAGGCGCCGGACAGCCGCTCCTTCATGGTTTCCTCATTGAATACTCTGCTGCCGAACAGTTCGGGCAGTTTCAGCTCGCTCATGGCGGTCCCTCCGTTCAAGACGATAAAATATCAAGTTTATCCTACCATAAATTCATGTAAACGCAAGAAAAACATTGAAAAATCTCACAATATGAAACTGAGTGTATCACGGGGCCGTCCCCCTGTCAAACGGTAAACTGCACAAATACGGCTCCGTCCGGCGACTTGGGCCTGTCTGCGGATTTTTTTACCTTTTCTTCCCCGGCATCTTTCCAAAACCGACGGCCTGTGCTATACTTTTATTTATGTGTTTAAAAACAAAAGATAAGGGGCGTTCATCATGGGAGCCATTGGGTTTGACAATCAAAAATATCTCACTACGCAGTCTGAGCAGATCAAAAAGCGGATCCACCAGTTCGGCGGGAAGCTGTATCTGGAATTCGGCGGGAAGCTGTTTGACGACTATCATGCCTCCCGGGTACTGCCGGGCTTTGAACCGGACAGCAAGATCCGGATGCTTCAGCAGTTGAAGGATGATGTGGAGATCGTCATCGCCATCAACGCCGGGGACATTGAGAAGAATAAAATGCGGGGGGATCTGGGTATCACCTATGATGAGGATGTCCTTCGCCTGATTGATATTTTCCGGGACATGGGGCTGTATGTGGGCAGTGTGGTGCTGACCCGCTACAGCGGACAGGATGCGGCGAACGCTTTCCTTCACCGGCTGGAAAAGCTGGGGATCCGCTGCTACCGGCACTATCCCATCGCCGGATATCCCTCCGATGTGGCCCATATCGTCAGCGATGAGGGCCTGGGCAAAAATGACTACATTGAGACCAGCCATGCCCTGATCGTGGTAACGGCTCCCGGCCCTGGCAGCGGCAAAATGGCTACCTGCCTGAGTCAGCTGTATCACGATCACAAGCGGGGCGTCGATGCCGGCTATGCCAAGTTTGAGACCTTCCCCATCTGGAACCTGCCCTTGAAGCATCCGGTCAACCTTGCCTATGAGGCCGCTACCGCCGATCTGGATGATGTGAACATGATCGACCCCTTCCATCTGGAGGCCTACGGCGTCACCACCGTCAATTACAATCGGGATGTGGAGATTTTCCCGGTGCTGAACGCCATTTTCGAGAAAATTCAGGGGAAGTCCCCCTACAAATCCCCCACGGACATGGGCGTGAACATGGCGGGGAACTGCATCGTGGACGATGAGGTGTGCCGCGCCGCCTCCCGTATGGAGATCCTGCGGCGGTATTACACCGCGAAAACCGAGCTGGTCCAGGGCAAGGGGGCGGAGGAGACTGTCCGCAAGCTGGAGCTGGTGATGCAGCAGGCCGGCGTGACGCCGGAGATTTGCCCCGCCGTGGCAGCGGCGCTGGACAAGGCGGAAGCCACCGGCGCTCCCGCCGGCGCCATGGTGCTGCCGGATGGCCGGATCATCACCGGCAAGACCTCCGGGACATTGGGGGCTGCGGCGGCGCTGCTGCTGAATGCTCTGAAGGCTTTGGGAAATATCGACGATCAGTTTGAACTGATCTCCAAGCAGGTCTTAGAGCCTGTCTGCCATCTGAAAACCACCTATTTGGATCACCGTAACCCCCGACTCCACACCGATGAGGTACTGCTGACCCTGGCGATCTCCGCCCTGACCAACCCGCTGGCGGACCTTGCCAAGCGGCAGCTGCCCGGTCTCCGGGACAGTGAGGCCCACTTCTCCGTCATCATCAGCGAGGAGGATCTGAAAATCTTCAAGCGTCTGGGTGTCCGGGTGAGCTGTGAACCGAAGTATGAGACCAAGCGGCTCTATCACCGCTGAGAACATTTGCCCCTGCGCTTGACACATCAGAAAGGAGACGGCGTGTGACACCGAAGATCGTCTGCGTCGCAGGCCCCACCGCCTGCGGCAAAACCACACTGGGCGTTCTGCTGGCCCAGCGCTTTCACGGAGAGGTGGTCTCTGCCGACTCCATGCAGATCTACCGGGGCATGACCGTCGGCACCGCCGCCCCTACGGAGGCGGAAATGCAGGGGGTTCCCCACCACATGATCGCCGTGGCGGAGCCCAGCGAACAGTGGAGCGCCGCGGAATACGTGGCGAAGGCCACGCCCATCGTGGATGACATCCTTTCCCGGGGGAAGCTGCCCATTCTGGTGGGCGGCACCGGATTGTGGATGGACGCCCTGATCCGGGGACACGGCTTCGCCGGCGGACACGCCGGCGGAGAGGTGCGCCGGGAATTGGAGACCCGGTTTGACCGGGACGGCATTGAGCCGCTGCTGGCAGAGCTGCGGCAGGTGGACCCGGAAAGCGCCGCACGGCTCCATCCCGCCGACACCAAGCGCATTCTCCGAGCGCTGGAGGTCTATCTGGAAACGGGCGAGACCATCTCCGCCCACAATGCTGCCACCCGCCAACTGCCTCCCCGGTATGACGCAGTATGGATCGGCCTGCAATTCGCAGACCGGGCCGACATGAAGGCGCTCATCGACCGCCGTGTGGACAAGATGGCGGAGGAGGGGCTTTTAGAGGAAGTCCAAGCTCTGCTGGCCATGGGACTGCCCCGGAATGCCACCGCCATGCAGGCCATCGGCTATAAGGAGTTTTTGGGCGTGCTGGACGGGACCCTTACGGAGCAGGAGGCACTGGAGCTGGTCAAGCTCCGCTCCCGGCAGTATGCCAAGCGCCAGCTCACCTGGCTGCGGCGGAATCCGGCTATTCACTGGATCTATTGGGAAAAAGGCCGTGATTTTGCCCGGGCCCTCCAGATTTCGACAGAAATTTTGACCGCTTCTGGCTTAGGATAAGACCAGGGGCGGCGGTCATCGACCGACAGAGACAGCGTACCGCTGGCACAGCCGCTCCCAAATAAAGAAGGAGCGGAATACTATGCAGAAAAAAATCAATTTACAGGATCTCTTCCTCCTGCGTCTTCGGCAGGAGCGGCTGCCCGTCACCGTGTTTTTGATGAACGGATTCCAGATGCGGGGCACCGTTACCGGCTACGATCCCTTTGTGGTGGTGCTGGAAAGCGACGGCAGGCAGCAGGTGATTTACAAACACGCCATTTCCACAGTGGTCCCCCTTCGTCCGGTGGCCCTGCGGGAAAGTGAGGAGGAAGCCGCCCTGTAACGATACGAGGCGTACATGAATCGATCATCCTTTGTAAGCAAGCTGTTCACGCCGGTCATCACCCTTCTGGTGCTGGCCTATTTCGGCTATCAGATCTACGGCTATGTAAGCGACCCCTTTTCCACCACCCTGGCCTACACCTATCAGGTGGAGGATACGGTGGACATCAGCGGCTATGTGGTCCGGCAGGAGCAGGTGCTCACCGGCGATGCCGGCGGCCTTATGCGGCTGCGGAAAAGCGAGGGCGAGCGGGTCGGCACCGGCGGGGCCGTGGCCGCCGTCTACGCCGATCAGGCGTCCTTGGACCGGCAGAATGAGATCGAAACCCTGAATAACCGCATCGAGCAGCTGGAATACGCTCAGGAATCCATGCTGGGCGCGGAGGTCACGCTGAAGCTGGACAGCCAGATCGCCCGGTCCCTGCTGGATTACCGGACCGTCGTGGCGGCGGGACGGCTGGACGCGGCGGAGAGCCGGGGGCAGGAACTGCGGTCTCTGGTCCTCAAGCGGGATTATACCTATTCCGGCACCGAGGATCTCAGCGGACAGCTGCAGGAACTGAAAAACCAGTTGAAAACTCTGCGGTCTCAGGCTGCTAACTCCGTAAAGACCATCCGGTCTCCCCGGTCCGGTTTGTTTTCCGCCGTGGTGGACGGCTACGAATCCGTTCTGACGCCGGACAGTTTGTCCGCGCTGACTCCCAGTGCTCTGAATAAGCTGTCCCCTGCCGAGATCCCCGCCAACACCGGAAAGCTGATCCTGGGGGACAACTGGTATTATGTGGGCGTGGTCTCCGCACAGGAGGCCCAGACCCTTCAGACCCGCCAGAACCGTCTGGGAACCGGAGAGAGCCTGTCCCTCCGGTTTACCAAGAACGTGGACCGGGACCTGTCGGTCACGCTGTTGTCCGTGGGCGCGGAGGAAAACGGCCGCTGTGTGGTGACTTTCCAGGGGAATACATATTTGCAGGAACTGACGCTCCTGCGCCGCCAGAGCGCCGAGATCATTCTGGATACCACCGATGGACTGCGGGTCCCTCTGGCTGCGCTGCGTGTGGCCACCCAGACCGTTACGGAAAAGGACCCGGAAACCGAGGGGACTGCCAGCAAGGAGGTCAATGTCACCGGTGTTTACTGCGTCTCCGGCGCAAAGGCCCGGTTCAAGCCGGTAGAGGTGCTGCTCACCGGTGACGATTACGCTGTGGTCCGGTCTGCCGGCTCCACGGAGAAGCTGCGGCTGCGGCCCGGTGACGAGATCATCGTTGCCGCACGGGATCTGTATGACGGAAAAGTTGTTTCATAAAGAAAGAGAGGGATGTTCTATGTCCATTCAGACAAATATTCAGGAGGTCCGTCAGCGGATCGCCGCCGCCTGCGGAGAATGCGGCCGGGACCCCAAGGAGATCACGCTGGTAGGCGCCAGCAAGATGAATGACGCCGCCGCCTGCCGGGAGGCCATCGCCGCCGGGATCGACGTGCTGGGTGAAAATCGGGTCCAGGAGATGACGGAAAAGATGAGCCAGAACGCCTATGACGGCGCGCCGCTCCACTTCATCGGTCATCTTCAGCGGAACAAGGTCAAGCAGGTGGTGGGCAAGGTAGCCCTGATCCAATCCGTGGGATCTCTCCCCCTGCTGGAAGCCGTTGAAAAAGAGGCGGAAAAGCAGGACATCGTTCAGGACATTCTTCTGGAGGTGAACATCGGCGGCGAGGAGGCCAAGAGCGGCTTCGCCCCCGCGCAGTTGGAGGACGCCGCCAGAGCAGCTCAGGCCATGTCCCATGTCCGGGTCCGGGGATTGATGACGATTCCCCCCGCAGACAGCGACCGGGACACCAATATCCGCTATTTTCAGGAAGTCCGGGCACTTTATGTTGACATCAACGAGAAATTGTTCCATAATGAATTAAAGTGCCTTTCTATGGGCATGAGCGGCGATTTTGAGGATGCTATCCGAAATGGCGCCACCATGGTCCGTGTGGGCACCGCGATTTTCGGTGCCCGGTATTATCCCACTTGATTGCAGGAGGTTTTGGCTTATGGGTATTTTGGACGAGCTGAAGAAGCTGACCCATCCCTATGACGACGAGGATGAGGAATATGAGGATTTCGAGGAACCCCGTGAGCGCTCCTTCGATGACCGCCGCAACAAAGCGGAGGATCGCCGGAACAAGGTGGTAAACATCCATGCCACCACGCAGCTGAAGGTGGTGCTGGTGAAGCCGGACCGCTTTGAGAACGCCTCGGAGATCGCCGATCAATTGAAGGACAAGCGGACGGTGGTGCTGAATCTGGAATCCACCAACAAGGATGTGGCCCGGCGGCTCATCGACTTCCTTTCCGGCGTGGCCTATGCCGGCGAGGGCAAGATCAAAAAGGTTGCCGCAAACACCTACATCATCACGCCTTACCACGTGGAGCTGGAGGGGGATCTCATCGACGAGCTGGAAAGCAACGGCTTATATTTCTAAGCAGGGAGGATATTGGATATGCTGACACCTCAGGAGGTTTCAACCCATTCCTTTGCCAAGGCGTCCTTTGGCGGCTACAACATGGCCATGGTGGACGAATTTCTGGATGAGCTGACTGACGATTATACCGCTCTCTACAAAGAAAACGCGGCGCTGAAAGCCAAATTGAAGGTTCTGGTGGAGAAGGTGGAGGAATACCGCGCCACCGAGGATTCCATGCGGGCTACCCTGCTCACCGCTCAGCGGATGGCGGATTCCATTGTGAAGGAAGCCGAACAGAAGCGGGATCAGATGATGACGCAGGCGGAGATTGACGCCAAGCTGAGGATCAACTGCCTGAAAAACGAGGCTGCCGCCGCGGAGGAACGTCTGCGGAAAGGCAAGGAGGAACTGGAGAAGTTTTCTGCTGCCGTCCGGGCTGTGTGCGATAAGGAGATCCAGCTTTTGAATGAGCTGCCTCAGGCCCCGGTGGAGCTGCCTCAGGAGGAAGCCAAACAGGAGGACTCCGTTCAGGAGATCGAGGACAGCGTCATGGCCGCGTTCAGCGAAGCAGCGCCGGAGGACGGCGACGCGGCGGAGACCCAGACGGAAGTGTCTGAGCCTGTTGCCGAAGCGACGGATCCCGCCGCTGACACCAGCGATCCCTTTGGGGATTTTCCCGACCTTTCCAGCACACGCCAGATCAATCTGGACGAACTGAAATTCGGCCGTAATTACAATACTTGACAAAAAGCGGCCTGCAAGGCCGCTTTTTGCTCTTTCAGGAGGTAGCTATATGGAAACGCAAGCGCCGATCATCGCCTTCCTGTATGACTTCGACAAGACTCTGTGCACCACGGACATGGAGGACTACGCCTTCATCCCCTCCCTTGGGTATACCCCGGCAGAATTCTGGGGCAGGGCCAACGCCTTTGGCTGGGAAAACCGGATGGACGGCCTGCTGGCCTATATGTACACCATGATCCAGGAGTGCGCCGCGCAGAATATCAAGCTGGACCGGGCCTTCCTGAACCACTGCGGTGAGTCCATCCAACTGTTCCCCGGCGTCCGGGAGTGGTTTGCCCGGATCAACGCCTTTGGGGAGAGTCTGGGCGTTCAAGTGGAGCACTATGTCATTTCCTCCGGCCTCCGGGAGATCATCGAGGGCAGCGGAATCGCTCAGGAATTCCGGGAGATCTATGCCTGCGAGTTCTACTACAACGAAAATGGCGACGCCTGCTGGCCCAAGCTGGACGTCAACTTTACCAATAAGACCCAGTTTGTCTACAGGATCAATAAGGGGATTCTGGATGTGTCCCGGGATAAGGAACTGAACGACTCCATGCCGGACGATTCCAAGCGGGTCCCCTTTACCAACATGATCTATATGGGAGACGGTCTTTCCGACGTGCCTTGTATGAAAATGATGCGGGCCTACGGCGGACAGGCCATCGCCGTCTATCAGGCCAGCAACCGGCAGGGTGTGGAAAAGCTGCTGGCGGACGGACGGGTGGATTTCATTTTCCCGGCAGACTACCGGGAGGGCATGGAGCTGGACCGCACTGTCCGGGACATCCTCCGGAAAATGACCATCACCGACCGGCTGCTGGAGGTCAACAACCGCCAGCTCCGCAGCATCGGCGGCGATGTGCTTCCCAATCAGGTGGGGCTGTTCTGAACACGGAATATCTGAATGATCGGAAAACCGGCGCAGAAAATGCGCCGGTTTTTTCTGTTTTTCCGGGAAAATCTCTTTACTTACAGTATCGTTTCTGTTAAACTATACGCTGTGTATTGAATCAATTCAGCCGGGGCAGCGCCCCGGCTGTTTCACGGAGGGTATCCATGGCAACAGAATTTTCCAGAACGCTGTCCCTGCTGCGGAAAGAGCGGGGCGTTTCTCAGCGGGTGGCCGCTGCGGATCTGGGGGTGTCTCAGGCTCTTTTGAGCCATTATGAAAACGGCATCCGGGAGCCGGGCCTTGCCTTTGTGTCCAAGGTCTGCGACTACTATCACGTCTCCGCAGACTATATGCTGGGCCGGACACTGGCCCGGGACGGCAGTATGCTCACCGCCGAGGAAATTTTGAACGCCGCTGAGCCGGGCAATGTGCTCCAGGGCAGCGTGCTGGCCACCCTGCGGGGCAAGCTCATCACCAGCGCCAGCGGCGTGCTGTTCGGCCTGCTGGGCAAGCTGGGAGACAAGGATGCTATCAACGCCGCGGCGGACAGTCTGGGCTGCCACATCTACCTGCTTTACCGGCTGCTCCACCGGGCCGCCGGAGGCAGCACCGCCTATTTTGCTTTGCCCGAGGAGGACTGCGCTGCAGGCGCCGCCTCCGCCGGGGCCTCTCTGGCCCGGACGGACTACGCCCGTGCGCTGGCGAAACTGTCCCGTGAAAAGGCCGCCTTTCCGGATATGTCCCATGAGACGCTTAACAGCGCCTTTCCCGGCCGGAGCCAGGGTATGATCCAAGTCCTCAGCACGGCGGACGGCCAGCTCAACCGCCTGAATCAGTCCGGCCTGAAATGAGTGTGCAGTCTCTGGCCTTTCTGGCCTTTTTGACCGTCACCGTCTGCGTCTGCCGTCTGCTGCCCAAGGAACGAATCTGGGTGCTTTTGGCGGCCAGTCTGGTGTTTTACCTCTGGGACGGCGCTCCAGCGGCTCTGTGGGGGTGCGGACTGCTGGCGGTGTCCTCTTTTGCCAGCTATCTTGCAGCCAACACGCTGCGAAAGCACCGCCGAAAAAGCGTCCTTCTTGCCGTCGTCTGCTATCACATCGCGGTATTGGGGATTTTCAAGTACACCGGTTTTTTCACCGGCGGCGCGGTACGGATGCCCTTCGTGCCCTTGGGTATCAGCTTTTTCACCTTCCAGCAGATCTGGTATCTTCGGGAGGTCTATGCCGGGACCTTTTCACAGGTCCCCACTCCGGCAGAATACCTGACCTACAGCTTCTTTTTCCCCACGGTGTCCTCTGGTCCCATCTTGAAGCCGGAGAATTTCTTCCCCCAGCTGCGGGAGGCCTCTCCCCTGCCCCAGGATACCGCAGCCGGTTTGTACGCCATCGGCCTCGGCCTTGCCAAAAAGGTGCTGCTGGCGGACAATCTGGGCGTGCTGGTGAACAACGGCTGGGGCAGCCTCTCTGAGCTGACGGCCCTGACCGCGTGGTGCGTGATCCTGGGCTACACGCTTCAGCTTTACTTCGACTTTTCCGGATATTGCGACCTTGCTGCCGGCTGCGCCCGGCTGCTGGGACTGCGGCTGCCCATCAACTTCGACTCTCCCTACCGGAGCCTTTCCGTTACGGAGTTCTGGAAACGCTGGCACATGACCCTGACGGCCTTCCTCCGGGAGAACGTCTACTTTCCCCTGGGCGGCAGCCGAAAGGGCCGGGGCCGTACATACCTGAACATTCTGGTGGTGTACCTCGTCAGCGGCATCTGGCACGGCGCGGGGTGGACCTTCATCCTATGGGGCCTGCTTCACGGGCTGGCGCAGGTTCTGGAACGCCTGTGGGGAAAACGGCGGGACGCTCTGCCCCGCTGGGTCCGGTGGGCCATGACCTTCCTCTTTATCAACCTTGCGTGGGTCTTTTTCCGGGCGCCGGATGTGTCCTCTGCCCTGCTTTTGCTGAAAACCGCCGTTACCGGCGGGATGGGCGGGATCCGCCTGTGGCTGGTGAACGGCTTGTTCCGCCGGGAGATCAGCGCGCTGGAGCTGCTGCTCCCGGTCATCGGCCCCTATACGGCCTACCTGCGGGTGGCGCTGATCTTGGGGATCGGGCTGCTGGCGGCTTTGTGGCCCCGGAACGTCATCCGTCAGATGGATACGTTCCGTCCCAACTGGCGCAGCGGCCTGTATGTGCTGGCGTGGACGGTATGGGCCATTTTGTCCTTCACCGGCGTGGTGACATTCATCTATTCCAACTTCTAAAGAAAGGAGGCCCCGCCATGGAACAGCGCGCCTATCAAAAATGGACCCGGGGCCTGCTTTTGGGGCTTGTGCTTGTGCTGACGGCCTGCGCCGCCGTGGTATACAGGGTGGACCCCTGCTTTTACTACCGGATGCCCACGGACCGGAAGCCTGTTTTCTTCAGCGAACGCTACCAGACGGCGGGTATCGTCCGCAACAACCCGGCGGACGTGGTGCTGCTTGGCTCCTCCATGACCGCCAACTGCTACGGCAGCCAGCTTGAGACTGTTTTCGGCGGCACGGGCCTGCGGCTCACCATTCCTGACGGCTATTTCAGTGAATTCGATCAGGTGATGGGGCTGCTGATGCGGACCCACCCGCCCAAGCGGGTGCTGTTCGCCATGGATACCAATATTTTCACCCGGTCTCCTGACGGCGTTACCGGTGCAATGCCCGATTATCTCTATGACGCCAGTACCATCAATGACGTGAAATACCTGTTGAATAAGGACGTGCTCTATTACAGCCTCTACGCCCTGATGGCCCAGCGCTGGGACGAGGGCGAAACGCTGGACAAGGGATTTTCGTGGATGGATACCGTCTGGTGGAACCACATGACCGCCTTGGAGGAATATACCCGGCCGGACATCGCGCCGGAGCCGATGCCCCGGGACGGCCTGCTGGCGGACGCCGCCAAAAATCTGGCGGTTGCGGCAAGCTGGGCGGAGCGGTACCCGGAGGTGGAATTTGATTTTTACTTTTCCCCTTACAGCATCCTCTATTGGGACAAGATCGGCCGCATGGGAGAGACGGACGCCGTGTTTGCGGCACTGGAACTGGCCTGTGAAACGCTGCTGCCCTACGAGAACGTCACCCTCCACGGACTGCTGTTTGACCGGGATATCATCGAGCACCTGGACTACTACTGCGACTACGTTCACCACTCCGACGAGGCGGGCGCGCTGGCGCTGGAAAAGATCCATTCCGGTACCGATCGGCTGACCGAGAAAAATTATCGGGAAACTCTCGCCAACTGGCATGACTTTGTGGTAAACTACGACTACGATAAATTCTGGGACGATTATTACTGGTATCAGTTCCATACACCGGCAGGCGCAAAGACCTGACCGTTTCACATGAAACCTGAGAATCCGTCCCTTGGGACGTTTGCCTACGGAGGTTTTTTCTATGACCAAGCAATCCAATATCCGAAATTTCTCCATCATTGCTCACATCGACCACGGCAAGTCCACTTTGGCGGACCGGCTGCTGGAGATCTGCGGCGCCGTTTCCCAGCGCCAGATGGAAAATCAGCTTTTAGACAACATGGATCTGGAGCGGGAGCGGGGCATCACCATCAAGGCCCGTGCCGTGAAGCTGAACTACAAGGCTCAGGACGGCGAGACCTATGAACTGAACCTCATCGACACTCCGGGCCATGTGGACTTCAACTACGAGGTTTCCCGGTCGCTGGCCGCCTGTGAGGGCGCTGTTCTGGTGGTGGACTCCACACAGGGCGTGGAGGCCCAGACCTTGGCCAACACTTATCTGGCTATGGAGCACGATCTGGAGATCCTCCCCGTGTTCAACAAGATCGACCTGCCTGCTGCGGACCCTCTGAAGTCCAAGCAGGAGGTGGAGGATATCATCGGCCTGCCCGCCATGGACGCCCCGGAGATCTCCGCCAAGATGGGCACCAACATCGAGGCGGTGCTGGAGGATGTTGTCCGCAATGTTCCGGCTCCAAAGGGTGATCCCAAGGCCCCGCTGAAGGCGCTGGTCTTTGACAGCCAGTATGACAGCTATCGGGGCGTGGTGGTGTATTTCCGCATCATGGAGGGCACCATGCGCACCGGTCAGACCATCAAAATGATGGCCACCGGAGCGTCCTATCAGATCGTGGAGTGCGGTCATCTGCTGCCCTTGGGTCTGGAGCCCTGCGATTCCCTGTCTGCCGGTGAGGTGGGCTATTTTACAGCTTCTATCAAGACTGTCAGCGATACCCGGATCGGCGATACCGTCACCGACGCGGCGAACCCCACGGCGGAGCCCCTGCCGGGCTACCGGCCGGTGCAGTCCATGGTCTACTGCGGCATTTACACCGAGGATGGCTCCAAGTACCCCGACCTGCGGGACGCGCTGGAAAAATTGCAGCTGAATGACGCATCCCTGAGCTTCGAGCCGGAGTCCTCTGCGGCTCTGGGCTTCGGTTTCCGCTGCGGCTTCTTGGGAATGCTCCACATGGAGGTCATTCAGGAGCGTTTGGAACGGGAATTTGACCTGGATCTGGTGACCACCCTCCCCTCCGTTATCTACCACGTTTATAAGACCAACGGCGAACTGGTGACGGTGGACAATCCCCACAACTACCCGGACCCCTCTGTCATTGAACGGGCGGAGGAGCCCTATGTGAAGGTGAACATCATCGCCCCCAATGAGTATGTGGGCAACATCATGCCCATGTGCCAGGACCGCCGGGGCGAGTTCAAGGACATGCAGTATCTGGACACCCATCTGGTGGAGCTCCACTACCAGATGCCCCTGAACGAGATCATCTACGACTTTTTCGATGCTCTGAAGGCCAACACCAAGGGCTATGCCTCTTTGGACTATGAGCTTTCCGGCTACCGTCCCAGCGATCTGGTGAAGGTGGACCTGCTGCTCAATGGCGATCAGGTGGACGCTCTCAGCTTCATCGCCCACCGGGACAAGGCCTATCCCCGTGCCCGCCGTCTGTGCGAGAAGCTGAAGGAGAACATTCCCCGCCAGCTCTTTGAGATCCCCATTCAGGCGGCCATCGGCGGCCGGGTCATCGCCCGCGAGACCGTCAAGGCCATGCGGAAGGACGTGCTGGCCAAGTGCTACGGCGGCGACGTCACCCGTAAGAAGAAGCTGCTGGAAAAGCAGAAGGAAGGCAAAAAGAAGATGCGTGCCCTGGGCACTGTCCAGATGCCCACGGAGGCGTTCCTGGCTGTCCTCAAGCTGGATGAATAATCTCTTTTTGCCTTCCTGCGAGCCGCAAAGCGGCGAGCCGGCGCTGTGCGCCGTTATTTCAATCAGCTTTTGAAACGCGGAGCGTTTTCAAAAGGCAAAAAGAAGATGCGGGCCCTGGGCACTGTCCAAATGCCCACAGAAGCCTTCCTGGCTGTCCTCAAGCTGGACGAGTAACGGCTTTTTGCCTTGCCGACGCATGGACGCCTTTCGATCCTGTAAAACAAAACAGCCCCCGTCCGGATTACCGGACGGGGGCTGTTTTTATGAAATCACATCAGGTTGTAGAGAATCTTGGCCATCTGGCCGCGGGTGATGTTGCTGTGGGGCTTGAAGCTGCCGTCACTGTAGCCATTGATGACCCCCTGAGCCGCCATGGTGCGGATGTAGTAGTCGGCATAGCCGGGGATCTTGCCACTGTCGGTGAAGGTCAGGTTCGCCAGTGCATAGCCCTTAGCCTGGGTGCGGCCGATCATGGCGGCAGCCTGGGCGCGGGTCAGAGCGTTGTTGGGATTGAAATACAGGCGGCCGTTTTTCTCCGCGCCGGAGATGACGCCCTCGGTATAAAGTGCCTTGACTGCGGGAATGGCGTATTCCGGGATGGTGTCCAGATCCGCGAAGGGCAGAGACACATCAGCGTACTTGCTCTCGTCCAGTTTTAGATAGCGGTAGAGCATGACGGCGAACTGAGCCCGGCTGATATTCTGGTTGGGGCGGAAGGTGCCGTCACTGTAGCCGGTGGTAATGTTGGCATTATACAGGAAGTCCACATAGGTGGCGGCCCAGTAATCGTTGATGTCACTGAACTTGTGGTCCACGTTGTAGGAATCGATGTCCACGCTGGCCCGGCCGATATTGCCGGAGGCATCCACAGCGGTAACGGTGATCCGCAGGGCCTCCCCGCTCTCGCCGGGGGCGGGAAGCGTGTACTGGAAGGAACCGGTCTTGGCATCATAGTTTTCCAGAGGCTCCGCGACACCGTTTCTCGTCACCGTAATGGAGGAAGCGGGCAGAACGCCGTCCACCAGATCGGAGACCTTCACGCTGATCGTCTGAGTTTGCTCATCCAGTGCGGCTGTCACCGTCGGCGGGGCGTTATCCACCGTGCCGGGGAAGGCGGCGGTGATCTGGTCGATATAGACTGTGCCGCTGCGGGGGGTGTCGGCGTAGGTCACCTGAATATGGTCCCAAGTGGCGTCCGTAGTGGAGGGAGCGTAAATGACCACGCCGCTCAAGGTGAAATACTGGGGAAGCGGCACGTTGATCTGTTTCCAGCCAGTGAAGTCCAGCGTGGTGACGGGCAACTCCAGGTCGCTCTTGATGTCACCGGTGTAGAGGAAAGAGAGCTGGTTGCCGGAGCCGTCGCCGTAGACCCAGAGGTTCAGGGCTGTGTAGGGCGTTCCCAGATTGGAGAAGGAGCCTGCCATGGCCTGAGAATAGTAGCCGGTGTCCTCCGGGAGCACATAGTCCAGCTTTCCGGCGTAATGGCCTCTCTGGACATGATCGCTGACGTTGGTGCGGGAAACCGTCAGATAGTAGCCGCTGAAGAAGCGCGTATCCGGAGTTTCAAAGTCCTCGATGGTTTGCAGGGCCACCTGAGCCACCGTGACGGGGATAGTCAGGCTCTTGTCCCCGGCGGAGACCGTCAGGTTTCCGGTGCCGGGGGCGGAGGCGGTGAACACGCCGTGCTTATCCACCGTGCCGATGTCCCCGGAAACAGACCAGGTAAAGGCTTCATTGGTTGCCGTCAGAGGCAGATGGTTCCAGACGGCCCCAGCGGTGAGAGCGGTCTTGCTGCCGGGGGTCACGGTAAGCTCCGTCAGGTTGGAGGCACCGTTTTTCAGGGTCAGATTGTCCGGGTTGCGGATGGCGTGGACCACGGTGCTGCCCTTGGCCCCCCGGCCAGAGGCCGTCACGGTGATATCGCCGCCGGAGGCGGGGGTAGTCAGCAGATAGCGGCCGTCCTCTTGCTCCGCAATGCTGCCGGCGCTGGCGGACAGTGTATAGCTGGCATCCATGGGGATGTAATTGCTGTCCACACCGGAGGCTGTGACGGACACGGCACTGCCGGCCAGCACATAGTCGCCGGCGGCGTGGACATAGAAGTGGTCAAGATCGCCGCTGGCGCGGTCGGAGGCCACTAAAAACACCTGATTTGTGACCTTGCGCCCGGTCTCGGAGGGACGGTTGATGATGGTGGCCGTTGTGGAATCCGGCGTTGTCACCGCCAGATTGGTTGAGCCGCCGCCATCCAGGCATAGCACGGTCTGGCAGCCCAGTTCCAGCAGCCGCTCCCCTACCTGAGTCAGGGAGGCACCGATGGAGTGGCCGGCCTTGCGACCATCGATGGTGTAAAAGACCAGGGTGCCGTCCGCTTTCTGGCCCACGGCGGTGCGGGGATTGCTCCCGGCGGCCAGGTTGGGGACCACAGCTCCGTTTTCCGCCAGACAGTAGAGCGCGCCAATGGCATACTCCACGTCCTCCCAGCCATCGTTGGCGGAGACGGTGAGGGTCACCTCGCTGCCCACGGGCATGTTCCGCAGGGCGTTGGTGTAGTAGGCGTCCGCGTTGGCGTTGGCGGAGAGAACGATCTGGTCCGGCTGGATGGCGGTGACGGTGGCCTCCTCTACCCGGTCCACCCGGGCGGTGACAGTGGAGCCGATGGCCAGCTTCCCCTGCTCCACGGTGCAGACTACATTGATGCCGGGTTCTGTGGTGCCGGTGGTGTGCTTGGCGTTAAAATCGTATGTATAGAGGTAAAGGCCGCTGTTGGTGCGAGCCTTGTTCACCGCCGCCACCGGCCGGACCAGCTCTGTGGAGTTTCCGAAGCCGTCATCCACGGCATAACCCAGATTTGCGGAGACCTTGACGCCGGGTTTGCCCAAAATAGCAGAGCCGTCCGCCCGGAAGCCGATGGCGTAATATCCGGCGTCACTGCTGCGGAGCAGTCCCTCCGTAACCACCATGCCAATGGGCAGGCCGGTGGAGACATTGTAGAAATCGCCGTTGATGCCGGCCACTACCCGGTAGCCGTCATCTTCCAGCAGCGTGGCCGTGTCCGCCACGCTGGAACGGTCTGTCAGCGCGTCGCCGTAGGTGACAATGGGGGTCACAGCCTTGTTAGGCGTGTAGGTGATGAGATTTTCCGTTCGGAGATCGGAGTAAGTTGTACTCCAGAATACATTGGTGGAAAGCTGTGTCTCCTGGTGGAGAAGTGTGTCCTTGGCGGACAGGTCCTCCCCCAGCGCGTTTGACGCGGCGGCGGGCAGAGTCAGCGCGCTGATGAGACTGAGGGACAGCAGCAGGGATGTGAGTTTACGGATGCGGTGCTTCATAGGAACCTCCTATCGGTATAGGTCCGGGAAACCCCAGACAGGGTGGTCTACATAATACCCATAGCATAGCATAGATGCAGGATGAAGTAAATGAAAAAAGTGTTACAAAATCGGTGGGATCTTCCAGTAAGTCCGCAGCCTTTGACGGCGGAAAGCTGTTGCAAAAAAGGAAGGTTTCCGTTATAATATTCATGCGAAAAGGAGGCGGCAATATGACAGTAACGGTTGATGATAAGCGCTGCATCGGCTGCGGTATGTGCGCCGCCGCCGTACCGGAGGTGTTTCAGGTCATTGGGCGGGTGTCCACGGTGCTCTCCCAGCCTGCGAAGGAACGGTTCTTCCGGGTATTGGATGCCGCAAACGGCTGTCCGGTGAACGCGATCCGGGCAGAGCGGCGTTGAAAAAACGAGACCGCAAAAAAAGAAAAAGAAAATCAGAAAAATGGCTTGACAATTTTCTGCCCATCTGTTATAGTAATTCGTGCCTATTTGAGGCAGATATGGCGGCGTAGCTCAGCTGGCTAGAGCATTCGGTTCATACCCGGAGTGTCACTGGTTCAAGTCCAGTCGCCGCTACCATGATCCGGAGACGTCACGTGACGTCTCCCGGATCTTCCCGGCCCGTTGGTCAAGTGGTTAAGACACGGCCCTTTCACGGCTGTAACATGGGTTCGAATCCCGTACGGGTCACCAACCTATCAGACGTCGTGAGTGGCGTCTGATAGGCCAACTAAAAAATGGAGGCTTAGCTCAGCTGGTTAGAGCGCATGCTTCACACGCATGAGGCCACTGGTTCGAGTCCAGTAGTCTCCACCAAACCCTTGGAAACACTAAGTTTCCGAGGGTTTTTCTTTTTCCTGATTACAAAATTGAGCGCCTGCTTCGTACCCTATTTTTCACGAAGCAGGAGGACAAAAATGAAGCGAAAAATCACCATGTATTCCAGCCAGACCGCCAGTATTCAGGAGCGTTTTCAGCAGTTCCTTTCCGCCGCCTCTGCCAATGGTTTTTCTGAGCGAACGCTGAAAATGTATCGTCAACACCTCCACAGCATTTCTAAGCACCTCGACATTGAAGCCCCCCTCTCTCAGCTTACGAAAACCGATTTAGAGGCCATGGTAGAATCCATGCGAACAGCTGGCCTTGCCCATAACTCCATCAGCAGCTATTTGCGGGTGTTCAAATCATTCCTGTCTTGGTGCAAGGATGAGGGGTATGCAAATGTTTCTGCTCCCTCATTTCGCCAGAAAGAGACGGTAAAGGACACTTACACAGACGAGGAATTGAAGCGGCTCCTTGAAAAGCCAAAGCCTGATTGCTCTTTCTGCGAGTATCGCAACTGGACAATCGTGCAATTTCTCTTGAACAGTGGTTGCAGAGCGTCAACCATTCGGAATATCCAGAACAGGGACGTTGACCTTGACAGTAAGCAGGTCATTTTCCGCCACACCAAGACCAGCAAAATTCAGGTCATCCCCTTGTGCTCTACCCTTTCCCTGCGTCTGAAAGAATACATGCGGGTCAGAGCGGGCGAAAAGTCTGACTACCTGTTTTGCACAGAGCATGGGGAGATGATGTCTGAGGACGCTTTGAGGAACGCTATCGTTCGGTATAATCACAGGCGAGGTGTCGAAAAGACTTCAATCCACATGTTTCGCCATACCTTTGCCAGAAAGTACTTGCTGGACTGTGGAGGAAACGCATTTACCCTCCAAAAGCTGTTGGGGCATTCGACCTTGGAAATGACAAAACACTACTGCGCCATTTATAACGCTGACCTTGCCAATGGGTTTGATACCCTCTCCCCTCTTGAAGCTATGAGTGGAGGTCAGAAAGAAAAAATCTCCAAACCAAAAGCGAGTAAGCAGAAGCACTGATTTGTACAATATGAACAAAAGTAGACTGGAAACGGAAAAATAATTTCAGCCCCCCAAAATGTCACTAACACCACAAAAACACGGGCGAAAAATGACGTTGACTGAGCGGAAAAGTGATTGAAGTGTGTAGAAAATTGTCAAAAACCCTTGATAAAGTTCAGCCTATGTGTTAGGATATAATCACAAAGCCCGATGAATGAGGATGCTGCTTGGTTATAAGATGATGAACGTGGTTGTAGATGATGCGATAGTTTTAAGGATGGAACGGGCATTGTACGAGCGCTCAATAAATTTATCGAAGCAGTCCTGTCTTATTGGCGGGGCTGCTTTTCTTTTAGGCGCTCTTATATATAACGCCTGAAAGACGTACCAGTTTTTCGTTTGGATTGAAATAACAAAAAACCATTTCTGGTATCTTTTCTTGCACTATATACTAATAATTTGCTTTATAAGAACAGAAAAAGTACCAGTTTTTAAGACAGAGGAATTTTTATGATAGGAGACATTATGGTCGGCAAAAAATTTGACAGCGTGTCTGCTCTATACGAGTAGGTCACAGGGAAGCCCTATCCCAAAAGCGGGGCAAAGAATATTAAGGCGGCAAAGGCGGAACTGGATAGGTATGTGGTCTATCAGAAAGCCTGTGAGATAGACCCTACAGAGAAGCGTAAGAAGCCTGTTGTTGTCACAGAGGTATATGACCCTCCATTACCAGCGGAAACAGACAGGGGACGTTCTGGTGAGTACATTAAACTATTGAGGCCACTTCTCTTGTCTCAAGTTGCCTTTGATGGAAAGCTATGCGCCCTCTGTAATCGGATGGGATTATTTGCTACATACATAGAGGCGCTGAAAGAAAATCCGGCAGTCCAAAGGAAGTTAGCTGTCATCAAAAACGAAAACGATTTGGACATTTGGCAGCCAGAGTTTTATCCCAAAATCGGGGAACGTTATTACGCAAGCATTTTGAAAGGCAATCTCAGGCGCAGGATAAAGTACGCTCTGGATTCCTTGCAGAGGCAAACTATCGTCAGGTGGAAAGAGATGACCCGTATTGCCCCTGACATTAGCACGGAAACAGACGAGGGGGCGGGAGATAGACCGGAAACGCAATCGGAGACAGACGAGCGAATCACAGAATGTATCGAGCAAATCCGAGAACAGGCAGCTACGAAAAATTCCTGTTTGGATGCAGAACTGGTTATCTCTCTGCTGCAATCTGTCTACACAAAAGAAAAGCGTTGGAATTACAGAAACGAGCAAATCCGATATGGAAGCATACAGCCCTTTACAGCAGATGAAAGGCAAGAGTAGGCGTTAGAGAATTTTTCCGATTTTCTGCGTCAAAAGGCTTTCACAGAATACCAGCACAGGAAAGAACTTGCGCCAATGGCCGAAGTTCCGATAGTCTTGATGATATTGAACGGAGCATAAAATAATTAGAGAGGGGCGGTAGATTGCCGCCCCTCTTGTGTGTCTATACCTCCAACATCAAATGACCCTCAATGGCCTTTTCTATTTCCTGCTGCTGGATACCGATGTAGCGTTGTGTCACGGCGGCGGAGGAATGTTGAAGAAGCTGCTGGACAAGGGCGATATTATACCCGCTGTCCTTGTAAATCTCTGTCGCATAAAATTTCCTAAAGCTATGGGTGCTGATACCCTGATAGCCTAAGTAGTCGCACACCAGCTTTAATTGCTTCTGTATGGCTCTTTCAGACAGTGGGAAGATGATTGCTTCGGATGGAATACCGTGGTCAAGACAATAGCAGCGAATGTACTGATACAAAGCCAGCGGGACAGTGAAGTTTCGTGCCTTGTTCGTTTTCTGCTCTATGATGGACAGACGATACCTGTCACCGTCCTTTACGATGTCGGTAAGCCGCAGATGGATAATGTCGGAGATACGCAAGCCTAAATTTGCTTCAAGGGTCAAGGCGGTGGCAATCCGCTCATTTGGCCTGCATCCGGTAAAGCCCTGTTTCATGGTTTGGATGATGGCTTGATACTGCTCCTTTGTCAGAGCAACGGTTTTAATATTCACGGTGATTTCCTCCTTTGGATAGGGTAAAATACGAACTTCTGGTCTGCGTTAAACGAACTTTGGGAACTGAAATCACAGAAGCCTTGTAAACGCTGACTTTGGGTGTTCGTATTCCTTGTCTTTTACGAACTCTTGTAGGAATTTCTCATGTCCAGCAAAAATTCCTCTGTAGCAAAAAACTTTTATAGATACAATCATCAAAAATCGTTTCTGACGGCGGGGGTGTATCAATATAGCCCCCTGACCTTGCGTGAATTCTGGCTAAAAATATCATTACTATTTAACACGCCGTCACCATCTCCGCTTGACAGTCCATACAAGCGATATGGACGCACTTGGTAGCCCGGACAGAGTTTCCACAGCAGGGGCAGACATATTTACGGCTGCTGGATGGCTTCGGCGGTGGAGGTGTGGGATTGCCGTTGTGATTGCCAGTGCCAGAGACAGTGATACCATAGAACTCATTCCGGGTGATAAGAATATCTGAAAGTTCATTTTCAAGCACAAAGTCCAGCAGTTCATCCGTTGGCGTTGTCAGCGTCCAGCCATATTTCTCGTGGTGGGCCACATTCAGTCCATGGGCTTTGGCAACCTCCTTGAAACGCTTGTTGTGGTATGTATTGCCTCTGCTGGTGTCCTTAATGCCGTGAAGCTGGCAATAGTAGTGGCACATCTCATGGAGCAAGTCAGCACAGATAAATTCGATGGGTCGAGCCAAAGTCCCAGCCCCAACGTTTATCTCGTGAGTGGCTCCGACAGTGGAAACCCATGTATCGTCCCGGACAGAGAAATGGGCGTAGGCTTTGGGGGTACTCTGGATAGTCAGCGTGGGTCTTGAAAGTTCATTTTCAAAAAAGTGCTGATTCAGCAGGTCGAACAGCTTGTTGAGATAGCCAGCGACACGATTGTAAGAAGTCAGTTGCTTCATGGAAAATCCTCCTTGTAAAATGGGAGCGGATACAGTATACTCAGACTGTACCCGCTCTTGTAGTGTGGTTAGATGGCTCTTTGTCTGTGGCTTGGTAGGCGGTCAGACAAGGGGCTTTTCTTATGCACTGATAGAAAAGCGCCGGGAGGAAACCTGTTTGGTAAAGGCTTTGTAGACTTCCTCTCCGAACTTTTCCTTGAAGGTCTTGGTATCAAATCGAGTGGTGAGAACAGAAGTCCAGCGCACGATATAGCCACCGGCAGACAGTTCCTCGGTGTCTGCTGCTTCCATCTCAGCCTTGATACTGTTGCGGACAGTTTCAGCTTCGGATTTGGTTTCTTCGATAAGAGCTTCAAGGCTTTGCAGGGTTTCTATTTTTGCGATAAGTTCGTTGCGTGACATAATGATTTTCCTTTCTGATTTTGATTTTGTGGTTAGCAGCTGCCTAAGAGATACAGAGCGAGGAGCAGCATGGAGAAGCAGAACAAGATACCTTCGCCAGTCATGGGAACACCTCCTTCCGGTTGAATATTGAGGTTCAATTTTTGCGGTCATCATCGCCACAGTGGAGCAGAATGAAAACGCAAGCAATCACCGGGACAAGCACAGCAGCCCACATGAAGAACGAGAGAGCATCATCAAACGGGCTGGTGATGCCGTTGACGGATACCCAGATGGCGATAAAAAAGTAGAGAAGCGACATGGGGAAAACCTCCTTTCTTTGAGTGATGGATATATGAAAAAAGGACTGCACCAGCATGAACGCTGATACAGTCCTTGAGTAGTCGAATTTACATTTTGGGGGTAAAAAAGTAAGTGAAGATAGGTCTGTTATGGTTCCGGTCGGGAGCCATGTAAAACTCCAATCTCAGGGAAAAAAGAGGGCGGTATTTACAAATTTTCAGGGGTGTGTTATAGTATCTAAGCAGGCGCTCAATTTTGCAAAAAATCAGGCGCTCACGTCAAAAAACTTAGTATTTTCAATGGTTTCAGGGAGGCTTAGCTCAGCTGGTTAGAGCGCATGCTTCACACGCAGGAGGTCACTGGTTCGAGTCCAGTAGTCTCCA
>OLFT01000597.1_pt1 | contig 45244 bp, 40 predicted proteins | sample 1604921 | NCBI WGS metagenome assembly OLFT01 (sample SAMEA3888897, study PRJEB22519) | human gut metagenome | biome: human gut; feature: human-associated habitat; material: faeces | place: Denmark | collected 2013 | reverse complement strand
TAATCGCGCATTTTCAATTTTCTGTGTCACACTTTCCGTAACGACAAGATTAATTATATAATAAGGTTTTAAAAAATGCAAGTACTTTTTTTATTTTTTTCATATTTTTTTCACAGCTCTCATATATTGATATGGGGGTTGAATTTATGAAGCATATTATCCATTATGTTACAACCAATTTCAAAAAAATCTTTCATACTGTCTGCACAGAGATTATCTCCTGCATTCAAGGCACAGCTCTGCATTTTGTCCTGGTCGCTGCCTTTCTCGGAACACTGAATCATTTCCTGTATTTTTTATCCGGGCAGTCTCCAATCATTGCACTTTTCTGCCCGGTTAATGAATCCGTGTGGGAACATTTGAAACTTTTATATTTTCCTTTTTTATTTGTAAGCATATGGGAATATCTGTCTCTGCATCCGGTTGTTTTACCGTTCTTTTACTGTCGGTATCTGGGCGTGCTTCTCGGAATGTTTTTTACTGTTTCTGTTTTTTACACATATTCCGGGATTCTCGGCCGGAATTTCCTGATCTTAGACATCCTGCTTTTTTATTCCAGTGTAATATTTTCATTTGGAATGTCTGAATATATTTCCGGCAAGACCCGTTCTCCTCACGAGACAGAACCTGGCTTTGTAGTCTCACTCTGGTTGATAACATCATTTTTCTTCTTTGTATTTACATGTTTTCCGCCAGATCTTCCGTTATTCTATTCAGCATAAGTACAACAACCACCAACACATTTCCCTACATATATAATTAATTATTCACACCATGATGTGCAACATAGCTGTTAAGATCCAATGCTTTGAACACATATCCCTGTGACTGATAATATTCAATAATTTTCGGCAGCGCTTCCACAGTTGTATCTTTTGTCTCGGAATCATGTGACAGCAGGATGATATTATTGTCATGGAAACTGGTTGCCTGATCCACAAGCTGTTCCGTTGTTCTCACAGCCCCGTCTCCCGAACTTCCATTCCAGTCATAATATTGATATCCTCTTGCCTGAACCTCCTGCGTAAGCGTTGTCATAATTCCCTTCGTGTAACTTGCAGATATGGTATTCGAAGATCCTCCCGGAAACCTGATAAAACACGGAACATAGCCGATCTCTTCTTTTACAAGCTGTCCAATCTGGTCAAGATCCTGAAAATATGCATCAACAGATGCATACACCTTTGCGTAATCATGAGAATATGTATGCATTCCGATCGTATGTCCCTTATCATAAGCCTTTTTGATCATATCTTTATATTCCGGCATGGCTCCTGTAACAAAAAACGTTGCTTTCGCATTGTATTTATCCAAAATGTCCAGCACCGCCTGCGTATTCTTAGACGGTCCGTCATCCAACGTCAGATAGACAACTTTTTCATCCGATTGTTCTGTTGTACCCACTTTTCTTCCTGGTTGAACTGCAAATTCACTTCTGTCATCTGCCTGATCTTTTTGGCCTTGATTTTCTTTATTGGATGCATCATTTTCATTCTCATTGATCGTAAGTTTTTTTGCAGTTGCTTTTTTCTTTGATACTGCCTTTTTACTTTCCATCTCGGCCGTTGTCATCGTTTTACCGGCATTCTTTTTTATAACATGCCCGCCGATTCCCACACCTATGATCACTGCTGCTATGCAGACTGCTGCAATCAGAATCTTTCTCTGTGCACGATCTTTTCGTCTTCTATTTTTTAACTTTTTCCTGCTCATACTTTTTTCCTCTTTAATTTTCAACTTTATTCTCACTTTTAAGTAATTGCTTTTTCTTTTTTACTATCATACCGCTTTTTTCCTTTTTATCAAGCCTTTTCTCGAGACTTTTTCACTACAATGTAGTATTGTAATAAATAAATTATCACTTACAAATGTCGAAAGGAGTTTTTAATATGAGTGAAAATGAAAATAAAGTCTGTCCTGTCAGCTGCAAAATCGAACATCACGCCATGATGTTCGCATTTCTCGCCAAACATGCAATTGAATTATGCGGTGAAGCCTGAAAAGACGCAATCCTTGCCGGAATGACTACCTATGGAAATGAACGGGGTGCCCGCATGGCGGCAAATGCTCTCGCACACGGTGATGAACTGACTACAATGACCAATCAGGCATACGGTGAATGGAAACCGGATTACGCCGGACAAATGGACTTCGGAACACTTCGCACCGAACCGACACTTCAGACTTACATTGCCAAATGTGCCTGGTGTGAAGCATGGAAAAAGCATAACATTACCGAATATGGGAAATATTATTGCGTCAATGTAGACAATGCTGTTTACCAGGGATTCCGTTCCGACTTCGTCTGTACCCCGACTGCCACATCTATGAGCTGGGGCGGTGATCGTTGCGAATTCGACTGGGGACATCCGCTCTCACAGGAAGAGGTAAAAGAACTGGCGGAGAAAAAGGCTGAGCTTGGAACTTCCTGTATGAAAGATTTTAATTTTCATACGGCACATTTGAAATATACTGTCAGCCAGGCCCTGATCCATAATCTTGGTGAAAAAGGAGAAGCGGCAGTGAAACTTGCACTTACTGATTATGTAGATACATTCGGTCAGGAATATCTGGATGTATTGGACGGGCTTTATCCGGTTGAATAGTTTTTACTTTTCATATAAGAAAACTATGAAATCTATTTACATCCTGTTTTTCTGTGCTAAAATGATAGATAAACACCCGATTCTATGAGGAGGTATCTATATTTTGAATACACTAACAACTGAACATACACCTGACAATATCATTGCCAGCTGGCTCGACGATCATCAGGAAGAACTGGTGAATACCGCTGATTACATTTTCCATCACCCGGAACTTGCCTATCAGGAGACACTTTCTTCCAAATGCCTGGCAGATTATCTGGAAAGCCAGGGATTTAAAATAACATGGAAAACAGCCGGTATCGACACCGCATTTACCGCAGTCTGGGGAGGTGGAAAACCAATCCTCGGATTCCTGGCCGAGTACGATGCTCTGGCAGGTGTCGGACACGCCTGCGGGCACAACCTGCTTGGAACAGCCGTTGCCGCAGCGGCATGTGCATTAAAAGCCGATATGGAAGCAACCGGTGCAGCCGGAACGATCTGCGTCTATGGCTGCCCGGCCGAAGAGATCATGTCCGGCAAGATCGTGATGAACGATCAGGGAGTCTTTGATGACCTCGATGTTGCTATTACCTGGCATCCATTCGACCGCAACCGTGTCAGCAACGATATCTGGCAGGCACAGGACATTAAGAACTACACATTCCACGGACTTAGTTCCCATGCTGCCAAAGCACCGGAAAAAGGCCGCAGCGCCCTGGATGCCGCCGAACTCATGAATGTAGGCGTCAATTATCTCCGTGAACACATACCGGGAGATGTCCGTATGCATTATGCCTACATTGATAACGGTCTTCCGGCAAATGTTGTTCCGGATATCGCGAAGACAAATTATTTCATCCGCTCCTACTTACGTTCCCGCACCGAAGATGCAAGCGAACGTGTAGACAACTGCGCCAGAGGTGCCGCTCTTATGACAGACACCACCGTCGATATCGAACTGGTCGCAAGCTGCAGTGAGATGAAAGTTAACCGGGTACTGACAGAATTATATTACGATGCTATGACCAGAGTTCCGACACCGGCTTATACACCGGAAGAGCTGGATTTTGCAAAGCAGATCACAAAAGAAGCCGGACTCATCAATGACGGGACACTATTCTCCGGCCTGGAACCGCTTGAAGATGAACCGGTTCCGATCGCTATCGGCACGGACGCTTCACAGGTCAGCCACACCGTCCCGTTGATCACCTTAAGTGCCGCTACGATGTGTAAAGGTACCCCGCTTCATCACTGGGCTGCTGCCAAACAGGCCGGTATGACTATCGGACAGAAAGGTATGTTCTACGTTGCGAGATGTATGGCAGAAGGAACGAAATTATTGATGGAAACTCCGGGAAGTATCGAAAAAGCATGGGAACTGCACAAGCTGACTCCTTAAAGCTCCTGTCATTGCATACTGTACACTTTATAAATATCTGCTCTAAAACATCTCATGACCAAACTAGGAGGAATTATTATGATCACAAAAAAATCGGAATTATCGGATGTGGCAATATGGGCGGCGCCATTCTCTATGGTGCACTCGACATCCGGGTGAATTAAAAGACATGGTCACATCCCCTGGCGGAACAACCATCGAAGGCTGCGAGGCTCTTGAAAAAGCCGGCATGCGTGGTGCTGTAATCGAATGCATTAATGTAAGTACAGAAAAATCCCGTTCATTATAATCGTTGTCATTCTATGTCGATTCATGCATTGGAATTATCAGACAAAAGAGGAGTTATCCACAGTTTCCCGTGGATAACTCCTCTTTTGTTGGGGATAAGTGGAATTACTTTGCAAAATTTGTCGTTACATTTTCATCCTCTTTATCACCTTCAACCGTGTAAATTCTTCTCTTTCCTTCTCCTCCAGCGCATTACTGATCGTATGCACCAGATTCGTATACATTGGTATCGTAATATTCTTAAGCGCATTCGCCCGCTTCTGTGTCTTCTTGATATTTGCGGCCAGACGGTACGCCGAGTTCTCCACCTCAGCCAGCTTGATCGTAAGTTCCTTCACTTCCCGGAAAGCTTCTCTTGCAATATCCACCGACTCATGTGTCGTGCTGAACGAATACGTCAGATCATTCTGCTTCGCATCATACTTGATGTGCGGGATCTCCGTTCCCATGATGCTTCTAGTCTGCATCTTCAGCGAATCCTCGATTGGAACAGTAAATGCCAGTTCCTGGACTTTACTGATCCCGTGTTCGATATTGGCACGCTGCAGGCAGGCATATGCTTTTGTAAAGGTTGCATCGATCTCTTCCTGAATGTCTTTCGCCTCATCGATCAGTCCCATCAGCTCTTTCAGAAGAATATTCCGCTTTTTATCCATCAAGTCATACCCCTGACGTGCAAGCATCAGAGAATTCTTTGCAAGCATCAGGTTTCCTTTGGTAGGAAATTCTCTCGGATCCATATGCATCCCTCCTACTCTTCTGTCTCCAATGTCTCTTTCGTATCCTTCCAATACTTCTCAACCAGCTTCGTATCAATACGGTCCAGTTCTTCCTTCGGCAGAAGTCCAAGCAGTTTCCAGCCAAGATCCAGCGTCTCCATCATCGTCCGGTTCTCCGCCGGTCCCTGGCCAATATAGCGTCTCTCGAATTCTTCACCGAACTTCAGATACTGTTTATCGATTGGTGACAATTCATCTTCTCCGATAACCGAAGCCAGATTTCTCGCCTCTCCAACCTTTGCATAGGCAGAGAATAACTGGTTCGCAAGATCCTGATGATCTTCCCTGGTATATCCTTTTCCAATGCCGTCCTTCATCAGTCGTGACAGCGATGGCAGGATACTGATCGGCGGATAGACTGCCTGCCCGTGCAGATTACGGTCCAGTACGATCTGTCCTTCTGTGATATATCCGGTAAGGTCAGGGATCGGATGTGTAATATCATCATTCGGCATGGTCAGGATCGGAAGCTGTGTTACGGAACCATTTGCCCCGTCCACAATACCGGCACGTTCATAGATTGTTGCCAGTTCACTGTATAAATATCCCGGATATCCTTTTCTTGACGGAATCTCGCCACGGGAAGAAGACACTTCACGCATGGCTTCCGCAAAAGAAGTCATATCCGTCAGGATAACCAGAATGTGCATATTTTTCTCAAATGCCAGATATTCCGCTACCGTCAGCGCAACCTTCGGCGTGATCAGACGCTCCACCACTGGATCATTTGCCAGATTCAGGAACATACACACATGATCTGCCACACCGCTTTCCTCAAATGTCTTACGGAAGAATTCTGCCACGTCATGCTTGACTCCCATCGCACCGAATACAACCGCAAACTGTTCATCCGAATTGTCTCCAAGTGAAGCCTGCTTTACGATCTGTGCCGCGAGCTGGTCATGCGGCAATCCGTTTCCCGAGAATATCGGAAGCTTCTGCCCGCGGATCAGTGTCGTCAGACCGTCAATCGCCGAGATTCCGGTACGGATATAGTTTCGTGGATACTCCCGTCTGACAGGATTCAACGGAAGTCCGTTTACATCCCTTTTTTCTGCATCTGCAATCGGACCAAGTCCATCGATCGCTTCCCCGATTCCGTTAAATGTACGTCCCAGCATTTCCTCCGATACAGTAACTTCCATCGGATGTCCCGTAAGTCTTGTATGGGTATTATCCAGTGACATATTTTCTGTCCCTTCAAATACCTGGATCACAGCCTTGTCTTCATCCAGCTCCACGATACGCCCCATTTTCCTCGTATTATGATCTACAATAAATTCTACGATCTCATCGTAAAATGCATTTTCCACGCCTTCCAGCACGACGAGAGGGCCATTTATACTGCTCAGTCCAAGATATTCTATTGCCATCTTACGTCCCTCCCTTTACGCATTCTTCTCGATGACGCGGTTATAGAAGTCATCAATGTCTAATTTATACAGATCCAGTAACTGCAGGTTGTCATTCGGCACATCATACTTGATCGCAATGACCTTTTCAAATATACCTTCCGCCTTCAGTACCGACATCGGCATTCCCATTGCCACCAGTTTCCTACTGGTCTTATACAGATACAGGATCACGTCCATCATCTTGAACTGCTTCTCCAGCGATACGCACGTATCATCCTTATGAAATGCATTCTGCTGCAGGAATCCCAGACGGATCACCTTTGCAATCTCCAGGATCAGTTTCTGATCATCCGGAAGCACATCCCCACCGATCAGTTTTACAATCTCCATCAGACTGCTCTCCTGGTTCAGGATCGCCATCAGACGGTTCCGGTAATCAACAAATTTCGGCGACACATGATCCGAATACCAGCCGCTTAAGTCATTCAGATATTCACTGTAACTCGTCAGCCAGTGGATCGCAGGGAAATGTCTCGCATACGCCAGGGATTTATCCAGTCCCCAGAAGCAGCGCACGAAACGCTTCGTATTCTGCGTAACCGGCTCGGAGAAATCTCCCCCCTGCGGAGACACCGCTCCGATGATAGAGACAGATCCGGTTGCACCATTTAATGTCTGCATCATGCCGGCTCTTTCATAGAATGCCGACAGTCTCGATGCCAGATATGCTGGGAACCCTTCCTCCGCCGGCATCTCTTCCAGTCGTCCGGACAGCTCACGCAGTGCCTCTGCCCATCGGGATGTCGAGTCCGCCATGATCGCCACATCATAACCCATGTCACGGTAATATTCCGCCAATGTAAGTCCGGTGTAAATGGATGCCTCACGGGCAGCCACCGGCATGTTCGAGGTATTGGCGATCAGCGTCGTTCTGTCCATCAAAGGATTTCCTGATTTCGGATCGACCAGTTCTGAAAACTCTTCCAGAACCTGCGTCATCTCATTTCCACGCTCGCCACATCCAATATATATGATAATATCCGCATCCGACCATTTTGCGATCTGATGCTGGGTCATCGTCTTACCCGTTCCGAATCCTCCCGGGATCGCAGCCGTTCCACCTTTTGCAATCGGGAACATCGTATCCAGAATTCGCTGTCCTGTTACCAGCGGCACACTTGCCGGGAATCTCCGGCTCACCGGTCTCGGTACACGGATCGGCCAGTGCTGTGTCATCGAAAGTTCTCGTTTTTCTCCATTGAACAGTTCAATCGTAACCAGCGTCTCATCAATCGTATATTCACCATCCGGAACCACAGATATAACAGTTCCTTCCTCTCCCGGAGGAACCATACATTTGTGCACGATAGCCCGCGTCTCCGGCACTTCCGCAATGATCGTTCCACCCTGTACCATATCGCCTTCCGCCACTGTGATATGCGTCTCCCAGAGTTTCTGGCGGTCCAGTGCATCCACACTGACACCACGGGTGATAAATGCCCCGCCCTTGTCAGCGATCCGCTCCAGCGGTCTCTCAATACCGTCAAAGATATTATTCAGGATACCGGGTGCCAGCGTAACCGACACTGCCGCTCCCGTACCTTCCACAAGTTCTCCCGGATGCAGTTCGGAAGTCTCCTCATACACCTGTACCGTCGTCCGGTCCTTATCCAGGGAAATAACTTCGCCAACCAGCTTTTCCTCTCCCACATGGACCATTTCCGACATCTTAAAATCCGTCTTCCCTTTCAGGTAAATGACCGGGCCGTTGATGCCATATATCTTTTCTGTCTTTCCGCTACTCACCCTTTACACCTCCCCGGAACCGGAATTTCTGGTATTCATTTTCCAGTGCCCCTTTGAATGCATAATCCACTAGAACATTCTTCTCAGGCACAACCGCACGCACTCCGCCGATGAAATCCACTTTGCTGATCGTCAGCGTCATTCCCGTGCGCTCCTCCAGATATGTCTTCTTATCTGCATCGGACGGATTGATATAGATCGTCATCGCCATCCCGGATGCAAACTGTGCTGCTTTCTCTATATAACGGATCAGAACCTCTTTATACTCTTCTGTTCTCATAAATGCCAGAAGCTTTAACTGTACTTCTTCGAACAGTTCTGTCTTAAGTTCTGTCTGTATCTTACCCATCTCACGTTTTAATTCAAGCTGCGCCTTTGACATCGCCATATTCAGCTGCTGTTTTGCAGTCACACTCTCCGCACGCACTCTCGTCTCCGACTGCCGTCTGGCTTCGATCTGGTGCTGCTCGAACACACTTCTCAGCGCATCCTCATGCTGCTTTATGATCGCATTCGCCTCCGCTCTTGCCTCTTCCATCGCTGCCGTGCGGATATGCGTGATCTTTTCTTCGTTTGTCAAATGTGCCACCTTCTTCCTGTCTATAATTTCAACCCTATCGCTTCATTTACATACGACGTGATAAAATCTTTCTTACGTCCGGTCCCGTGTCTGTCAGGAATCTCGATCAGAAGCGGCATTGTCCGCTCCAGCTTGATCTCGTCAATCAGGTCCGGGAATTCTCTTCCGAATTTCTCCGTCAACAGAATCACACCTATATCTTTATTCTCCATGGCATTCTCGATCGCACACCGGAGTTCTTCTCTTTCATGTACCACGATTCCGTCTACCCCTGCGAGACGCATTCCTGTCAGAGTATCGATATTATCACTGATCAGATACATCTTCATCTTACAATTTACCCAAGATCATGAAGGAGATGATCAGTCCGTACAGACACACACCTTCTGCAAGACCTACGAAGATCAGTGACTTACCAAGTGCACTGGAATCTTCACTAATTGCACCCAGAGCCGCACTTGCTGCACTTGCAACGGCGATACCACCGCCGACGCAGGAAAGACCGGTTGAAAGTGCTGCTGCCAGGTATCCGAATCCTGTTGCGTTCGACGCCGTATTGCCGGCTGCTTCCGCTGCCTGTACCGGATCTCCCGCAAAAAGCATGATCCCTGCGATCAGAACAGTGCTGAAGAAAAAGAATATATTTGTGCCGATAGCCCTCTTATAACGCTTCTTCGTCCTCTGTCCGATCAGAAAATATCCAAATGGAATTACAATACTCAGCAACAATGTTACAACGAATAATACTCTAACTGTCAGGCTCATATTTTTGTCCTCCTGTAAATATATCTTTGAATTTTATTACTTTCTGTCACTCTGACTGTGGAACGGCTTAAATTCCCGTCCGGTTCCTTTATAGAAACGGCTGAACATCTCATAGTATTCCAGACGCAGTACCTGGATACCGACGACCAGCCCTTCCAGTCCGCACACCAGCACATTTCCAAGCACGAACACAATCCAGTTCGTATGCCCCGCACTTGCGCCCGATAACATCAGCACAACCTCCATCATCGCCGCATGACTGACGGCAAATGCACCGATACGCACATAAGAAATGGTATTGGAAAAATAACTCAGCATCGTCTCGAACAGTTCGAAGAACGCCTGCACGAAGAACATCACCTTTCCCTCTTCCATCTTCTTATGCTGCTTTGTCACCAGATTGCCCAAAGGTTCCTTGAATACGAACAAGAGCACCGGAACCCCCAGGAAAATTACCATCATGATATTACCCGGAACCTTATGTCCCGTCATATAAAGCACGATCGTCAGCACCAGGAATCCATAGAACACCAGTCCTGCGATTCCGTTGTGGGAAAATAACATATTTTCCAGATCATGACTCTTAACTGCGTTGATCACGTTAAAGATCATCACCAGGATATTCAGTCCCATACCAAATGCAATAGCTACCACGAATACCGTATTGAGCTGTCCGATAAACGGCAGGTTCGTCATCGCATCCACCGGCCTTAACCAGTGTGCCTGTATCACATCTTCGAATCCGAAGATACTTCCGAACATGAATCCAAAAAATGTCGAGAACAGTCCCGCAATGGATATGATCCCTGCCAGGTTGATCTTCTTGATCAGATACAAAAGCCCGCCGAATGCGAACAGACATAAGCCCTGCCCGACATCCCCGAACATCGCACCAAAGATAAATGTATACGTCAGTGCCACGAACATCGTCGGATCCATCTCATCATTTGCTGGAAGCCCGTACATCCGGATGAACATCTCGAACGGCTTGAAGAACCTTGGATTCTTAAGCTTCGTCGGCGGCTCTCCGAAGAATTTCTCCTTGTCTTCTTCTACAACAACGAATACCTTATCATCATTCTTCGATTCCGCCAGGAATTTGTTCACATCATCTTCGCCCATCCATCCGCACAGGATGTAATAGTCTTCTTTATTATCTCCCTCTTCGATCCTTGCCGCCAGCTTGCGGACATCAAAGTTTGTAGACAGTTCTTCCAGACGCTTCTTTGCACCTCGGAGCTTTGCGGCATTCTTTGCCATCAGTTCACTGATCTGTTTTTTAATCCCAGCAATCTCTTTCTGTTTTTCTTCAATTTCTTTTTCAAGCTCTTCACAGGCCTGCGCCGGCGTTCCTATGTATTCGGATGGAATTGCAATCCTTTCAAAATGTAAGGAATTGAATACCGAATCCACCTTACTGGAATCCGCATTCGATACGAAATAACATCCGTACACATAATTTTCATTCCTTATGCCTTCGATAAATACCGCATTCAAATCATCAAACAAATATTTTTCCAGACGTTTGTAATAATTCACATCTACCCGTCCGAACCGGACTTTCATATATTTATACTTTAATGATTTCTGCATATCCAATTCCAGTGTCCGGAACGGCTCCATGATCAGAAGCTTTTCTTTGTATTCATCTACCTGCTTCTTCGTTAACTCTTTCTTCTCCAGCAGATCCAGATAGTCATGATTGACATCCCGGATCAGGTTCAGCATATCCTCCTGATTCATCGATACATCGATCCTCTGGTCTTCATCCGCTAACAGTGCGCTGAACTGTTCTGCCTTCGCAAGCGGCTCTTTGTATGGATTGACTTCCACAAAAGGCTGCAGGTTGTCGGTCGTCTTAAGCTCCGCCGCCGCATTCTCAAGCTGCATTTCGTATTTCGACAGATACACCTCGCAGACACGGTCGATGTCATTCTTCGGTCCGCTGATGCTTAAGAACTTCATCTTAACAATCATTGATTCACACCTCCTAAGTATCCTAATGTCTCTCCCTTCGTCAAACCGTAACGGATACACTCAAGGGCTGTCGTTAGTTTATAGATTTCTTCTTCTTTCAGGAACAGATACGTATTGACGATCGCGATCGAATACGGATCATTCCTTTTATCGGTCAGGTACAATTTCCGCAGACAGTCACGGTACATCTGTTCCAGTGTCTTATCTGCCTGCATATAATCATACTTTCCCGCATAGTACGTTTTTCCCACTTCGGTTTCGAACTGTTCCAGTGTCGGAGTCTCTACCAGGCTCTTGAACTCTTCCACACGAACCCGGTAATGAATCGGGATCGTCATCGAATAAATGTCCGGCGGAAGCATATGATAATACTTCTTCGCACGGTAGATCCACTGTAGATTCAGAAGGTCGATCTTCGTTCCGTAATCTTTTAAAAATATCTTCTGTTCATGTCCTTTCAGAACCCTTTTTCCCTTTTTCCACATGGTGGAAAAATAATACAGATCCAGTGCCAGATCATAATCAAAAAGCGTTCCCGCTCCGGAATCTTTAATTCTGGCAAGTGCATCATAATACTCCGTATCCCGTAAGTTATCCACAAGCTCATCAATATTTTTCGAAGTTATCAACCGGTCAATGGAAATCTGTGAATATCTGTCAAAAAACTCTTTCTTATATTCCAGGTCAAACGGCTTGTCATAATGATTGAACACAATTCTCAGACAATAATTGATCAGATCAATCTCATAACGTTTCCAGTATAATTTTAAGAATGTCTTCTGTTTCATTCCGGCAAAACGGAAGAGTCTCGAATAATCATCGAACAGAGACTGATACAGGATCTTCTCCACATTTCCCCTGTGATACAGAGAAATGTCCATCCGGTTCACATAAGGTGCATATGCCGTCTTGTCTTTCAGATATTCAATTGCTTCCGTTACTGTCCCAAGTCCGGCAATTGTGTCATAATCCTCCGCTGTCAAAAGCTTTGCCGACATTGCACGTACCTTTGTCGTAATCCCACTGTAAGCCATCACATTTCCCATACACTACACCTCGATCATATGTCTTACGATTTCCTCTGCATAAATCTCGTGATTTTCTTCATATTCCTGCTTCAGCGCATCAATTGCAGTCTGGTTCTTCTTCCGTTCCCGGTCCAGGACCTTCTCTACTTCCTGCTGCGACTTTTCTTTTATCTTCTCCAGTTTTTTCTGTGTCTCTTCTTCCAGATCCCGGTCAAATTGATCTCTTTCTTCCTGTATCTGTCTTTCAATTTCACTCTTCTGCTGTCTGGCATGCTCTACGATCGTCTCCGCCGTCGTCTCTACTTCAGCCAATTTTCCAATTACAGAGTTCATAAGCCGCCCTCCTTTTCGCACATTTCACAACAAATAATTGTTATTTTTTTATCCATGTTATAATAATACACCTATTTTTTAAAATTACCACAATTATTTTGTATATATTGTATTATTTCTTCTCAATTCTTCTGACAATTTCTGCTTCCATTGACTTTTTCCTGCACAGACGATAAACTAAGAACGATTTGCAAACCCAGTGATTATAAGGAGGAATACACGTATGCGTCTTAGAAATATACCACGTGCAGAGAGCGTTCTCGAAGCCTGCAAAGAAGTTGTGAAAGATCCGGAAAGCTTACGCGGAAACTGGAACCAGACGTTTAAAAAAGAGCAGCCCCTGCATATCGAGATCGGCATGGGAAAAGGTCAGTTTCTTCTGACCCTGGCAGCCAAAAACCCACAAATTAACTACATCGGCATTGAGCGTTATTCCAGCGTTCTGCTGCGTGCCGTTGAGAAATTCCAGGAACTGGAAGCGGAGGGGAAAGCTCCTGCCAACATCCGGTTCATCTGTATGGATGCAAATGACCTGCCAACCGTATTCGCCCCGGCAGAAGTATCACGTATCTACCTGAACTTCTCCGATCCGTGGCCGAAAGCCCGCCATGCAAGAAGAAGACTGACTTCCAATGAATTCTTCAAGCTTTATGACCAGGTCCTGACCGCAGATGGAACGGTAGAATTCAAGACCGACAACCGGCCGCTCTTTGACTTTTCAGTAGAAGAACTTGAAACTTCCGAACTTTTCGTTCTGGATCAGCTATCCTATGATCTTCATAACGACAGTACGATGAATCAGGGCAATATTATGACTGAATATGAAGCCAAGTTCTCTTCTATGGGCAATCCGATCTGTAAACTGATCGCAAAGCGCAGATAACATGCTGCAATATCCGGACTTATATACCGATCCTGTCTGCCTGCACTTCTTCCCTTTCCTTTCATATATTAATAGAAAGCATATCTTATGCTCCTGTTTCTTATGGGAAAGGGTGGAAGCTTATGTTACATCTGACGACACAGAACTTTGATATCTGCCGGATGAACCACTGGCAGTTTTCTTCTGATACACCGGCAAAGGCTGAACCGGAGCATCCCACACTGGCTGTAGTCATGTTCTACGCTGTCTGGTGTGGAAAATGTGCAATGATGCGCCCTGTCATAGAAGATCTGGAAAAGAAATATCAGAAGAAATATTTCGGCAGCATCTGCTTTTTTGAAGTAGAGACCTCTGAATCCGCACTTCTTGCTGCGCAATATCAGACCGCTCTTCTTCCGTCATTTCTCATTTTCAAAGACCGAGAACTGATTGCCACCATGCAGGGAATGATACCGCAAAAGGAGCTGGACTCACGCCTGCAGAAGTTGTTGACTGTGCAAATGCGGACGCAATCTACAGAAAATCTTTAGAAATAGTTAATTTATATTTTCTAGGAAAACACACTGTTTTATGTTATATTAAAAAAGTAACAGGGATAAAAATATTTAATAAAAAGGGGGCATGGTGAACACACCACGCATTATGAAAAAATTTAAAAGAGCATTACCAGTTGCCATGGCAATCGTACTTGGATCTACTGCGGCACCACTGGTTGTAAGAGCAGATTCATCCAAAGTTGTAACACTTGGCGCCAATCTGACTGATTCACAGAAGAATTCTATGTATGAGTATTTCGGAACTTCATCTGACAAAGCAGAAGTCATCGAAGTTACCAATGCAGACGAAAGAAAATATCTGGAAGGAGTCGCTCCCGACGAACAAATCGGTACCCGTACCTACAGCTGTTCTTATGTAGAACCGACCACAAGCGGCGGAATCCAGGTAAAGGTTTCCAACTTAACTTATGTTACAAGCTCTATGATCTCCAGTACGCTTCTGACATCCGGTGTTGAAAACTGTAATGTCGTTGCCGCTTCTCCGATCGAAGTATCCGGAACCGGTGCACTGACAGGTATCATGATGGCTTATGAGAAAGCCACCGGAACAACTCTGAATGACGATCAGAAAGCAGCTGCGACCGATGAACTTGTCACCACAGGAGACCTGGCCAATAACATCGGCCAGGACAAAGCGGAAAGTGTCATGAACGATGTAAAAAAAGATGTGATCGAGGGCGGATTAACGGATGCAGATGACATTCAGAATGCAGTTGAAAACGCTGCCAAGGATAACAACGTCACGCTGACACAGGAACAGATCGACAAGATCTCCGATCTGATGAAAAACATTTCCCAGTATGACTATGATGTCAAAGCTCTGAAGAATACATTAGATAACATTGACGGAAAGAGTGGCGGATTCTTCTCCAACCTCTGGAGTTCTATCAAAGGTATCTTCAGCGGCGATGACAGTTCCGATGGCGGAATCATTAACGGCACGGATGACAGCGCACTCGGTGATGATGTCGTAACTAACAGTACACTGGATTCTTCCGACAATTCTTCCAACAGCACAGACAGTTCAGATGCCGCTTCGGATGATACTTCGGATGACAACAGTGATGACAGCGGATTCTGGGGCAAGATCAAGAATTTCTTCAAAGATCTGTTCGGTGGAAGCAATTCTAAGAAAGACGACACAGACAAGAGTAACGATGATGCCATTACAGAAGATAACTCTGATAACACTGATGAGCCGTCTGGCGACACACAGAACGATTCTCTGAACAACGATGCTGATTCTTCAGATGACGGCACAACAGACAACTCTGCTGATGATTCTTCATTGAATGACAGTACAGATAACCAGTCTGATAACCAGAGCAACACACAAAACAGCAGTGAATCCGATGCCTCTGGTTCCGATACTTCTGATTCCTCAGCCGACAGTTCTTCCAACTAAATACAGTCATTAATAAAGATGTATAGTAAAACGAAAAATGCCGGGAAGTTTCAACACTTCCCGGCATTTTTATCCGCAGGCATCAAAGTTTTTTGCCACTGACTTCATATAATTAAAACTCGAATACAGCAACTCCGTAAGGCGGCAATTTGTATGCGAATGAATACGGTCTTCCATCACATTCTTTCTTATCCGCTTTGTATATCTTCTTACGATCTGCTCCGGTTCCGCCGTATTTCTCCTCATCACTGTTCAGGATCAGTTTATACTGTTTCTTTCTCGGCACTCCGACTCTGTAATCATCTCTTGCCATCGGCGTAAAGTTGCAGACGAACAACAGATTCTTCTTTGCACCTTTCGAATGTCTCATAAAGCTGTAGATACTTCTGTATCCGTCATCCGCATTGATCCATTCGAATCCTTCCCAGCTCTGATCCATCTCATACATTGCCTTATGCCTCTTATACAGGTGTAAGAGGTCTTTTACCCACATCTTCATCTGCTGATGTTCCGGTTCGGCCAGCAGGAACCAGTCCAGTTCCCGTTCTTCACTCCATTCACGAAGCTGTGCAAATTCCTGTCCCATAAACAGAAGTTTCTTTCCTGCGTGTCCCATCATAAATGCATATCCGGCTTTCAGATTCGCATATTTATCAAATCCAAGTCCCGGCATCTTATTCAACATCGAACACTTGAGATGTACCACCTCATCATGCGACAATACCAGAATATAATTCTCACTGTATGCATAACTCATGGCAAATGTCATCAGATGATGGTTATCCTTTCGGAAATATGGATCCAGTTTCATATATTCTGTGAAGTCATGCATCCATCCCATATTCCACTTCAGACTGAATCCCAGTCCACCTTCTTCTACATCTCCGGTAACCTGCGGCCATGCCGTAGATTCCTCTGCGATCATAAGTGCTCCCGGGTTTCTTCCCAGTACAACAGAATTCAGATGTCTGAAGAAATCGATCGCCTCCAGGTTCTTATTCTCGCCATATTTGTTTGCAACCCATTCTCCGTCCTTCCGTCCGTAATCCAGATACAGCATCGAAGCAACCGCATCCACACGCAATCCGTCTATATGGAACTTCTCAACCCAGAATAACGCATTTGAAATCAGGAAGTTCCTTACTTCATTCTTTCCAAAATCAAATACTTTCGTTCCCCAGTCCGGATGTTCTCCCAATCTTGGATCTGCATATTCGTACGTCGGTGTTCCGTCAAAATCTGCCAGTCCGTGTGCATCCTTCGGGAAATGTGCCGGTACCCAGTCGAGAATGATACCGATTTTATTTCTATGCAGATAATTGATCATCCATGCAAAATCTTCCGGCGACCCATATCTGGATGTCGGTGCATAGTATCCGGTCACCTGATATCCCCAGGATCCGTCAAACGGATGCTCGGCAATTCCCATCAGTTCCACATGTGTGTAACCCATTTCTTTTATGTATTTGGTAATTGCCCTGGCAAATTCTCTATATGTATAGAATCCTTCATCTTCCCTTCCCGGGTGACGCATCCAGGAACCAATATGTGCCTCATAGACAGACATTGGCTCGTGCTTATGATTCCAGGTCTTTCTACGTGTCATCCACTCTGTATCTGTCCATTTGATATTCTCAATATCTGCGACCCTGGATGCTGTTCCCGGTCTTAACTCCGCATAATTGGCATATGGATCTGCCTTAAATATCTGTTCTCCCGAATAAGTCTCGATACAATATTTATACATCTGATCCTTCTTCACACCTGGTATAAAACAGGTATAGATCCCGAGCGGCTCTTCCCTCTTCATCGGATTTGCCTCTGTGTCCCATTCATTGAACTCTCCGACTACCGATACCGCCTGCGCATGCGGTGCCCACACTGCAAAATACACACCTTTTTGTTTTCCGTTCTGTACCAGATGTGCGCCCAGCTTCTCATAAATCTCATAATGATTGCCCTGTCCGAAAAGGTATTGATCCAATTCACCTATTTCATATGGTTTTTTCTTTTTTTCAGCCATAATTACCCCTCGCATTCTGCTGCATATTTATAAGAACATTATACTTTACAAACAGGCAAAAAGAAAGAGCTTTGACCGTTTAGTTTGTCAAAACTCTTTCAAAATCCGACCTGTAAATCCTGTTCTCGACAGCTTCTTACAGGTATTCGTTTTTGTTAAATTCTAAAGTCTTCTTCTTTCAGAATAATTCTGTCAGAATCGTCGGTTCCCTTGCCGAATACTCTTCGTGCAAGATGTTTTACATTTGCTTTCTGTGAATGTGAGATTGCTTCATCCATGATCTCTTTTACTTCAGCAACTGATACTGCATGATCTTCTCTCTGCATTACATCGATACGGCTGTACAGTGCAAGGATTCCCATCTCATCCAATTTGTATCCATTCTCTTTCGCATATGTCTGACCGAATGTTACCAGCTCATCATTGATGAATACCGGAAGCTCCAACTTAGAACTGAACTTCTTCTTGAATTCCGGGTTTGCTGTCATCAGACGCTCTAGAGGTTTTCTCTGATCTTCCAGTACAAAGAGCAATTCTCCTGTCTTCTTCTCCATCAGATAATTTAACTCTTTTACAGTTCTCGCATTCAATTTTCCTGCATGCTCGATGATGATCGCTCCGCCGCGCAACTTCTGAATAATATTCGTAAGCTCTTTCTTATTAAGAGATTCACCTGTAACGATTGCTACTTTACCCTGTTTCAGACTTCTCTGTTTCTGAATTGCTTTTACAATATCAACCGCAAGGACTGTCTTACCAGATCCTTTTCTACCAATCACAAGAAGGTTACCTGTCTTGGATGTTCCTTCTCTCTGTGCCCTTCTATCGTTATCAAGTACTTCAACGATCTGTTCGCTCATTCCTCTCACCGGTACAAAATATGAGAACAGCTTCTTCTGTTCTTCTGTAAGTCCGGCTTTCAGACCAATCTCACTCGTAGCACTCAGATCATATCTTCCGGTTACAACAAATCCTGTATCGAACGGAACACCGCCTTTAGATTTCTTGATTCTTGCCTGAATCTCTTCCTCTGATGGCTCTTCGATTTCTAACTCTTCATCCGCTTCTTCATCGTCTTCAATCTCTAAGTCTTCGTCATCAAAATCTGTCTCTTCATCGTCTACATCTGCAAAATCATCATCGAAGTCTTCTTCTTCGTCCTCTACATCCGCAAAATCAGCATCGAAGTCTTCTTCTTCAAAATCGGCTTCTTCAAAGTCTTCATCCTCAAAGTCTTCCTCTTCAAAATCAGCTTCTTCAAAGTCTTCCTCTTCGAAATCAGCTTCTTCTTCGTCCTCTTCTTCGAAGCCTTCATCCTCGAAATCAGCTTCTTCAAAGTCTTTATCCTCAAAGTCTTCCTCTTCAAAATCAGCTTCTTCAAAGTCTTCATCTTCAAAGTCTTCATCCTCAAAGTCTTCCTCTTCGAAATCAGCCTCTTCAAAGTCTTCATCCTCAAAGTCTTCATCCTCAAAGTCTTCCTCTTCGAAATCAGCTTCTTCAAAATCTTCATCACCGAAATCGGCTTCTTCAAAACTGCTTCCACTCATATCGATTCCGCTAAGTTCTTCTTCGATTCCTTCAATGAAGTCTTCTTCTGTTTCCGAACCATCTTCAAAATCCTCTTCATAGAGTTCTTCTTCCGACTCTTCATTTCCCATTTCTTCCATCAGACGTACAATATCATCCGGAATTCTCTGTGTCTTGCTTATCGGTTCTGCCTCTTCCTCGGCCGCCTTTCTTGCTGCTTCTTCCTCGGCTTTTCTTCTTGCCTCTTCTTCGGCCGCCTTTCTTGCTGCCTCTTCTTCCTCGGCTTTTCTTCTTGCCTCAGCTTCCGCCGCTTTTCTCTCAACTTCTCTGCGTTCTTCTTCCTGGCGGATACGAGCCTGTTCTCTTTCTTTCTGAAGACGCTCTTCATCTTTTGCTTTCTGCTTCTCGATTGCTGCTTCGTGGTCTTTCTGTTTTTCTTCCCATTTCTGAAGAATATCATCGATCATCATCTGACCATTCGCCAGAATCTCATCTTCACGCTCTTTCATTGCTTCTTCTTCAATTGTAATGCCATTGGCAACCGCCATGCCCTGCGCTAAAGCTTCCTCCAAAGTAGCTCCCGTCACAACCTGTTTGATCGTTGATCCATGTTCTTCCACAGCCTCTTCCGGTTCAGTATATACCGGTTCTTCTTCCACGACTTCTTCTGCAGCTTCTTCTACAATTTCTTCCTGCGGAATCTCTTCTTGTACAACAGTTTCCTGCATTGGTACTTCCTGTGGAATCTCTTCCTGTACAACAGTTTCCTGCATCGGTACTTCCTGCGGAGGAATTTCCTGAACTTCAGATTCATCAACTCTTTCTGTCACTGGCTCTCTGACCGGCTCTTCTTGTACGTCAACAGTCTCTTCTGTACTTTCATTATATTCATTCTCGTCATCCACTTCTTCCAGTGTTGATTCCGGTTGTTTCTCCGGTTCCGGTTTCTTCTTAACCGCTCCCGGACGGCTGTCATATTTCTCCTGCTGAAGTGGTGTCAGTGGCTTATACTTCATCTTCAGTTCCATTGCAAGGTATACATATTTTCCTTCACTGAACCACAAGATCAGATCATCACATTCTTCCAGACATTCTGCTGTCATTCCGGCTTCATCATACAATTTGGCAAGTTCATATGCCCACTTTTCAATATATTCCGCTTTTTTAAATTCTTCCAGTGCTGTAATCTGATCTGTCAGCGATGCCCCCTGTGTTCTCAGAATCTTATATTTTAAAATATACTGATTCGGATCTTTTGGTGCCAGCTTTACGAATTCTTCATAACAATCCGTTGCTTCTCTGATATCTTTGATCTTCAATGCCAGTGTGCCTAAACGATATACAATTTTTCTGCTTCCCGGTGCTCTGTCAAATGCCAGGAACAGTATATCTCTCCCCTTCTTAAACTCACCGTTATATTCATAAATCTCACTGACTGTATTGAGCATTGACGCATTCTTTACTCTTCGCCAGTCTATACCATCAGCAATTTCCTTTGCCTGCTGGTACTCCTTCTTTTCTAGATGATCAAGCATTTGCTCGGTCTTCACCCTATATTCATATTTATCCAATATTTCTCACCTCAAATGTTTATTTTAAAAAAGCGTATTTCCCTACAATTTTACTTATATAAGTTTATCATATGACCTGTTTATTGTCAAAATATCCCGCCAAATATGTTAAAAAAATATTACAAAAATTACAATTTTTTTATCCCTGTAAAATATCTGCCGGCTGCTCTTTGATATCAACGTAAAAAACAGCCATCATATTCTTTCCTATGATGGCTGTTACATATTCAATTTTATCATATTTAATTTTTATATCGGAGAATGATTTTTAATTTTTATTTCTTATTCCCTGTCGCCTTTGTATGCTTTCCGATGATCTTTTACTCATCTTCTTTGCACATTCATTCAAATCTACTATTCATGTTTCTTTACACATATTAATAATATCTTTAAATATGTGGTATTCTGTTCAATATGTCTGCAGTTCTTTTTATCGTCCGGTGTATATTTTCTCCGTCTGTTCTATTCTTCCGAATCTCCTCTACCGGCCTTTTATCTATTATAATAAAGGCTTATTCTCTGGGAACTTCTACCTGCCATACCACTAACATATTGATTCGATGATTCTACTGTGTCCATTGGATTAAGCCTCCTTTTCATAAATTTCCAATCAACGATATCTCACCGACATATGAAATATTCTTCATCCTTGATAAACTTTTCTTTTATCACTTAAGATATAAGCTGAAATTTATTATCTCATCTCTTCTACGATTATGATCCATATCCCCTTGATACCATTCTATAATCGTTATTCATCCATTCTCTTTCTCTACAATATACTTTACGATATTTGATATCCGATGCCTTACCAGATATTTCATATCTATATCCTGTATTTTTCGATTCTTAAACGAATTGAGAATTTATAATAAAAATACATCTTATAAAATATGTGATATTCAATTTTCAAGATTCCCTTTCTCGTCAGGAATTCTTTTTTGTTTATTTTGGATTTCCTTTGGATTGATTATATAATATCATTCGGCTTTTATTTTGTCAATACTTTTTACAATTAATTTTATTTATTTTCCATTATTTCGTTTTAATAGTTGAATTATCTGATTTTTCTTTATTTATTTTAATGTTTACACAATACTATACATTTTCAAATCGTATGCTTTTGTTAACATCATACGCTTGCGCATGTCCAATTGTTAACCAGTCATCTTTTGCAGTTGACATTTTATCCTGTTTATTTTATACTTCTGTTATATTTTTGATATAAAACTAAAGGAAAGGAGTTCTGCCATGTCATATGGCAGACAATTACCACTATGAACAACACAGTAAATAGCACAACAACGAAAAAGCTTTCCACCCGCAAACTGGTTCTGATTGCTTTGATGACTGCAATCACCTGTATCTTCGCTCCTATGGCGATTCCGATTCCGGTCAGCCCGGTACCGATCAGTCTTACCAACCTGGTGATCATGATCAGTATCTATGTACTTGGTTTTAAAGATGCAACCATCAGTTACATCGTATATCTGTTACTTGGTCTTGTCGGTCTCCCTGTATTTTCCGGTTTTACCGGTGGATTAGGAAAACTTGCAGGTCCTACCGGCGGATACCTGATTGGTTTCATCTTCCTTGCACTGATTTCCGGACTGTTCGTTGATAAATTTCCAAAGAACAGAATCCTGGCAGTTGTCGGTATGATCATCGGTATGGCAGTCACTTATATCTTCGGTACAGAGTGGCTTGCGATCCAGTTGAAAATGTCATTCGTTGCAGCACTTTCTGTCGGAGTAATTCCTTATCTTGCCGGTGACGCAGTGAAGATTATCATTGCGATCATCGTCGGACCTGTACTCCGCAGCCGTCTGAGCCAGCTGCAGTAATAAAAATACACAGTATCGGAATTAATTTGGGATTTAATTCAGGAAGGCTATGGATACCCGAACCGGAATAAAGCTTGGAAAGGTGTTCCTGTTCAGGTTCCATCGGCGGGTCAATTCTAAAGGGGCAAAATTCTGCTAAAAGCAGGCTTTCAAAATTTGAAACTCGGCATACGCCTCAGACAGTCAAATTTTGAAAACCTAACGCAGAATTTTGCCCCTTAAGAATTACCAACGCCTCTTTCACATTCACTGGAACGCCTTTCCAAGTTTTATTCCGTGTGTATCAAATGCCTTAAGAATTAAACAGCAATTGCGTAACCGTAGTGGCCTCCACCGGGTTATACTTCCGGGCATTTCATTTATTAACATCCGCTGCCAGTCACGACTTGAAGGAAACAATAGATAAGGATTATTGTGAATGTGGAATGCCGTTAGAAACAATTAGAGAGTCAGAAGCACCGTTAAAGGAACGAAGCGAACGTGTTTGAGGCGAACGCCGAGTTTGAGCGTAGTTCCTTTGCTTTTAGGTGATTCTGACTCTCTTAGTGTTTCTTATGGTATGGAACCTGAACAAGAAGCCTTATCTATTGTTTCCTTCAAGGACTGAGAGGCCGCTTCCCCAGTTAATAAATTAAATCCCGATTGCGCTACGGTGGATCTAGCTCTGCCCTACAGCATCTCTATAAATGCCGCAATACGGGTATTCAGCTGTCCGATATCAGCCTGTGAGTAGTCTGTCTCTACATTGATATACGGGATTCCTTTCTTCTCATTTACAAATTTGCGGATAGAGAGTGACTCAACATTATATGTATGACAGGCCTGAAGTGTCATCTCTACAACTCCGTCTACCTTGAATTCATCGATCAGGCGGTCAAGGAGATCCAGTCTGTTTGGATTCGGTGTCATAACGGAACATCCGATATTCAGGTAACGTCTTGCCAGTGCATCATATACATCCGGATTCTCTTCGTCAACTAATTTATCGAAAGATTTTGCTCCGTTGCAATTCTCGAACGCTACTACAACTCCACCATTGTCTTCTACTGCACGGATCACTTTCTCGGTTGCTCCTCCGATCGGACATCCGGTGATCAGAATACGAGGCATCTTATCAAGTCTCTTTCCTTCTTCATATTCTTTTTCAATCTTCTCTCTCATTGCTTCGATCTCTGCCGGAATTGCTTTACGGTCAAACTTGAATCCGCTTCCGTATAATACTTTGAACAGGTCACCGCCTTTGATCGGTGCAGGGTCAAGTGTCATAACGTGATACAGCTCTTTCATAGCTTTTCTTACTTTATTTTCTTCTTTTACAGCCTCTAATACAGCTTCATCTGTAATCTCTACGTCGAATTTCTTTTCCAGATATTTTTTGAAACGTATCAGTTCACTCTTCCACAGCTGTAATGCCATCTCACTCTGTGTATTTGGCAGTTCCATTACAAATACATCTTTGAAATCTGACATATACTCATACATTTTCTTCTTTCCGTCACAGGTTGTCTCCCCAACAACTACATCTGAGAAATAGAAGAATGGACATTTGTCAGTCTTGGCAAATCCATAGCTTGATTTGATCAATGGACATAAGTTCTTTGGCAGGTCTTTCTCTGCATCCGGAATGGTCTCATCGGATACAGAACATAAGCCTACCGTAACTGCTCCCATTGCTCTTGCGATCTCTGCCGGGAAATAAGTACAATATGCTCCGACAACCGGAACTCCCTGATCCTTTAATCCTTTCATTGCCATAAATGATTTCTGACGCTGCTCGGCAAATTCTTCGAACACTTCCGGCAGTTCTTTAATTAACTCCATATTAAAATTCCTCCGTATTTTTCCTGATTTTTTGATAAATTTTTCATAAGACTATCATACCACTCACACTTCATTTTACCTAATAGGAAATATTAATAAATCGGTTCATTCTATCATTTTTATCTATAATCATCATTTGTTTTCTCTATGATAACGTACAAAGCTATATTATTTTTGATAATCCTCTGTATTTTCCATCCGGTAATCTGTTACAATATCGATAAATGCTACACGAACTATATAATGTCTTATGGAGGTTTTCGATATGAATCCAAAAATATATTTTGACAATGGCAGCACATCCTGGCCGAAAGCACCCCAAGTTGCCTCTTCTATGTCAGAACTTTTAGAATCCGGCGCCTTCAATATCAACCGGGGAAATTATGAAGGTGCGTATGAGCTGGAAAGTCTGGTGCTTCTCACACGTATGCAGCTCGCCAGACTTTTTCATGCGCCGGATTCCAGACATGTCATATTCACACCGGGAATCACTTATTCCCTGAATTATCTGATCAAAGGTCTCCTGAGACCCGGAGATCACGTACTGGTCAGCAGCCTGGAACATAATGCCGTGATGCGTCCGCTCTGCCAGCTTGCTTCACAGGACATTCATTACACGATGATCCCTGCTGAAACAGATGGTACAACGCAACCGGAATCTGTCGAAGCACTGATCCGCCCGGAGACAAAAGCAGTCATCATGCTTCATGCTTCCAATGTATGCGGAACCATTCTGCCGATCCGGGAGATTGGTGATATCTGCCGGCGTCATCATCTGTTCTTTGCCGTAGACACTGCACAGAGTGCCGGTTCTGTCGATATCGATATGCAAGAATGTAATATTGATTTTCTTGCTTTTACCGGACACAAGGGTCTGCTTGGTCCCCAGGGTATCGGCGGCTTTCTGATATCGGAAGCACTGGATCATGAACTGACGCCTCTGATCGCAGGCGGAACCGGAAGCCAGTCGGATTCACTCCTTATGCCGGACTATCTCCCGGACAAGTACGAAAGCGGTACCATGAATCTTCCGGGTATCATCGGACTTCACGCTGCCCTGACTTATCTGGAAGAAGCAGGCATTCCGGCTATCCATCAGAAGAAAATGGAACTGACCGGATATTTTCTTAAAAGAATACAGGAAATCCCACAGGCACATATTGCGGGAAAACAGACGATTCAGGACCGGCTTGCTGTCGTCTCTCTTGATTTTCCGGAGTATGATAATGCCGAGATTGCATTTTCTCTGGAACAGGATTACGGGATCATGACAAGAGTCGGTCTTCATTGTGCTCCGATGGCACATCAGACCCTGCATACCATGCCACATGGAACCATCCGTTTTGCCTTCAGCCACTTCAATACCACAGAAGAAATTGACTGCTGCATCGACGGGTTGCGAGAATTATTCTCAGTATAGAATTTATAAATATATCTTATCGAACTTGTGAATTATCTATAACCAATTCCTTCGGTATGCATTGCCCTGGCCTTCCAAACGTGTTACGGTTATTTTATCGATAACATCGGATCAATTACACTATAAGGAGGTATTTTAAAATGGCTGATTATCGTAAAATGTGGGAAGAACTTGGGATGGATGTAGACCTGCATGACCAGCTCTGCGCAGTACTGCCGCAGGCATTCGGGGATGTATTTTTATCACAGGAAAACCGTCCGGATTCTATGGACTATTATAATATGGTGGTTGCCGATATTCATGGTATCCGTCCTGCGGAACTGATCGAACATCAGAAAAAAGGCGGGAAAGTATTCGGTACATTCTGTGTATATGTACCGGATGAAATCGTATTCGCAGCAGATGCCATTGCTACCGGATTATGTGGCGGATCCCAGTTCTGGGTTCCTGGCGGAGAGAAAGTCCTGCCTGCCAATACCTGTCCACTGATCAAGGCATCTGTCGGTGCACGTCTTGACCGTACCTGTCCATTCTTCCGTATCGCAGATATGTTCATTGGGGAGACAACCTGCGATGGTAAGAAGAAAGCATGGGAGATTCTTTCTAAAGATGTACCGTTACATGTCATGGATCTTCCACAAATGAAGCGTGCCAAAGATATCCGGGCCTGGGCAGAAGAAATCGAGACATTTAAGAACGTCGTGGAAAAATTTACCGGAAATGAAGTAACTGCTGAAAAACTGGCAGAAAGCATTACATTAATTAATAATAAACGAAAAGCCCTGGAACGTCTTTACAACCTGCGCAAGAATGAGAATCTTCCGATCAGCGGATGTGATGTACTTCTGATCTCTCAGATTGCATTCTATGATGATCCTGCAAGATTTACACAGATGACAAATAAGTTATGCGACGAGCTGGATCAGAGAGTGAAAGACGGTGTGAGTGTTGTCCCTGCCGGAACCAAACGTATCATGCTGACCGGAACTCCTCTTGCAATTCCAAACTGGAAGCTTCATAATATTGTAGAGACCAGCGGAGCAGCGATCGTCTGTGAAGAGATGTGTACAGGAACCAGATATTTCGAAAATCTTGTTGATGAAAGCAAGACAACCCTGGAAGACCAGTACATGGCTCTGGCCGAAAGATACATGAAGATCAACTGTGCATGCTTTACACCAAATGAAGGACGTATCGATGACATCTTACGTCTTGCAAAAGAATACAAAGTTGATGGTATCATTGATGTGAACCTTAAGTTCTGTAATCTGTATGATACCGAGGGATATTCCGTAGAGAAAGCAATGAAAGAAGCCGGAATCCCTGTTCTTGGAATCGAGACTGATTACACCGACAGCGATGCCGGACAGCTTCGTACCAGAATCAGTGCATTTATCGAAATGTTAGATAATAAATAAGTAACCGAGGTAACAGATCATGCAAAAGATACAGCATTATGTATTATTTCCCAACCATGACAACGGGATGCGTCTGTATGGGATATTAAAAGAAGCCGGTATCAAGGCTACCATCGCTCCTACGCCGCGCGCAGCCAGTAAGTGCTGCGGCATCTCACTGCTCGTCAGAGAAGAGGATCTGGAAGCGATCCGGAAATTCATCGATGAGAATCATATTGAGATTTTGAAAATTGCCGCCATTGAACGGGATATTAATCCACGGCGGGACAGATATTGTTAAAAAATTAGTGTTAAGCGAGGAAAGAATTTATGAATTATATTGGAATTGATATCGGATCTACCGCATCCAAAGTTGCTGTAAAAGGAGATCACGATCTACATTTTGTACTGCCGACCGGATGGAGCAGCAAAGAAACCTGCCAGACGATCAAGGATCGTTTACTGGAAGATGGTATCGATGTGTTATCGAACGATTCGAAAGTTGTCGCAACCGGATATGGCCGTGTTGCCGTAGATTTTGCTGATCATGTTATCACAGAGATTACCTGCCACGCAAGAGGCGGCCGTGAGATGGCCGGTGATGAATGTGCAATTATCGATGTCGGCGGACAGGATACCAAGATCATCCTGGTGTCCGGCGGTATGGTGCAGGACTTCCAGATGAATGATAAGTGCTCTGCCGGAACCGGTAAATTCCTGGAGATTATGGCAAATCGCCTGGGTGTTACCCTGCAGGAACTGTTTGATATGGCGGATAAAGGAACTGTTCTTCCGATCAGTTCCCTGTGTACGGTATTTGCCGAATCTGAGGTCATCAACTATATCGGTGAGGGACAGAAGCGGGAAGATATCGCAGCCGGTGTTGTAGATTCAGTTGCAAACAAGGTGGCTCAGCTTGCCATGAAGAAAAACCTGCCGGAGAAAGTGATCCTGACAGGAGGACTCAGTAACAGCACCTATTTTACAAAGATTCTCTCACAGAAACTTGGACAGACTGTATCACCTACCGAACACGGAAGATATGCGGGTGCACTTGGTGCCGCACTCCTTGCAAAGGAAAAGAAAAAAAGATAATAAAAAAATAACGCAGAACCGGATTTATGATTTTAGAAAATCCGGTTCTGGTTTTTTTTGTATACATAGATTGACATACCTTTTCTTCCTTTTTATAATGAACAACGGAGACGGTATCTGTCCCTGACAGAACCATACTCAGAACTGAATCACTGGAATCTCATAATTTTCAACAAAAATGAGCTTATATTTTCAGGAAATAAGACTCAGGACCAGATGTATTCTGGCTGAATTTTTTTCCTTAAAAGGAAAGGATATATGAGATGACACTTGAATTATTAAAAGGAAAGATCCACCGCGCTACTGTCGTTCAGGCAGAACTTGATTATGTAGGAAGCATTACGGTGGATGAAGCATTACTGGAGGCTGCTGGAATTCTCGAATATGAGAAAGTCCAGATCGTTGATGTAAACAACGGAAGCCGTTTCGAAACGTACACCATCAGCGGACAGCGTGGCAGTGGAATGATCTGCTTAAACGGAGCTGCTGCAAGATGTGTCAGTACCGGAGATAAGATCATCATCATGGCTTACGGACAGTATACGCCAGATGAAGCAAAAGAACACAAACCTGCGGTTGTATTCGTAGATGAGGAGAACAAGGTAAGCCGCGTGACCAATTATGAACGTCACGGGCTATTAAAAGACATGGAATAAAAAGATACTCAATTATCATAACGTATTTTTTTTGCATGAAACCACCTGAGATCACAGTGTATTCAGAAGAGAACTCTCCGAATTATAACGAATAAAGGAGAATACCAATGCAGGTAACTAACACAATTGAAAAAACAAGAGAACTCGTAAATAACTGGAAAAAAGAAGGTAAGACCATCGGTCTTGTCCCTACTATGGGATATCTCCATGAGGGGCATGCCAGTCTGATCCGTCGCTGCCGCGAGGAAAATGATATCGTTGTTGTATCTGATTTCGTCAATCCGACACAGTTTGGACCGAATGAAGATCTGGAAGCTTATCCAAGAGACTTTGACCGCGACAGTGCACTTTGTGAAAGCATCGGAGCAGATCTGATCTTCTGTCCGTCACCGGCGGAAATGTATCATGATCCACACGCATTTGTCAGTATCGATACTTTATCTGATACGCTGTGCGGCAAGACGCGTCCGATCCATTTCAAAGGAGTGTGTACCGTTGTATCAAAGTTATTTAACATCGTAAAACCGGACCGTGCTTACTTTGGACAGAAAGATGCACAGCAGCTTGCTATCATCCGCAAAATGGTTCTGGATCTGAACTTTGATATCCAGATTGTCGGATGCCCGATCGTACGTGAAGAAGACGGACTTGCCAAATCTTCCCGTAATACATACTTAAGCTGCGAAGAACGCAAAGCTGCCCTCTGCCTTTCAAAAGCTGTAAAGAAAGGTCAGGAACTGATCCGGAATGGTATTGCCGCATCTGAAGTATTAGAACCGATGTGTGAAATCATAAACAGTGAACCGCTGGCACGTATTGATTACGTATCTATGGTCGATGCACTCAGCATGCAGCCTGTTGACTCCGTAAATGCTGATGTCCTGGTTGCTATGGCAGTTTACATCGGAAAGACACGACTCATCGACAATTTCAGTTACGAGGTATAAGATATGGAGCATGTTACAAATGCATTATCACGGCTCAGCTCTGTTCTTACCAAATATATTGGAATGATTATTATCTGCTTTTCTGTCATTGCCTTCTTCTGGCGTGATGGATTTGCATGGACTACAAACTATACTTCGATCTTTCTCGGCGTTGCCATGTTCGGCATGGGACTGACTATTCATATCGGAGATTTTAAAGTGGTATTTACCAGACCCAAAGAGATCATTATCGGATTTGTCGCACAATATACGATTATGCCGCTGATCGCATGGGGACTCTCGGTCCTCCTTCATCTGCCAACGGATATCGCACTTGGTGTCATCCTGGTCGGATGCTGCCCCGGCGGAACTGCCAGCAATGTGATTACTTATATCGCAGGTGGTGATGTTGCACTTTCTGTTGGCATGACAATCACTTCAACTCTGGCAGCACCGGTTATGACGCCGCTTCTGGTATATCTACTTGCCGGTGCATGGGTTCAGGTATCTTTTCCTGGGATGGTGATCTCGGTTGTAAAGGTCGTACTGATCCCGGTTCTTCTAGGTATCCTTCTCCGTAGACTGATCGGCAGACATATTGAGAAATTATCCGGCATCCTTCCGCTGATCTCCGTTGTATCCATCGTCATGATCATCAGCGGAATCGTCGCAGTAAATGCGGAAAAAATCATGACATCCGGATTCCTCGTACTCTGTATCGTTATCTTACATAATCTTGCAGGTATGGGACTTGGATTACTTGCCGGACGCATCTTCCATGTGGAATATGACAAAGCAACTGCCCTTGCGATTGAAGTCAGTATGCAGAACAGCGGTCTTGCTATCACACTTGCCACCGCAAACTTTGCTGCAAACCCATTTGCCACACTGCCTGGGGCAATCTTCAGTGTATGGCACAATATTTCAGGCTCTTTATTCGCAAGTCTCCGGCGCAGCGGAAGGTATAAGATAAAGGAACAAATAGCAAAAGCAGAGCATGTAATTTAATATATACAGCAAAAACCTCCTGTGAATGGAACATATCTAATTCCATCCACAGGAGGTTTTTTATGCCTCTTTACATTACCAACGTACCAATCAGATGCACGATAAATGCTGCGATCCACGCAACCATACATTGTCCCAGCACCACATATGCCGCCCATTTTGCGCCAAGTTCTCTCTTGATCGATGCAATAGCCGCAACACATGGTGTATACAACAGACAGAAGACCAAAAGGCTTGCTGCTGCCACCGGCGTAATTGCTCCCGTCAGTTCTGCCGTACTTCCAAAGAGTACCGAAAGCGTAGATACCACACTTTCCTTTGCCATAAATCCTGTGATCAGTGCAGTAGAAATCTTCCAGTTTCCGAAACCAAGCGGAAGGAATACCGGTGCAATGATTCCTGCCACAACTGCCAGGATACTGTCCTTGGAATCTGCCACCACATTCATGTGTAAGTTAAATGTCTGCAGGAACCAGATGATAATTGTTGCAAAGAAGATTACGGTAAATGCTCTCTGCAAAAAGTCCTTTGCTTTTTCCCACAGAAGCTGCCCTACATTCTTTGCTCCCGGCATACGGTAATTCGGAAGTTCCATGACAAACGGTACTGCCTCACCTTTGAACATCGTTCCTCTTAAAAGCAGCGCCATCAGGATTTCCATCAGTATTCCACCAAAATATAACGCTACCATCACTACTGCTCCTTGTTTTGGGAAAAATGCTGCCGTAAAAAATGCATAAATCGGGAGTTTCGCCGAGCAGCTCATAAATGGTGTCAGAAGGATCGTCATCTTACGGTCTCTCTCCGAAGGCAGTGTCCTGCTCGCCATAACACCGGGAACCGTACATCCGAATCCTACCAGCATCGGTACGATACTCCGTCCGGAAAGTCCGATCTTACGGAGTAATTTATCCATCACAAATGCAACTCTTGCCATATATCCGCTGTCTTCCAGAATGGACAGGAAAAAGAATAAGGTAACGATAACCGGAAGGAAACTTAACACACTTCCCACACCGTTAAAGATTCCATCGATTACCAGCGAATGAATAACGGAATTGACATTCCAGGATGTCAACGCACCATCTACCAGATTCGTAAGTGCAGAAATTCCCATATCCAACAGATTCGACAACGCAGCTCCGATCACATTAAATGTCAGCCAGAATACAGCCGCCATAATTGCAACAAAGCATGGAATAGCTGTATATTTTCCCGTCAGGATCTTATCCATCTTCGCACTTCGCAGATGTTCCTTGCTTTCTTTCGGCTTCACAACCGTAGCATCACAGATCTTCTCAATAAATGTAAAACGCATATCTGCAATTGCTGCGGACCGGTCAAGTCCACGTTCCTGTTCCATCTGCTTTACAATATGCTCCAGAAGCTGTTTTTCATTCTCATCCAGCTTGAGCTGTTCCAGGATCAGTTCATCCCCTTCTGCCAGTTTGCATGCCGCAAATCTTACCGGAATGTCTGCCTTCTTTGCATGATCCTCGATCAGATGCATGATCCCGTGCAGGCATCTGTGTACTGCTCCGCCATGGTCATCTGCATCACAGAAATCCTGTCTCCCCGGACTTTCCTGATATTTTGCCACATGCACGGCATGCTCGATCAGTTCGCCAATTCCTTCATTCTTCGCAGCCGAGATTGGAATAACCGGTATTCCAAGTTCCTGCTCCATCTCATTTACCAGGATCGAACCGCCGTTGTCCCGCACCTCATCCATCATATTCAGTGCCAGAACCATAGGAATATCCAGCTCCATCAGCTGCATGGTCAGATACAGGTTCCGCTCAATATTGGTTGCATCCACGATATTGATGATTCCCTTTGGATGCTCATTTAACACAAAGTTCCTGGTTACGATCTCTTCACTGGAATACGGCGACATAGAGTAGATTCCCGGTAGATCTGTCACCAGGGTATCACTGTGTTCCTTGATCACTCCATCTTTACGGTCAACTGTCACTCCCGGGAAATTTCCCACATGCTGATTAGAGCCGGTCAGCTGGTTGAACAGTGTCGTCTTTCCGCAATTCTGATTTCCTGCCAGTGCAAATGTCAGTGTTGTTCCATCCGGCAGTGGATTCTCATCTGCTTTTTCATGATATTTTCCACCTTCTCCAAGTCCCGGATGATCAATCTTCTCTTTCGGAATCTGATTCTTAATCTTAATCTCATCACGGACATCTGTAATCTCTATCTTTTCCGCATCTGCAAGCCTGAGTGTCAGTTCATAACTATGGATACGAAGTTCCACCGGATCACCCATTGGTGCGTATTTTACCATGGTAACGTCTGCCCCCGGAATAAGTCCCATATCCAGAAAATGCTGTCTCAATGCACCTTCTCCACCTACGACTGTCAATGTTGCACTTTTGCCGATTGGTAATTCTTTTAATGTCATCGTCTGTACTTCCTTCCAAATTTATCTACCGGCAGTGGTATTATTTCCACTGTTACTGATAATTTTTCTCAACTCGTAAGGTTAGTATAGACTTATCGATAATTTTTGTCAATAACCACGGGGACAGGAAATTTGGCTTTTTATCTGTCCCTCATGGATCTTTCTGATGCTAGTTACCTCGTTTTTCTAACATTGACAAATATGAATCCCTTACCGTCTCTGTCTTTTCGCATCCCAACATTCTCATTAGCTCATATATCATATCCAATCCACCTGCTCGTTCTTCTTCTTTTGCAACAATTATTTCCAATTCCAAAAAGTTACCCAGATTCTCTACCTTATCTGCAGCCGCTGTCATATGATCTTTTATATAATAACCTCTTGTCTTCTTCACTCTGCAAGACGCTGGATAAAATTCAAGTTCTTTAAGAATGTCTTCCATCTTTTCCGGCTCATAGATATCAATCTCTGTTTCTTTCCTAGTCATGGATACCTGGTCTAATTTCGGTCCTTTGCAGTTAAGCTGTGCTTTTACTTCTCCCGTATCCAGATTCTCCGTCTTACGGATGCGTAGTGCCTTGTCCTTCTTCCGCATATCATAGTGATCGCTGATAAAATAAGTATCCGTCTCCACAACGGTTTTCTGATATATGAACCCTGTTTCAAGCAATTTTTGCTTTATCTTTTCTATATTTTCAATGGGTATTTTTACCTCTACTTCTATCATCTTTTTAATGCCTCCGATGATCCTGTTTTCCGCGCTTAGACGATTTCCAGAAATACATCCACTTCCCCGCCACAGACCATACCTTCTTCTTCGGCTTCATTTCCGGTCATGTCTACATGGCAGATTCTTGCCTGTTCTCCCTCTCCTGCTGCCATAAGTCTGGCAATCTGGATGACTCTTGCTTCCATACATCCGCCGCCGATCGTCCCAACGCAGCGGCCATCTCTGTATATCAGCATTTTGGTTCCCAGCCCCTGTGGTGCGGAACCATGTCTGGTAATGATCGTTGCCATTATCTTCTTTTCCGAATACGGTTCCTGAGCAGTCAGCGCACGCATAATTTCTTTGGAATATCCATAAGTCCGTTTCTTCCTGTTCTTTACTTCAATAATCTCTGCAATAATTGCCACTCCGATCTCTGCCGGTGTCTGCGCTCCGATATCCAGACCGATCGGTGTATACACTGCATCCAGCACCTCCTGATCCACGCCTTTTTCCGCCAGACTTTGTTTTACCAGTGCTGTTCTTCTGCGGCTTCCGATCATACCGATATAGGCATGCTCTTTTGCGGCTATTTTCTCCAGACAGATCTGGTCATACCGGTGTCCTCTCGTCAGGATCACAAAATACGTATCCGCACTTCCCTGTATCTTGTCCAGTGCTTCTTCGAATGGTTCGCAGATAACCTGTGACGCCCCGGCCAGTCTTGCATGATCCGCATACATCGGACGATCTTCCAGTACAATTACCTCACAGTCCATCATCACTGCCATTTTAATCACCGGAATCGACACATGACCGGCACCACAGATCACAATCTGTTTTTCCTGTCCCAATGTATCGCAAAATACTTTCTCATTTCCAATATAGGTGATTCCACTTTCTGTAATATTCTTTATCTCATCTGTATATCCATGAAAATAACCATTTTTCCTGCTTTCCCAGACAATTTTTCCATCTATGACCAGTGCCTTTTCAGAAATGCATCTGCCTCCCAGCAAAGTAAGCACCCTGCGTTCGGCCTGTCCTTCACTTTCCTGAATTGCTTCCATTAATTCCGTCATTCTACTTTCCATAATAGTTTCCTTTCCCACTATCTTTCTTCTGCATTCTATTGTAAAATTGAATGTACAATAAGTCAATGAACGGAAATGTTCTGAAAGGAGGGATTTTATGAATCCCACAAAAGAATTCAGAGATTATCTAATCTCGCAGGGTGCTGCTTTGGTCGGAATTGGGGATCTGACCGCAGTTCCATCTTCTGACTACCCGGTCGGTATTGCAGTCGCAATCCCGTTACCAAAACACGTCATCAAAGGCCTTCAGCTTGCTCCAACAAGAGAATACTACGAACTTTACAATTCTTTGAGCGACAAACTGAACGCCATCGTAACTGCCGGTGCGAAATACCTGACTGACAAAGGCTATCATGCTTATGCCCGGACGACAGACCAGGAAATGACAGATTCAGATAACTGTATTCCATTGTCACATCAAACGATTGCCACCCGAGCCGGTCTTGGCTGGATCGGTAAAAACAACCGGCTGGTAACACCACAATATGGTTCTGCCGTAAGGCTTTCTTCTCTTCTGACCGATGCCCCGCTGACCTGCGATCCCCCGGTCACACACTCCCAGTGCGGTGCCTGTCATGCCTGTGTCAGATATTGCCCGGCACATGCCCTGAAAAATACTTTGTGGCGTCCCGGCATACCTCGCGAAAATATCATAGCCATCTCCACGTGTCATAAGAAATGTCGTGAGATCATGCAAAAAAGCACGGGGATTGATGCAGATCTGTGTGGAAAATGCTTTGCAATCTGCACTTATACGAGGCAGTATTTGAAGCAGTGCCGGGATGTGTAAGATGTGTTGTTTTGGGATTTAATTTATTAACTGGGAAAACGGCCTCTCAGTCCTTGAAGAAAATGTTAATAAATTTAAAAAAATGACCGATGCCAAGCGTATCAGTCATTTTTTAGCTTTTCTATCTCCATTGCCAACAGAATTCCTTCACATTCCATTCCGTCTTTTTCATCCATATCCAACAGTTCATTAATCCGTGCAATTCTTGGCAACAATGTATTCCGGTGAATCCTAAGTCTTGCGGCCGTCTGTGCAACATTTCGTTTCATCCGGAGATACCAGTACAATGTCTCATAAAGTTCTTTTCCTGTTTTCCGGTCCTCTTCTTTCAGAATTTCTAACTCTTCCATATATACTTTTTCCTGTCCCAGATGTTCACTGATACAGTCGATTGCAAGTTCATGGTAATAATTCTCTACAAGCATTACCGATTCTTTCTGTTTCTGCCTTGAAGCTATATTCATCACCTGCCACTGAAGCTGCCTGTTCTCTTCTTTTTTCTCACAGTCTGGAAATCCATTTCCAATTATCACTTTTCCATCTGCATCTGCCATAGATTTCCGGCATATATCAATTACACAGTTTCGGGCTTCTTTTCCTTCCATTCCTGACAGGAATAATTCGTTATCCTGCATCTGCCACAATTTCAGTCCTGCTATTATTTTTTTCTCTCCGATCTGTTTTGCAAGCTCCTGTCCGATATGTATAAGGTCTTTTGATTCTTCTGCCATAATCCACATATAATCCGGAATTTCTCTTTCTTCTGTCTCACGGCTATTGTCTCTCATATGATAACTTTTTGCCAAAAGCTCCAACAGTTCTTCTACATTTTCCTTACTGACATCATCCGGAACAACTGCCATTACAACACCATTCTTCTCTGACAGCTTATATTCCATCCTTTTATTGTTTTCCTGCTCTGCTTCTTTCCTGCTGATCCCGATCCAATCTTCTACCTCTTGTTCACCGGCCTTTATGCCTACCGGAATATGCGTATATTTCCATATCTCTTCCAGAATTTCCTTTCCTGACTTTTGCTCCGTTAGTCCCGTCAGTACAATCTTATAACAATAATTGATATCTATACGTTTTTCTGTCTCCGGCTGGATCATTTCCAAAAATGCTGTCAGTCTGGTAGCAATCTGCCCCTGATCTGCAGTAGAATAATCCGTATCAATGGCAATATATGGCAGATGTTTCTCTTCTGTTACAAATTTTCTGATATAAACAGACTCCGCCCCTGTTGCATGACATCCGGTCAGTATCATCTCTACCACTCCGTCTACATGATATTCCTCTATGATCTCACCGATCAGATCGATCCGGTTATCGTTAGGCGTCATGATCGAACATCCTGTTGACAGATATTTTCTGGCAATAGCCTCGTAAATGTCTTCACAGTCTTCCTCCACCGGACTCCCCAGTGTCCGCACACCACTGCAGTTTTCAATTGCCACAACAACTCCGCCATTATCTTCTATCGCACGGATCACTTTCAGGCTGTCCCCGCCGATTGGGCACCCTGTCACCAGTATTCTCGGCCGCTTTTCCAAATGCTTTCCCTGTCTGTATTCTGTCATGATCTTATCGATCACTTCTTTCACCACGCCTGGAGTCGTCGCAAAATCGAACCTGTATTTGCTTCCCTGGACCATCTTCTGGATATCCTCCCCCCTTACCGGTACCGGATCCAGTTTCATCACTTCGCAAAGATTTTTCAAAGAGGTACGGATCTGGTTATTCAAATGTACGGCATCACGGATCATCTCTTCTGTAATTACCATATGAAAGAACTCTTCCAGATATTCTTTCGTCCGGATGATCTCACTCTTCCAGAAAGCAAGTCCTCTTTCAGACTGACTGTTCGGAAGTTCCATTACATGAACAGGTTTGAACTCTGCCATCAGCTCATACATCTTCTTTTTTCCGTCACAGGTCGTCTCTCCGATCACAAGATCAGCAAAATGAAAAAACGGACATCTGTCACTGATTGCAAATCCATAACTGGATTTTACCAGCGGACACATACTTTTCGGCAGATCGCGTTCCGCAGCTGTGATCGTCTCATTGGAAAAAGAGCAAAGACCTACCGGGATTGCTCCCGCTGCCATTGCAAGTTCTGTCGGGAAATAGGCACAATACATCCCTATAACCGGAATTCCCTTATCCTTATATTCTTTTATTTCCAGAAATGCTTCTCTCTTTTTTTCTCCAAACTCTTCAAATATCTCTGGTAAATCCTGCACAAGTTTCATATATGCTCTCCTTACTTCTGCCTTTTCTCATCTTGTCTCGATATATCATACATCATCATAAATGCCAGCAGTTCCCTTGCTGTTTCGTTATCATTGATATCAGCTTCTATACATTCCCTGATCTGCTTTAACCGGTAGACCAATGTATTTCTGTGAATATGAAGGCTGTCTGCTGCCATTGTTACATTATTTTCATTCAGCAAATATACCTTTAATGTATAGTAGAGCTCCGTATTATTCTCTCGGTCTTCCTGAAGCAGCCGTAACAATCGGTAATCACTTAATCCCGCTTCTTTAAAGAGCGGTGTTGTATATGTGTAAAGTCCCTGTACCGACCATTCCTTTTCCCGTTTCATAACCGGGTCATTTTCCAGTCCGTTTACCATAGACATACGTTTTAACAACTCGTACTTTGTAACACATCTGTCTAATTTCCCAAATGGTTCACTGATGCTGCATCCAATCTTTTTTTCCATGATCTTCTGGTAAATTTCTTCCGTATTTTTCGCTCTTAATCCATAAAATAATATCTGGATCCTGTCTGTCTCTTCGCAGATACAATATCTGTCCCATATTTCTTTTATCCACAATACATTCTTTTCCTGAATATCCTTTTTTAACATTAATACTTCTATGCATTGTCCTGTCCATATTTTTTCTGTCTGCTGGATCCCATCTGCTTTCCCGTGAAACAGACTCCAGGCAAGTATGGCTTCGCGCATCGGTTGTAAAACCATCGTCTCTTTTACCACATCTTCAAACTGATGCCTTACTGCCTGTCCGATCACACTTCCCAATTCTTCAAAAAACCGCCGGGACTCCTCTTCACTATATAGAATAACTACATATCCAGCTAACCTTCCCATTGTTTCAACAGGTTGAAGTACAAGCTGATGTTCTTTCGTATCAGCTTCCTGGCAAAATTTCTTATAGTCTGAAAATGTCACATGCTTCCATCTGATGGATTCGCTGCCATCCTGTTCACAGGTATGCGAATATGCCAGGATTTTTCCTGTCCCTGACACAAATATTACTTTCGCACCTGTATATTCATTTATCTTTTCTGCAATACTTTTTAATACTGGTTTTTCCAGCATTGCTTCAAAAATTATTTTATAACAGACTTCAATCTCGTACATATCTTCTTCACTCCATATACAGATATTTTCTCGTAGAAAATTATTTCTGTCAAATAGAAAATCATATGCCAGTGATTTCGTCTTATTGATAATTTCTATAACTATTTTCTCACTAAATTCGCAATCAGTGCATTGACACCAATCTCTACATTCTCTTTTGATGTTGCGAGATTCATTCTTATAAATGCAGCAAACCGTTCTCCACCGAACCAGTCACCGAAATCAACGGCCAAGCGGCATTTCTTCTGGATTACTTCTTTCATCTCATCTGCTCTTACATATGCTTCAAGATTAATCCAGCACAGATATGTTCCTTCCAATGGAGTTACAACTGCCTCTGGAAGTTTTTCTGCAAGTTCTGCTTTCAGGTACTGATAATTCTCTTCAATCTGATCCAATACCAGTGTCAGCCATTCATTGCCTCCTGCATATGCAGCCTGAGCTGCAACATAACCAAAAGCATTTCCTCCCAGTACTCTGTTGCCTTTTACATAAGCATCCCACTTTTCCTGAAGTTTTTCATCCGGAATGATCACCATAGAATTCTGTGCACCCGCAATATTGAATGTCTTCGATGCAGCTACGATCGATACCATAATATCATCATACTCTCCGGTTGACAAAGATGGGATATGCTTATTCTCTCCAAATACCAGATCCTGATGGATCTCATCTGATATAATATACACCTGATGCGCTCTGCAGATTTCAAAAAGCCGCTTTAACTCTTCTTTTTTCCATACTCTTCCCGCCGGATTATGTGGTGAACACAAAATAAATAATTTCACCTGATGATCTGTGATCTTTTTCTCAAAATCATCGAAATCAATCGAGTATTCTCCATTCTCGTTCTTAAGATCGGAACAGATTAAATTTCTGTGATTGTTCTTTACTACGTCTAAAAACGGATAGTATACCGGTGTATTTACAATTACTGCATCATTTTCTTCTGTCAGAATCTGTAACAGCCAATGGAATCCTGCTACAACTCCCGGTGAAAACCGGATCCATTCTTTTTTCACTTCATATCCGTGATGCTCCCTCTCCCAGTCAATGAATGCCTGATAATAAGCATCCGGAATCTTATAATACCCATACACTCCGGATTCCACATATTCCCTCAGTGCGCTGACTACACACTCCGGTACACGAAAGTCCATATCTGCCACCCACATTGCGTGAAGTCCTTCTTCTCCGAACATTTTCTGCTGTCCGTCCCATTTATTACAGTTTGTATTTCTTCGATCTACATAAACCAGCTTTTCCATTTTGATACCTCTCCTGTTCTTTTTAATTTTCCTTCAGTTCTCCCATACAGCCGTGAATCGCAATATTGGCAAATGCGGCAGCCGCTCCTGCCAGTACCGTATCATCAAACTGATATTCCGGACTGTGCAGCCCCGGAATTGCTTCTTTCTCTTCCGGTTTAATTCCAATAAACATATAGACCGCCGGAACACGACAGCTATATTCTGCAAAATTTTCTCCGCCAAGATTATCTTCTTCTATAATATAAACATTTTCCTTTCCAAGTACATCGGCTACTGACTTTTTCACTCCGTTTAATAATTCCGGAGCGTTCTTTACACTTCCCCCGTGAATCCTGATATCTGCCTGATAAGAAGTTCCGTATACCTGACAGATTCCTTTTATCTCTTTTTCCAGTTCTGTTTTCATTTTTTCCAGAACTTCTCTTTTTACGGCTCTCATCGTTCCGCCAAATACGCAGTCCTGCGGAATGATATTTCTGACATTCACATCCCCTGCCTGCATATAAGTAACTGACATGATCTTAGGCTCTGTTCCACCGATCGTACGTGTCAGTATTGCCGGAATATGCTGGTAAATCTCATTCGCTGCCGCAATCGGATCAATCGTCTGCTCCGGCCATGATGCATGCCCCTTCTTTCCGATAATTCTGACTTTAAAATCTCCCACACAGCCAAATGCATAGCGTCTCACGATTCCGATCTTACCACTCTCTACAGACGGCCATCCATGTGCGGCAAATGCCATATCCATCTTCGGATCTTCCAGTACTTTATCTTCTTCTATCATCGTATCCGCGCCAAGTCCGACTTCTTCCCCCGGCTGAAATGCGAATCTTATGCATCCACCGAATTCATCTGTCAACTGTGCCAGAATCTTTGCCGCACCGATCAGCCATGTCGCATGTCCGTCGTGTCCGCATGCATGCATACGTCCGTCATGCCTGGACCTGTAAGTGCTTTCCACTTTTTCTTCCAGTGGAAGCGCATCTATATCCGCCCGCAGCAGAACATTTTTCCCTTGCTCTTTCTTCCCCTGAAGTTCTGCGATCAGACCATATCCACCGGCAGCATGTTCTCTTATCTTAAGGCCCGGAATTTTATGTAACTCACGGCTGATGATCTCGTGTGTCTTTGGAAGATCGATTCCAAGCTCCGGATACTGATGCAGTTCTCTTCTGATATGGATTAGTTCCGGTTCTGTCTCTTTTGCAATTTGTCTTATCTTATCATTTATATTACTCATTGTACCAACTCCTCAAAAAAGGCCTGCACAAACCCTGTGCAGACCTTTCAGCCATTCTATTTACGATTAACAAAATTCAGGAACTGCTGAAGTCTTTGATTCTCTGGATGATCGATGATTTCTTCCGGTCTTCCATCGGCTGCAATTCTTCCTCCGTCCATGAACAGGATTCTGCTTGCTACTTCTCTTGCAAATCCAATCTCATGCGTAACCAAAATCATTGTCGTTCCTTCTTCGGCAAGAGATTTAATCGTATTCAGTACTTCTCCTACCAGTTCCGGATCCAATGCCGATGTCGGCTCATCAAATAATACCACATTCGGATTTACTGCAAGTGCTCTTGCAATTCCAACTCTCTGCTGTTGCCCTCCGGACAGTTTCGATGGGTAAAAGTCCTTTCTTTCACTCATTCCTACCTTATCCAGCAGTTCTAACGCAATTTTTTCCGCCTCTGCCTTTGACTTTTTTTGTACAACGGTCAGCGCTTCCATTACATTTTCTAATGCAGTCTTATTCTTGAAAAGATTATATCCCTGAAATACCATGGAAGAATGTTTTCTCAATTCTATTACATCCTTCTTTGTATGGTTCTGTGCATCTACCGTTACATCACCAATTGTTATTTTTCCCTTTGTCGGTACTGTCAGGTAATTCAGACATCTGAGTAATGTAGATTTACCAGTTCCCGAAGGTCCTAAAATTGCAATCACTTCATTCTTATTGATTGTCAGATTGATATCTTCTAATACTTTTGTATTTTCATCAAATTCTTTATATAAATGTTCAACCTTAACCAACTGTGTTTCTGTTCCCATACGTTTTAATCTTCCTGACTTTTCTTATTTCTGGATTAATTTTGTCATATCAGCATACATCCATTTTTCAGTAATCTTTGCTACTGTTCCGTCATCTAACATATCCTGGATTACATCATCTAATTCTTTTGTCAGTTTATCTCCGTCATCTGTTTTTTGGAGGAAATAAGCTACATTATTTGCCAGAAGCTGTTCATCAAAGAAACGGAATTTTGCATCTGTATTGTTATGTGTAAATGCGTTTACATTTGTTGTTGTATTCGCATATGCATCAATTCTTCCAAGTTTCAGATCGTTCATACCTACAGCACTGTCTTCATAAAGTTTTACTGTAAATCCTTTTTCTTTCGCCATGTCTTCGATGATTGTCTGTGCAGCCTGTCCGTTTGTACATCCTACAGTCTTTCCTTTTAAATCATCAGATGTCTTGTAATCAGAATCATCATTTACGATAATGCACTGTGAATCTCCGTAGTATGGGATTGTTGCATTATATTTGTCTGTTCTTTCTTCTTTTACTGCAAGGCAGTTTGCAACTACATCAGCACGTCCTGTATCCAGTTCTCCCCACATAGCATCGAAAGAAGCCTGTTTTACTTCTACTTCCCATCCGGTACGTTTTTCAATTTCATCCCACATCTCTGCGTCGATACCTGTCCATTTTCCATCATCAGAAATAAGGCTGTATGGTTCTCCTGTTCCAGATGTAACAACTGTTACTTTCTTTCCGGAATCTTTTTTGTCATCACTCTTAGACTCTGAACTTGCTTTTTTATCTGAATCATCAGATTTGGCATTGCTTCCGCATCCTGCAACAGTTCCTACTGTCATCATAGTTACTAATAAAGCAGCTAATACACGTTTTTTCATAATACTTAATCTCCTCTTTTTCACATAAATGATAATGTATCTATCTTAATGGGGTTGTTCCATTTAAGATCTTGTCTTAATACATATTTGCACATTTCTTTTCTAATAATTTGTGTAAGATTCCAAGCACAAATATAATCAGCCAGTACACCAGCATAACGGCAGCATAAATTTCAAAATATCTGAACGTTCTAGCTCCCTCAATCTTGGCAGCTCCCATGATATCCGGTACACCAAGCATAAATGCAAGCGAAGTCATCTTGATCAGGTTAATGATGTCGTTAAAAAGCGGCGGTAATGCCACACGTACAGCCTGTGGAATTACGATTCTCGTAACCAGCTGAAAATTCGTCATTCCCAGTGAATATGCAGCTTCTTTCTGTCCTTCATCAACGGATAATAATGCTCCTCTGATACTTTCTGACATAAAAGCTCCCATATTAAAACTCATAACTACCGCTACAGCGATAAGTGGTGTCATATTTCTTACAAATGCACTGTATAATGCAATTCCATAATAGAAGAAATACAACTGTGCTACGACCGGTGTACCTCGCATAATGGATACATACACTCTTGTCAGCTGATACAATACCGGAATTTTGTAATAACCGATGATTGCAATAATGACTCCCACGATCAGTGCAAATATTGTCGCAGCTATCGTTAATTCAAATGTAATATTAACTTTACTTGCAATAATCGGCAGGACTTCCAAAAAATAACTTACTTTAAACATTTCACCTACTCCAGACCTGTTATTTCTATTCCTAACAAATTAACATTTTAACATCTTCAAATTATTTTTCATCGTCATTGTCCTACAAAGCATTTGTTAATTTTTGTATCTTTCGCACATATTCTATAAGTATTATGATTTATAGAAGTTTTCTATATATTTTTCTTTAAGTAAATGTTTTCTTATGATTGTTGTGTATTCCTTCTTATTCTATATGATACTCCCTTAGTTTTTTCCTGCGTTCTTTATAATCCGGCATATACTTCTCTACCACATTCCAAAATGCATTCGAATGGTTCATCTCTTTTCTGTGTGCCAATTCATGCACCACTACATAATCAACCAGTTCTTTTGGCACAAATAACAACCGATTATTAAAATTCAGATTTCCATTGCTGCTACAGCTTCCCCATCGTGTTTTCTGGTTACGCATAGATATCCTTCCATATGTAACACCCATTATTTTTGCATAATATTCAACTTGCCCTTCTATATACTGTCTGATCTTCGCTTTTCCTTCTTTTGTCTCGATCGGTGGAAGACCTGACATATCATCCCGATTGTTTCCAGCCAGACTCCATTCCTGCCGCTTTCTTATAATCCATGCTTCATGTTCCCGGATAAATCTTTCTATAATCTCTCTTGGTGCCCGCATTGGAACTCTTGCATTTACTGTACCATCATATTTCACTTCTAACCCCAGTGTCTTCCTTTTTGATCGTATAATCGGAATCTCTATTGTTTCATTATCTGTTTGTAAAATGTATTTCATATTATTTATCCTTCTCATTCATTATAAAGTACTCTCTTATAACATAAAAAGACAGAAATCAAATCGATTTCTGTCTTTAACTCCCCGAGTTGGGTTCGAA
>OLFT01000593.1_pt1 | contig 45537 bp, 44 predicted proteins | sample 1604921 | NCBI WGS metagenome assembly OLFT01 (sample SAMEA3888897, study PRJEB22519) | human gut metagenome | biome: human gut; feature: human-associated habitat; material: faeces | place: Denmark | collected 2013 | reverse complement strand
GAGATAAGCGGGATCGAACCGCTGACCTCTTGAATGCCATTCAAGCGCTCTCCCGGACAGCGCACTTGCGTACCTCTCCATGACATTCCACTCAAAATAGATGACATTAAATCAGTCATTCTCTGTCGAAGTAATGCCATTATATAGAAATTATGCAGAAATGTCAAGGCCCAAAATAAACTGCTCAACACTGATAGAAAACTTGACTTTCAGTTCGTACCCTCTGAACACATCCACCCTTTCTATCAGTTGGCATACGATCATTTTCTTTGTTTGGATGTTGGCCGTATCATAGATATTCGACCAACTGATAAATTGGTTATATGTAGTGCGTAGTTCATCCATGAGCATATCGTTCTTATCCGCCTCTGCCTGGGCCGTTTGATAGGTTTCCTGGAGTTGGACACATTTCTGCTCTATCTCCTTGACGAGACTGCTCAACAAGTCCAAAGGGAACGCGCTTTCTCCATTGACAGCCTTTACAACTTCATTCCTGAGACCTTTTAAGTCATTCTCGGCCTTCTGATACTCACGCTGGGCCTTTCGGATAATCGCTTTCTGCTCACTCATTTTAGCGGCATAACTGGCCCCTAAAACCTCTGACTTGGATAGACTCCTTACACGGCGGAATATCTCATGGACAATATCCTCTATCATACTGTCCAGGATGTGGAGGGTGTAGCCGGTCTGTCCGCCGCAAGGCTCATGTTTCCGTGTCTTGGTCTGGCAGACATAGCGCACACGCACGGCGTCCGTTCCGTCACTGCGGGGCCGCCCTTTCCCATTCGTCGTAAGGGACAGCCGAGCCCCACAATGCCCACAAAACACATTCCCGGCCAAAAGTGATTGGCCCTTGATGTTCATGGGTACATGGCGGGTGTCCTCGTGGTGTTTGCTCCTCTGTTTTGTGATTTCCTGGGCCGCTCCAAAGATCTGCTCATCAATGATCCGCAAATGCGGGAGCACCTGAGAACGGCTCTCACCGCTCCGCAAAATACCGATGTAGGTAATGTTCTTAATCATGCCGCGAATGCTGGACGGGTGCCAGTTGTGACCGGAACGGTTTTTCACATTCAGGCTGTTCAATAGATTAGCGATACTCTGCGCCCCGCGCCCTTCCTCCACATACTTTTCAAAAATCATGCGGACAAGAGGGGCCTCGTCCTCGTCAATGACCAGATCATATAACTCATGTCCACGCTTATTGACACGGCCCTGACGGACCAGTTTGTACCCATAAGGGCAACTACCGCCAGTGTAAAAACCATCCTCTACGATTTGTCCCATCCTGGTAGATGTACGGATAGAAGTCTTTTCGCTCTCTCCGTCTGCCTGCCAAAATCGGATATAGTTGGTGAGTTTGTCGGTGTGGCTGTCAAAACGCTGTTCCCCCTCTTTGGTGCTCCATACACGGATTCCGTTTTTTACAAACCACTCCACCACAAAAGGGGTCTCGTCCGCAATACGGCCAATGCGGTCAAACATGAATACAAGGAGAATATCAAATTTCTTTTGCTTGGCGGCCTCCTTGATAATCTGGAGTTTATCACGGTTTTCCGCTCTCACCTTATGCCCGGAGACGCCTTCCTCCTGTTCCTCATGGAGGATCGCCCAGCCCATCTTTTCCGCAAAGCGGTGGCAGGCTTTCCTCTGCATAGGAATATCGGCCTCATTCTTTTCATCGTGGTCTACCTGCTGATTGGTCGAAACACGATATAGGCACCAAACCCGTTTTCCTACCAACAGGCTGTCAATTCCATAATCCGGGGTAATGTCACTGATACTGTCAGGTAACTTACTCAGTACGCTGTACGGGATCACACTCGTTTTATTCATATCAATCTGTCCTCCCAGGAAAAATTGTGCGGTATGAGATGGCAGATTGATATATCCGCTATGAAATTTTCAAGGTACACAGCAAGTTTCCTTGTTGTATATATTATCTCATAAACCGCAAAAAGTGTCAAAAAATGTGCGTTTCAGCATGGTTTTTGTCCATATAGGTGTTGACTAAAATCCGCTTGAGGTGTTGGTAAATATCGGAGTTATCCCCGGTTGGGAATATGCCGACTACCTTGCGGCCCTGGACCGTAAACTCCACTTCCGTTTCTTCCTTGTCGCACCGGGTAATATAATTCATCACCATACTTGAGCCTCCCCATAATATGACAAAAACCGCTCCCTCATGCAGGCGCGGTTCTTGGTATCGTGATAGTGATGTGGACGGATTTCAGGAACACACTGGGCGGCACTGGCGCGCCTTACATGGGAATTTCACCCCCTGCGGGTCTCGCAGGTTGCCCTCTTTGCCTGCGACGGCTCACGGCCCCTTTAGACCGCTTCAACGCTCGGACTGAGACTGGACAATCGTATCTCCCCGATATGCGGATCATCGCCTCCAAGCCAGCCACGGCCTGTTTGTGCGCGGACGGCTGCTCTCCCTATACCTCCCTTCTTAAAGTGGGATCATGGCCTGCTCATTCCCGCACGGCTTTCCTCTCGGACGCATATCGGACGTACCCAGTGGACCTATTCAATTACCGGACTGTCGCCAGCCCGCACAGGCCCGCCGGAAGGGCGGCGGGCTTGTGCCGATTGGCGTCGGTGTCGAAACTTCCCTCATTTTGAGGGAAGTTTTGAGGGGCGGCCCGGCTGGGCAAGCCAGCCGGGCCGGACGCTTAAAGAGTCCCCTCACTTACCGCCGTTTTTAAGAGGGTTTCGCAGGGTATTTTTCAAAAAATTTTCTAATTTTTTCTTTTGCGGCCTGTAAACACTCAGAGATGCTTTGATGGCGCTTTTGTTCCACGCCCGCAATCTCCTCCACCGACAGGCCATCAACGCAGTACATCCACAATCTACGCCGCTGAGCAGGGGTTAGGTGGGTCTCCAGTCCGGCTTCCAGACGGTGGTACATATCCTCTCGCTCCTGTCTGCTGAATACCTCCATCAACTTGTCCTCCGGGGAGATCACAGTGATAGAGACCTCCACCAGTTTGTCCACCGGAACAGTATGATTTGAATATACATGGTCTGCTTTCTCCGTGTTGTGATAGTCCTCGTCCGACCAGTGCTTCCATTTCTGAAATTCCTCCTCGCTGGCGAAGTCCAGCTGAGTCAGGCGGATATGTACGCCAGTGCTGCTCTTACACACGATAGCCTCCGGGTCCTTTTTATTCAGGGCATAGTCACTCTTTCGGTCAAACATGGCCGTTCCTCCTTCAATTTTCGTTGCTTCATAGGTGTCAACAAAAATCAGGAGGAGAGCGACAGGAGTATCTTTTTCCACCAAAATGCAAAAATTTTTCTGAGTTTTCAATGTTTATTCTAGGGTGGAATAAGATAGTGAAAAAATCACATCCATGCCTCGACACTTCATCCCAATATCTTCTATGATCCGCTAGGGGATACTCGGATAACTTGTCGAGAAAAAAATGAGGCGCGGGCAAACAACTGGTTGTCCGCGCCTTTTTAGCGAGAAACTGTATTGAATTAGGCGGCGGTTTTGCCGCCAGTGGAACGAAAGGGGCAATAAATCATCAACATTCCCCCTTACTTTTTATATTTTTTGAATAAACGAGTATATGTCCACTTTTGCATGATAGATATTGAGTGTATTATACTGTGTTCGCTCTGTTTATTCAATGTTTTTTAACTGCATTGTTCATTAGTAAGGTTTGTAGCAGAGCGGTTCCCACCATACAAACCACTCAATGATTTTATAGTCGTAGGTACTAACCCGGCGTTTTCCCTTTCTTGCGGTCCTCTCCCAACGTTCAGCATAGCGTCAAAAAAATTTGCATTTTTTTAATATGCGCCTATAATTGATGTGGATAGCTTAACAAACATTTACCACTCTGTCAAAATTACAGTTTATAACTATAATATTTTTACCTACAACCAAACCTTATAAAATCGTACTTATTAGGTGAAAGAAAGAATAGATTGGAGGGAGTTAAATTGGATGAGCAATCAATTATTGAATTATATTGGACCAGAGATGAAAGAGCAATTCAAGAAACCGCCACAAAATATGGAAAACTATGTACATATATTGCTAAAAATATCTTAAAAAGCAACGAGGATTGCGAGGAATGTGTAAACGACACATATTTTACTGTTTGGAATTTAATCCCAGTCCAGCATCCTAATAGATTCTCTGCGTTTATCAGTAGAATCACAAGAAATATTGCCCTCAAAAAGTATGAATATCTTTCTGCTGAAAAACGCAATCCATCCGCGATAATATCTCTTGAGGAATTGGGTGACTGTGTATCCGGTCAATATAGTGTTGAAACAGAGATCGAGAACAAACGTATTGAAGAAGCTATTGATGCTTTCCTTGAACAGCAAGGACGCGAAAAGCGGAGTATATTTATCCGGCGTTATTGGCATTTTGATTCTATCGAATCAATTTGTAAACGCACGGGTTTTAGTCAAAGTAAAGTGAAATCTATTTTGTATGAAATGCGCTTAAAATTGCGCAAATATTTAGAAAGTGAGGGAATTGATTTATGAAAAAGGAGCAGCTTTCTGAGCGAATCGGAAATGTAGATGACAGATTTATTGAAGAAGCGGAGCATACACCCAATTACGCTCAACGGCATCAATACAAGGGCATCAAACGCTTTTCCGCAATAGCAGCAATCCTAGTTTTAATGGTATGTAGTTTTGGAGTTGGCGCAGTTTCTTTTGCAAAAGAGACCATTGTTGAGATCCCCATTGAACAAGAAATGATTACCCTTGATGAAATTGGCCTAACCGTTATCTTACCAGATGAGTGGAAAGGAAAGTATGGAGTAGAGATGAACGAAGATGGAACAGGCTGTGCGGTCTATGTTAAAGATATTCACGACGGAAATGGAGAGTGGGCTGGTTTGGGATACTTATTCTGGATTGGGCAAGCATCCACAGATCAGCCGCTGACCCCAGAAGAATTATATGCATGGTCTCCGACCCCTTGTAGTTATCTTTTCTCTACTGCAGACGCTACATATATTCTTGAAAGGCACAGTGATATTCAGTACAATCCATCTGATTCTGCTGAATCCGAGTTGTATATGACAATGAGTGCTCAGATCTCGGAACTTAAATTTCAAATCAATAATCCCGAAAGTGTTGACTGATTACAACGTAACCGTCAAATCTCCATGCGTATAAAAAGGCCGCCATCTCAGCGCATAAGCAATGAGATGGCGGTCAGCATTTTCATTATGGTTTAGGAATCTTGTATTCCTGGGGTGCGTTCACCGGGAGGAAAGATTCCGCCCAGACTTCATCCGTCCGGCTCAGGCCAGGTGCATGGTTAAGGAGCCAAACCAGGTAGCGGTAGGGATCCAGGTCGTTCTCCTTTGCGGTCTCAATCAGGCTGTAGATCACAGCGCTGGACTGGGCGCCGGCCGGGGTGTTGGAAAAGAGCCAGTTCTTCCGGCTCATGACGAATGGCTTAATGCTGCGCTCGGCACGGTTGTTGGAGAGTTCCAGCCTGCCGTCCTCCAGATAGCGTACCAGATAGGGCCACTGCTCCCGCAGGTAGTGCAGCGCCTTGCCCAGGGCGGACTTGGGCGCCGTTTTTGCGCTGGCCTCATTTGCCCACACCAACAGAGCGTCCAGAACCGGTTTCTCCAGTTCCAGCCGCTTGGTATACCGCTCTTCCGGTGTCAGGTCCACGAGAGTCTGCTCCAGCTGAAACAGCCTGGTGCAATAACACTCGCCGGTTGCCGCCAGAGAATCCTGCCGTTTCTCTTTGGGCAGCGTCTGCAGCGCCTCATCAAATTTTCTCCTGGCATGAGCCCAGCAGCCCACCACCCGGATGTTCTCCGGCAGCTTGTGGTAGCCCTGGTAGCCGTCCGCGTGCAGCCAGCCGGAGAAGTCCTTGAGGAAGGCCTGGGCGTGCTCCGCCTTCCGGCTGGGCTGGTACTCGTACAGGACAATGGGATACTCAGCGCAGCCGCTGGTCCGGTAGACCCACATATAGGACTTGCTCGTAGAGGTCCTGCCCGGCTCCTTCAGCACCTGCAGCGTGGTCTCATCCCCGTGCAGCACGGTTTCCCGGCACAGCTTCCGGTGCAGGGCGTCATACACCGGCCGCAGCCAGGTGTCTGAGGCCTGCAGGATCCAGTTGGCCATAGTCTGCCGGGACAGCTTCAGCCACTGCCGCTGAAACTCCTGCTCCAGGCGGTACAGCGGTGAGTACATGACAAACTTCTGCGTCATGATATGGGCTGCCGCCTCTGGTGAGGCGAAGCTGCCTGGGCAGAGCGTCGGCTATTTGGGTGTTTTCCGGAGATTGCCTTCGCCTGTTTCCGCCTCGCACTGCTTGCAGGCGTAGGTGTAGTACACATCCTCCCGGATCCAGAACCGGGCCGGCTCCATCTTCAGGCTCCGGCACACCTCTTTCCCAATCTCCTCCATCACGGCACCGCAGGTATCACAGGTGCGCTCTTCTTCGCAAAGGCGGTGCTCCACCACTTCCGTGGGGGTTCCCTCCGGCACAATATCCAGTACATTGCCGCTGTGCCGCTTGCGGGCATGGGCCTTTACCGCTACCTGTTCCGCTGTGGCATTTTTTGTCCCATAGGCGTAGGCCTCCGCCTCATTTGCCATGAGAGACAGTTGGTCCATTAGGCCCTCCTGGAGCCGCTCTGAGGATGTGCCAAACTGCCGTTTTTTTGCAAGACCAAGCTGCTCCAGAAGCCATTGGTTCTGGAGCTTTAGCTCAGTCAGTTGTGCCTGCTGAGAATCGTATTCCGCCCGCGAAATGGTCACCATTTCCGGGGTGCTTGCGGCAGTATTCTTCTCATTTCCCATAAGAAAATGATACCACAAAACGGGACAAAAAACCAGTGTTTTCAATGCTTTCCGGTATTATATTGCGCTCAGACCGCTCACTGCTTTGTTTGCCTTCGGCTGCTCTCTCTTCAGCCCCTCCATCAGCCAGCGGTACTGTTGAGGTGTTAAGGCCTGCACTTCCTCCGTGCTCCGAGGCCATTGAAAACTGCCGCTCTCCAGGCGCTTATACAGCAGTAAAAAGCCGTCTCCCTCCCAGTACAGCGCCTTGATCCGGCGCAGAACAGAAACAGCGCCCGCTGAAAGGGATCCATCTGGAACTGGCTCTTTACCAGAGTGGCCAGTCCATCAATGCCCCGCCGCAGGTCTGTGTATCCGCAGGCGATGTAAACCGGGCAGCTGCAACTAAAATCGTTCAGCATATGTGCAGCATCTCAACCAATATTTTCAGCTGCTCCCTCCCACACGACGGATAGATATCCATTCTCACATTCCCGACATACAGCGTAGCGGAATGTTCTGCTTCGTTGCGGCATTCCTGCCTTGGCATCGGCACTTTTGCAAAGGCAACCCTGTCATGTCCTTCCTGCTGTGCCATGCTGCCAGCAACAGACAGTACTTCTCGCTCCCGGCGATAATATGTAGTTGGTGTGATCCCCTGTTGCCTGCACCATTCCCGAACCGATCGCCCGCTGCTCCGGCATTCCTTGATTGCTGAAGCCCATTCCTGTAACTGTGCCTGGTGTTTCAACTCGATAGATGTCACTGCAAGAACCCCCGTACAAAATAGTGCTGGAACGTTCCGCTACGTTCCAGCACTATTATCTCATACATGTCTATCCGCCTGCTCCTTTGACGGTTACGGAAATAACTTCTCTCCTGCATACAACTTGAGTTTTTCGACAGCCTGAGCAACAGGGCCAGGCCGTATGGCCTGGCCCTGTTGCTGTTTGCTATAAAGAACATCAATAATTCTTTATCACATAAAATGTGTATGTGGAAGTGAGTTCCGTTTTGCTAAAAGCAGCATCCAGCCTGTTGTTATTGTGTGCGGTAAAACAAATGTCCACGCCATTGTTAATTGTTACCAGGACAGAATGCCCAGGCTTTGTTGCGAAGTTACCAGCAGTAGTGACGGTATAAGATTCCTTTGTCGCATACCCATTATTAGTCATGTAACTGGCAAGTTTCGATGTACTAATCCATGCCGACGAGTCTTTCTTCCACTCGTTACTTGTGGGCACTCCACCAGCGTAGATGCACTGAGAGACAAAGTTTGCACAATCACCGCCGCCACTGTTCCAGTTGGTGTAGTCAGGGTTATAGTCAGACTCGTCTGGGCCCCACCATTTGTAGGCGTAATCACGAGCTGCTATCCGATCATAGTCATCCCAGTTTGAAATTTCTGGTGTGGCTCTGACCGTCTCTACGGATGCTAGCATGGCTTTCGCACCAGCATATCCCTGTTCAAACATTTCGTTTGCAGTTGGAATATCAAACTGAGATACATCGACCTTGTTATCTGTACTGTCAAGGGCAAAAAGTTGAACATCATCCTCTGTTACTGTATCCAAACCATCAACGTTCGCAGAAACCGCAAAGTACAAATTCATTTTTGTATCTTTGTTAATGTTGGATTCAAATTCCTGCAACATTGGGCTGAATACAGCAAGGTTTGTAGCAGATTTCTCCGTCCCAATTCCTCTGAGTATTCCTTGCACATAGGGAAGCTCTGCGGGAGTGTCTGCTTTCAATTCATGCGTAATTGTCGCTACGACGTTGAAAGATACGCCAGTCGAAGATTCTTCAAGATCATAGATCTCGAAATCAACGTTTTTAACGTTGTAATACTCGGCTTCTCTTTCCGCGACATACTCAAGAATTTTCTGTTCACCAATAGCTATTGCCTGTTCTGTCGTTGGGACTTGACTCGATGCAGCAAACGCTCCTACTGAAAGGCTCATCATCATGGCCAAAACCATCATAACCACGCCAATTTTGGACGTTGATGTCTTTTGCATTTTTAGTCCTCCTAAATAATCAGAAGCAGACGCATTTTACTCTACACTTAAAAAGGCGCATAGATTACCCAAAATGCAACAGTAACCTATACGCCAACTGTAACCTTTTTAGCTCGCCTCCTCCACAGCCTAAAAGACGCATATCTCCTACCACTACCAACCAATGTAGTAACATAAGTAATCTTCACACCAAAATCCTCCATTCTTACTTTGGAAGGCTATTTATCTCACAACAACTGGTATACCTGAATTATACACATATAACTAAAGTAAGTCAAGTATGCAAATGACAAATATACTTATTGCACAATAATTGTTGTGATATTTGGTTGCTCAAGCTTTGAAAATATATGATATAATATGAATTTAAGTATCATCTAATTAAAGTGAAAAGCCCCCTCAATTTGAGGGGACTTTTCAAAGCAACCGCAATTCCTCGGTTCTCTGTTTGTCATATTATATCATTGTATTGTCGTAAAATGCAATACAATTCCATAAATATTTTTTAGGATTGATGGTACCCTTTTTAAGAGGGGTGCTTTATGGAAACAAAGTATAAGCAACAATTCATAAAATTCGGACTTAAAGTTCAGTATTACCGAAAATTGCGTGGAATGACACAGGAAGCATTTGCCGATAGAATCGGAAAGTCCTGGTCTTTTATAGCGAAGATTGAAAGTCCGACACAGGCTTTCGGTGTCTCAATGGAAACCCTATTTCAGATTGCAGATGTATTAGGGATTCCTGTATCAAAATTGTTCGATGATTAAAAATCCCACAGTGAGAACCTATATTAGTAACTTTGGTTTCACTGTAAGATTTTTGTAGTCTATGGCAGAAATAAATGCTAATGAAAGTGTGTGACCTCACTTACTCGGTCTTAAAACCCGCTCCAGATATAGGAAGAACAGTGAAGAAAGCTCTGCATATCACGACAATCTTCCAGTGTTAGCTCCTTAAGTCGCTTTCTGGAGCGGGAAAGAAACAATTTGCTGTTCAATGGCGGCCGTGTCTCATAGGTCTCTACTAATTCGTCCACCTGTAAGGCACAGGCGTAGCAGGTTGGTTCCCATTCCCGGATATGCTGGTAAAAATAGTTGGTGTGGAAGGGGCAGAATAGACAGCAGCTCGCCCTGGTCTCCAGCCCCCACGCTTCCCGGTTGTAGGCGTAACACATGGGGCGGGTCCAACCCATTTCCACCAGCGGATAGTGGTTTTCAAAAAGAGTTAATTTGCTGGGCTTGGCTCGGCGGCGCTCCTCCCACATGATCCCCATGTGCATCCGGTGGGCATGAATGTCCGGGACCAGCGTGCGCTGGTGGGGCTTATAGCCCAAAAGATCCCTCCTCACAAACCGCTCAATGACTTTGATCTTGTAGTCATAGGTACACTGGCGCGGCATTTTCCCTTTCTTCCCATCCTCTCCCAACGTCCAGAAAGGGATGCTGGCAATATGACTCCGCCCAAAATTTCGCAGAAAGTCCCCGTACAGATCGGCCTCCAGGGTGTAAAAGGGAATCCCGGCCTTGTCACAGGCTGCGGCGGTAAAAGCGGCCTGACGGTACACCCAGCTGGGCTCCCCATGTAGGTCACAGAAGATCACAGCGTCATAAATAGGGACCTGTGGATAGGGATAGGGCGGCCCGCACAGGGCATTTTCACAGGCCATGAGGGCCAGGGTGGTGCTGGGTGTCCCGGCCCCATAACTCAAAATATCAAGTGTTTCCCATGTCAGCATTTCAGTCCACCTCCGAATAAAATGCTAACATTTCAAAGAGAAAATGGCAAAAAATCAGGGGTTGAGGCCCTGCACTTTGCCAGGCGAAGGGCCGTCGAAAAGTCCCCTCAAATTGAGGGGACTTTTCGACGGCATTCTTACAGGAAAATATCGGGCCTGCCCAGGCCGGTAAAGCCGCTGGCGGCGAACTCCGTCACCACCACATTGTTTTGTCCGCTGGAACAATGGCAGATCAGCAGTTTCCCGTCCTCTCTTCGACCCACCACGATCCCCACGTGGGAGTCGTCTGGGTAAAAGGCCAGATCTCCGGGCTGCGCGTCCGCCTGGGAAACAGGCGTGCAGTAGGAGTGCTGGGCGGTGGCCCCGCCGCCCCGGCCCAAGACATACTCACCGCTGGTGATGTTGTAGAAGATCCAGTCCATAAAGCCGGAACAATCCAATCCGTAAGGGCGGTAGGTGCCGGTGGTGGAGCTGTCTGCGGCGGTCACTTCCCGGAGCGTCCCCCACCGGCTGTCCCAGCCGATGACCAGAGATTTTCCACCCCAAAAATATCCCACTTTTCCCACCAGAGAAAGCGCGGTCTCCACCGCCTCTTTCCGGGCCTGGTCCAGGTCGGTGGGCAGGGTACGGAGCACCTCCAGCAGATCGGCGCTGGTGATGGTGAGGCTCCCGGCCAGGGAGGCCAGGGCCGCCCGGTCGGACAGGAGTTCCGTCAAGGCGCTGTTCTGCTCCTGAGTGAAGGCATAGATGGTCCGCATCTCATCGGCGGTCTTAGGGGTAATGGTGATATGCAGGATGGATTCTGTCCACCCCTCGCTGTCCTCGCCGCCCGGATGGTCTATGGTCTCCACTTTAGATGTGATCTCCGTCATGTCCCAAAATACGGTTTTCAAACGGTCCACCCGGTCCTGGTCCAGCGTGACCACATCCACACCGCCGTCACTCCCGGCAGTATGGACGGCAAACACAGCCAGAACCTCGGCCCAGTCCGGCCCCTGGCCGTGGATCACAATATCATCGTAGTCTCCCGCCTGCAACGTCTCCAGTTTGGCGTTGTACTCCACGTTGACCGCAGCAACCGCCTGTGAGACGGAGACGGTCTCCGGGGCGCTGGGCTCATTGGTGAAGAATATCCCAAAGGGGGAACTGGCGATGGCGGCAATCAGTACCACAATAATGAGAACGATCAAAACAACAGCGCCGCCTGCCAGCCCGATCAGACTCCCCATCATAGCAGCCACGGCCCGGACCACCGCCGCCGTCAGCCTCCGGCCCAGTTCGGCGGCTCCCTTTGCGGTGCGGGCCGTCTGCTGGGCCAGGCGGCGCTGGGCGGACTGCCGTGCGGCTTGGGCTGGTTTTTGGAACGCTTGCGTAAATCGCCGGGCAGGCTTTTCGGCTCCCCGGACCTTGGGCCCCAAAGGCACCTTGCCTCCCGGCAAGGGCATAACGCGTCCCTTTGTGCCTGGGGCTCCGGTCTTGGGTTTTGTCCCGCCCATGACAGGGCGGCGAATATCCGCCCCTGGCTCCCGGATGCCCGGAACGGCCCGTCCCCCCTCGCTGGAGCGGGCCTCGCCGCGATATGCGGCGGACCTGGGCCCGCGGGCTGGCTCCCGCCCCGCCTTTACAGTAGGTGCTTCTGGCGGCAAGGCATCCGGGCGCGCCTGTCCCTGGAGGGCCTTGCCCAGCCCGCGCTCTTTTGCCGCAATACGGGGGCGCTCCCGGATGGGGACCGCCTGTTGTCCGTCTGGGCTCCGCTCCCTGGGGGCTGTCTCTTGCCGCTGGGGCGTCCGGCCTTCCACCGTCCTCCGCTCCTTGGGGGCGCTGGTCGGTCGTTCCTGGGGTGGGGCCTCCCGGTCCGGCCAGCCGTCTCTATTTTCCTTTGCACTCTGAGTATTCCTGGCGTCGGCTTTCCTCTTATGGTTTGGCCGGAGTGCCTGTATAAATTCATCCGCACCCTGGACTCCGGCCTGTTCCACCTGATCCACAGCATATGAGCCGTTTTCGGCCTCCCGCTCTTTCCGCTGGTCCATTTCCCGGACCAGCTTCTCCTTCATCAGCCGCCCGGCCTGTCTGGGCGGACCGGCGCTTTTACGCCTGTCTTTCGTCTTGCCCGCCCTGGGCTTTTCCTTGATCTCCGGCATGGCTCCTCCTTACTCGATACATTAAAAAATAACTCCCCTCAAATTGAGGGGAGTTTTGACATGACTTCACTTGTCTGTGGGAGTGGTGTTCCACAGTTGATATAGGGCCCCGGTCCGGGGAAACTCGTTGGCAAACGGGACGATAGCGCCGCCGACACGGAGCAGGCCGTGACCGGCCTCCGCGTTGGTAACATAGCCCATCTGGTTTTCCGAGATATTGAGCAGTTTAGCCAGCTCCGCCCGGTCTGTGGCTGCCTGGTTGAGCAGCACCAGAAACTCACTGTTGGCGAACATGAGCCGGGCCGTCTCGGAGCGCAGGCACTCCTCCACATTCTGCGTGGCGGCAGTCAGGGCCGCGCCGTACTTGCGAAACCGCTTCCACGCCTTGTAGAGGAATTGGGCGGAGTAGTAATACTTGAAAAATAAGTACACCTCATCCACGAATACCCAGGTGTATTTCCCGGCCAGGCGGTTAGTGGCTACCCGGTTTTGAATGGTCTCCATGGTGACGTTGAGGGCAGTGGGCTTCAACTGATCCCCCATCTCGTAGAGGTCAAAAACAATAATCCGGTTATCTATATCCACATTGGTCTCATGGGCAAACATATTTAGGGAGCCCTCCACGAACAGCTCGGAGGCGAGAGCCAACTCCTGGGCCTCCCGTTCCGGCTGGCGCTTGATCTCATTTCTCCAGTCGGAGAGGATGGGCTGGCGGGCCTTGCCGCCGCTCTTGATGAAGTCGTGGTACACGCTGGCGGTGCAGCGGTCAATGATGGATTTATGGAAAGCCCCCAACTGGCCCTCGCCCATCTGCTGTTCGCAAATGCTCATCAGCAGTTCGGACTTGAGGGCCACCGGGTTTTCCCCCATACCGTAGCCTCTGGCGATCTCCAGGGGATTGATGTGGTGGCGGCTGTTTGGGGAAATCTCCAGAACGATCCCCCGGAGGGCCCGCACCAGGTCCCCATACTCGCGCTCGGCGTCGATGATGATAATATCATCGTTGGTAGACAGGGCGATAAAGGTGATAAACTCCTTCATGGTGAAGGACTTGCCGGAGCCGGAGACGCCCAGGATGAAGCCGTGGGGGTTGAGGAGATTCTTGCGGTTGCAGATCAGGAGGTTTTTGCTGACGGCGTTGACGCCGCAGTAAATGCCCCCCATGTCCTGGATCTCCTGGACGCGGAAGGGCATCAGGGAGGCCGCGGCCTCGGTGGTCAGCGTGCGGGTCACGTCGATAGAGCGCAGGCCATAGGGCAGGGCGGTGTTAAAACCGTCCTCCTGCTGGTATCTGAGAATGGAGAAGTCGCACAGGGACTTGGAGAGCAGGGTCTCCGTGTCGGCGTTGAGCTGTTCCAGCGTGTCGGCCATGTGCAGCAGGGTCACATTGGCATAGACCATGCGCTGGTCCCTGGTGCTCAGATCGTCCAGAAATTCCTTGGTCTCCGCCCTCTGCTGTTCCAGCTCATAGGGGACCACGGCGGTAAAGTTGTTCCGGGCGTTCTGCCGCTGCTGCCACCTGGTAATATCGCTCTCAATGCCCATGATCTGAGACTGCACATCCCGCACCGCTTCGTCGGTTGGGACCGGGAGCAGGTCGATGGACAGCACCAGCGTCCGGGGAAAGTCGGCCATGCTGGTAATCATGTCGTCCTTGATGTAACTGGAATACTTCCGCATGAACAGCACCCGTCCCACTTTGCCGCCCAGTTCAAAGTGGTCGGAGAGAAACTTCATGCCGTCAGGGGCGATGTAGTCTTTGAAGCTGTGCCCCAGGCGCATGGAGGCGTTCAGATCAAACTTGTAAAACTGTTCCTCGCCGGGCCGAAAGAAGTCGTGGAGGATGCGTAGGCGCTCATAGGTGTCCAGGGCTTTCGCGCCGCTGTCCAGACGCCCCAGGTTTTTCGAGAGGTCGGCGTCTACCCGGTGGAAAAATGCCCTGGCCTCCTCCGCGTTCTTACGGGCCACAGAGACGGTGATGTACTTATCCTGGATGAGGTTGTTGCTGGCCGCCGCCTTCTCCGTGAGCACCCGGTTGTATTCCCGGCGGTACAGGTCCAGGTCATCCCCGCACTCGCGCATGAGGACGCTGTGCTGGAAGTCGGAACTGTTGAGGCGGCGGTTGTGAATGGTGATCTTGGTCACGGCGTCGGTGGGCAGGCTGTTGAGGACGCCACAGTAGGATGTGAACATATCCCGCTGGTCCTCGTAGGAGGCCAGGGAGTAGTTGATGTCGGCAAAGCGCCAGGTCTGGCTGTACTTTCCGTTGACCTGCCAGATCCCATCCTGCCAAACCCGCTGGATGGGGATGGACTGCTGTACGCTGCGGGGGATCTTAAACGGGACACGCTCGCCCCGGTTGGCCGCAGCAAGAGTTTTACGCATGGCGGCGCGCCCCCTTTCTGACCATGGCCGCATAGGCCGGGAAAAGGGAGAGAAACTGCTTTTTCATAGGGACCTCCTTCAAAATGGACAGAAAAGGGCCATGACGGTCCGGCACCCAAATCTGCCGCGCATCACACCCCTTTTCACTGAAATCAATCGCCGCTGTTGCGGACTGAATTGGAACACGATGGAGGGAGCGGCCAAAAGTTCCCTCAAATTGAGGGGACTTTCAGCCGTTCCCGGCGCTCAGGGCTTCTTTCCTGTTCCCCATATCTTTCTCTGCTCTGGCATGGCCTGGAGGTAGATATTCTCCGCCCGGTACACACGGGGCCCGGCGCACAAGACCTGGGACTTGAGAAAGGCCCAGACAAACCGCTCAAAGGTCAGGCCGTTGTAGCGGAAAAAGCCGGTTACAGCGATGGGGGCGGCGGCCAGGATGCACAGCCAACTGGCGGCATCCTGGCCCACAACGCCTTTGAACACGAAGTAAACACCCACCGCCGCGCCCACGGCCAGGGCGGAACAGAGAAATTGCCGGGTGGACAGGCCGAAAAAGATCGTCTCCCGGTGCTGGTGGACTTCCTTTGGAATTTTTATCTCCATATTGCTATCACCTCGAAAATGGATTTTTTGACACGTTTTTTGAAATATGAGATAATATTTGTAGAGAAAACCATATATTTCAAAATAAATAGAGGAGGATTTTTTATGTTTCGGAATCTGACGCTGGCACAGCAAATGTTCTTTTTCGTCCTTTCCGTGTTCCTGATCCTGCTGGTATTCCGCATCCTGGTAAAGCTGAAACTGGCGCCCGTGCTGGTCTACGCCGCCTGCGCGAACCTGATCTTCCCCGAATGGGTGGCGGAGCAGAAGGCGCTGTACTGGGCCATCCTGGCCGGTCTGGTGCTGGTGACGATCTTCCACTGGGTCGGTCCCAGGCTGACCGCCCACATGGAGGAGCAGCGGATCATGCGGGAGATCGTGGAGCAGAGCCGGGCGGCGGAGGCTATGGGGTATCGGAATGACCAGATCAGTTTTGAAGTCAAGGACGGCACGCCGCAAATCAAAATCAGGCAGTAAAACAACAGGGGGATGGGCCGCAGGTCCGTCCCCCTGGTTTTGCCGAAAGTTCCCTCAATTTGAGGGGACTTTTTTATAGGCCAGCCAATTCCTTTACAATACGCTCGGCCCCCTTTACCAGTCCCACCAGAACCAGCATATTGAAGATGGTCTCCGCGATGTACTGCCAGGCCATGACCACGGGGGTCAAGCTGGTGTCCAGGACCGGGGTGCCACTGGACATGAAGGCGGAGAAAATGAGGCAGGCCAGGACGATCACGGCCCCCTCCATACACACGCCGATATAGGACTTGATGAACTGTTTCCCCGCGAAACTGGTCCCCTCCCCGGCGAAGGTCGCCAGAGGGATCGGGGCCAGGGCAGTAAAAATATAGAGGCGGAAAAAGCGGCCATAGACCGTCATAATAAGGATGAAGGACATCACAGTGATAAACAGGTTGCCCAGCATGGCTACCAGCCAGAGCGGGATGCTGGCTAAAAAGCCGACGTTTTCAATGGCGTCCACCATCTCCTGGGGCACCGTCACACCGGCGGCAACCATGCCGCCCATTCCGCTCATCACAGACTGAACAATGCCGCCGCAGATGGAAAAAACCACGGTCATGATCTCCATGGCGGAGCTCACCGCCACCTTGGCGGCAATAAAGCGGATGAAATGGCGCAGGGCGTATTCCGGCCTTTGTAAGTCCCGGAAACTGGCTGCGGACTGGAAGATCCCCATGGCGAAAAACAACACAAGAAGGCCGTAGCCTACGGCCTTCAGTCCTTCATTGATGACGACAATGGCGTTCCATATATCGCCGTCCCGGAACTCCTGGGGCGTGGTGGTAATCAGGGACCATATCTCGGTCAGCTTGTCGTTCCAAATCTCAAAGGCGGATTGCATAGCCTGTACCACCCAGTTATCGCTCACAGCCCCCACCTCGTTTCTTTGTTGGAGGGGGAGGCTGATTGAAAACCAGCCCCGCCTCCTTGTCAAAGTCAGTCACCCGTACCTTATGGATCGCCTCACGCTTGGAATAGCCGAAGTAGGAGCGTACATGAATTTTCTCGTTTGGCGTCTGTACGATCATCTTCCATGCTCCAAAGGGTGTCCCGGTACAGGAGATAATTTTGTTGTACTTCCGCATGGCAGGTCACACCACGCCGATAGCGGACAAAATCTCCTTGGAAAAAGCGATGAGCAAGCCGCCGAACACGCAGAGGATGCCCTGGGTGCGCTGGCTGGCGTCGTGGGACTGGATAGACATACCCAGTTGGACGATACCCCAGCCCAAGATGATGACGCCGATGGCCTTGATACAGGAAAAGATAAAGTCGCTAAGGTTGTTGACAATAGTAAGAGGATCGGTGTCGGCGGCCAGGGCCGGGCAGGCCAGGGCGGCACACAGGGCCAACATGAGGACGGCGGAGAAATAGAGACGGCGGACCTTTCCGGTCCGCCGCTGAGAAAGGGTATTCGACTGGTTGTGTGTTTTGTTCAACATGAAAATCAACCTCTCTTATTCCAGAATTTCGATGTAATCCAGGCTCTCAAAGGGCGTGGACAGGTCGGCCTGGGCGTAAGTCAGGCCGGGGTGGTGAACGTAGGGCGCTGCCCCGCCGTCCTCCGTCAGTTTGATATAGGGGTGTTTGAGAATGTCATACTTCTTGTCCATCACAGGACGTTCCCCCCGAATGAACAGCAGGGCATAGTCGTTATCCAGGGTCCGCACCTCATCAGGGGTCATCAACTCCCGGCCCGTCTGCTGGTAGCTGACGGAACTGGAGCCGTGGGAGCCGCGGGACACGTTGCGGTTGCGGGTGTCCAGGGTCTCCTTGCCCAGCAGCTCGGAGATATACTTATGAGTGGAGGGCTCATTTCCGCCAAGATACACCAGCGTGTCGGCGTTGCCCAAAAGTCCCTCCCAGTCATCCTTGAACAGGGCCTTGAGGGCAGAAATGTTTTGGAGTACAATGGTGGACATGATGTTGCGGGAGCGCATGGTGGCCTGGAGCTTGCCAAAGTCGTCCGGCAGGGAGACGTTGCAGAACTCGTCCATCATCAGGCGGACCGGGACGGGCAGGGCTCCCTGGTGTACCTTGTCGGCCTGATAGTACAAAGCCTGAAAGGCGCAGGTGTAGAGCATCCCCACCAGGTAATTAAAGGTGCCGTCGTTGTCAGGGATGATGGCAAACACGGCCTGCTTGCGCTCCCCCATGAGGCCCAGTTCCATGTCATCCCGCGAGGTGATACGGGTGATCTGAGGCAGGATAAAGGCTGAGAGCCGGACAGCGGCGCTCAATAAAATGCTCTTGGCTGTTTTGCCGGCGGCCTGCTTGAAAATCTTATACTCCCGCACGGCCACATGATCCGGTTCTTCCTCCTCCAACGCCTCAAAGAGCATATCCAGGGGGGATTGAAAATCATCGTCATCCTCTCTGGCCCCGCCGTTCTCGATCATATACATGACCATCTCCAGATTTTGTTCTTCCGGCGGGGCCTCATGGAGCAAATACAGGATGAGGGCGGTGTCCAGGGCAATCTCGGATTTCTCCCAGAACGGGTCGTTGTTGGTGGAATTTTTCGGCGTGGTGTTCTTAATCAGATTGTTCACCAGTTTCATGGCGTCCTTGTCGTCCTTCAGGTATGGGAACGGGTTGAAGGCGTCGGAGTGGTCGGTGTCAATGAGGTCAAACGCCTTGATAACATAGCCTTTTTCCAGGAGCAGCGGAGCCACGGCCCGCATCGTTTCCCCCTTGGGGTCCGTGACCAGAAAACTGCAATTCGCCTGCATGAGATTGGGCTTGCAGAAAAACCTTGTCTTGCCCGCGCCGGAGCCGCCGATGACGATTTGCAGGAGGTTGCGGCGGTGTACCTTTCCGTTGAGGCCCATGCGGACATTTCGCGTGAGGATGGTATTCTGAAAGGGTGCCTTGTCCCGGTACTTGCGGTCGAGCAGTTTGGGACTGCCCCACTTGGCGGAGCCGTGTTCCTCGCCGGGTCTCCTGTTTTCCCTGGTGGAGCAGTAGAGCGCCACGGAGAAGCCGTAGATCAGCAGGGCCCCCAGCATAAACTTCGGGGTGTGAGGCGTCCAGCGGATGGCAAAGGGCCGCTCCAGCAGTCCGCTGAAACGGCCCATGAGGTCAAAGACGGTCATCCCCTCCTCATAGCCGGAGGCCAGGAGGGCCGCCAGATAGAGGACAGGCAGGGTGAGCGCCGCCCACATGAGAGGGCTTACGGTGTTATTTCTACGCATAGAGCTGCCCCCCTCACCGCTCCGGCGCGGGCGGCCGGTCCTGTCTGGACGGGAGGTGTTCCGGGGCTTGCTCCCCCAGGGCGTGGAAAATGGCGTTACGGTTATACCGGACTTCCTCCTGGGTCGCCCCTCCCATCGTAATAGAAGCGTCCTCCAGGCCCTCGATCCGGCTATTAGGCAATCGTGTGATCCGGCCATAGGTACAGCCATCCAGACGGGCCCCGTTGAAGTTCAGCCGCCCCACGGAACAGTCAACCGTGTTGCAGCGGGTCATACGACTGCGGAGAAAGGCTGCGGAATGGATGGAGCAGTCCCGGAAATGCGTGTTTGCCAGTGTGGAATCCGGGAATAAAGTAAATTCGATCCGGCAGGAGTGGAACTCACAGCCATATAACCTCGTATCCCAAAATTTCACCCCATACAGGCGGCATACATGAAAAGTGCAGTCGGAGAAATGAGAAAAGTTACAGTTGGCATTGTCCGGCATACAATAGAGCGTCACATGGTCAAAATAGCTTTCCTGGAAGAAATTATGCGGAAAACCTGCTTTCGCTGCCCGGTCATAGATCTGCTGGTTTATGACCTTCAGGGGCCGGTCCATCTCCAGTTCTATGGTCTTGTACTCGAATTGCTTATGGCCGATCCTGGTATAGGGGACGGTCAGCAGGGCCTTTTGCGCTTGAAAGTCCCGGATAGATTGGCGGAGCACCGCCACTTTCCCGGCATAGGCCCCTCCATCCGCTTTTGCCGCCCAATCCAGCAGGGGTTCCAGAGGCATATCGTTCCGGCCCTGGATATAGTCGTTTACATTCCGTACACGGCGGGCCCGGTTGTTGCCGTTGTACTGAATGGGGTCAATGTCCTCCAGCAGGTCAGCGATCCTCTTGCTGATCTCATGGCCGCTTAAAACGGCCTGATAGTCTGGCATACGTTCCTCCTTCCAAAGGGGGCGCCAAAACTCCCCTCAAATTGAGGGAAGTTTTGACGCTCCGGGCTTGATGTTTAATATCCGGTGCGGGGCAGGGGCTCCGGCTTACCGTACACGGTCGTTACCCAGCGGCTGACGGCCTGGACCCACTGGCCGTTATAGACACCGCCCACGTCCGCGACGTTCACAAATGAACTGCCCGCGGCCAGTCCATTAACGGAAGTGCAGTAGAGGACCGGGGCCTCCACCTGGGCGAAGCCTGCGGGGGCCTGGCCGAATACGAACATGATCTCCGTCACGCGCTCATTGGCGGCAAGGCCCAGGGCTACGGGGGACGCGGCCAGGGTGTAGGTCTGGCTGGTACTCAGGTTATCCGCCAAAGTGCGGTAATCCCCGGTCCCGTTGACCTTGTAGACGATCTTGTAGACGCCGGGGAAGTTCCATGTACCTGTCACCACCTGCTCCAGCCGCACCTGAGCGGGCAGGGTGTCCCGGAAATAGAAACTGTCCAAACGGACGTTTGAGGTATTAGAAATGCCGGAGAAGGTGTAGCGGACCGGCTGGCCGCTGACCACCTCTTTCGGGCCGGTCTTGGAGATGGACACGCCGGTGGCAAGGCTCTTGTTGGTCACCTCAAAGCGCACGATCTGGCCCTCATGCTCCAGGTAGGCGGTCAATTCCTGCTCATTCACGCCGTAGTTGGATGGGGCCTTGACCTCTCGGATGGTATAGCGCGACAAGGGGAGTTGCTTGGAAACTGCAAGGCCCCGGCTATCGCTCCGAATGGTGTCCACCAGATTGCCCGCCTTGTCGTAAATCTCGAATATGGCCCCCTCCAGCAGCGTCCCGGCAGGCAGGCCGGTGGTGGGATTGTAGTCGGCAGACTTCTTGACGATCTGGATTTGGCCTGTGATGGGGGTATTCTCCCATTCAATCTCCGTTACCTCGCCCGCCTTGACATAGACGGTGCGGAGTTGGGTGTCCGGGATATAGCCCTCGTTCTCCAGTTCGCGGAGATAGTAGCGGCCACTCTCCGTCAGGTCCTCAAACCAGGCATAGCCCCGGTCGTCCGTGGTCTGCTGGTCGATGGGGTTGTGTCCGCTGTCGTAAAGGATGAACGACACGCCGGGGATGCCCTCGCTGTCGGCGGTGGAAATTTTATGGAGCAGGATGCCGGAGAGGGGCGCGTTGGTCACAGTGAGCGGAGGGCAGCTCCCATTTTTTACAGTGAAATAGTGGGGCGTGCTGTCCAGTTTGAAGCCCTCGGCACTTTCCGTTTCCACCGCATAATAGCTGTCATCCTCCAGCGTAACAAAGACGCTGCCAGTTTTCCCCGTGGTCACGGTGTCCACCAGAGCGTCATCGCTGACCCGCCGGATCTCGAAGATGGTGTTGGGGATACGCTTGGTTTTGTCGGCAGAATTGACCTTGATGATCTCCACACCTCCCACGGCGTTGTTATAAAACCGAATGGTCTGCGTATCGTTGGGGGCGATATTGACGGTCTGGCTCTGGCTGTCCGGGTCGATGGTGTACCCCTCCACACTCTCCAATTCAGTCACTACCACTGTGCCGGTGAGCCCGGAGAGGGTGATCTTGCCTGTGGAGTCAGAATAGTAGATGCCCTTGCTGGACAGGGTGCCGCCCCCGTCATCTACATAGCGGCCATCCGCGTATTTGATCTCGAACTTGACGCCCTCCAGGGGGACGGTCTTGGTCCCGTTCCGCCCCCACTTTTCGATCACCAGATTGCCCAGGGGCTTATTCCGAAATTCCAGAGTGACGGTCTGGCCCGCCTTGACCTGGACGGTCTGGGGGGTATCGTCCAGCAGATAGCCCGGCTTGGCCCTGGTCTCCTTGACCACCAGCGTGGTGCCGGGGTCGATCCCCTCAATCAGGAAAGAGCCTGAACTGTCCGTTACAAATTTGCCATTGCTGTTACCCACCACGGTTCCGTCCGCCGTAGTCACAAAAAATTCAACGTCGCTCAAAGGAGCGCCGTTGCTGGCCGACACCTTCTTAACCAGGACGGCCCCCTTGGGGCTGTTTCCAAAATAGAGGGTCACGATGTCCTGGTCCTCGCCGGAGATATAGAAGGACTGAGGGGCGCTGTCGATAACGTGGCCGCTGTCGCTCTCCACCTCCTCGCAGATGTAGTAGCCCTTTTTCAGCCCGGTGACGGTGAAGGAGCCGTTGGCCGAAGTCACATAGTTTCCGATGACGGTGCCGCCGCTGCCGCTGACCTCGCCGCCCAGGTATTTGAGCTGGAAGCGGCAGCCGGAAATTCCGGCCCCTGTCACGCTGTCCTGTTTATACACCACCAATGCCGACAGAGGGGTATTCTCAAAGTGGAATGTATGGCCTTTCCCGGCCTGTACAAATGCCTCCTGGGTGTCGCTGTCCTTGATGGAAAATCCGGCGGGCGGCTCCAGCTCCTTGACCCGGAACCAGCCGTCCCGTAGGCCATTGGTGGGGCCGGTCAGCTCAATGCGGCCGTTTTCGTCTGTGGTGAAGATGCCCAGGTCATTGACCTCGCCGGTTTCCGTATCGTTGCTGGCATACCAGACCTGGAAGCGCACCCCGGAGAGCGGGTCATGAGTGATACTGTTCTCCTTGATGATCTCAATAACAGGCCGCTTGTGGTCATAAAAATACGCCTCCCGGTCCCGGTTGGGGTACAGGGTGATATACTGGTCCGGGGCGTCCACCAGGTAGGCGTCATTGCCCACGGACTGCTCAGAGATTTTGAACACCCCCGGCCAGAGGTTGGGGACGGTGGCGGACCCGTCCGGCCCGGTGGTCACTTCGGCAACGCTGTGGCCGTCCGCCGCCTCCACCAAAAAGGTGGTGTTGGGGATCGGGATGGAGTGGTCGTCCGCGTCGAATTTCCAGATGGTGAGGTTGGGCCGCCTGTCATTTTGCAGACAGATGGTGGCGTCCTTTCCGGGAAACAGTTCTACATGGTACTCTTTGGGGTCCAGCAGGTGATCCGATACCGTAGACACCTCTTGCAGAGAATAAACGCCCGGCTCCAGGCCCTCCCAGCAGATTTCACCTGTGCCGGAAGTGGTGCGGTCCAGATACCGGGAGCCGTCCTCGATTTTGGCGAGGCGGTAGGTGACGCCGCTCAGAGGCTTGCCGTCCGAACTTTCCTTATACAGATGTAGACTGGGCAGCTTGCTGTTGGTGAACACGAACTGGGCCTGATCGTTCCCATCCAGGTGGATAATGCGCTGGGCGTTGTCGATCACATAGCCCGGACACTCCAATTCAGTTACGACATAGGCACCCACAGGGAGCTTGGAGAGGTCAATGGTCCCGTCCTCCAGCGTGGTGTATTCCTCCGGGCCAAAACTGCCGTCCACCGCCTCAAAGCGGAACTTCGCGTTGGCGATGGGCTTGGAGAGGTCCGAGCTGTCCACCTTGATGAGATGGATACCCGGTAAGCGGTCATTGAAGAAAACCAGCTTCTTGATACCGTCCCCGGCCTTCAGCTCCACCTCCTGAGGCGTGGTGTCCAGCACATGGCTGTCGCCCCCGGTGTCCCGTTCCTCGGCCCGGTAGGTGCCGGGCTCACAGTCTGTCAGCAAAATTTCACCGAACTGGTCCGTTTGGTAAACGCCCAGGCTCTCGGCGTCCCGGAAAATCTCAAAGGACACGTTTGGCATCGCCTTCATAGTGCCCCGCTCATACTTGATGATCCGCAGGCCGGGCAGCTCCTTGTTGATGATGGTGGCGTCACTGGTCTTTCCCGCCACCACGGAAACGGTCTGGACGGTATCGGTATCCGCGATCCAGCCGGAAATACCGGCCACCTCCCGGACCTCCCAGCCGCCGGGCTCCAGGTGGTCGAACACGGCCACGCCGCCGATCTTGGTCTTGGCGGTCCGCACCTCGCCGCTCTCAATGTGCTTGATCTGCACCGTCACCCCATTGAGCGCGTCCCCGGTGTCACTCAGCTTCTGGACGCGGATGGAGCCGTAGGGGGCGTTCCAGAAGGTCAGGGTAGCGGTCTTGTTGTACTCCACATCGGCGTGCTGGGTGCGCTCCTCCGGAAGCAGGTGATATTGGGGCGGGATCTCCTCGGTGACGGTGTAGTGGCCCTCCAGAGTCAGGGGAATGATGACCGTTCCATCCGGCCCGGTGGAGAAGGAGCCTACCTTGCGGCCCTCGGGGTCGTAGACGGAGAAAACGGCCCCCTCCAGCGGAATTTTAGTCCCCTCCTCCAGTTTCACGATCTTCAGGGCGGTTTCGTCCGGGTCGGGCTCTCCGCTGCCTGTATAGCTGCTCACCGCCGCCAGCTCCATGTGCCGGGAATTGTCCAGGTCGCAGATATAATTCTGCAAATCGCCGTATTTGTCCTTTTCCTGGCAAACCGCGTACATGGCGGCATACTGGGCCACATCCGCCGTTAAGGAGAGCTGGACGCTGCCGCTCTCGCCCTCGATGCTGTCCGCGGGGTACAGCACCTTGAACTTTCCACCATAGCCGTCCCCGGTGGGCTGGGTGGTGACAGCGGTGATGTCCCGGTTGTTCTCGTCCACGATGCGAGTCCCCTCCGGGACTGTGCTGGGGTCTGCAAAGGATACTGCTACATCGTAGTCATACACCCAGGTCTCGCTCCAGATGGTGAACACTTGCTGCTTGTACTCTCTGCCATCCACGGTGACGGGATAGGCCACGGACTTATCCGGGGTGGCGGTCATCCGGGGTTCCAGCATATAATTGTAGGTGGTGCCCCGCTTGTAGATGTCCTTGGCGGCGGCCAAAATCTTCTGGCCCCGTTCCAACTCCGCCCCCGTCAGGCCGGGGGCCACCTTGAGGTTGTTGATATTCCAGTTGGGGAGCAGGTAGCACCAGAGGGCCATTTTGGTGGCGTAGTATGCGAGGTATTTGTTCTCCAATCCCAACTCTCCCAGGCTCCGGTGGGGGTAGCCGTTGGAGATGATGCCCACCACCTTGGGGTCGCTGGACCGTTCGTTTGCAAGATACTTGATACTCTCCCCAACGCCCACCGTCTGCGGAACGCCCTCGATGTTGGGGTTCACGCAGTAGGCTGGGACCTCTTTCATCTGTCCCTTGGCGTCCTCATACTTAAAATAGGTATATTCCTGGGTCCTAATCCGGCCATTGATGGACAGGTAGGACAGCTCATAGCCGCCGTTGTAGATGTCCACCTCGCCCAGTGCTTCCTCCTCCGTGTTGGCGGCAAGGGCAGCGGTGGGAAGGATGCCCAGGATCGTCACAAGGGCCAGAAACAGCGACAAGATACGTTTTTTCATAAAGCCTCCTTCAAAATAGGCAGAAGGAGGCTGTGAAAAAATCAACACCTCCTTCCACAGCAAAAACTTTTTCTAAAAATATGGTAACAAAAGATATAAAAAAGAAGGGCGTCAAAAGTCCCCTCAAATTGAGGGAAGATTTTGACGCCTCAGTTCTCCACGGCCTGGACCATCCAGCGGTAGTCCCGTTGGTCGCGGACACAGGTATAGAGTGTGAGCCGGTTATCGCTGGTAGCGGCGGTGCCGCTGGTGTCGGTCTCCTTCACCTTCTGGACGCTGACCACCTCATAAGTCCGTGTGCCTAGCTTGGTGGTCCAGGTGATGGTATCCCCCGGCTCTAGGGTGTGGAGTTTCCCGAAGTGGTTGTTCACGCCGCGGTTGTGGGCCGCGATGCAGCAGTTTCCATCCCACAGGCTGGTGTCCTCAAAGTGGCCCGCGCCCTTGGCTAAGGTCTTGCTGCCCGTGCCCTCGTACACCTTGACGTTCAAACCGATGGCGGGAATTTTGAGGGTGCCCAGGTGCCCGCCGGAGTAGTAGAGATCGCTGGTCACATCCGTCCAGCCTGCGGTGGCAGTCCCGGTCCAGCCAGAGTCCGTATCAACGGAAGGGTATGTGACACTTCCCGCCTGGGAGACCAGCCCCCCACCGTCCAGGGCTCCGGGGACCAGATTAGGGGTCAGGGCTGTGCTGGAGCCGGGGAGGTAACTGGTGGGTGTGCCGAAACCGGGCGGGATCAGGGCTGTATTTTTGCTCCGGTCCACGTTGGGGTCCTCATGCTCATAGATGGTGGTATCGCTGGTGGGCCGGGCAAACAGGTAATCGTCCGGGGCGTCCATGGTGTATTCCAGGGCGCTGGCCGGAGTGGCGCAGACAGCCGCCAGCATGAGGGCGGCCAGACAAAGGGTTTTCAGCTTCATTTGTTGTACTCCTTCCACTCTTTCTTGGATTTGTACTTTTGAAGCAGGAAGCGGCCCAGGAATACCAGGCCGACAACGCCAGCCCCGGCGGGCAGGACCAGCAGCCAGCGCCAGTCAAAGCCGCCGCCCTCCGCGGCAGGCTGTGGGATAGCGGTCACGGCCCCCTGCTCCTCTGCCGGGCCGAAAACGGCGGTATAGAGCACGGTCCCGCTGGTAGTCTTGGTCACTTCCCCGGCGTAGTCCGCCATGACAGTGTAGCCGGTGGCATATTTGCTGGAAGCGGTGCCGGTATAGGTGGCAGCAGCATTGTAGAAGCCCCCAGCCTCCTGCCATTGAACATCCGCCAGTGTGAGAGTGCGCCCGCTGTCCTCAATGGACTTGGGCACCAGGGACACATCCGCCTCGGAGAGATTGGGATAACTGCGGGTGGCGGAGACGTTTCGGGTGGACGTGGCATAGCCGGACGCCTCCACCTGGATGCTGGCGGTGTCCAGGGTGAGGAGGCCGGTATAGCCGTCCTCCGTGACGGCCTCACAAGTGGCGGCCAGCAGGGGCATGATCTCCTCCATGTCCTTGCTCTTGCTGTCCAGGGTCACGGTCTCGGTGTAATACTTGCTGTCCGTCTCCGTCTGGTCCTCCTTGACAATATCCAGCAGAGTATAGAGACAGCCGGACCGCTCAAAGTCCCCGGTGGGGATGAGGGCCGGGTCATCCATGGGCGAGAGTTCGTAGGTCTTGCTGATCCTGGGCTCGGCCCGGTCCCCCTCCGTGTACTCCAAAACCTCCACGGGATAGAGGGCGGCAGGTCCGGCGGACGGCGCGGGGGCCTCGGCGGCCATGGCCGGACAGGCCAGGGCGCAGGCGGTCAGCACCGCCAGGAACAGAGGCGCGGTGCGTTTCTTCATGTGGGTCAACTCCTTCCATAAAAATCGCTCAGAAAGTGCCCTGAAATTGAGGGTACTTTCTGAGCCGGGGAAAACTTCTTATTGACTGTTCGGCCTGTTTCAACTATCGCTCTCTGGGGTCAGGCGGGTGGCGCCGGTCAGGAGGGCGGTCTTTCCGGCAGGGAGGGACTTTCATGGTAATCAATTCATCTCCTTTCACACCAATCAGAAGCTCCGCATGATGGAATTTCTTTTTGTAGATCTGTACTTGTTCTGGGGTTAAGGAACAAAAGTTATCCGCCTCGATGCCGCAAAGGAAAAAGGTGCCACAGACCCCGCCATATCCCCCCTCCACGCTCCGATTAAAGGGAAGGCCCAAAAGAAGAGATTCCTCATTACAGACAAGGGCCACTGATTCTTTATAAGGATAGATGGCCTGTATCAAGCCTCCTACTACCGCCTGCATTTCCTGAAGTCCATGTATTTCTTTTTCATAAGGGACACGGCCAGGCTCTACGATCAAGACATTCAAAATCTACCACTCCTTTTCATGGGGTCAGATTTGGAAAAAGAAAAAGTCCCCTCAAATTGAGGGGACTTACGGGTTATCGCTCCGGGGCGTCTTTCTTCCGCTCCGGGAGTTTGATGCGGAACATCCGGCAGTAGTCCTTCTGGGCCTCCAGTTCACACTCACAAATGAGTTTGATAAAGGCGGCGTCGCTGGGGCCTTGGGCCCGCTGGGCCTGCTGGAGCGCGGTGATATAGTCATGGCGCAGGATGGGCGGGATGGAGACCACACAGTAGCCCCTGTTCACCAGGATCAGATTCATCAGGAGCCGGGCGGTGCGCCCGTTGCCGTCCCGGAAGGGGTGGATGTCTACCAGTCTCCGGTGGGCGTAGGCGGCCAGCAGGACTGGGTGCATGGCGTCCCTCCGTTTGTTCAGATCCTCCACCAGCCCGGCCATAAGGCCAGGCACCTCCTCCGCCGTGGGCGGGACATACTCCGTGCCGGTGATGAACACCTGGCCCTCCCGGTAGCGTCCGGCGTGCTCTGGGTCAACGCCGCCATAGAACAGGGAGTGCAGGCGGAGTATATCTTCCTCCCGGAATTGTAGGGGCCCGCCTCTGGCGGTCTCCAACATATAGTCATAGGCTCTGGCGTGGCCGGTGGCCTCGTAGCAGTCCCGGATGGGCTTGCCACCCACGGTGATACCATCCTCCAGGAGCACCTTGGTCTCGGAGAGGGTGAGAGAATTGCCCTCCAGGGCGTTGGAGGTATAGGTCATGCCGATGCGGAAGTAGGCGTCCAGTTCCTTCACCTCGTCCGTGGTGAGGGGGCGGCGCTCCCGTATGGCCTGGGCATATGCGTCGATACGGTCCAATAAAGCGTTGCCGCTCATACAGTCACCTGCCTTTGAAAAAATGTTCAAAAATATTATATCATGGGGAGCGGAAACAGGCAACGGGAAACCTGGGGCCAAAAGTCCCCTCAAATTGAGGGGACTTTTGAACGGCGGGCCCCGCCTTCGGAGAGGCCGCGGCAGACGCACCCGTTCCCCACGCTGACAAAAGCCGCTGTCAAGCGGCTTTTGGGGCGTCCTCCCCTTGGAGACCGCATAATCCGGCGGACGGCCCCGGTCAAGGCCCGCCCAGTCCGCAGACTGGGCGGCTCGCGGGCGATTGCCAGGGCAATCGCCCGGCCTTGACGGGGGACGGCGGGCGGATTAGTCTCCCCCACGGGGAGACGCCCCCGGTCTGCGGCCTTACCGGCTGTGGCGCTGGGGCGGGATGCGGCTTCTCTGCTGGGGGGTGATGTTCCGTTCAATGGAGCCGCCAAACTGCTTGCTCATCCCCTGGATCTGATCCAGGGCGCTCCGCCGCTGCTGGGGGTCCCAGCCCTCGTACAGTTCCTCCAGACGGGACAGGTCCGGCGTGTCCCGTTTGATGCCGAACTGGCGGCACAGGATGTAGGAAATGCTCTGGGCGTCCAGGTCCACCTCCTCATGGTCATAGTTTGGGTTGGCCCCCTTGGCGTGGATGCGGGAGTGGGCCACCTCAGCGGCGATGGCCGCAAACGCCTCGCTGTCTGAGAAAGCGGGATTGACGGCCAGTTCCATATTTTTGCTGTCATAGTAGGCGGCCACGGGCAAGTCGTGGTCGGTGGCCACGGGAACGACGGAGTAGTTGAGGATGGCGCGCAGGGCAATGCTCATTTCCTTGCTGTCATCTCTCAACTGAACTTTCTTCGGTTCGCGTCCCTGGGTCTGGCGGATGTCGTAGGCGTCTGTGAGACGATACCCCCGGCCCAGGGTATTCCGGGCAAAAATCTTGACCCCTTTGCTTCGCTCCTGGTCTATCACGCCCCGATTCAGGGTTTTCCACCGTTCCGCCGTACCGAATACGGTGGCCTCCGGGTCCTGGAACATGACCAGGGCGATGTTGCCTGCGCTGTATGTTGGGTTATCCCCCTGCATATCCAGGTACTTCACATACAGTTCCGGGTTGCTGGTGATCTCCTCCACTCCGGCATCTTGCAGGGAGATGGTGTTCTCCCGGTCCGCCTGCATTTCCGCCCTCCATTGGGTGTCCTGCTGGGACTTTTCCGCGATGATTTCTTCCAAATTTGCCATAATGATGTTCCTCCTAAAACATATTCATCTTGATTTTGGTATGGTTTTTCCCTTGACCTGTGGGGCCCTGCCGGTCTCCCGCATCCCTTCCGACGCCGCCCGCAGGGCCTCCAGGCGGGACTTGACGGATGGTTTCTCAGTAGTCTCCGTCGTCCTCGTATCCGTACTCCTCGTCTGCCTGGCTGTCGAGCCACTCCCGCGCTGTGGTGAGGAGTATTCTGGCCGAGCGCGGGGGGCGGCTTTTTTTGGCGCTTCCTCCTCCTGCTCTTTGGCGGGGGCCGGGTAGCCCCTCTGTTCCAGATAGTGGTTGACCAGCGGCACATAGTCCACATTGGTCACAAGATCCACGATCCCGCTGGTGGAACGGGTATCTTTAATCACGGAGAACAGCACATTTTTCTTGGCGTAGGCCCGGAAGTCTCCCAGGTCGTTCTCTTTGATGTGAAAGGTCTTGAGCTCCCGGCCCGTTTGAAGCAGCCGGGCCATGTTGGCCTTGCCGTAGAGTTTTTTGTTGTTTTGGGACAGGGCCAGCAGAAAGGCGGCCAGGTTTTTGCTCCCAGCCGCCAGCATTTTAACAGCAGCCTCCGTGAGTTGGATGCTCTCCTTTACCATCAGGTCGGCCACTTCACCGCTGTTATCCATTTTCTTCACCTCCCGGTTTTCAAATATTGAATGACCTCCAGAATGGAACAATACTGAACTTTTTGGAGATACCGCTTTCTCAGCAGCTTCAAGTGCCGCTCCCGCTGAGGCCCGGTAAGGGCGGAAAACGTCTCCACGTCGCGGGCCGCCTCCCGGTAGTCCAGCAGGGTCACGCTCCCCCAGGGCCGTCCGCCCACAAACTTCTCCACATGAAGGAAGAGGGCGAGCACCGGCCACCCGGCCCGGTCCTGAAAGGCCAGCCAGCACAGATTTTCATAACTGCCCGGCTCATAGACACGGGGCGGGTCAAACAGCCAGGACCTCTCACGCCGGGCCAGAAACAGATAGTCCGCCGCGCCGCCCTGTTGCAGTTTGAGCAGATCCAATTCAATGCTCCCTGCCTCGATGGGCTGATAGAGCGGTATCAATCCCAGAATGGCGGTCAAGTCCGCGTGGAGCAGTTTTTTCATAAGAACGCCTCCTTGCATGGTCTGGGCGCTGGGCTTCCACCGCCGCCCGGACCTTGGGGATGTCGCCCTCGATGCGGGCGCATAGCTTCAAGTCCCGGCGCAGCGCCCGCAGGTGTGTGGTGATTTGTTCGATCTCCGTCTGGATTTCCCCGCCTCCGTCTCCCCGCCGTTTCTGTCGGTATAACTGCCCGCGCCGTTCTGTGAGGGCGTCCATCTCCGCCTGTATCGCGTCATACTGCATGGAGAGCTGGGCCGCTGTCTCGATGCGGTTTTTACGGAGATAATGGAATTGCTCCTGATAGCGGTCCAGTTTCAGCAGCTCCTCCCGCATGGAGAACGCCGCCCGGTTTCCCGGACGGCGTTTCGGGTATGCCCCCAGCAGGCAGAGGTATTGGAAGCAGAGGGCTTGAAAGCCCGTGAGTTTCCTTGGGCGGCGGGGCATCCCACCCCGCACCCGATACCGGCGGCCCGTCTCCAGCAGACAGAAAAGAGTAGTGGGGGGATTGTCCGGCGGGGCCTCGCCGGAACGGACGGCCGCAAGCCGGGCCTGTATATCCGCCTCGGTATAGCCGTCTTTCAGGCTGTCCAGACGGATATACCCTTTCCCACCGGGGGGAAGGATAGCGGTGTGCTTGACCCTGGGGCCGGTTTTTACCCGATACCCCATCCGCCGCAGTTGGCTGAGGAAGGACTGGTAGGTGTAGGCTTGCCGGATGGCCTCGTCCACGTCCTGACGGATCAGGTCCCGCACGGTGGCCTTGCCCTGTCTGGCCGCCTCCCACTCAGCCCGGCTCACCGGGCCGCCCAGGGGCTCACTGGGCTCAATAATGGACAGCCCGTGTTCCCGGCAGATGGCGTCTGAGGTCCCCCGGATGCCCACGCCGTCCCCGCCGTAGTAGTCCTTCAGTTGGTCCCGGTACATGGCCCCATCCACAAAGGAGACGGAATTAAAAACGATATGCGAATGTAAATGCGCTTTGTTCAAGTGGGTGGAAACGACGGCTTCATAGCGGTCTCCCAGCAGGCACCGGGCAAACTCGACGCCCACGGCATGGGCCTGGTCCGGCGTCACCTCGCCGGGAGCGAAGGACTGGATGATGTGGTAGCCCTTTCGTTTCCGTCCCTCCTTGCCCCAGCGCCGCTTGGTGTCCATCATGTCGGCGTAAACGCTCTCCCGGTCGCAGTTGATGGCGGTCTCGAAACAGGTCTGTTCCGTTTTCTCCCGGTCCAGGGCATAGTCGATGGCGGCCTCCAGGGAGGTCTTTTCCGGGTCCTGGGTATAGCCCACGCATTTGTCCAGGCGGTTGTGAATGACTAAAATCTTGGTGTAGGCCATTACAGCGTGTCCCGGACCAGCCGGACCGCCTGACGGACCAGCCGCGCCGCCTCCCGTATCTCGTCCTGGGTGGCCGCGCCTCTGGCGTTGGCCTGATAAGCCAGTTGATTCACATTATTGCCGATGGCGTTCAGTTCCCGAAGCAGGGCGGCGTAGGTATCGGGAGGCCGGGGCCGGAGATTGACGCCCATAATGAGTTGGCGGAGCATGGGCTCGATCTTGAGCCCGGCGGTCCGGGCGGTCTCTGTCAGCCGGGCGTAGTGGGCGGCGTCCAGCCGCAGGGTGATGGTCTTATAGGGCTTCATCGGACTGTCTCCTCTCGTTTATGTTTGAGTTGTTTTGCAAATTTCTTCTCAAACGCGCTGGTATCATGCACGGTACAGTAGGACATATCTCCGCAGGCATCTTGCAGCAGATGCTCCATGCAACTGTCAAAGGTGTCCATGATGTTGTCTCCAGCCACCAGGACATAGTGCAGATTGGTAGTCCGATAGCGTATCTTGAGTCCGCTTTGGTGGGTAAGGATGACAACGGCGTAAACATTCAGGTCCATCGTGCCGTCATAAGGGACGATCTCCAGGGCGGCGTCGCGGTAGGGGGTATCATTAGAAGCGAGGACCGCTTTGATTTTTTCCGTGTTCTCGGCTTGGTGTTCTCGGAAATACCCGATATAGCCAAGGTGCTCTCTCAATTTCGGCACATAATTTCGTTGGTCGATCCCGATATACAACCTTCTGCCGCTTCCAAACTCAAGGGAGTAATCACTGTGTCCCCGGTATTTTCCACGGCATGGCGTTCTGATGACCTGATAGGAAGTCTCGCCAAAAAGCCGCTGAATGGCCTCCTCCAGCGGCTTTGCCTCTTTTTTGCTGTAAATATCGTTCCCTCCTGTCTGTAATGGGGCGGGGTCTCCGCCCACGAAAAAAAGTCCCCTCAAATTGAGGGGACTTTCGGCGGCGTGGGGGTATCAGGGGCGGAGCCCCTGACCAGCGGCATTTTGCTGTCAAAATGCCATGCTGGCGCGGACAGCGGCGCAAGCGCCGCTGTCACCGTACCGGGGCCGTTTTCCGGCGGGGCGGTTTCTTGGGCCCTTTCCGGGCGGTCTCCGGCTTTTGCACACTCTCCCGGTTTCTGTGCTGATTTAGGGGCGTGGTATGTAACTTCTGTGCCATAGTCGGCTCCTCCTCTTGTGGTGTGTCTTGATGGGCGGAGGACAGCGGCTCCTCTAGCAGAGCCGGGTCGTCCTCCAGAAAGGAAAGCATTTCCTCCACCCGTTCTTCCAGGGAAGCCTCCACGGTATAGCCGGGGAGAAGAATGCCGTTGACGGAAAAGCGTCTCTCCTCTCACTTGGGGATGGGCGGGGACACCTCCGTGAACAGGTGGGAGTAGGCTTTGATCCTGCCTTGCAAGTAACGCTCCATCTCCTCTTTTGTGGCAAACCGCTTATCGCTCTGCCCGGCGATCTTCCAGCCATCGCCGGTGTAGTCTGGAGTAGGACGTTGGAGCGTGTTATAATGAATATCCCAGGACAAAGCGCAGTTGATAAGAGTTCCAGCCGGTGTTTTATTTTCGGACACGCGATACGACATTTTGTAGACCATGTTGCTCAATACGTTCCAGCCGAATTGATTGACCTTCCACTGGTTGGACGTGTGCTCCACCGGCAAGGCCCGCAGATACTCCCTGGCCTTGCGGATGGCTATGGTCTCCGCCGCCTGCTTCCGCCATTCGGCCTCTATACTGGAAAACTTAGCAAAAATGGCTTCCTCCTGCTGCACGCTATCCTTCTCCAGACCGGCTAATTCCTCCCGCGGCAGTTGGATCAATTCCGCAACACGGTCTGCCTTTTTATCAGGATAGTAATGGGCGGACACTTCGATCTCCCATCCAGGGGTGATATGCGTATATGCCATGTCCGCCCCCTATCGCGCCATAGCCAGCCGCTTTTTATGAAGCGGCTTTTTCCTGTCGGTTGGGCGGGTGGCTTTGGTCGGAGATGGCTTGGGGTCTGCTGGCTGTGCCTGGACCGTCTTAGGCATCTGCTCCTTGGTGGCAGCCGGGGGCGGGGCCTCCACAGCCATGGGAGCCGCTTCAACCAGGTCCCCATCCTCCAGACACTCCAAAAGGTCGTCCAGCGTCACCCTTTCTCTTTTCGGAACCGGACGTGCGAGGGAATAGCCCTGCAAAAGCTGGCCATTGACGCAGAACAGTTCTTTTGCCTCCGCCGGGATGGGCGGGGATAAGGATTCAAAGCACGGCGCGTACTGGTCGAACTTGCTCTGGATGTATCTCTGAGCTCCTTCCATGGTCTTGTACTTCTTGCTGCCCTCGTACTCAATGCGCTCTCTGGGGGATCGGGTATAACTCCAGTGCCCCTGAGACAGGCCGGGGGCCATATACGACAATTCCCAGGTCAGTTTCCATTCATCCAAATCTTTGTTGATATGGAACTTCATTTTATAGACCAGGTTGCTGATCTCCCAGGAGCCGTCCTTGTGACGCTTCCACTCATTTCCCGTGTGTGTCACCTCCGGCGTTCTCATGTACTCTATCGCTTTTTGCAGAAGAAGGGTCTGCGCCCCATGCTCATCCCAGGCGGTAACGGCCTTCTTCATCTCCTCAAAGACTTTCTTTTCCTCCGCCTGGCTTTCCTTCAACTGCTTTTCCAGGTCCTTGACCGGGACATTCAGGAACGGCTTGAAGTCAGCCCTGTCGCCCCGGTAGTTGATCTGCCGTCTGACCTCCAGGTAAGAGCCCTCCCGGAGATAGCCTTCACTGGGGCCGATCTCATAAAACGATTTTTTCGCCATACTGCACATTCACCTCCCTATCTGACCGGGCCGCTGGGCGGCGCCCGGTCCTTTTTCGGTGTCCAGCCCTTTTGATATCGATGCTCCAGCATGATCGTGCGGGCCAGAGCTTCCTCATTTTCGGGCAGATACCGAATGTGCCGGAGCGTCCCATACTCCCAAAACAAATCTTCCATGGCCGCCCTGTACTGTTCTGGCTCCATGGAAAACCGCCGCCCGGAATAAAAGACCAGTTCCACGGCTTTGGCCTCCATCGCCGTGTTTTTTAATCGGCGGAGGTGCGCGGAAAAATCGAAGGAGCGTATATCCCCCGTGGGGCTGTCCCGGTCCCTGCCCTTGAGGACGACACAGTATGCCTCCTCTCCGGCCTCCGGGCGCTGGCTGGTCCATACCCGGTGGCCGTGGGAGCCGCGAAGGAACACATCCCGTTCCCGGACACACAGTCCTCCGCCGGAACGGGGGAGCCAGTAGAAGGTCCGCTCCTCCATCTCGTATTCCGACACAGCCGCCTGGAGTGTCCAGAGGTCCGGGCGGAAACTGGCGGGGGTGGAGGGGGTGGTCTGGCCGCACAACCTGTCCAAAACAGGAAACAATTTAATATTTGCCTCTTTCATCTTACCGGCTGCACCATCCTTGCCCGGCTGTGCCGCCGCTGTTCCGGGCGCACGGCCGGGGGCGGCTGGTAGTCCGGGTCCAGATACTTGGCTTCAAACTCCCACGCTGTCAGGTATTCCTCGCCATGGCGGTCATCAAAGTCTCCGGGGGCCAGGTCCAGATAGCCGCTGGGCGGCAGGGGGAGAGGGCTGGCAGTGAGCACGGTGCCGAAGTGCTCCACCGTGATATGCCGGCCCAGCAGGCAGGGCTGGCTCCAGTCGCTAGGGTCGCTCTGCATTTCATAGAGGTGCATCCACGGGGGAAGTGTGGTACGGTCCACCCGATGGATTGTGAACAGGCCGGGCACCGTCAGAATTTCCACGGCTTTGAGCCGTTCCTTGCTTGCGTTGATGTGATACATAACGTCCTCCTGTTATCTTCCCTCAATTTGAGGGGACTTTTTAGGCCGCAGGCCGCGGGTGTAAACAAAGGGATAGTCTTGGGCCAGCCGGTATTGTCTGGCAAGCGCCTCCGGGGTGACGCGCTTGCCCGCGACAAACTTACCGGGATGGACATACTGGGTCAGGCGTCTGCTCTCCGGGATATGATTCCGCACCTCCCAGGTGCCCACCACCTGGGCCTGCTCCGCCATGATCCGGAGCACATCCGGGTTATCCCTGGATGGCCGCAGTTCATACTGATACATTTGATCCGTGGTAAGGGGGGAGCGGTAGATGACCTCCCCCCAGGCCCGGAACGCGCCGTGCTCCACGCTGGTACGCTCGTCGTAATTGAGAAAGCCCGTCAGGGGGTTATCCGGGTCCTTGGGATAGGTCCCTATGTCCACGGGCCGCTGGGTGGAGTAATAGCGGTAAAGCTCCTGCTGTTCCATCGCTCCGCCCTCAACGCTCCGGGCCTTTTCGCGGTTTGGGCCGCCTGGCCTTTGGCTTTGGGATGGCACGCTCCTGAGCCTCCCACTGCATCCGTCTGGCGTCATACTCGCTTTTGGCAGGCCTGCCAGGCTCAGGAGGAGCCATTTGGGTTTGCTGGGCAGAGGTTTCCGGCCTCCTGTCTTTTCTAAGCTGTTGCAGACGGACCTTTACGGACGGGCTGCGCGGGGCGGGTCCCGCCTCCCTCTCCTGGGGCGGCTGCGCCATGTCCTTCTGCGGAGACGATGGGCTCTCCACAGAAGGGGCCTCCCGCTGGACTGCGGGCTGTTCCTGCGTTTTTCCCATATTGATGGACTCATGCAGGCGTTTCATGATCTGCTGAACAGCGGAGCGAAATGCCTCCTGCTCCCCCTCCGGCAGAAGGGCCGCCTGCTCCTCCATCTGCTTTCCCAGGTCCGCCGCCTGACAATGGCGCTGGAAACAGGGCAGAAGGCCGCGGGAGAGTTCATCCACACTTTGATGGATAAAAGGCGTCAATTCCTCCTGCAAGACTGTGCGGTATTCCTGCGGCACATCCTGAAATAACTGGTTTACCCGTGCCTGCCCGTCCTGGTATGCACTGATATGGGCCTGCATCTGTTCCAGCAGGGAGCCGCCCGCCCCGATCTCCAGAGGGAGCCAGTAGCGGTCTGTCCGGCCGTCTTTCATATAGTCGATTTTTACCCTGACTGCCTGCGGCGTCCGTTCAGCCTCCCGGTACTCCTGATCCACCTGGCGTACATACTCCTCCGCTTGGGAGAGAGACATCTGTTTGCCGGTGGGGAAACGCTCATCCATGCTCTCCGTGACGGTCACAATAGGCTCGCCCTCCGGGTCCAGGTTGACCATTGGGGCCTCCGGGCCGCCTTCCGCGAAGGGCGGCTTCATCAGGTCGTCCACAGCGGCGGAAATATCGTGGGCAAAGGCTTTCCACTTATCCGCCACCGCCCGGACCGTGCAAACTCCTCGTTTGAAAAAGCCGGTGAACAAGCTGGCGCTCTCGCCCAGCAGGTCCTTTACATCCTGTTTCAGATTGCCGGTGATCTCCTTCATCCGGCTGTTATGTTCCATGCTGCTTCACTCCTCGAATGGTTTTGGAAATCTCCCCTCAAATTGAGGGGACTTTTGAGGTCCGGGCCTGCTTCTTCCTGCCCTTGGTACATCTCTTTTGGCTTTGCGGCACAGGCTCCGGGGGTGGACGGTCCAGGCAGCGGCTCTCAACGCCGTCGATCAGTTCCGCGGCGGTGTTGCGAATACACTCCAAAGAGGCGCGCAGCTCCTTTTGCTCTCTGCCGCTGCTCCACCCGGTAATGTAGCCGAAGGAGTAGTCGCTGGTGTCCAGGCCCAGGTACTGGCAGACGGTGTAGGCCACGCTCTCCGCCTCTACCTCGCGGGTGCGCCGGTCCTTCTCATGGGTCCCCAGGATGATGCCACCCTCTGCCGGGAGCGCGTGCAGCTTGGCGTGGGCGATCTCATGGACCAGCGTTTTGATGGTCTGGGCCTCGCTCATGCCGGGGCTGAGGGTGATCCTCTGTTCTGCGTGGTGGTACGCCCCATGGACGCCCGGCGGCAGGGGGCCCTCGCTGACGGGGACGGGGGAGATGGATTTTAAGGCGGACAGCAGTTTTTCATAGCCCTCCACGGTGCCCGTCAGGGCCTCCACACCCAGGCTGGGGAGTTCCCGCCCCTCGGTCTGGCTGACATCAAACACAGTAGTCGTGGTGAAACCAGTTTTTTTCACCCACTTTTGCTCTCTGGTGGTCTGTCCGTCCGGGCCGGTCTCCTCCACCTCATCCCGCGTCCAGTAAGGGCAGGGGGCCAGGATGGTGATGCCGGTCTCGCCCGCCTTGACATGACGGCCGAATTTCCGTTTCCAGTCCCCATACCCCGACACCATGGAGGCGTGCGGACACTGGAGCTTAATGAGAAAAATATTGCCGTAACTGTAATGGTGCAGTTTAGAGAGGGATTGCAGATAGGCCGCGTACTGGTCGCTCTGGAACAGGTCAGTGATACCGGCCTCCAGTTGATCCGTCAGCGCCCGCACACGCTCCATGCGCTCTTGAAAGTCGATTTTTCACACCTCCCCGGAAAGTCCCATCAAATTGAGGGGGACTTTTGAATATGAAAAAAGCCCCGGACATGGTACGTTACCGCTCCATGCCGGGGTCTTGACTGTGCCGCCGGGGCGTCCAGTCCGGGTGTCCGGGCGGAAGCTCCTCCCTCAGTTCCTCCACCCTCTGCTTCATATTCTTCCGGGCGGCCTGCTCGTCTCCGAAGTAACGGCCATAGTTGTAGCCTTGGAAATTATCGTAGGCGTAACACTTCCAGGTGACGTAGGGGGAGACCTCCGTGGGGCTGTACCCCAGCACCACCTCAGTATTTCCCACCCGGTGGCTGTCGATGATCTCATAGCTCTGGCACATTCGTTTCCCGCTCATCCTGTTCACCTCACCGGCGCCTCAGCCTTCTTTACGCTTTTTCCCGCCGCGGCCTTGGCCTTTTGGCGCTCCATAACCGTCTGACGCAGTTTCAGGCCCTCCAGGATGCCCTGCTTCACGTCGGGGATGGTGGTGCGCTTGTCAGGGAAGAAGGGCCGCAGGTCCTCCTCCAGCATTGTGACCTTCAGCGGAGGCATTTCCTCCCGCTTGGTGGGGGCCACGGCCTGCACGATCTTCTCCGTGGTCAGACTGCCCGCCTGGCTCTCCTTCTTCAACTCCTTGGCCTTGGTGCCGGAGGGGACTTTAGACTCCTTCTGAATAGCGTCCGCCAGCACCTTCTGCTCCTTGGGCTTCATTTGGGCAATATCCGCGCCGGTATTGACCGGGATCTTCCCCTCGTCCACCATGTTCTGGAGTTCCGGGACCAGTTTATTCAAAGTCTTGTACCGCTGGATGGTGGCGGGGCTCTCACCCATCTGCTGGGCCAGCTCCTCGTCGGCGTTCATGCGCTTGATCCCCAGGGCCTCGTCCTGCGCGATCTCCTCCTTGGTGCGGCGGCCCATCTTCCGTTTCATGGCGTCGGTTTTCATCTGATAAGCGCGGGCCTTCTCCATGGGGCTGATCTCCTCCCGCTTGAGGTTGGAGTCCACCATGGAAATGATGGCCTCGTCCCGGTCCAGATTGCGGACGATAACAGGAATATTCTCGATTCCGGCCAACTGGCAGGCGCGCATACGGCGGTGGCCGGAGACCATCTCATAGCCGCCGTCCTTATGGGGGATGACCATGACCGGCTCCAGCACACCAAATTTCTTGATGCTGTCCACCAGGTCCCACATATCCTTGTTGTCGCGGACCGCGAAGGGGTGCCCCTCAAAGGGCCGGATATTCGCCACCTTCATGGTTGTGACCGTCTCCGGCTGGCCCTCCTTGGTCAGGGGGATTTTCAGGTCTTTGGGCAGTTCCTCATCCTCCGGCTCCTTCCCAGCAGGGGGCTCCGGGGTCTTGTCTGCCTTGGCGGGCTCCTCCGGGGGATAAGGGACCAGCTTGCCGGGGACCGGCATGAGCGGCTTATCCCGGTGCCCCTTACGGTACTCACTGGCTTGGGCAAGGGACATTTCATACACATCCGCCCGGACCTCCAGCATCCCCGCCTGCTCCAGCGCCTTGCAGCGGTGGAAACCGTCTACCAGTTGAAATTCGTCCTCCTTCTCGCTCTTGCGGAGAATGGCGGGCTTTTGAAGGCCGTTTTTCTTAATGTCCGCGATCAGGCCGTTGTAATCCTTGCGGGGCTCGTCCTTGACATAGGTGCCGGGCAAAGGTTTGATTTTGGAGAGGGCAACGAAACGCAGGTCGGGGGATTGCGGCTCCTGCTCCTTTGGTTTGGCCGAAGTGTCTGCGGGGGCCTTGGACGCCTCTTGTTTTTTCCCATCCTTGGGCTTACCAGGATCAGACACAGGAGACTTCTTCCCCTCGGCAGGCTTGGCAGAGGTGTCCGTGGGAGCCTTGGGCTCCTCCTGTCCCTTCTTCTCGTTGGTAGGCTTGGCGGGGGTTTCTGCGGGGGCCTTGGGGGCTTCCTGCCCCTTCTTCTCGTTGGCAGGCTTGGTGAGGGGGTCTGCGGGAGCCTTGAGGGCCTCCGGCTCCTTCTTTCCATCGGCAGGCTTGGCGGAGGTGTCCGCAGGGGCCTTGGGGGCCTCCTGCCCCTTCTTCTCGTTGGCAGGCTTGGCGAAGGGGTCTACGGGGGTCTTGGGAGCCTCCGGCTCCTTCTTTCCATCAGTGGGCTTGGGAGTAGTGCCCGCAGGGGTCTTGGGGGCCTCCTGTCCTTTCTTCTCGTCGATAGGCTTGGCGGCTCCAGCGGCAGGCGGTTTTCCCGCCTCTGGAGGCGCGGGTATGTCCGGCGGCGCGCCGGGGACCGGGGCGCGGAACGCTCCGATCAAAGGGTTTTTCTTGGGGTCTGCCATAGTCGTTTTCCTCCTTTATGTCGTGGCGTTTTATTGAAAACTTCCCTCAATTTGAGGGGAGTTTTGCTCGTTTGGGACGATCCGTGGGGAAAACCGCCCCCTGGGTGTGCTTGGCGGCGGACAGGTCGGCCAGTGTGGACGGGAGGCCGTCAAAGTCCTGGTCGGTCCCCAGGATCGAGGACAGCAGCACAACATCGGCCCTGTCCACGCCGTACCTCTCCGCCAGCCAGTCCAGGTATTCCCGGCGGTTGGAGTAGTTTTTTGTTTTATAACGGCTCATAAGGACTACTCCTCCTGTTCATTCCCGCTGTGGATAGGAAAAGTCATGCTGGACTGCCGCCTGATAATAGGGGCTCATTGTGACTGGCGCGTTATATAGGGCGGTCAACAGATAGGCGCGGATATTACGTATCTCTGTTGTGTTGTGTCTCATGCAGTCAAACACATATTCCAAATGGCCATTGTCCAACATTTGCAGCCGCCCTTTTACCTGCTCGGCCGGCATTTCCGCCCCTCCAATGCGAAAGGTAGGCCGGGTGCTGCATAGCGTGTCCACGATCAGCTCTGTCACGCTTTCCACGTCCTCATAACCAAACTGCTGGCAGAGAAGGGGAAATTCGATTGCTTCTTGCACTTCTCTCCGGCACTCGCTTCGATCTATCCATCTGCTCTCCGGGACTGTGGCAGATGGATGGATAGATGGATAAAGCTGACTGAGATCAGTCTGATTAGATTCAATATAACTTGCGTCCGATTTTCGGAAGTCTGCACTTCCGATAACCGGAAGTCTTGACTTCTGTTTTTCGGAACTCTTGACTTCTGATTTTCCGAAGTCTTGACTTCCGAAAATCGGAAGTCTGGGAATGTCTTGCGGCACAGCGGGTTGGGACGGTATGGTGCGGGTGATGAAGCGTTTAACATAGATTTTGGTGGGGCGGCCCTGCCCCTGCTTGACCCGCTCAATGAGGCCGAAACCTTTCTTGCCAGTGTCCAGTTCTGCCAGGAGCCGGACCGCCTTTTCATGGCCGCAGTTCAGGTCCTCTTGTATCTCGTCCAAGGTGTAATAGATGAACACACGCCCCATACCGTCATACCAGCCGTTTTTGGCAGACAGGCCCATGCGGTCCAACAGGAGGCCGTATAAGAGTTTTGCGTCTGTGGACAACTTTTTGAACGCCTCCCCGGTAATGAGCTGCCGGGGAATCCGGTAAAAAGCAAATTGATTGCTCTCATCGCCATAGTAATAATCGAAGTTCATGTTCTGCCTCCTGTCGTTTGGGGATAAAAAAGGGCGTTCCTTTCGGAACGCCCATAGGAGTAGGGGAGTGCTGAATGGCAATCTGCGGATATATCAATCTGCAAAGGGAAAAAACGAAAAAACTCGTTTTAACTTTCGTTAAAACGAGTTTTTTCTGTTTCCTTGTGGTGGAGATAAGCGGGATCGAACCGCTGACCTCCTGAATGCCATTCAGGCGCTCTCCCAGCTGAGCTATACCCCCGTGTATGCCTCCTCAAAATTTCTTTCGAGGAGAAAAATTGTTCGTGTCGAACTAACAAGGAAACAATGTTAAGTTGTCGGTTTGGGTCTTGTGCTGTCGCTCATTTGGGGGTACGCGCTTGCGCGGTTACGGCTCCCAGCTGAGCTATACCCCCGAATATTTTGTGCGCTTTTCTATCTCGCCTCAGCGCAAGATATATATTACCAGACAGATCGCGATTTGTCAACAAGAAAATTAAATTTTTTCACTTCCTTTCCGCCGTCCCGATTGGCAGAAAAGTAGGGTCGGGACGGGAGTCACCAAAAACAGACAGGGCCACAGTTTGGACCGAACAGAGCACAGAAAACGCCGCAGCACATCAGTGCTGCGGCGATTCATGGGCTTAGTAATACTTTTTGCGGTTCTTGCGAGCGGCCTCGGACTTTTTACGGCGCTTGACGCTGGGGCTCTCGTAGTGCTCACGCTTACGAACCTCGGCCAGCACACCAGACTTGGCACAGCTACGCTTGAAACGCTTCAGAGCGCTCTCCAAAGACTCGTTTTCTCTGACACGGACTTCCGACATTTATATTTCCCTCCCTCCGGCGCGGCGGGGCGTCCCCTGCTGCGAAAGGGCCATTTATATGGCTTTAACAGAACCATTATATTTGAAATCAAGTCAAATGTCAAGTTCTTCTTTGGTCGAAAAATTTGAATTTTTTGTGACCGTGGAGCGGGCAGGCTTATGCCTTGGGCTTGAAGATCAGGCTGACCAGCTTACCCTTGACCACGATGGACTTCACCAACTCCTTGCCCTCGGCCAGCTTGGCCACTTTGGGGTCGGCCAGCGCAGCGGAGACGATCGCCTCGTCGCTGGCGTCGGTGGGAACCACGATGTTGGCCTTCACCTTGCCGGACACCTGGACAGCCATCTGGGTCGTGGCGGCCACAGTTTTGCTCTCGTCATACTCAGGCCAGGTCTGGAGGCATACCTGCCCGCCGTAGCCGGCCATCTCCCACAGCTCCTCACACATATGGGGGGCGAAGGGGGAGAGCATCAGCAGCAGGGCCTTCATGTCGCCCCGGCTGGCTCCGTTGGCATAGAAGTCGTTGACCAGGGACATCAGGGCGGCGATGGCGGTGTTGAACTTCATGGCCTCGATGTCCTCGGACACCTTCTTGATGGCCTTGTGGACGGCGGCCTCGTTGACCTTGGAGTACTCCTCGCCGGTGTGCTCCTGGTCGGTGGCCAGGTTCCACACCCGGTCCAGGAATCGCTTGCAGCCCCGGACGGAGTCATCGGACCAGACGGCGGTCTTTTCAAAGTCGCCAATGAACATGATATACAGGCGCATGGTGTCCGCGCCGTAATCCCGAATCACGTCGTCAGGGTTGACCACATTGCCCAGGGACTTAGACATCTTGACGGAGGGACGCAGGGCCTGATTGCCGTACTTTTCAATGAGAGCCTGCTTCTCCTCCTCGGTCTCCACGTTGCCCACATAGTGAGGGTTCTTGCCCAGGATCATGCCATGGCTGGTGCGCTTGGCATAGGGCTCAGCACAGGGGATGACGCCAATGTCGTGGAGGAAGTTGTTCCAGAAGCGGGAGTAAAGCAGATGGAGGGTGGTGTGCTCCATGCCGCCGTTGTACCAGTCCACCTGGCCCCAGTACTCCAGGGCCTCTTTGGAGGCCAGGGCCTTATCGTTGTGGGGATCCATATACCGCAGATAGTACCAGCTGGAACCGGCCCACTGGGGCATGGTGTCGGTCTCGCGCTTGGCCGGGCCGCCGCAACAGGGGCAGGTGGTGTTCACCCAGTCGGTCATCTTGGAGATGGGGGACTCGCCGTCGTCGGTGGGCTCATAGCTCTCCACCTCGGGCAGCAGCAGGGGCAGCTGATCCTCGGGCAGGGGCTGCCAGCCGCACTTCTCGCACAGGACCATGGGGATGGGCTCGCCCCAGTAGCGCTGACGGGAGAACACCCAGTCGCGCAGCTTGTAGTTCACCTTAGAGTGGCCGATCTTCTGCTCCTCCAGCCACTTGGTGATGACGGGGATGGCCTCCTTCACGGTCAGGCCGTTGAGGAAGTCGGAGTTGACCAGGATGCCGGTGTCGTCCTTGGCGGTAAAGGCGGCCTTCTGCACGTCCTCGCCGCCGGCGACCACCTCGATGATCTCGCAGCCGAACTTCTTGGCGAACTCCCAGTCGCGGTCATCGTGGGCGGGCACGGCCATGATGGCGCCGGTGCCATAGGTGGACAGGACATAGTCAGAGATGAAGATGGGGATCTCCTTGCCGTTGACGGGGTTGATGCCCTTCACGCCGGAGAGCTCCACGCCGGTCTTCTCTTTGTTCAGCTCGGTGCGCTCCAGGTCGGACTTGGAGGCGGCCACCTTCTGATAGGCCACGACCTCGTCGGCGTTGGCCAGCTTGCCCGCGTCCAGCCACTGCTTCACCAGGGCGTGCTCGGGGGAGAGGACCATATAGGTGGCGCCGAACAGGGTGTCGGGCCGAGTAGTATAGACCACAATGTCCTCGCCGGTGGTGGCCTTGAAGGTGACCTCGGCGCCGGTGGAGCGTCCGATCCAGTTCTTCTGCTGGATCTTCACCCGCTCGATATAGTCCAGGTCGTCCAGATCGTCGATGAGCCGCTGGGCATAGGCGGTGATCTTCAGCATCCACTGGCTCTTCTCCTTGCGGATGACGGGGGAGCCGCAGCGCTCGCACACGCCCTCCACCACCTCTTCGTTGGCCAGGACGCACTTGCAGCTGGTGCACCAGTTCACGGGCATGGTGGTCTTATAGGCCAGGCCGTGCTTGTACAGCTGGAGGAAGATCCACT
>OLFT01000583.1_pt1 | contig 45859 bp, 27 predicted proteins | sample 1604921 | NCBI WGS metagenome assembly OLFT01 (sample SAMEA3888897, study PRJEB22519) | human gut metagenome | biome: human gut; feature: human-associated habitat; material: faeces | place: Denmark | collected 2013 | reverse complement strand
AATATCTCATTCCCACAACTTTTTCAATCGTTTTCTTATACCGAACTCACGTTAAGTAGCATCTGTCAGTATATAAGGCGTTCATTGTCAGGACTTTACGCCTAAAATGAAGGACTGAAAGATAAAATGCGAATCTTTTTTTATTGCTATTGATTGAATGTGAACACATTTATTGAATTATAAAAGGCCACCTTTCATAATGTAAAAGGTGGCCTTTTATAATTCAATAAGTCGTATTTTAAGGCTAGAAGACGCAATATATTACAATTTTTCTATTCCCTCCGGTGGAAGACTTGTACACTTGGATATTACATCTACCGATATACCCATGGCCTTCATGCTTCGTGCAATGTCAATGGCTTTTTGGGTTCGTCCTTCTGCAATACCTTCCGCACGTCCTTCCGCACGTCCTTCCGCACGTCCTTCCGCTAATCCGTCAGCATGACCCTCATCCCATCCGGTCTTGATTACACTGCGTTGGTAACGCAGGGCCTCCATGTCACGGTAATAGGCATGCTTCTCGCGTTCTGGAAGCGAGTCTATGCGCAAGCGTTCACGTGCCTCGGGAAGGCCCTTGGCTGTTGCCGTAGCGTCTATCTCGCCGGTCTTGAGGAACTTTACCCACTCGTCAAGAGGAGTCTTGGCCACCTTGTCGAAATCGTTTACCCGCAACACGTAGTATTCGGGAAAGATGTCGCCAGCGTCTTTACCGATGAATATTTCCCGCTGGCGCACCGACAGTTGCAGTATGTCATTCTTGTCGTGAAGGCCACGGAACTCCGTCTTGCCGTGGTAGACATAGTCCTTGCCCTGGCCGAGGTCGAAGTAGACAATGTTTATCGAGTATACTTTGCGCACCTTGTCGTAGTCGTCGCCGAGGTTAATGTATTCCGAGATGGTCTTTGACACTCCGTACAGCATGCGGTGGAAGTAGTCAAGCTCACGGTTGTTCTGCACCTCGATGATGAGCAGCTTGCCGTTGGTGTCCTCCACGAGCATGTCCGCGCGGTTGAACTTATCGGTGGCGTCGTCCTGGTTGGACTCGCTCTCGAGAAATCGGCATATCCGCAAATCCTCGCCCAGCAGTGTCGAGAGAAATCCCTCAAGTACTACGTAGTTGCTTTTGTTCCTTAGGAGGCGTTTCATCGCCCAGTCAAATCTTATCAGGTTCTCGCTCATTTCATTATTGTTTTATCGCATCGGCAAAGATACGGAAAATATGTTTACTTACAAAGACTTATGCGCCAATTGTCATAAAAATGAAGGCGGCATGCCATAATCGGCATGCCGCCTTTCTCTCGTCCCGCCTCACGGCGTTAAAGAGATATAAACTTACCTATTCAACTATTTTATTCTTGTGCTGTGTACCAGCGCGGGTCACCGATTTGGCGGCTACTTACATCTTCGTTCTGGATGGTGAAGTCGCCATTGGCTGCATCCTTGTATTCTGGGTCAACATCCCATGAAATTGCATTCTCGTCAGTGAAAAGATTTGTCTTTTCAACAACAGAACTCAAGTTTGGAGTGTTGTAATAAGCATTACCTGAGAACGTTGGTACTGATGTAGAACTTTGATTTGAGAATACAGCCACTGTATTTGTGGTTAAGTTGTTGCTCCAATTTATTACGTTGTTCGGGTAGCGTACATAAAGTAAACGCTTGCCTGAAGCATTTGCAACGTCGTCAAACGTACAGTTTGAAATATTTAGCGTAGGATAACCTGCTGCCGGTGCATTATTTTTCGGGTCGTCTATACGGAACAAGTCGCGAGCCCAAGCGCAGTGATAGATTGTGCTGTTGGTAATATTGCTCTCGATAATCAGTCCAAGACGGCTGTCATAGAAGTCACCACCGTTGCATTCGATATCATGAATAAGGCAGTTATTGAATGTTACAGTGTTTATTACTGCTGAGACGTTCAAGTAAAGCAGGCCTTTTGTGAAGTTCCTTATTTCACAATTCTGAACGTCAAGTGTATTGTACGTTACGCCTGCAGTCTTGTAATTAAACGCCTGGTCACCTGTCGTATTATTTGCACCATCAAGGATGATTTGGCTAACAGTTAATGAAGCTCCATCTTCAATCTGGAAACGTCCATTAATTACGGGGATATCAGTTGGATAAATACCCTTAATAGTTATGCTTTTGGATATAACAGCACATCCCGCTCCAGATTCGCCTTCTTCTGCGGAGATTACATGTGTTCCGCCGTACAGTGCGAATACGTCGCCATTCTGTGCTGCTTCGAGCATTGCACCGAAGTCGTCGGTATCATGTACGAGGATGGCACCTTCAAGGTCTGCTATAGTAGTGAATGTTTTGCTACCACGTTCCTTACCGTTCAGGTAAACATGAATACGATAGCTGGTCTCAGGTTGTAGCCCGGTTATAGTAGCCGTGCCAGCTGCTATTTCCTCTGTGGTAAGGTATCTTGATGTCACTGTAGCTCCGTCTGAACCATTTACGTTTAGGCATACGGCAACAGAATCCATCTCTATTTCAGCAGGCCATGAAATTGTAACTTGGCGATCTGCAATATTCTCGTTCTCCAGATCATACAAATGCTGTTCTGCCGCCGTACGGAAATACACCTCACTCCATTTTGAGTTACGGTCAGCATCTACAGAGTCGTTTGCCATGACACGTGCAGAATACTTTGTGTCGTATACAAGGCCCTCGATATCCACACTATTATTTTCAACAGTCAAAGTCTGTGACGGTGTTCCCGCGAAAGTGAGACTGTCGTCTGCGTATATTTCGACAGTATAACTTCCTGCGCCTTTAGATGCTACCCACTGCAATGTTGCGGTAGTTTCATTAACGTTTCTTGCTTCAAGGTCAACAGGAGAGAACACACGGTCGTATATAATGCTTGTTAACTCGTCCATCGGGTCATCACATGACGCAAGTGTCAGCAGGCCCAATCCAATGACGCAAGTCTTAAATATGTTTCGTTTCATTGTTCTTATTATTTTATATTAAGTTTGAATATGTAGGATGAGAAAGTTTAAAGTTCTGCCCTTAGGTCAATAACCATCTCATCCTTTCACTTATTAGTCTGACAACTGGCCGTAGTTGCCATCGTTGTTAAGCATGCCGTTGCTGGTGTTGATGAAGTAGTCCCAAATAGGCCATAGGCAGTTCATGCTTGGCTGCTGGATATATAGGCCGTTGATGTAATTGTCAGTGATAATGAATTGATCTGTGTCACTGTCTTTAAACCAGTTCTTGCTTGAATATTTCTCGCCTGTAACGTCATTGGTAAGGTTTCTTCCAATTTCGTCACTGTCACCGTGATTGAGACCGTAAATTATCAGTTCTTCGCTGTTGGGCGATGTTGTATCGTATGTGTAATATACTTTCTCTGGAAGGTCTGCGTAAGCTCCGCGTCTGTTTCTCAGGTCTTCAAGTTTTTGTTTTGCCTCAGCCATTTTCTCGTCAATGATACCCCAACGTACAAGGTCGGCTTTGCGCAAGGCTTCACCGGCAAACTCGAGAGCGCGTTGTTCAACAATACCGTCAAAGAAAGCAGATTGACTTGCAGTATATTTTGTCATAAGAGCCGAAACCTTATCTGCAGGTAAGGCACGGTCGAGAATGGCCTTCATGTAAGGAGCTGCAGCCGCTGGACCTTCAAGCTCGTTGATAGCTTCTGCTGCCATGAGATAAACATCTGCTAAACGCATGTATTGCCAGTTTACGCCGTCGTCGTTTGTAGAGGTGACAAATCGATCCATCCACTCGTAACGTAGCTTTCCGAAACACCACTGATCAATGGAACGAAGCTCTTGCTTAGAACAACCGTCAGCATTACCATCCGTTGTTTTACCCCAATCGTATGGTACGCAAGTAATGTCGCGACGGATATCATCCACGTCATAATCATAATACAGATAAGGTAACGGGCCGTTAACACCACCTTGAGCCTGTCCTGTATATTGATCTTTTTCGTTGTGCTTTACACCCCATGTATACAGTACACGGCCACGTCCGTCAGAGAAAGGAATCTCCCAAAGAGATTCTCCGCCTGCCGTAACGTTATCTTTGCAAAGCTTTTCGAAGTTATCCTTGAAAGCACCAAGAGTGTTCCTTCCGCTATTTATTACATCCAAACATTCATCCTTGACAATCTGGTACATTTTTTCCGGGGCCAGCTCGGGGTCGTTGCTACGGCGGAAGCCGTCACCACGAAGACCGTAACCGCAAGCGTAAAGTGCTAAACGGGCACGCAAGCCCTTTACGAAAGCTTTGCTTACACGTTCGGTTGTGCTTGTTATCGTGTTTTCGTTTGGCCAATAGCAATAATCCTCTGCTTCTTTCAGGTCGTTAAGCAACACTTTGTATATAGAGTCGCGATTTGTACGTGGCAAATAGATATTGTCGCTATTGTTTGGAGTGAAGCGTGCGGGCACGTCTCCCCAAGCTTTTATAAGGTCGTTATATACAACGGCACGCAGAGTCAATGCTTCGCCAAGCAGTTGGGCCATATCGGGGTTATTCTCGATGTTGCCGTACTGACGCAATCCTTCGATTGCAAGGTTTGCACGCTCGATACCCTCATAGAACTTTGCGTAAGCGTTGTTGTCTGTGTTCATCTGTCCGTTGTTCGACAATGTTGCGTAGTTACACAGACTCTGCTTGTCATCTGTCGGTTTTGACGCATCCGGCTTTGTTCCACTCGTTGTTTCAACGTCCGAGTTCAAGCCGTAATAAGGGAGATAACGTCCACGGTAAGAGTTAGTCTCACCAAACGACTGATGGATTGACATAACCTCAGCCTCGGCCAATGAATATATTGAGTAAACCGAGCTTGCATCAAGTGTTGACTGCGTGGGTGCGTCCATGTCGCATGACGTAACAAGGCCTGCGGCAGTCAACGAAAGTAATGATATTTTAAGATAATTCTTCATTGTTTTGTTATTTTGCAGGAGGGAAGGAGTAAGGAGGGAAGGAGTAAGTAGATATGCTTTTACTCATATTTATCACTCTAACTTATTTTTCTCCGTCTGAGTAATCTACTTACTCCTCTATTCCTCTACTCATCTACTCCTTAATTATTTTACTAAAAATTAAGATTCAATCCAATTACGAAAGAACGGCTGCGTGGGTAACCAGAGTAGTCAACACCAGGCGTTAGCGCATTCTTGCGTATACAGTCAGACTCGGGGTCATAACCGCTGTAACCGGTGATTGTAAACACGTTGTATGCCGTGCAATAGAAACGCAGTGAGTTAATACCGATACGCTTGGTCAGGCTTTGTGGTATGGTATAACCCAACGTTAGAGTATTGAGGCGGAGGAATGAAGCATCCTCAACGGCCCAGTCTGTCAAGACAAATTTACTCATGTACGGCGACCACATCGTAGTGTTGGCGTTAAGTTCAGCCAAACGTGCGGGATCATTGCATAGCAAGCCAGTTTCAGGATCGAGGTTAGTCCAACGTTTGCCGTCTGCCATGATGTCAATCATGTTGCGGTACTGATACTTACTTGTTGATGTGTACTCAATCTTATTGGCGTTATACACTTGGTTGCCAATACTGAAATTGAAGTTTGCGCTCAGATCGAAACCGAAAGCGTGGGCATTGATACCGAAACCTCCATAGACATCAGGATTAACATTACCAATGATGGTGTTATCCTCATCGCCGATGGTGCCGTTGCCTACAGGATTACCATTTTCGTCAACTTCCGTAAGTTGGTCGACAAGCTTTATAGAACCAGGACGAACCGTTCCTATTATGCCTGAAGCGTCTGGCACGCCTTCCTTTAATATCCATTTGTCTGTTGCTGCATCGTATCCACTGAAGTCATCGACTTCGTAGCGTCCTGCCAATTGGTAACCACGAATTTCGCCAACCTGGCCACCTACTGCTATCCAGTAGTCTTGACCGATTTCGGTACTTGCCCATGACGTGTTCTGTCCAAAATCGTTCATTTGTCCGAGACTCTTGATCTTGTTCTTGTTTACACCGATGTTACCGAACAAGTCAATACCCCAATTCTTCTTGTCTATGGCATGCCATGTAAAGCTGAATTCTATACCTTTATTTTCTGTTTCACCCATATTGCGGTACTGGGTGTCATAACCAGTTCCTGCAACGGGGAACTCAATGAGCAGGTCTTTCGTAGTGTTAAGGTAAGCCTCGATACTACCTGTCAGCTTGCCGCCGAATACGGTGAAGTCGAGACCGAGGTTACGAGTGATAGTTGTCTCCCACTTAAGGTCGGGGTTGGCCATGGTCTTTGACGGTGCCCAGTAACTGTTGAAACCGTTAATCCATGACGTAGGCTTTGATTCGTACATCTGTGCAAGCTGTCCGGTAGGAATGTTATTGTTTCCGGCGGTACCGTAGCTGAAGCGCAACTTCAAGTCGTCGAGCCACTTCTGCGTGCCCTTCATGAATGGTTCTGAAGATATACGCCATGCGACGGCAGCTGAAGGGAAGTATCCCCAGCGGTTTTCCTTACTGAACTTTGACGAAGCATCGGCACGGAACGTGGCCGTCAAGAGGTAGCGGTCCTTGTAGTTATAATTGGCACGACCGAAGAACGATAGCAGCTTGTCGTCAGCGCTGTAATTGTCGTCGATAGTGTATGGTGTGCCCTGTGAAGACAGTTTCCATGCTTGCGCAGCTGTATAATCCTCTGGGAATCCATGGACTTCGTTTGTCAGTTCACGTTCTTTTGTTATGATGTATTCGTGGCCTACCATCAAGTTCAAGCTGTGGTCCTTGTTCTTGAAAATTTTGTCGAAGTCGTAGCTGATGGTATTTGAGTTACGGAAGCGATGGCGATTTGTGTCGACAAAACGTACCGCAGGCTTATTCTGGTTCGCTGAAGCAGGCACGTTCTTTACGTAATAGGTGGTTGTACCCCAGAAGCGTTGGTCGTATTGGTTATAGTCGTCGTAGCCGAACTCAGTCTTTATCTTGAAGTTCTTGAAAATTTCCCACCCGAACGCACCAGCTATATTAAGGCTTTTGCGCTCTTTCTTGCGGTCGTTGTCATACTGTGACTCAACAGGGTTGTAAAGGTTTCCAAGGTCGTCATCAGAAGACCCTGCGCTTTCGTCGAGGTTTTCAAGAGGAATGGGAGTATATATAACGGCATATTTCAAACGCTTGTCGGTGTCGTATGAGCCTGTTGCGTCGTTAGCACCACCACCGCGGATGTCTGTCTCGGAGTATCGCGCCTGGAAGTCAAGTGTTGTTGTCTTGCTTGGCTTGGTGTTCAGCTTGAGGCTGAAGTTGTCACGTTTGTAGTTTGAACCAATCTGAATGGCCTTATCGTTCATGTGGGCGTAGCTGAACGAGTAGCGTATCGTCTCCGATCCGCCCGTTACACTGAGGTTATGGTTGAACGTGTGTCCTGTTCGTCCGTAAACGATGTCCTGCCAGTCGTTTGCCTCGATGTTACGGTAGAGATCCATGTCACTATAGTTTCCGAAATAGTCGGTATATGAACTTAGGTCTCCATTGTTTCCGTTCTTCAGCAGCGCCAGCTCGTACTGCCATTTGGCGTAGTCGTAAGGCGAGAGCACGTCCATGGTTTTTGCAACTTTCTTCCAGCTGTAGTAGGCGTTGTAGCTTACGTTTACCTTGCCTGCCTTGCCGCTTTTTGTGGTAACGAGGATAACGCCGTTGGCACCGCGCGAACCGTAGATGGCTGTGGATGATGCGTCCTTAAGTACGGTAATGTCCTCGATGTCGGTTGCAGGAATGTCGCTGATACTTTCAACGGGGAATCCGTCGACGATGAGCAATGGGTCGTTGCTCTGAGTGATGGAGCCTCCTCCACGTACACGTATTTTCACGTCTGCGTCGGGCGAGCCTTCGGTCGTGGTGATGTTTACACCGGCCATCTTGCCCGTGAGGGCTTCGGTTACTGACGCAACAGGAACAGCCGCGAGGGCTTCGTTGCTCACAGTGGCCACGGAACCGGTAAGGTCCTTGCGGCGAACGGAGCCGTAACCGATGACAACGAGGTCGTCAAGATTGGTTGCCTCGTCTTCCATTACGATATTGACGGTGCTTTTGCCGGTAACGTTTACCGTCTGCGGCTTCATACCAATATATGAGAACTGCAGTTCGTTACCGCTCGATAACTTAATGGAGAAGTTTCCGTCGATATCGGTCACTACGGCGTTTTTAGTCCCTTTTTCGAGGACTGTTGCGCCGATGACGGCCTCTCCGTTGGAATCTTTCACATTTCCTTTGATTGTCTGCGCCGACAGCGAGCCCACGATGAGCGTGAACAGCGCCACAAGCGCAAGTCGAAAAGTTTTTAAATTTCCAGACATAAATGTTACTATTTTAATTAAATAGTAACTCTAAAGCCTTCACCCATAGAACTGGTGGCTTTAAAAATTATAATTATATACGGTAAAATAATTGCGATTTTATTTAATTTACAGTCGATAAATGCTATTTATTTAATTATTCAAAGATATTTGTTCTAATTTTAAAAAGCCATCTTTTGCTGGCTTAAAGACGGCTTTTAGTAACCTTAAAAGCGGCCTTTAAGGTTATTAAAAGCGGCCTTTCGCACCGTCGATGACGACATCATCATACCGCCAAATCAGCAAAACATTACGATGTTTGTATGCTCGGCAAATAGCCATATCCTATCCGCATACGCAACCGAAGGTCGGTAATGACCCAATGACGACATAACTTTTAGTCTAATGTGAATACCTTACCGTTGGCAAAATCCGGGTATTCATTATGCTTTTCATATACCTTATTATATATAAAGGCTTGTGGATACATGTTGCAGGCAGTTGAAGTCATGGAAAATTAGATGTCTGTACATATGCTAACAGATATTAATTTTCGTCTTTAGGCACGCCCTTAAAAAAATCTATTAAATTATCTTTTTATAAAAAAATAAAGAAAAAAGTTTTGCACAATATAAAATTTTGCTAACTTTGTGGGCAGATTTATCAAATTATTAAAAACTAATATCAAAAAACAAATGAAATAATACGCTCCATAAATCTGTCTGCCCGCATTTAAAATGCTGGCTTTCAACGTGTTCAGGAGCGAAAGATGAGATGGCGAATCTCATTCTGTACGTGGGTTGTCAATAAAAGCATTATGAACTCATGAAAACATAAGGACACTTAAACAATGAAAATATTTATCTTTTATTAATTAAAATAGTAACATTTATGTCTGGTAATTTAAAAACTTTTCGACTTGCGCTTGTGGCGCTGTTCACGCTCATCGTGGGCTCGCTGTCGGCACAAACAGTCAAGGGAACTGTAAAGGACGCCAGCGGTGAACCAATCATCGGCGCCACAGTCCAGGAGAAGGGCACGAAGAATGTTGCCGTGACCGACCTCGACGGAAACTTCGAAATCAAAACCTCCGGCAGTAACGAGCTGCAGTTTTCATACATTGGTATGAAGCCGCAGACGGTAAACGTGGCCGGAAAGAGTAGTGTAACAGTTACAATGGAAGATGAGGCTACTGCACTCGACGATCTCGTTGTCATCGGTTATGGTACTGTAAGGAAGCGCGACCTGACGGGCGCCGTAACATCCGTCAGCGCCGAGGACATAGGGCAAATCCCTGTGTCTAATGTCAGTGAGGCCCTTACCGGTAAGATGGCCGGCGTAAACATCACCACGACCGAGGGCTCGCCTGACGCCGACGTGAAAATACGTGTACGTGGAGGAGGCTCGCTGTCACAGGACAATTCGCCGCTGTACGTTGTCGACGGATTCCCCGTTGAGAGTATCAGTGACATTTCCCCGTCGGAAATCGAGAGTATCGACGTACTCAAGGACGCGTCGTCAACGGCCATCTACGGTTCGCGTGGTGCTAACGGCGTTATCATCGTAACCACCAAGAGTGGTTCGGAAGGCAAAATCCAGGTGAACTTCAACGGTTCGCTCGGTTGGAAGAAGATAACAAAGGAGATACCCGTGATGGATCCGTATAACTACGCTTATTATCAGTATGAGCTTGGTACGGCCGGCACGTCATCTACAACTTCCGACTATGGTAACTATAACGACCTTGACATCTGGAGATCAGTAGAGGGTAATGACTGGCAAGACCAGTTGTTCGGGCGCACAGGTACGCAGAAGATGTATAACGTGAACGTTAGCGGGGGTTCGAAGGAAGTGAAGTTCAACCTTGGTTATTCTCATTCAGACGAGGAGAGTATAATGGTTGGCTCGGGCTACTCAAAGAACAACATCAACGCAAAGTTGAATGCGAAGCTTAACAAATGGATGACAATTGACTTCACTGGACGACTTGCATATACCAAGCTTGACGGTCTTAGTGGCGGTGCTGATACTAACGAAAGTAACGCAGCTAACTCTTTGGTAGCCAATAGTGTAAGGTACAGGCCCGTGGAGCCGCTGGCAAACTCTGACGACGACTCGGAGAATAACTCGTCAACGCAACGTACGCCGATGGAGCGTATTAATGGTACATACAAGTACCAGGAGCGTTTTCAGCAAAACTACAACATCGGCTTAAACTGGAAACCGTTTGAGGGATGGACATTCCGTACTGAATTCGGGTATACCTGGAGATACTATAACACCGACCAGGCATGGAACGGTGACGCTACACAGAACTCAAAATACGGCGGAAACGGTATGCCGCAGGCTGTCCTGACAAAGGAGACGCGCAAGCAGTGGCGTAACGCTAATACCGTAACATACGACAACGACAAGCTTTTTGGCGGACGAGACCATCTCAATGTGCTTATCGGACATGAGTGGAGCAGCACGAAGGAGACGTCAAACGAACAGACATCAATCAGTTTTCCCGAGACCATGACACCGGAGGAAGTGCTCGCAAACATGGGTGCGGGTACGGCTATGGCCAATATTTCGGATATTGGTGAGGAAGATAACCTTCTTTCTTTCTTCGGACGTATCAATTATACGTTAGCCGACAAGTATCTTGCGACGTTTACGCTCCGTGCCGACGGTTCGTCAAAGTTTGCTGCCGGCAACCGTTGGGGTTTCTTCCCCTCGGGTGCATTGGCTTGGCGTATCTCTGAGGAGAACTTCATGAAGAAGGCCCAGGATTGGCTTTCCAATCTTAAATTGCGCCTAAGTTTCGGTATGGCAGGTAACAACCGTATACCGGCAGGTTCTGTAAGATCTGTCTATACATTGTCGGAGAACACTGACCACGGGCCATTCTTCAACGAGAGCCGTGTGCCTATGTTGCGCCATGGTAACACTATGTACAATCCCGACCTAAAATGGGAGACGACCATAACGAGAAACATTGGTATCGACTACGGCTTCTGTAATAACCGTATCAGCGGTACGTTGGACTTTTATTGGAATACCACGAAAGACCTGCTCATGCGAAGTCTCATACCGAGTACCACTGGTTACGACTATCAGTATCAAAACTTCGGTAAGACATCGAACAAAGGTGTCGAGTTTGCCCTCAACGCAGTCCTTGTTGACAAGAAGAACTTCGGCCTGAACTTCAATTTCAACATTGCTTATAACCGCAATAAAATCGAGGAAGTGCTGATGGATAATCCTTGGCAGGTCAACAGCTTTGCCGGCAGCACATTCGCTAACTACGAGACTTTCCGTATAGAGGAAGGCGGTCGAGTAGGCGAAATCTGGGGATACAAGGCTAACGGATTCTTCACAGTTTACGACCCTGCCACTGGCGAAGGCGACCTTGTTCTCAACGGAACAACTTGGGAACTCGCTCCGGGACACGCCCCTGACAATAGCGCTTCTTTGACAGGAGGAAACCTTTATCCGGGCGGAAAGAAATATGTTGTTGACGAGAACGGTGACCCTATCAAGTCGCGCCTCGGCAATACGATTCCTTCTACAACCGGCGGTTTCGGCTTCGACGGACGTGTTGGCAATTTCGATTTCAACATTTTCTTCAATTATTCTCTTGGCAACAAGATTGTCAACGGTACGAAAATTGCAAACTCGTTCTTCACTGGTTCAAGCAGGAATTACAACTTGATAGCTGACTTTAACGTTAACAACCGTTATACATGGATTGACCCTGAGACAGGTCTGAACCTTGGGCGCCCGTCAACATCAACGGTTGCCGCATACGGTGGGGCCGAAGCCGTTATGGCACGTTTGAACGAAATCAATGCAGGAGCGAACATTTACAATCCTGCAGCAGTAACGCAAATGTATTTCAGTGACGATGCAATCGAGGATGCAAGTTTCCTGCGTCTCCAGAATATCACCATAGGTTATACTTTGCCGAAGAAATGGGTTAAGACCGTCTGGCTTGAGAATGTACGCATATACTTCACGGGCTACAACCTGTTCTGCATCACCGGATATGACGGCTACGACCCAGAAGTGGATACAAGCAGCAAGAATAACCCGATGACGCCTGGTGTTGACTATGCTGCATATCCTAAGGCACGTACATTCGTGGGAGGTATTAACATCACATTCTAATAAATTTAAGGTCATGAGGTTATCTGGTTATGAGGTATAAGACAGCAAAATGAATGTCATAAATATACTATAAAAACCGAAAATCGAAAACCATAAAACATAAAATAAAATGAAAAAGATATTTTCAATAATCGTACTTTCCGCCGGTATTGTCGGGTTTACATCCTGTTCGGACTTCCTTGACCAGACGTCACCGTCTGAGCAGACGACCGAGACTATATGGGGTTCGGAGTTCTTTACTAAGGCACGTGTTGACCAGCTTTACGGAGGAATGATTAACGGCGACCGAACATACGATCAGGACATCCCTATAAAGTGGGGAACGAACACCGACGTTGAACTTGTAGACGGTCTTGGTGCTAATGCAACAAACTCAACACACTATCGTGGCGTGGGTAACTACAGTGCTTCCCCGGCTTTCACTAACTTTGCGAATTCATGGGATGACATGTACGCCATCATCGAGGATGCAAATATTAATATCGAAGGTATACGTGGCAGTTCGATGTACAATAACGGGACAGATAATGAACGCACAATGATGCAGCGTTACCTTGGTGAGTGTCTAACGATACGTGCCATGATATACTTTGACTTGTTGCGTTATTGGGGTGACATACCGTTGAAACTTGAATCGTCTAAATCAGATCTTAGCAACGCATACGTAGGTAAGACTGACCGTGACGTCATCATGGATACTCTCATGGTTGACCTTGAGGAGGCTATTGATTTGTTGCCATGGGCAGACGAAGTGTCGGGCTATACGACTGAACGCATTACTAAAGGATATGCCCACGGACTGCTTGCCCAGATGGCGATGACACGCGCAGGATGGGTTATCCGTGAACAAGCTAAAGAGGGATACGAAACGGCTTCAGACTATAGCGATCCGACATATCCGACACAGCGTCCGGGTGCTGCAACACGCAGGGCGTTGTATGAGAAGGCGCTGCAACATTGGACGGCAATCATAACTAACGGTACTCACCAGTTAAATCCGTCGTTCAAGAATGAATGGGAGTTGATAAACAAGCTAACGCTTGACCAGACTTACCGAGAGAACCTGTTTGAAATTCCGATGGGACTTGGCGATTCCGGCGAGCTTGGCTACACTGCAGGTGTACGTATGAATTTTGGTGACGTAAAAACTACTAATTGGGGATATGGTAACTCTTCCGGCAGCTTGAAGGTTACGTCTGAGCTGTTTTATTCATACGACCCTAACGATACACGCCGCGACATAACCTGTTCATATATCGACATCAGACCTAACAGCTCACAGGTAGGCGTGGAGACAATGCTCGGAAACGCCCCGTTTGGACTTTATGTCGGCAAGTGGGACGTGCGCATGATGAGCGACTCCTGGAAGAGCCAGAACTTGAATGCGGCAGGTAAGCTTGGTTACGGTATTAATCCTGTTAAGATGCGTTATTCACAGGTGCTTTTGTATTATGCAGAGTGCCTGAACGAGCTGGCTGGCGACCCTGACGCGCACTATGAAGGCGACGCTGGTATCACGGCACGCGAGGCTCTCATGCAGGTGCATACACGTGCATTCGAGGCGGAGCATTTGGCTGATGCACAGGCTTATGTGAATTCAATCAGCGGTAAGGACGCTTTCTTCGACGCTCTCGTGCAGGAAAATGCTTGGGAGTTTGCCGGAGAGAACATACGCAAGTGGGACCTTATCCGTTGGAATCTGCTCGTGCCGAAAATCATGGAGTCAAAGCAGGACTACTTGACCCATTTGACGGACGGAACATACCAAAAGACTGTTTATTTTAAATACACAGACTCTTCATTGACTACAATTGATCCTTCATCAGTGACATGGTATACGAATGCTGACGACGCAAAAGCTGCTTATGATGCCTTACCCGCTGAGGAGAAAGCATTATGGAGCTCGGTAAGTTCATACGGTAACAGTGATCCGACGAAACTTGATGATACTCAAATATACACCAATCTGCCGAATCTTTCCTGCGGACTTGTGGGTAGCACGGTAGTTTCTCCTGATTACGGAACGATAGTCGGTTCGGGTCCGGCTGAGCCTGTTGTTGTCAACCGTTACCTTATGCCGATAGGCTCTACAACTATTTCCGCTTCAAACGGAGTATTGCAGAACTCTTACGGCTACAGCAACTAATTATACATGCATTAAAATAAAGAAAATATGAAAACCTTAAAGAGAATATTCGGCTACACGATGGCCTTGGCCGTTGGCTTTGGCGTTGCGTCGTGTGCAGACGAGAACGACTGGGACGTTGACGGTTCCCATGACAGGTTGTTCGGTGTAGCCAACGACGGCCTGAACGTAACCGAAGGAGACACTTGGGCCGAAGTAGAGTTTTCCGGCTTCAGGGGAACGGAGTATTATATAATAGAAGTAAGCACAGACTCACTGACCGATGATATCGGCATGGGCGAATCTGCCGGCTCAATCGTTTTCGGCGAAGACCGTAGCATAACAACTTCGCCTGACACTATACGCGGACTTCTCGGCGAGACAAAGTACTATCTCCGTATGAAAGCTATGTCAACACAGCAGACTGAGTCGAGGTGGGTTTACTTTGACAACGGCGATGGCGGTACCTCGTTCGAGACCTTGGCAGAACAAATCTTCAACACTCCGGCCGCTGCCGACCAAGGTGACACGTACATGCGCATGACATGGACGCCGGGAGCGGAAGTAACACGCCTGACTGTCGCTACTCCTGACGGTGCAATCGTTCAGGACATCGACCTGACACAACTGCCTGACGCAGTAGCTAATGGCGAGTACATGGTTGAGGGGCTTACACAGCTAACGACGTACGTATTTACTATCTATAACGGTGATACCAGACGCGGAGAACTGACATTGACGACAATGGCTTCAATGCCTGACGCAGACTTCAGGTACACCCTGCCGTCCGCAACAACCGTACTAAGCCAGGCTATTATGGATGACATTGCTGCACAGGCACTCGCACAGGGCGCTGACCCGACCAACTACAGCGTAACCATCGGTATTCCTGCCGGCATGACACTCGACTTCCACGGAACCGACGAAGAGACCGGAGACCCGACCAATGTTAACATACCTGACGGAATGTCTGTAACATTCTTCGGTCTGGCTGGTGGCGAAACTCCAGTATTGAACATGCAGAAGAGCCTCGGCATTGGCGGAACTCATACATACATCCGCTTCCAAAACGTGAACTTCGTAGACGGAGGCTGCCAGTACTTCATCAACCAAAGTGCTGCAGCAACCATTGGAGAACTTACGTTCGACGGCTGTAGAACAACTGACTTCGAGCGCAGTCTCGTACGTCTGCAAGGTAGCGCAGCCAAGACAATACAAGAGTTGAACGTTAACAACTGTATTTGTACGAACATGTCTCACGGTGACGGATACTCTGTTTTCTATTGGAGAAACAAAGAAGGTGTTGTGAACAACCTGAACATCACGAATACAACGTTCGATACATTTGCCCGTAACTTTATTGAAGTTACAGGAAACGACGTACCGACGGCCATCAACATCAGCGACTGTACGTTCTACAACGGTCCTGCAAGCGGAAGGTACTTCATTGACGCGAACAACACCAGCGGAGTTACGGCAAACCTTACAAGGTGTATCTTCGCCCTCAGTCCAAATCCGGAGAACTGCCGAGGTGCACGTAACGTAACACTGACAATCAACGAAGTGTTCTTCACAAGTGACTTTGCGTTCACAAGCAATGCATTCGATCCTACGTCAACACTTAGCGACAGTTCGGAAGAAGCATTTACAGACGCGGCAAACCACGACTTCACACTTGAAGTTCGAGGCATACAGGCTGGTGACCCGCGCTGGTATTAGTCCGTGCGTGCTATAATAAAAAGGAGGGACTATTTGTCCCTCCTTTTTTGTTAATCTGAGGATATTCATTATTGCAGTTAACGGTTAATGACACGATATTTTACCGCATTTTACCTTGTAAAATGCCGCCTTTTATAAACCAAAATGCGGTATTTATGTTCATGATAATGCCCTTGTCAATAGCCAGATTACAAGTGCAATGACAACATTACTTGGTGACTAAACATGTGTTGTGTAATTTCGTGAATGACATATCAATTATTTATAAAAAGATTTGCATTTTATCTTTCAGTCTTTCATTTCAGGCGTAAGGTCCTGACAATGAGCGCCTTATATACTGACAGATGCTCCTTGCATCTGTCAGCGCTATATATACGGCAACCAGATGAAAGATCGTATAGAACAATCTGTCATCCCATAATAATCTGATAATCAATAAATTGCGGACCAAACTGAAAGATGACAGATTGTTTTTGATCTTTTGTGCAAAATACAAATGCCATATATAAAAGCAAAAGATTATTGATGTTTATCAGCTGTTTATGGTGTATGGCGGATTATAAATGTTTGTCCTGCTTGACTTTCGTGGCTAAGTGTGAATAAATAAGGGTGTGTCGCGCTGGGAGTTGATTTTTATACTCCATTCGGCACACCCCTGAATAAGTTTGTTGCCTTGTGATTATTTTATTACTTTGTCGGTAGAAGTCTTGCCGTTGTTATATGTTATCTTGCGTATATTGATACCCTTAACAGGCTCGTTCAGCTTTACGCCTCCGACGGTGTAGTATTCAATCCTTTCAACTTCAGAGTTTACCGTGGGCATGGATGAAATGCCGGTGGATATATATGCGGGATAATATTCGGCGTAATTTGCGTCTCCGTCAGCATTTTGTGCCTTTACTATATGTTCAACGATGGAGTTGAGGTATACTTCTATGTTTGTGTACCACCCCTTTTCCGTGTCGATCGTCTTTTGGCCTGCGTCGGAATCGTCATGAGGGTTAAGTCCGTTGGCTATTTCCCATTCATCAGGCATGCCGTCATTGTCCGTGTCGAATCCTTCGGGGCGTGAACCTGTACCGAAGTTCAGTTCGGTGTAACCATCGACATCGGCAACGATGTCAATCAATCCTTCTTTACCTGTTACCGAACCTGTATAAGTTGCTGTTCCGGTGTTGACTTCTTCCATATAGCGGGCGTCAACATTGTCACGGAACAGTGAAGCGCCGCAATAATCCATGACTTTTTCAAGTGCCACCTTGGCTTGATGCGTGGTTACTTCTCCTGTGGGAGCGGGGTTGTCCATCCTTATCCTTACACACATATCACCGTCGCTATTTGCCTTATGCTCAACAGCGTCGCCGTAAAAGTTATTTACATCCTTTGACCATCTTTCTCCGTCAATGGTATAAACACCGCTATCGTAGTCTACACCTGTCCAATCCCTTCTCTCGGTAATCTCGCCATCATTGGTTTCGGAAGTATTGCCGTCTATGTAATAACGGCTTGTCATGTCCTGCATTTTTGTGCTTGTTTGGTTGCCGCTGTTGCCAACGCTAATTTGGGTTATTCTTTGTGCTTTGTTGTCAGGAGTAATAGGGCCGCCTTTGTAATAGTTGTTCACGATGTTTATTTGTCCGCCGCCCGGGCCTCCATAACAGCCGTTTGAGTTGTCCCAGTTATACATTACGCAGTTACGGAAGTCTACGTTCTCGGCCTGGACAGGATTTTCCCATTTATATTCGTCATATAATGCATTGTTTGTGTAGCCATTCCAGTCATACCGTGCGCCGTTGAAACGTGGTACACGGTTTGTTACGTGCGCTATCAAGTTGTGGTGGAAACTGGCGAGCTTGCCGCCCCATATACCGCCGTAGCCGTGTGCCCCTTTTCCGTGTCCTGCGTTGTTGAGACTTTCCGCTACGGTGCACCATTGCATGGTAAAGTTATTGTTGTCATAGAACGAGGCCACCTCGTCAATACTCCAGCTGAATGAACAGTGGTCAAGTATTATGTTTGTGTGTTCTCTTGCCCAAATTGCATCTGCACCATCATCAACCTCTTTCTCTTGTCCACGTCTCACTCGTATGAAACGGATGATTATATTGTTGCCGTTAGGGCGAACTGTATAATACCTAAGTGTTATTCCTGGTTGTGGTGCTGTTTGACCTGCGATTGTTGTATTTGATCCGATTTCTAACTCTGATTGCAATGGTATTACGCCGCCGACATCAAATACAATAATTTTCGGGGCGTCACCTTCTAAGGCCTCTCTTAATGACCCTTCGCCGCTGTCATTAAGATTGGTTACGTGTATGATCTTTCCGCCACGTCCGCCTTGCACATACCTGCCGTGGCCTTCAGCACCGGGGAAAGCGGGGATATCATCCTGAGCGAATGCCGCCGTTGCCGTGCCGAGGGCAACGGCCATAAAGAGTAAAATTTTTCTTTTCATGCTTGTTTGTTTTAGTGATTTGTAAGTAGTAGTAATAAAAAATAAGTAGGTATGCTTTGTGTACATACCTACTTATTTTTTCGGTTTAATGTTACTTGTTCAGTGCTGCAACGTCATATCCGAGACGTTCCATCTCAAGCGAAGCCCAAATGAACGGACCTACCCCCTTGCCGTCGTTGTCACGGATGGGTTCACTGATGTAGTATTCAAACGAGCCGTCGCGTCTTGGATTGTTGGCCGGGCCGAGTCCGGATACTTCGCAGCAGCGTGTAAGTGATATGGTCTTGTCAGGATTGACCTTTATAAATTCTTTCAGTATGCCCTTGTACGCCTTGAGACCAGCTTCTTTCATGCTGTCGTCGAAATAGCCGAGGCGTGCACCTTTCAGCAGTACGTATGCGAACATGGATGATGCTGTCGCTTCAAGGTAGTTACGTGGGTCGTTAACGTCAAGTACGTCATACCATACTCCGGTTTTCTTGTCTTGGTATTTAACGGCAGACTTCATCACGTGGTTGAGCATTTCAATGAACTTGCCACGGTTCTCGTAGTCTTGTGGAATAGCGTCGAGAACCTCGGTTATTGCCATCGCGTACCATCCCATCGCACGTGCCCATGAATGTTTGGCCAGACCAGTCTCGGGGTCGGCCCAGAACATTTTACGGGTTTCGTCCCACGCGTGTTTCCATAGATCCGTCTCCTTGTCATATGTACGGTTGTAAGTTTTCGATATCTGCGTGAAAGCATCGTCATAATACTTTTTTGCTTTCTTCTCGCCTTTAAGTATCGGCGCGGCCATAGTGTATAGAGGGTGTCCCATATATACACCGTCGAGCCATACCTGGTTGGCGTATATTGCCTTGTGCCACCATACTCCGTCAGTAGTGCGTGGTTGGTTTTCAAGCTGCTTGAAAATTGTCTTTAGCGCTTTGTCGAACTTCTTTTCAGGATAGAGCTGGTTCATGCGCAGGATGAAGCGTCCTGGACGTGTATTGTCAAGATTGAAGTCCTCATATCTGTATCCGTTTACAACATTGCCCTTTTCGTCAATCATCTTGGCGGTGTATTGTTTGAGATAGTTGATTATGCTGTCGCCACCGTACGCAAGGTACGTGTCGAGCATGGCCTCAAGCTCTATTCCTATGGTGTATCCCCATCTTGGCTTGTCGTCTTTCGGGAAGTCCAGGCGGGTGGGGTCGGGTACGCGTTTCATCTCTGAATATACAAGCCATTCGCTGTAGTTCTTGTAGGGATATTGCGAGAGGACAAGTGAGCCGTTGATAAACAGGTTGTCGTAGTTCATGTCCTTTGTTTGACCTGTGATGTAAACAGGCTTGCCGTACACTCCGTCAAACTTGCAGTCTTTTAAGTTGATGTTGTAGACATTCGTCCGGTCGTCAAATGCTACTACCATTACACCATACTTGCTCTTCTGGCAAGTTACATTCTCCATGTAAATGTTGCGTACCGTGGGATAGAAGCCTCTGCGTCCGACTTCTTTCGGCTCGTAGTCGAGATTGATTTTCAATACAGCTTCCGCACACTGGCCTACAACAACGTTACGCATGTATATGTTCTCTATTATTCCACCACGGCATGAGTTTGTCTTAATGCGGAGTATGCGGTCGAGGTTTGGACTGTCCATCTGGCAGTTCTCTACGAATACGTTGTTGCAGCCTCCGGAGATTTCAGAACCGATAACCACGCCTCCATGTCCGTCCTTCATGACACAGTTGCGTACGATGATATTCTTGCTCGGAATGCCGGCATAGCGTCCTTTACCGCCCTCGCGGCCGTCCTCGTTGCGTCCGCTCTTGATGGCAATGCAATCGTCGCCAGTGTCAAACACGCAATTCTCGATGAGTACATTCTCGCAAGACTCAGGGTCGCAGCCGTCACCGTTGGGGCCGTCGTTATGTACTGTCACGTTTCTTACCGTAATGTTTTTGCTGAGTAACGGGTGCATTACCCAGAACGGCGAACGCACCATCGTAACACCTTCAATTAAAATTCCGTCACATTGGTTGAGGTTTACCATCTGTGGGCGCAATCCTTTCTTTGGGCCGAACACACGCTTTTCCAATGGTACACCGTCTTCTGCCATTTTCAGCAGGTCGGCACGTCCGCCAGGATTCTGCTGTTTTTCCTCTACAACGATGTCACGGCTTTTGGGCGTTTTTCCGCTCATTAGCCACCATGTTTCGTCAGAGCCGTTACCGTCTATGGTGCCTTCGCCTGTAATGGCTATGTCTGTTTCTTTATAGGCATAGATGAGTGGCGAATAGTTTATGCAGTCAAGTCCCTCCCAGCGGGTTTCCACCAATGGATATAATGCCCTGTCGAAAGCGAAAAACAATGTGGCTCCCTTCTCGATAACAAGATTAACGTGGCTTTTCAGCCTGAGCGCTCCAGTTTGCCAGGTACCGGCAGGGATTACCACACGTCCTCCGCCGGCTTTTGAACATGCTTCGATGGCTTTGTTTATCGCCTTCTGGTTTTGTGCGGGAGTAGCCTTTAGTGAAGCTCCGTATTTCGTGATGTCGAATGTACGGTCTGCAAATACAGGCACCCTGATACTTTTTTCGATTTGTTTGTACTTAGCTTCGTCCCATGCCGACGCAAATGCGGTCAAGGGTAACAGCAGGCACAATAATAATGTCTGTAACTGTTTCATGAGTTTAAGTTTGTAATGTATAAGTTTAATGTTAATAGATTTTCCACTATTCAGCAATTTGCCTACAAATATACATATTTATGGCTGAATAATAAAATTTAAGATTGTTTTTTAGGATGTTTTTATATTATTATGTATACGCATGGCTGACGTGCCTTTAATGTTTGTCAAAAGCTTGCGTATTTTGTCCGTTTATTTTGCACGTCGGACTTTTAACAACTGCAATAAAGGTTGTTGTCGGACGTATTACATTTCGGTAATATCCCACATTGGCATACCCCCCTCCGTAATAACAGCGCTTAAGGAGCGTCACGGCCGCGCTTACGATGTGTGAGGAGCATGCTTAGGGTATGTTATGGCGGCAGTTGACTATTATGCATGGCATAATTTTGTCCGCTTGCCGTTAATTTTGTTTGTAGCTTCGTCAGTCTTCTGACAGGTCTGCTACTATCTTGCGGTAAACAGAGTACATGTGTGTGCGGGATATATACCCCAGCAGGTGATTGTCCTTATCAAGAACCGGCAGCATAGATGCATCTGTGCGGTCGAACTGTCTCATAACGTCCTCCATTTTAGTGTTGACATTCAATGTGGCTTCAGGTTGTGACATGAGTTGTCGGACAGTGAAATGATGGTACAGTTCTATACGAAAGACAATGTGCCTCAGTTTTGTAATGTCAATTTCGCCCAGCAGGTTACCTGCGTTGTCCAATACGGGCAGGATGTTGTTGTGGCTTTTGCTTATGGCATGCACGAGCGAGGCCAGTGGCATGTCTGGTGATACAGCTGTATAGTTTTTGTCAATAACGCTGTCAAGACTCATAAGGGTTAGTACGGCCCTGTCGGTATGATGGGTGATAAGTTTGCCTTGTCTTGCCAATCGCATGCCGTAAATACTGTGAGGCTCGAATATTATTATAGTTAGGTATGAGCAAATGCTGACTATCATCAGCGGTATGAACATTTGGTAACCGCCGGTTATTTCGGCGATAAGGAATATGCCTGTTAGCGGTGCATGCATCACGCCTGCCATTACGGCCGCCATGCCAAGCAGCGCAAAGTTTTTCTCTGGCAGGAACACGCCTATGTTGTATATGTTCCATATTCGTGCGAAGAAAAAGCCTGCAAAGGCGCCGATGAACAATGAGGGTGCGAATGTACCGCCGCATCCTCCGCCGCCATTTGTTGCAGATGTCGCGAAAACTTTGGTAAGCAATACCATTCCAATATAGGGCACGAGCATGTTGCTGTGTCCGTAAAAGGGTGAATTGTGCAGGATTGTATCCCAGTCAGCCTCCGTCTTTCCGCTGAGCAGGATGTTTATGCTGCCATAGCCTTCACCGTAAAGCGACGGGAACAGGAAAATCAGCGGGCTTAATATTAATGCCCCAAGTAGTAACTTGGCGATGGGCTTTTGTTTCAGACGTCCGAATACAGATTCGCACGCGGTCATGGTTCTGATGAAATAAAGGCTGACAAAACCTCCGAATACACCTAAAAGTATGTTTGCCGGTATTCGTTCTACAGGCCATGGATTGTCCAATGTAAAGGTGAATAGCGAATCGCTGCCCGTAAAAATATACGTAAAGCATGTAGCCGTTACGCTTGAGATGAGAATCGGCAACAAAGAGGCCATCGTAAGGTCTATCATGAGAACCTCAAGAGTGAATACAAGTCCTGCAATGGGGGCTTTGAATATTCCGGCGATAGCGGCTGCGGCACCGCATCCTACAAGCAGCATGAGCGTCTTGTTGTCCATCTTGAACAGTTGCCCGAGGTTGCTTCCTATGGCGGAGCCAGTTAGCACAATCGGCGCTTCCGCTCCAACACTACCTCCAAAACCGATGGTTATAGCCGAGGCTATTACTGAGCTCCAGCAATTATGGCCTTTCAGCCGGCTGCGTTTGCTGCTTATGGCATAAAGAATACGTGTAATACCGTGGCTGATTTCGTCTTTTACAATGTGCCGTACGAACAGTGATGTCAGGTAAATGCCTATTACCGGATATACGAGGTACATCCAGTTGAAGGTCTCCGTGTCGAAGCCCTCGGTTAGCAGTAGCTGGATTTCCTCGATAAGCCAGTGCAGTATGAAAGCCGCAACGGCGGCGAACAGGCCGACGAGGAAGCTTAATATCAATGTAAACTGACGGTCGGTAAGATAACGTTCACGTAGCGCTATTACACGTTGCATCAGTGACGGTGATCCTTCCGCAAGTTCAGTTTCTATATGGGTGTTTGCCATTATTATTTCCTTATGATTTCCACCTGCCCGTCTTCGCGAATCCTGATAATGCTTGACGGTGTGTGCGGCTGTTTTTCCTGCCTGCGGCTATAGCATACGTAGTCGACGGCGTTGAGCAACTCTTCATCTATATCCCTATAATTTTCGGCTGCTGGTTGTCCGCTTATATTGGCGCTGGTCGATACGATAGGTTTCTGGAATCTGTAACACAGTTCTTTGGAAAATGGTTCTTGAGTTATGCGCATGGCAATGCTGCCGTCCTCGGCCACAAGGTTGGAGGCCAAGTTTACTGCATTGTCGAAAATCACGGTTGTCGGTTTTGTTGCCAGTTCCATAACCTGCCATGCCACTTCTGGCGCATTCCTTATATATCGTTGTAGGCGTACGTCCGAGTCAACCAGGCAAATCAACGCTTTTGAGTCGTCGCGTTTTTTTATTGCGTACACTTTTGCTACGGCCTCAGCATTCGTAGCGTCACAGCCTATGCCCCAAACTGTATCTGTAGGGTAAAGTATTACGCCGCCTTTTCTCATTACCTCAACGGCTTTTTTTATGTCTTCTTCGCGTGTCATTTCTCAGCTTTTGTTCTTTTTAATGTTTTGGCAGAAACAGTCGTGTGCCAATGTTCCCGTCAATAATAAAATGCAAATTTAAGAAAAAAAACAAGAACCGAAAATTTTTAATAATTAAAATGACCGAAAAAGTAGAAAAACAAGAAAACCGTGGTTTCTATGAAAGAATAGGAAGGTCTCTCCATCACGGAGAAACCTTCCCTGCCTTAAAAAACTATTTAACCATTTTGGTCGTTTTTGTTTTTCCGTTGTCAAAAGTTTCAACCTTGATTACAATGCCGGTGTAAGATTCGCTTACGCGTGAGCCTTGCACACTGTAATACGCCGTCGACACTACATTGCCGCTTTCGGCACCGACATTGTCTATACCTGATGTGTAAGTGGTGCTTGCCGCCTTGCCGAATCCTCCGCACTCGTTGGCCGCGCGTACGGTGTATTCATCGGCCGAGCCTTCGTTGATTGTGTATGAAGGAGTGGCGGTCATGCTTACAAACTCACCGTTATGGAACACGGCGTATGCCGTTGCGCCGTCTACGGCGTCCCATGTCAGGCTTGTGCCATCAGCCTTTAACATCCCGAGCTCTTTCTGCTTTGCGCTTTCGCCCGGAGTCCAGTCAGTGAATACCTTGTCGAGCGTATAGCCTTCGGACTGCTCGGCTGTAAGGATAGTTTCGTATTCGTTACTATTAGAATCTTTTGTGAATTTTAAGACTAATGATTCAGGAGAAATGACCTTGCCATTTGCGTCCATAGAATTATATTCAACGAACTTATCCGCAACGACATTCATGCCGCCGAGAGTCCAGTGGTTGCTGTTAAGCTTTTCGGGTTGAAGCAGGGTTGTGTTCAAGTAAGCGCAACGTGGATCATTGTTCCATGCACGGCCAAAGTTGAACTTTTCAGCCAAACTGTTTATAGTGCAATTATTGAACACATATCCGTAGCTGTCTCCTTTCGATGTGTCCGTTGACGGTGCTGTTAAGGTACATTCTCCACTACCGTCAGCGTTACGTTCCTCTACTGTAAGTGTACATTCATTGAAGAATACGTCGCCGCTACCGCAGATGAAGTCTACCGTTCCGTGAATGTCTGAGTTTTCAAAATAATAATCTCCATTGGCGTTAGAGTAGTAGGTGTCTTGGTATGACAATAGTCTTACGTTCTTGCATATTGTATGGTTGCCTTTGTCCTGTATTACTACAGCCCTGCCATCACTCGTACTTTTGTTGTAATAGTCGTAGGCGTTCTTAAGCGTAAGGTCTTGCATGTAAGTACCGGTACCCGTTATGAGGAACGTTGCCGAAACTCCGATACCTTCTACGGGGGCTTCGTTTACGATAATGGTTTTGTCCATGCTTTGTCCGATAATAGACACGTTGTCGCGTGAAATCGGCGTGAGCACTTCGTTGCCAAGGTCGTATGTGCCGTCGGGCAGGAAGATGTAGGCGCGCCCCTGGTCGGCCGGTAACGAGTTTACTACGTCAAGTGTGTTCATTAAGTGCGTACCGTTGCCGGCTTTCACAACATAATATCCTTCTTCGTTTGTTGCCACGGGTTCGCCATCCTCAACATTGGCAATAATGATTTTGTGGATATATGCGTCGGCATTGGTTGTTGTCAGTGTAAGCCATCCTGCTTCGCCGTTATACTCAACTGTATAAGGCTCGCCGTCGGTAGAAGCTTTGCCGTCAAAGGTTTCTATTTCGTTGTTGTTTTCGTCGGTCATGGTAAAGGTGCGGTTACTGCCTTGGTTGCACATACGGAGCGAAATGTATGCGTGTCCGCCGACAAGCAACTTGATTTTTCCCGTAGGCTTTAATACCCAACCGTGTGTGCCGTCATGGAACTGGGTACCGTTGCCTTCGGCTTCAAACGCCTCGTGGTCTTCGTCATAGAAGAACTCGTCCGTAAGGTCGAATGTGTATCGTGCGGTAGTACTTGCTGTCTCGATTTCGGTGGCAATGGCATAAAGGTTGATATCCGACGTAACGATATAATCGGTGGTGTATTTCTCGCCACCGTCTGCGGACATGAACCATCCACGGAAAGCTTGCCCGTCGGGTATTTTTACGTCAGCCTCACCTTTTGTGAATTCATTGATAGGCCTGTCTTTCTCAACCTTTTGGTCGTTGCTTATTACTTGTCCGTCAGTATTATAATATGTAAGGGTATAATAGGGCTTGTGCTTGAACGTGGCTTTGTATGCTACGGTCTCGCCGTTGGCGCTTACGTTTATAGTTACCAGCACTGAGCCGTCGATTTGTTCAGTGTATGTTACTTCTCCGTCAACCTCGCCGTTGTCGCATGTTATACTGGTGATGGGATTTGTTTCTGAGGGCAGTTCCACGTCGTTGAATAACTCGATAGTTGCTTCCTGCACGTTTTCTGATGTTTCGGTGAATATGTCCGCTGCGTTGTATGTCTCATTGTTATACGTAAAGGTTCCCAATGCTGGGTATTGTGATATGTCAACGTTGCCGTAGATACGTAGTTGGAACATATACGCATTTTGAGTATCATCAATGCTCTCAAATCTTAATTGGCAGTTGCTCTTGTTGACATCAACGTTTACTTCGCACCATTCTTTGGGGTTGGCCACGGTGTTAACAATTGGTTCTCCCCAATCAACGTCACCATCTCCTTTGGCAAATAATTTCCATCCACGGTTACTACCGGTAGCGCCGTGTACGAAAGAGACTTTGGTTATGGATTTCAATGCTGACGTTTCGATATAGCCTTTACCGTTCTTTTCAGAACGCAATGTTCCTCCTACTTTGTCTTCGTCAAATTTGCTCCAATCAATATTTATTGTGTTTGGATCAGGAGCAACATCTGTATTATAAACTTTAAATGAGATCGTTTCACGGCTGTATTTTGTATTTGATGTTTCTGCAACTTTTTCTTCAGCTGTAGCTTCCAATACCTCCCAGTCGCTGAAGTCTGTTGAATAAAGTTCTTTAGATTGAACTGCAGATACAAAAGTTACTGTTATTTTATACAAATAGCAGTTTGAACCGCCCAATATCTCTACATATCCGTTTGCAGCTTCTGCGGTAGTAGCCTTATGTTCGGTGACGTTTTGTGTGTCTCCTGCCTCACCGTTTATGGTAAAGTTCCCATAGCCGGAGTAAGGAGTAATTGCAACAATGTCTTTAGCAGACTTTACGGGTACACGGATAATTGTGCCATCGTTTATCTGTACATCACCGTCCCTGACGGAAAACTTACCGTTGGTTGCATCTACGAAAAGGCTTACGCCTTCAACGTCAGAAGCCACTTCACCAGTGCTTTTTTCGATACTTACACTTGCTAATGTTGCAGGTACGTGATTTTGGAAGTCCCATGTCGCAACGACGTTCTGCGCCTTTGCGGCACAAGCCAACAATACGAAAAGACACAATATGTCTAATCTGAGTAACTGTTTTCTCATAAGTGATTTGTTTTTAAGTGTTCAGTATTATTTTAGTAAATAGTTTTCATGTACACATTTGGCGTTCATCACGAACATCCATCTGCAAATTTAAACAATAATAATGAAACTGCAATGAAAGAGGTGGATTTTTTGTCAAATAAGTTTGAAAAAGTTTATTTCGTTATCTGTTTATCTGTTGTTATGAGTGTTTGCCGTTCGCTGCCATCCAACAGATTTGCGGATGAACCAATATCACGGATAAACCATTGTTTGACAGACATGGAAAATCATTCTTTTTAATTGACGTCCTTTCGTGTCGCAATTAACGGCCTATCACGTCGTAAAAGAGCATGTTTTGGAGAACGAAAGACGTTCTTTTGCAAGAATACTAATATCTGGTCCGGTTTCTGCCGTCTGCCCTACAAAACTTTGCGGGCTGCTACAACTTTTTTAAGTGAACAAGTCAAAATTCTTATACATTGTCGTTTGACATATTAGTCCTATAATATAATAAGGTGAAAACAAATTTGTTCCGTGTTTCTTGTTTTTTGTCCTAATGCGCCTCTTAATGAAAATTTAATATAAAAAGATTTTGTCATTAAAATTAATCAGCTATATTTGCACTATAAATGTAAACATGTCTAACGATTAAAACTTTGTGATTATGAAAAAACTTTTACGCTTATCTTTAGCAAGTCTGCTGATGTTGGTTTGTGGAACGGCTATTGCACAGACAACATTTGATTTTAACAACGACTATGCAACGTTGTTCCCGACATTACCTGGTGTATCAAGCAGTCCGCAAGGTCAACCAGCTGTTCATGATGGAGATTTTACTGAAACAACTACATGTACACCAATAAACGGTATAACGGTAACAGTATCAGTAAAAGATCCAGACGAAAGCAATGCTAATCGTATTTGGACTTCTGCGCCACGTTTACGTATGTATTCTGGAACATTGACAATTACTGCTCCGGATGGTAAAAATTTATCCAGCATAGACTTTAATTGTGGCAGATGGAACGCTGAAACCAGCGTTAATGTTGGCGAAATAACCGTTGATGGCAATAATGCAACATGGACAGGTTCTGCGAATAGTGTGGTTTTATCAATCGGTGGAAATACGCAAATGAACTCCTTGACAGTTTATCTTGATGGTGAAGGTCCTGTTGATATTTCAAATACTCCGGAGACGGCTTATACAGTAGCGGAAGCTCACGAACTAACTGAGGCTGGAGTTGGGCTTGAAACAAGTGTTTACATAAAAGGTGTAATATCAGACATTAAAGAAGTAAGCACAAGTTATGGTAACGCAACCTATTTTATCAATGATACAGAAAATACGGATGGGCAGCTTGAAGTATTCCGTGGAAATTATTTCGACGGGGAAAGATTTACTTCTGCAGACCAAATTAAAGTAGGTGATGAAGTCATAATTTACGGACGTTTGTCTGTTTATAATGGACAACATCAAGTGGCTCAAGGGAGTTCAATCTATTCTCTCAATGGCAATACTGAACCAGATGCACCGAGTGTAGATATTTCGAATACTCCTGAGACAGCTTACTCCGTAGCAAGAGCAAATGAACTTATTACAGCAGGTGAAGGTCTTGAAACTGAAGTATATGTTAAAGGCATAATAACGGAGATTGACGAAGTATCTGTTGGTGAAGGTGGTTTTGGCAATGCAACATATTATATAAATGACACTCAAACGCCGGAAGGTCAACTTTGTATTTTCAGAGGCTATTATTTAGATGGAGAAAGATTTACTTCAGCTGACCAAATTAAGATAGGTGATGAAGTTATAGTTTATGGCCGACTTATCAATTATAATGGTACTTATGAGATGAACAGTGGAAATCACATTTATTCTCTCAACGGTGTAACTACCGGCATTGACAATATTACCGTTGAGCAGGAGTTTGACGAGAACGCTCCCGTTTACAACCTGCAGGGCCAGCGTGTAAGCAAGGATACAAAGGGAATCCTTATCCAGAACGGAAAGAAGTTCATCAACAGATAATGATGTGAACACGGAAGGATGATGTGGTAAATATCCTTTCATTCGTAATATGGGAGGGGATGCGATGTGTTCGCATCCCCTTTACTTTTTTAATAAGCGCATGGATTTAATCTGACAAGTCAAACTGTCATTCTGAACTTGATTCAGAATCTACGGTGAAGGACAAAACTCTATGATGATAGTCCATGGATTCTGAATCAAGTTCAGAATGACAGTTTGACTTGGTGGTATAAGGGGTGCGAAGAATATTCAGCACTTCTCTCAACTTGCACTATCTTTTGATAAGATAGGCTGCGTCTCAACAATAAAAATAAAAGTTCGTTTCTCTTACTTTTATTTTGCACTTCTCTCAACTTGCACTATCTCTTAATAAGATAGGCTGCGTCTCAACAATAAAAATAAACATGTTTATTTTGTATTGTCTTCAACTTGCACTATCTTTGCAATTGACTATTAACCTATTTACCTTTAAACTAAGATGAAAAAGAGAAATATTTTCGTTGTGTTGTTGCTGACTTTTGCCGTTGGTACAGGTGCACAGACGCTGTCTTATATGAATCCTGAGCTGTCGGCGCGGCAGAGAGCCGAAGACTTGTGCTCACGGATGACGCTTGAGGAAAAGGCTACGGTCATGATGAACAACTCGAAGGCGATACCACGTCTCGGCATTCCGCAGTTCGCATGGTGGAGTGAGGCTCTGCATGGGGTGGGGCGCAACGGTATAAGTACGGTGTTTCCGTCGTGTATCGGTATGGCTGCGTCGTTCGACGATGGCTTGCTCGAACGTGTGTTTACTGCCGTAAGCGATGAGGCTCGCGCGAAGAATACTGCGCAGAGGCGCAAAGGCAGCGTTGATACGTATCAGGGGCTTTCGTTCTGGACGCCTAACATAAATATTTTCCGCGATCCGAGATGGGGCAGGGGACAGGAGACTTATGGTGAAGATCCGTACATGAACTCTCGTATGGGACTTGCCGTTGTGCGTGGCCTGCAAGGGCCTTCTGACCGTAAATACATGAAGTTGTACGCATGCGCAAAGCATTTTGCGGTGCACAGCGGTCCGGAGAAGACCCGCCATAGTTTTAATATAGAGGATTTGCCTGAGCGTGATTTGTGGGAGACTTACCTGCCTGCGTTTAAGGATCTTGTGCAGATAGGAGGAGTGAAAGAGGTTATGTGTGCTTATCAGCGCATTGACGGTGACCCTTGTTGTGGAAGCAACAGGTTGTTGCAGCAGATTCTGCGTGACGAGTGGGGCTTCGACGGACTTGTCGTGAGTGACTGTGGAGCAATAAGCGACTTTTGGGAACCTGGCGCTCATGGGGTGTCTAAAGATGCTGCATCGGCTTCGGCAAAGGCTGTGATAAGTGGAACTGACGTTGAATGCGGCAGTAATTACAAGCGGTTGCCTGATGCTGTTAAGGCAGGCGAGATAACAGAAGCCCAGATAGACACAAGCGTGGTGAGACTGCTTGAGGCAAGGTTTGAGCTTGGTGACTTTGACCCCGATTCGCTTGTGGAATGGACCCGCATACCTGAAAGCGTTGTAGCCTGCAAGGAACATAAGGACCTTGCGTTGCAGATGGCTCGTGAGCAGATGGTGCTGTTGCATAACCGTGGCAATATTTTGCCTTTGGCGAAGGATGCAAGTAAGATAATGGTCATGGGGCCTAATGCTGCCGATTCTATAATGCTGTGGGGTATTTATTACGGGCAACCGAGCCATTCAGTGACCGTGCTTGAGGGGATTGGCAATAAGCTTGGTGGCGATGTAAGATATACTAAAGGGTGCGAGATTACGTCATTGACAGAGACTGAGAGCGTTTTCTCCAAACTGACATGCCGTGGAGGAAAGCAGGGGATGAGCGCCCAGTTCTGGAACAACACGGAGATGGAGGGAGTTCCGGCTTATGAAACGACATATTCGGCTCCGCTGCATTTTGACAATGGCGGCAACACGGTGTTTGCCCCTGGAGTGCGGCTTACGGACTTTACGGCGCGGTTCCGCGGAACCCTTGTTGCCGACAAGGATGAGACACTTGACATAATGTATACCAATGATGATGGTTTCAGGCTGATTGTCAATGGTGACACGATTGCCGAGAGATGGAAAACGGATCGTTTACGATTCAACCGTCGTAAGCTTGACGTTAAAAAAGGCCGCAAATACGACATCCAGGTGGATTATATGCAACTTAAAGGAGGGGCGACGCTGAACTTTGATGTTGCCGTAGTGCGTAATGTAACGGCAAGTGAGATAGCCGAGCGTGCGCGTGATGTGGAAACAGTAGTGTTTGTCGGCGGTATTTCGCCAAATCTCGAACGTGAGGAGGCTAAGGTAACCGAGCCCGGTTTTGATAATGGCGACCGTACGAGCATAGAACTTCCTGCCGCTCAACGTGAGATTCTGAAGGCTTTGCATGAGGCCGGTAAAAAGGTCGTGTTGGTTAATTGCAGTGGCAGTGCCGTAGCGTTAACGCCGGAGCTGGAGACTTGTGACGCTATTCTGCAGGCTTGGTATCCCGGGGAACAAGGAGGACATGCCGTAGCCGACGTCTTGTTCGGTGATTATAATCCATGTGGAAAGTTGCCCGTTACATTCTATAAGGATGACAGCCAGTTGCCTCCTTTTGACGATTATCGCATGGCAGGCCGTACTTATCGGTATTTTAACGGTGAGCCTCTTTTCCCGTTCGGTTACGGATTGAGTTATACGACTTTCGCTTTGGGTACTCCGGTATATGACGCCCAAGCCGGTAAAATACATGTAAGCGTGACCAATACAGGCGCTCGTGACGGTGTGGAGGTCGTGCAGGTATATCTTGATAAGCCAGATGATGCAGGCGGCCCGTTAAAGACTTTGCGTGGATTTAAACGTGTAGAGCTAAAGGCCGGAGAGACGAAAGACGTAGTGGTGGACTTCCCGAGAAGTGCCTTTGAATGGTGGAATGTGGATACTAATACTATGTGTGTTACGCCTGGTAAGTATGAATTGCAGGTCGGAACGTCGAGCGTTGATGTTAAGAAGATAGTTTGCGAACTAAAATAACGTGAGTTCGGTATAAGGTAATTTCCGTAAACATCTTTCATCTTTCAGCCTTGCGCTTAACAACCTGACTGTCAATTGTTTATGAGCTGACAGAGGCCTATCGGACATCTGTCAGCTCATTTCCCGTCAGTAGCCGGAGTGAAAGACCCTGAAAGATTCGCCCTCAATCTTTCAGCTCCAAACATCCTGATAGCCAGCGTGTTATCCCCAACGCTGACAGACTGACAGATGTTTACGAAAATTATCATCATTTGTTTACTTATAAAACACGGCCTTCAATGTTATGAAAAACGGTCTTTTACATTGCGATTCGTGCTCTTTTGCAAGGTAATAACGTATAAAGCGATAATGAAAAATGGATAATCATGCGTATTGGGTTATGGCTGATTATCCATTTTTCATTATTGTAATCTGTTCTTGTTTATGCGTTGACATCGTCCTGTATGTCCCAGCCGATGGCACTTGCGCCAAGTACAGCGGCTGATGAGCCGTCAAGGCCGCTTACCAAGAACTGGGCCTTGCCCTTGAAGATGTTAAGGACGTGCTCGTCATAACTTTTCTTTATAGGATTCATTATGAGATCGCCTGCTTTTGTCAATCCTCCAAAGAATATGAACGCTTCAGGAGAAGAGAACGCAGCAAAGTCAGCGCATGCCTCTCCAAGCATTTCACCTGTGAAATCATACACCTTCTTTGCAAGTTCGTCACCTTGTCCTGCCGCGATTGATACGTCGAGAGACGTTATCTTTTCTGGTTCAAGTTCACGGAGTGACGACGGAGTGTTTGTCGTGGCAAGTAATTCGCGTGCAGTGCGCGCCACGCCTGTAGCCGAGCAGTAAGCCTCGAGACAGCCAGTGCGCCCGCAACCGCATGAACGTCCGTTCTCGCGGCGCATGATGACATGTCCCAATTCTCCGGCAAAGCCGTCACATCCATAAACCAACTGGCCATTGATGACAATGCCTGAACCGACACCGGTTCCGAGTGTTAGCATGATAAAGTTCTTCATGCCTCGTGCCACTCCGTAAGTCATTTCGCCTATGGCGGCAGCGTTAGCATCGTTGGTTATAGCCACAGGTACGCCTAAACGCTTCTTGAACAGTTCAGCAAGCGGAACAATCCCTTCGTGTGCCCAGACTATATTAGGCGCATATTCAATCGTGCCTTTGTAGTAATTGGCGTTAGGAGCGCCAATGCCCATGGCTTTGATCTTGTCAATGCCTCCTACCTGGTCAATGATGATCTGCAACGCTTCAAACGCAGCATCAACATATTCTTCTACAGTTAGGTAGCCTTGGGTCTTTATTGCGGTCGTAGCCTTGATGTCTCCACGACTGTCTACGATTCCGAACACGGAATTAGTACCGCCAAGGTCAAGTCCGATGACGTATGGCTTTAATGGTTGTGATATCATGATATAGAACTTTTAAAATGTTAAAAAATATATGTTTGCAAAGTTATCAAAAATCCATTCACCTGACAAAGTTTTGTTGGTAAAATTTGTTTCTTTCGTAAAAAATTAGCAATTTTGCACCCGCTATGCCGTTTCAAATTCATATAGACGTACTCGATTGGATATTTAAAGGCATGCTTATAGGTATTGTCGCTTCGGCGCCGATGGGGCCTGTAGGCGTGTTGTGTATACAACGTACGCTTAATAAAGGGCGCTGGTATGGCTTTGTTACCGGTATCGGAGCGACGGTGAGCGACTTTATCTATGCTCTGATAACGGGGTTCGGTATGAGCTTTGTTATGGACCTTATTAATAATAACCATAACCGCTTTGTCTTGCAGATAACGGGAAGTATAATGTTGATGGTCTTCGGAATATATTGTTTCCGCTCTGACCCTACAAAAAAAATACATGTAAGCGGAAATAAAAAAGGTACATTGATTCATAACGGGGTAACGGCATTTCTCGTAACGTTTTCCAATCCGCTTATAATATTCCTCTTCATGGCGGCGTTTGCCCAATTTGCGTTCGTGATACCCAAGCATCCGTTGCACATGTGTGTTGGGTATTTCAGCATAATTTGTGGCGCCCTGCTATGGTGGTTTGGGTTGACGTGGCTTATTGACAAGGTGCGTAACAAGTTTGACAACAGCAGTATTGTTATCATAAACAAGATTATCGGGAGTGTGGTTATTATATTCTCACTGCTTGTGCTGATTGGTACGGTGTTTAATTTGTACACTTTCCATTACTGACATAGTGTTGTGGCTTTACGGTTTATAAGGCCATAAATGGTAAGCATTATAGCGCAACCAATAATTCCCATAACTTTTAAACTACAGAAGACATGTTCATTTCTCAGGAATTAAGAAGAAAGAATATAGCTGAATACTTGCTATACATGTGGCAGGTGGAAGATATTATAAGGGCTTATGGATGCAGTTTGAGCCGGATTAGGCATGAGTATATTGATAAATTCGACTATACGGAGGAACAAAAGGAGGAAATGGCCGACTGGTATGGTAACCTTGTGCGTATGATGAATCAAGAAGGTTGCAGGGAGAAAGGCCATCTGCAAATCAACAAGATTGTCATGCAACAGCTTGTTGAGCTTAACGCACAACTGCTGCAAAGTACGAAATACCCTTTTTATAACAGCGAATATTACAAGGTTTTGCCTTTCATCGTCGAGTTACGCAAGCGTGGGGCGGATAATGAGGAAAATGAAGTGGAGACATGTTTCAACGCCCTTTATGGAGTGATGATGCTTCGTTTACAAAAAAAGAAGATAAGCCCTGATACTGAACATGCCATAAAAGAGATAACAACTTATATCGGAATGTTGTCGGATTATTTCATGAAAGATAAGGTTGAACCGCTTGAATTTGACTGATATAACCACATTAATTGCTGAATACGATGAATATATTGATTACCGGATGTAACGGACAGCTGGGCAATGAACTGAGGTTGCTGGAGAAAGACTATTCGCAACATAAATTCTTTAATACGGATAAAGACGAACTTGATATAACCAACCAGCTTGCGATAAATGACTTTGTAAACCGTAATATGATTGACGGCATAGTGAATTGTGCGGCGTATACGGCTGTTGACAAGGCCGAAGCGGACCAGAAACTATGCACGGCGCTTAATACGGAAGCTCCTGCTTATTTGGCTGCTGCCATAGAAAAACGCGGCGGATGGATAATACATATATCAACGGATTATGTCTTTAACGGGAAGAAATATAATCCTTATGTCGAGACGGATGTACCGTGTCCAGACAGTGTGTATGGAAATACGAAACTTGCAGGAGAACTGGGAGTCAGCAAATTCTGCCATCGTGCGGTGATAATACGTACAGCATGGCTTTATTCTACATTCGGTAATAATTTTGTTAAGACAATGCTTCGTCTCGGTCATGAACGGAATGAATTAGGCGTGGTATTCGACCAGATAGGCTCTCCTACTTATGCGCGAGATTTGGCTCAGGCAATCATTACAGTGATAGAGAAGGAGATTAAACCTGGAGTTTATCATTTTTCAAATGAGGGAGTATGCAGCTGGTATGATTTTACAAAGGCCATACACCGTATTGCCGGTATAACAACGTGTAATGTCAGGCCCATACATACGTCAGAATATCCGACACCAGCTGAGCGTCCGGCCTATAGCGTGCTCGATAAGACTAAAATCAAGGAAACTTTCGGAATAAATATTCCGTATTGGGAGGATAGTCTTAGGGAATGTATTGAGAAATTGAAATAAAAAGACGAATATTTTAATAGAGCTTGGAGTGTGAACGTCTGTGTCTTGTCTGTTTATTCAACCGAGGCATTTTGACACAGCTGCTTTTGCGCTATTGAGCATAAGGCAAGTTTTACTTTTGCTCACATCTTTAACTCCTTAATTATACATGAATAAAGAAATAGAAAGAAGGCGAACTTTCGCCATCATATCACATCCTGATGCTGGTAAGACGACTCTTACAGAAAAATTCCTGTTATTCGGCGGGCAAATCCAGGTGGCTGGAGCCGTTAAGAATAACAAAATCCGTAAGACAGCCACATCCGACTGGATGGACATTGAGAAACAACGTGGAATATCCGTGTCGACATCGGTGATGGAGTTTGATTATGACGGATATAAGGTAAACATTCTCGATACTCCCGGTCACCAGGATTTTGCCGAGGACACTTACCGTACCTTGACGGCAGTAGATTCTGCCATTATTGTCGTGGATGGTGCTAAGGGCGTTGAGGCGCAGACGCGCAAACTGATGAATGTCTGCCGCATGCGTAACACTCCGGTTATCATATTCATCAACAAGATGGACCGTGAGGGACGCGACCCTTTTGACCTTCTTGACGAACTGGAGCAGGAACTTGAAATTCATGTACGTCCTTTATCGTGGCCGATTAATCAGGGGGCTAAGTTTAAAGGAGTATATAATATTTATGAGCAGAAGCTCGATTTATTCACGCCTGATAAACAGCGCGTTACCGAGAAAGTAGAGGTAGACATCAACAGTAGCGACCTTGAAAGTCATATTGGTGAGGCCGATGCCGTTAAGTTACGTGAAGACCTTGAACTTGTAGATGGCGTTTACCCTGAATTCAATGTCGAAGATTACCGTGCGGCCAAGACTGCGCCAGTGTTTTTCGGTAGTGCCCTGAATAATTTTGGTGTGCAGGAGTTGCTCAATTGTTTTGTAAAGATTGCTCCAAGTCCGCGTCCAACGAAAGCGGAGGAGCGTATTGTAATGCCTGATGAGCCGAAGTTTACCGGATTTATTTTCAAGATAACGGCCAATATTGATCCCAACCACCGTTCTTGTATAGCGTTCTGCAAGGTGTGCAGCGGGCGTTTTGAGCGCAATCATCCATACCAACATGTGCGTCTTGGCAAGACGGTACGCTTTTCGTCGCCGACGCAGTTTATGGCACAGCGTAAGAGTACGATAGACGAGGCATGGCCAGGAGATATTGTCGGATTGCCGGATAACGGAATTTTCAAGATTGGTGACACATTGACTGACGGTGAACAGTTGCACTTCCGTGGGCTTCCGTCGTTCTCTCCTGAAATGTTCAAGTATATCGAGAACGATGATCCGATGAAGGCTAAACAGCTTGCCAAGGGTATAGATCAGCTTATGGACGAGGGTGTTGCCCAGATGTTCGTTAACCAGTTTAACGGTCGCAAGATTATCGGAACGGTAGGTCAGCTGCAGTTTGAGGTCATACAGTATCGTCTTGAAAACGAGTATAACGCTAAATGTAGGTGGGAGCCTGTGCATTTGTACAAGGCTTGCTGGATAGATTCTGACGACCCGGCAGAGCTTGACTCGTTCAAAAAGCGTAAATATCAGTACATGGCCAAAGACAAAGATGGCCGTGACGTATTCCTTGCCGACTCAGGTTACGTGCTTCAGATGGCCCAGCAGGATTTCAAGCATATCCGTTTCCACTTTACAAGCGAGTTCTGAAAAGTGGCAGGGTTTTGTGTAAGGAAAACTATCTAAGATAAAGCAATGGGCGGGAGCAAGTTTATTTGCTTCCGCTCATTTCATGTATTCCGTCCTGTCGTTTTCCGTTATTTCCCGTATTACCTTGCATGGATTGCCGTAAGCCAGCACATTGGCAGGTATGTTTTTTGTTACGACGCTGCCTGCGCCTATCACAGTGTTGTCTCCTATGCTTACGCCTGGCAGCACACATACATGTGCGCCAATCCATACATTGTTGCCGATGGTTATCGGAAGTGCATACTCAAGACCTGCGGTGCGTTTTGCAACGTCAAGAGGATGGCCGGCCGTATAGAATCCGCATTGAGGGGCAACGAATACATTGTCGCCGAATTTAACCTTCGCACCGTCAAGTATGACGCAGTCCATATTCATAAAAAAGTTTTCGCCTATTTCTATATTGTAGCCATAGTCGCAGAAAAAAGGCGACACAATCGTGAAGTTCTCTTTTGTTTTACCGAACAACTTACGCAGAATCTCCATGCGCTCTTTGGTCTGGGAGGGGCGTAAACGGTTCAGTTCGTATGTTATGTCGGCACAGATTTCTCGCTCTTTCAACAGTTCGGCGTCATAATTTGCGTCATATAATTTGCCCGCTTGAGCCTTCATCTTTTCTGTTTCCATAGTTTGTAGCGGTTTAATTATGGTGCTATGTTTTTTCTATATGTTTTTTATGGATTATCTGTAGATGTGGTATGTGCAGTTACAACCTTGCGCGTATTTCTCGAAAAGTCGTATTATATATTCTGCGTTGGCCTTTACCTGGGCTTCGTTGCCGTCATATCCGTTTACGAGTACGAGCACATGGCGTGTTGAGAGCTCTATTTTCGTGCGCTCGTTGTCGCTTGTCGGTGTGCCTACTCCTCCTTCGGCGTCGCGGTAAACGGGCAGTCCGGCGATGTTGAGCATACCACGTCCTATGCCTTCATACGGCTCGCCTTCATGCCCGATGCCGAGGGTGAGCGTGTCGCCTACGAATTTGTCGGCGTCGAATCCTCCAATGCTGTAGCCGAAAGCAATGCTCGCCAGGTTGATAAGGTCAACTAATGTGTCAATCTGGTACAGCTCCTTGCCTTGCAACATACGCCTTATCAACGCTTCTGCGGCCGGTCGGTAGCGGCTTGGATCCTTGCCGCAGGCACGGTAGACACGGCGTGTCGCCTCTATGCCTGATATGGTTTTTACTGTTTCGGTAGTGTATTCAGCTTTGTATTTCTCGCCCAAATCATTGATTTCAGCCCATAGTTCGGCGTTATATTCACTGTTCACTACGTCGGCCTCTACCGCCGCGCCCACAAAACCGGGGCACACTTTTTCTATCTCTTCAGAAACTATGATATTCATGTTCTTTTTCAATTTCTTAATTCTCGATCATTTCCAGAAACGTCTCCTCGTCCACAATGGGCACCCCCAGCTTCTCCGCCTTTTGCAGTTTTGCCGGTCCCATGTTGTCGCCTGCAAGTATAAACGATGTCTTTCCGCTTATACTGCCAACGTTCTTTCCGCCGTTTTGTTCTATAATGCGCTTGTATTCGTCACGGCTGTGGTGCGTGAACACGCCGCTTATGACGATACTTTTACCGGCAAGTTTGGTGCTTGCGGCCTGAATTTGCTCCTCGCTGAGCGACATCTGCAGGCCGTAGGCTCGCAGGCGGTTCACTATCTCCATGTTTATCGGGTTATGGAAGTACGTTATCACGCTCTTTGCTATCACTTCGCCAACGCCGTCTATGTCGGTAAGTTCTTGTAAAGTGGCTGCAGCCAGATGGTCTATGTCCTTGAAATGGCGTGCCAGGAGGCGTGCAGAAGTCTCTCCTACGAAGCGTATTCCGAGGGCGAACACAACGCGTTCGAACGGTACTTGCTTCGAGGCTTCTATGCCGTCGACCACCTTTTGCGCCGACTTTTGGCGGCTTCCGTCGCCGTTGATTTGTTCAACGCGTATGTCGTACAGGTCGGCGACATTCTTTATCAATCCGCGACGGAAGTATTCGTCTATCGTTTCGGGGCCGAGGCTGTCGATGTTCATGGCCCGGCGCGATATGAAATGCTCTATGCGACCCTTTATTTGGGGCGGACATCCTGCGTCGTTGGGGCAGTAGTGGGCTGCCTCGCCCTCGTAACGTACGAGCTCTGAGCCGCATTCTGGACATCTGGTGATAAACTCTACGGGGCGTGCTGACGCTTCACGGCGCTCTGTGTCAACGCCAACTATCTTCGGGATGATTTCACCGCCTTTCTCAACATACACGTAGTCTCCCTCGTGCAGGTCAAGGCTGCGTATGAAGTCCTCGTTGTTTAGGGTGGCACGGCGCACCGTCGTACCGGCCAGCTGCACCGGTTCCATGTTGGCTACGGGCGTAATCTGGCCCGTCCTGCCTACCTGATAGGTAACTTCACGCAGCCGTGTGCACTCCCGTTCGGCCTTAAACTTGTAGGCAATGGCCCACCTCGGACTTTTTGCCGTGTATCCGAGGGCGCGTTGTTGGCGCAGCGAGTTGACTTTAAGCACTATTCCGTCAGTGGCAACGGGCAGGTTCTTGCGCTCCGTGTCCCAGTAGTTTATGAAGTCATAAATCTCCTGCAGGGTCTTCACCTTGCGCATGCCGTCGCTAATCTTGAAGCCCCACGCCTTCGCGCGCATGAGGTTTTCGTAGTGGCCGTCGCCCTCAATGCCGTCGCCGAGCAGGTAATACAGATAGGCGTCGAGCTTTCTTTTGGCCGCCACGGCTGGGTTGAGGCTTTTCAGGGTGCCGCTGGCGGCGTTGCGGGGATTTGCGAACAGCGGTTCCTCGGCAGCCTCACGCTCTGCGTTCAGGCGCTCGAACGACTGCCAGGGCATGAGTATTTCGCCACGAATCTCGAACTCACGGGGCCAGTCGCCGTCCTTCAATACAAGCGGTATGGAGCGTATCGTGCGGACGTTGGCTGTCACGTCGTCGCCATGTACGCCGTCGCCGCGCGTAACGGCCTGCGTCAGTCGGCCGTCAACATACGTCAGCGAGATTGACAGTCCGTCGTACTTCATTTCGCAGCAAATCTCGAAGTCCTCGCCGTTAAGCCCCTTGCTTACGCTGTTGTAGAAGTCGGCCACGTCCTGTTCGTTGTACGTATTGGCCAGTGAAAGCATGGGATATTTATGCGCTACCTGCTTGAATTCAGTGCTGATGTCGCTTCCCACGCGCTGCGTAGGCGAGTCGGGGTCAGCCATTTCGGGGTGGCGGGCCTCGAGTTCCTGCAGCTCGTGCATCATGAAGTCAAACTCCTGGTCGCTTATTGTGGGTTGGTTTAATACGTAATATTTATGGTTATGCTCGTGCAACTCCTGTCTGAGTTGCAGTATCCGTTGCTTTTCGTCCATCGCTTTTGCCTTTCGTTAAATGCTTTCTTGGCGCAAAGTTAACAAAAAACGGAGACAAAGGCAACCCGTCAGTGCGTTATTTTCAGTTTTCGGGATATGCTTTCCGTTACGCAGAAAACGGCCTTAAGGCTTGGCGGTTTGCGCTGAAGACGCTATCTTTGCAGTATGCATGGCGCCGAGGGTGGCAAAAATCGTAAGCAAATGCATGTTGAATTGTTACGGTTTTCCATACATGCGGTGTCGTGAAATGCGGTTGTTAACCAAATGCCCGGCGTTTAGTTACAAACCAAAAGGCCGTCTTTAGCCTCGCTAAACACGGTCTTTGGCAATGCGATTGACGGCCTTTTACAAAGCATTTGACGGTCTTTGGTAACGTAAGTGACAACTATTTAAATAAAGATATAATCATGAAGACATCTTTGCTGATACGCACGTTCATCATTATCATGGCCATTGCGGCAAGCGTCAGCCTGCCGGCGGCTACGCCAGTTGGCGGCACGTTTACCGTTGGCGACAAGACATTCCTGCTTAACGGAAAGCCTTTCGTCGTGAAAGCGGCCGAACTGCATTATCCGCGCATACCCCGACAGTATTGGGAACACCGCATACGCATGTGCCGTGCGCTGGGCATGAACACCATCTGCATGTACGTTTTCTGGAACATTCACGAGCAACGCGAGGGCGAGTTCGACTTCACCGGACAGAACGATATTGCCGAGTTTTGCCGCCTTGCGCAGAAAAACGGCATGTACGTTATCGTGCGTCCCGGCCCTTATGTCTGTGCCGAGTGGGAGATGGGAGGCCTGCCGTGGTGGCTGTTGAAGAAGAAGGACATCCGCCTTCGTGAGCAAGACCCTTATTTTATGGAGCGTGCCGAGGCATTTATAAACAAGGTCGGCGAGCAGCTTGCGCCGCTTACGATACAGCGCGGAGGCCCTATCATAATGGTGCAGGTCGAGAATGAGTACGGTTCTTACGGCGAGGATAAGGCTTACGTAAGCGCCATACGCGACATCGTGCGCCGTGCCGGGTTCAGCGATGTTACGCTGTTTCAGTGCGACTGGGCGAGCAACTTTACCAAGAACGGCCTTGACGACCTTGTCTGGACAATGAATTTCGGTACGGGGTCAGACATCGACGCTCAGTTCAGCCGCCTTCGTGAGCTGCGTCCCGAAGCCCCCTTGATGTGCTCGGAGTTCTGGAGCGGATGGTTCGACAAATGGGGAGCGCGCCACGAGACACGCCCCGCCGACGCGATGGTAGCCGGTATTGACGAGATGTTGTCAAAGAACACATCCTTTTCTTTGTACATGACTCACGGCGGAACGTCGTTCGAACACTGGGCGGGAGCCAACTCTCCGGGTTTCGCTCCCGACGTTACGTCGTACGATTATGACGCCCCGATTAATGAATACGGACTGCCCACGGAGAAGTATTACAAACTGCGCGACGTCATGCGGAAGTATGCCGACGCGCCGTTGCCTGACATTCCCGAACCAGCGGCAGAGCTGATTAGCGTGCCGAAGTTCTCGCTTGTCGAGTATGCGCCCCTGCTTTACGGGATTGACAGTGTTTGCCGGAACAATGTTCCGCTTACTTTCGAGGAGCTTGACATGGGGTGGGGCACGGTAGTTTACGCCACAACTTTGCCGGAAACGGTTTCTGACGGTGTGCTGTCGCTTGAGGGTGCGCATGATTACGCCCTCGTTTATGTCGACGGAAAGTATGTTGGCAGGGCTAATCGTGAAAGCAACGAGACAACCGTTAAGTTGCCGGCGGCTAAGAAAGGCAGCCGTCTGGCTATTGTGGTAGAGGGCATGGGCCGTATCAATTTCGGCCGTGCGATAAAGGATTATGAAGGACTTACCGCCGAGGTTACGCTCCGTGCCGACGTTGACGGTAAAGAAAAGTCGTTGCGTCTTGACGGTTGGACAATGCTGACGTTGCCCGATGCGTACGAAAACGCTACTGCTGCGCTCGCGTCGGGCGGCAATGGCGAATACAATGATTTGATAAAAGACTCCCGAGCTGGGTATTACCGTGGTTATTTTGACATTGAAAAGACCGGCGACACATTCCTTAATATGGAACAGTGGGGTAAGGGACAGGTGTATGTCAACGGTCATGCCGTAGGCCGATTCTGGAGTATCGGGCCGCAACAGACGCTCTATGTGCCCGGCTGTTGGCTGAATGAGGGCCGCAACGAGGTGATAGTTCTCGATGTAGTAGGGCCTCGCGCTACCGATGTTTGGGGACAGACCGCGCCAGAACTCGACCGTTTGCAGGCCGAGAGTGGCGACGTTTCAAACCGTAGTGACAAGTGTCCCGACTTGTCGGATGTCGCGCCTTCGGTTACGGGTAGCTTCAGTGCAGTGCAAGATTGGCAGACCGTAACTTTGGAGAAACCCGCCAAAGGACGTTATCTTGCTGTTGAGTGTGTTGGTACTTACGGCCGTGACGGCGTGGTGACAATGGCTGAAATATATGCCAGGGGTGCCGACGGAAAGCGCATTGACCGCAGTTTGTGGGCGGTGAAGTATGCAGACAATGAGGACATTGACGGCGGCAACCATACCGGCGACAAGGCTTTCGACATGCAGGAGTCGACGTATTGGCGCACGATAGCCGGCGTTCCGGTGCCTCATCTGCTTGTTATCGACATGGGTAAGGAACAGACCGTCAGCGCGATTGAATACTTGCCGTGCACTATTCAAGGACAAAACAACGGAATAAACGGCTATAAGATATATGTATATTGATATTCTTTCGGCTTATATTTGATGATGTAAAGATGAAACTTATATTATATTCCGCAGACCTGAGCCATGACCTTGAGCTGGCTTTTGCCGACCAGGGGATAAGGGCAGGCTTCCCTTCGCCGGCGCAGGACTATATGGAGTCCATTGACCTTAACAGTGAATTGGTGCGCCATCCGGCAACAACTTTCTATGCGCGGGCCGTTGGCGAGTCGATGAAAGATTGCGGGATAGACGATGGCGACCTGCTTGTAATCGACAAAGGCATTGAACCGCAGGACGGAGATATCGTCGTTGCGTATATTGACGGTGAGTTTACGTTGAAGAAAGTGAGGTTCGAGAAAGGGCGGAACTGTCTTTGGCTCGTTCCCGCAAATGAAGAATATAAACCCATAAAGGTAACTGAGGAAAACGATTTTATCATCTGGGGAGTTCTTGTCTATAACATAAAACGGCAGTTGAGGAGGTAAATGATGTTCGGTTTGGTTGACTGCAACAACTTCTATTGTTCTTGCGAACGTGTATTCAACCCTTCATTGCGCACGTCGCCGGTCGTTGTCCTGTCGAATAACGACGGTTGCATTATAGCCCGCAGCAACGAGGCTAAGGCTATGGGAATAGCCATGGGCACGCCGTTTTACCAAGTAAGGGACTTTCTCGAGCGTAATAACGTTGCCGTGTTCAGCTCAAATTACGCCCTTTATGGTGACATGAGCCGCAGGGTAATGATGTTGTTGGCCGACTTTACGCCCGACATCACGCAGTATTCTATCGACGAAGCGTTCATCGACTTGTCTGGTTTCGGCCATGGAGAGACGTTGCGCGGCTATGGAAAGAAAATCGTACGGTGTGTCGGTAAGGGCACGGGCATACCCGTTACGTTGGGCATTGCCCCGACAAAGACCCTTGCCAAGGTGGCGAGCAAGTACGGCAAGCGTTACAAAGGGTATGAAGGCGTGTGCATGATAGATACCGAGGCTAAGCGTGTGAAGGCTCTTGAAGGTCTCGCTATTGGCGATGTGTGGGGCATAGGGCGGCGTAACGTGCGTAAGATGGAGTATTGCGGTGTAAAAACGGCGCTTGATTTCACGTTGCGTAGCGAGAGCTGGGTTCGTCGTATGTTTTCCGTTACCGGCGTAAGGACATGGAAAGAGCTGCAAGGCGTAAGTTGTATCGATATAGGTGAGCTGCCTCAAAAGAAGAGCATATGCACAAGCCGTAGCTTTGCCGACCGTGGCTTGCGTGAGATTGGCAAGGTAGAAGAGGCGGTTGCAAACTTCGCTTCCTCGTGTTCACGTAAGTTGAAAGAACAGAAGAGCTGTTGCAGGGCGATAACAGTGTTTGTTTATACAAGCCGTTTCAATACTTCCGAACCGTATCATGCCATTAACCGAACGGTGACTTTACCCGTAGCGACTAACGATTTGCGTGAAATCGTGTCTTCAGCCGTTGCCGCACTGCGCTCGGAATGGCGTGGCGACGGGATTTATTCATACAACGTGAGTTCGGTATAAGAAAACGATTGAAAAAGTTGTGGGAATGAGATATT
>OLFT01000577.1_pt1 | contig 46152 bp, 31 predicted proteins | sample 1604921 | NCBI WGS metagenome assembly OLFT01 (sample SAMEA3888897, study PRJEB22519) | human gut metagenome | biome: human gut; feature: human-associated habitat; material: faeces | place: Denmark | collected 2013 | reverse complement strand
CCTGTGGTACAGGAAGTCCGATGCTTGTCATCTCTGCAAGGTTGGCACCTTTACCGCCAAGCAGGTTACGCATGGTCATGTCGCCTTCGCTAAACATATACACCCATTTGTTTGCCATTTTGATAATTCCTCCTAAAATAAATTACTATGTAATTATGGACACCGTATTTGTTTCCATAATCAAGCCATGTTATGTGCCTTTCTAAAACGCACATATTTATTCTAACATATTTTGTCTAAATAGCAACATTTTTTTTACTGTTTTTCCCTGTTTTTTTGTAACATTTTCACAATGTAAAACTTTGTTCCGTTATGTGGAACATTTTGGATTTGTTTATTTCTTTTTCCATTTTGCATACAGTGTGATTTTCCCCGTGCTGCCTTTCTTAATAGAGGTTACCTTTCTGGTACATTTTTTATCACGGTACCATCCTTTAAACACATACCCTTTTCTTGTTGGTGCTGCCAGTTTTATCATCTTTGAAGTAATGGTATATATTTTTGGATTTTTCTTATTATTTTTGCCTCCGTTTAATTTGTAGGTAATGGTGTACTTTTCCTTTGCCCATTTTGCATACAGTGTTACTTTTCCGGTACTGCCCTTTTTAATAGAGGTTACCTTTTTGGTACATTTTTTATCACAATACCATCCTTTAAACACATACCCTTTTTTTGACGGATTTGAAAGTTTTATCGTCTTTGAAGTGATTTTATATGTTTTGGGATTCTTCTTATTATTTTTGCCTCCATTCAGGTTATATGTAATCTGATACTGTGCTGCTTTCCACTGGGCATATAAAGTTACGACCTCATCTGCTTTTTTTGTCAGATTTTTTACATAGGCATTTTCCTCATAAAAGGTTCCCTTCCCATCTGGCTGCGTATTCCAGCCTGCAAATGTATATCCTTTCTTTTCAAACTTATTTTTTGAAAGTTTTTCCTTCTGACCCGCCGCACATGCTTTCTCACTCATTTTCCCTTTTGCTGCACCATTTCCATCAAATTTTATTGTATAAAGATATGGACACACGACAACCGGGACATTCCTCTTAAATGCTTCTGCATTGATTTTATCTTTGGAGAGACTGGTTATTACATATATTTTTTCAGGTCCGTCTGTCGTTTCCCAGGAAAATGCTTCGCTGCCAATCTCTGTAATCGTCTTTGGCAGCCTTATCTTCCCAAGCACGCCGCCGTCCTTATAAAACGCACAGATTCCAATTGTTTTTACCGCGGTCTGGGAAAGATCAAGTTCCCCCGTTAAATTTTTACAGGATAAAAAAGCATAACTGTCAATCGCCGTTAATGTTTTGGGGAATTTCACGGTTTTTAATCCACTGCAGGCAGAAAATGCACTACCGCCTATTTCTGTAACCAAAGTCTGGGATAAATCCATTTTCTCCAGTGAACTGCAGCCTGTAAATGTGCCAAATCCAATTTTCGTTATATTCTCTGGCAATTTCACCGTTTCCAATGCACTGCACCCCTCAAATGTTCCTTCCAATTCCGTTATCCCTGTCTGTGACAAATCTGCTTCTTCCAACAGCGTGCAGTCTGCAAACACACCCGCTCCATCATTCACTTCCAGCACGTCAATATCTTCAAATCCGGCACACTTTGCCTGACGGATATTTTTATTTTTTACGGCAGCCAGTTCGAAATACCAGTCTCCTCTGAGCCACTTAGAAGGAATCAGACTGTAATACAACCCATCTTTCAGCAAACCATCAATCCGATATATCTGATGACTTGATAATTCTGCAATTTCTTCCGGTGTCAGATCAAAACACCTGTAAGAATACCCATGATACTCCCATTCTTTATCTACGGTATAAGAGTTGCGGCTGCACCATGTAGCATCAACAAAAATCCATTTCGCATTTTCACTGTCATAAACAGCATTGTATTCATGGGCATGCCCCTCTAAATCCATGCACGGAATTCCAATGGAAATGCACAATGTTCTCATAAGGCTTGCATAACCCGAACACATAGCACGCTTTTGCTCGTACACCTCATACGGTGACCAATAACTTGGCTTATTATTATAATAGGCATAATAATCATAATAAGTTCTGTCCGCAACAAATGCCATAATCGCTTTTATTTTCTCATACTGTGTAGTACACCCGGCTACAGCCTGTAATGCAGCCTGTCTTAATTCCTCAAACTGGGCATCTGTTATAGCATTCCTTTCAGGATCTGTTAAAAAGTAATCCGGGTCTGCATATTTATTAATCAGAGTCCAGGCCTTCTGTTCCGCTGCAATCTGCTCTTCACTTGCGTCCCCCTTGATTGAAGTTTCTTCCCGTTCTTCTGTTTCTTCTTCCATTTCCGGCAGTTCTGTTTCTGTGTCTGGCTGCTCTGTCTCCTCTGACTGTTCTTCTGTGTCTGGCTGTTCTGTTTCTTCCGACTCTGGCTGCTCCGTATTCTCCCGTTTCTCCTGTTCGCCTGCCTGTGTCTCCTGACGTTCACGATCCATCAGATCCAGTTCTTCCGTATCCGCATATTTTTCATTTACTTTCTCTGATGCCGATTCCGTTTTTTCTGTCTCTGCAATCACATTCGCCTGCATATTTACCGGCATCCCACCAACCAAAACAGTCGCAGCCAGCAATGCCGTAAAAGCTTTTTTCATCCTTCCTTTCATAAACTAAAACTCCTCCTTCATTTGTACCGCTATGTTACATTACCTTTTCTATATTATAACCGCAATACGACTATTTTCAATTGTTTGCGAAATCATTTCTATCATATCTCCGCAGACTATCTGCCTGTACATACTTCAAAATATTTTTCTTCTCCTCCGCGAGGTGCGCATCCCGCCCGGAGGGCGTTTTCATTCATAGGACGTAATTTCCTATGAATGAAAAACAGACGGATCATTCCCACCCAACAGGAATAATCCGTCTGTCTTTTTCTTTTTATTCTCCGCTTCGAAAAATCCTAGAAATCTACTTCCGTGTCATAGTAACAGCATTTCAACAGCTTTTCCATCTCCTCCTGACTCGGCTGTCTCGGGTTTGATCCGGTACATGCATCTAAGATCGCATTGGCTGCGATCTCCGGCAGTCTCTCTAAGAATACTTCTTCCGGTACAAATCCCTGCTCGGTCGGATAACTGTCTGCACCATAATTTTTAATACAGTGCGGAATCTTTAAGTCATCATTCATACCACGCAGATATTTGATCAGAAGTTCCACTTTCTCGTCTAATGAATCACCGCCAAGTCCCATGAAATCTGCGATCTCACCATAACGTTTCTTTGCAGTTTCATCTTTGGCGTTAAATGCGATCACTTTCGGCAGATACATTGCGTTGGCTGCACCGTGGATGATATGTGCGCCGTAATCCGCAAATGCAGCACCGGTCTTATGTGCCATGGAATGTACGATACCAAGCAGTGCATTGGAAAATGCCATACCGGCAAGACACTGTGCATTATGCATGTTATCTCTCTTTTCCATATCCCCGTTATAAGATCCTACCAGATCACGCTGGATCATCTTGATTGCATGCAGGGCAAGCGGATCTGTGAAATCACAGTTCGCTGTCGATACATATGCCTCGATTGCATGTGTCATCGCATCCATTCCGGTATGTGCTACCAGTTTCTGTGGCATTGTCTCTGCAAGTTCCGGATCAACGATTGCAACATCCGGTGTGATCTCAAAGTCAGCGATCGGATATTTGATACCTTTCTCATAATCGGTGATGATGGAAAATGCAGTTACCTCTGTTGCAGTTCCCGAAGTTGAGGAAATCGCACAGAAATGCGCTTTCTTACGAAGTTTTGGAATACCAAACACCTTGCACATATCCTCAAATGTGATATCCGGATATTCGTATTTGATCCACATAGCCTTTGCCGCATCGATCGGCGAACCTCCTCCGATCGCAACGATCCAGTCCGGACCAAACTCTTCCATCGCCTTTGCGCCCTTCATTACGGTCTCCACCGATGGATCCGGCTCAATTCCTTCAAAAAGCTGTACTTCCATGCCGGCTTCTTCCAGATACTGTTTTGCGCGGTCAAGAAAACCGAAACGTTTCATGGAACCACCGCCTACGCAGATAATCGCCTTTTTGCCTTCAAACGTCTTTAATGCTTCCAATGCCCCTTTTCCGTGATACAAATCGCGTGGTAATGTAAATCTTGCCATCTTTCCTCCAATCTGCCGCCATCAAAAGGCCGCCCCCTGACACATACACATGCCTGTATTTTTTGTGTCATTTACTGTGTGCAACTTTTATATAACCATCACATATTTTGTTAATTAAATAACAATATGTATGGTAACATTATATCACATCTTTCAAAAATAAGAAGCATTTTTATACATTTTTAATAATTCTTAATATTTTCTAAGCATTGTTTTTAAATCCACATTTTGGACAGATATTTCCTCCCTTATATACATAACCACAGCGGAAGCAGCAGATCGTATCATGTTTTTCTTTCGCCAGATAAGAAATATTTCGCGAATCCGGTTTTTCCTGTAAATAATGAATAAATTCATTCAATACCCCGGCATATGCCGTGAGCTGCTTATTTTCTACCGCATATGGAATTTTCGTCTTTTTCCCATTTTTCTCTGTCACATACACACCGCGGTTTAAAAGTCCTGTGGATGCAGTGATCTCATCTATGGACGGAACATCAATACGGTAAGATGTCATCAGTGTGCTGTAATATAGATGTTCCGGTGTCAGGATAATCCCCTCTTTTCCACTGTTGTTTCTCGATGTGTCCACCACAAAAATCGGATATTCAAACAGACCGTTTCCTGCGGCATAGGATGCCATGGCATAATCGATAACCTCTGTTTCCTGCGGCGCTGCCTGCTTTAACAGCACTTTTCTCGCCGGGTAAAAATAATGTTTCTGGCTTTCTGTGATTCCCGCCTCTTCCAGTTCATTTTTCAGCTTATTTACAAGCTGTTCACACTCATCCGTCTTGATCTTGGAAAGACGCCTGCTTAAAAGTTCTAATGCATTATCCTTTAAATCCGGTAAATATGGTCCTTCTGCAATCTTCTGATACGCATCCATTCCCTCATCAAAGGACATGTGTGCCGGATCACCGGTAATTTCTGCGATCTCATTTTCATCCATCTGACGGATTTTATTCTCGATCTGCTCAAAATACGGCAAAACCAGCCCCGGCTCAAACTCCTTTTCTTTCAGACGCTCCTTAAGCTCTGTCAGATCATCTCTGGTGATTTTTCTCGACTGGCGGATCATATTTTTTATTTCCTGCTGTTCGGCAAGATTTTTCTGCGATTCTAACCGTTCCTGATATGGGGTTAAATCTACTCCTTCGTATTCTTTTAATTTCTCCCGAAGTGCATGGTAACGTGCCCTGTCCATATTAGGCGGCATTTTCCCAACCAGCTCTGCGACTTCCCGCTCTGCCTGTGTCTGCATTTTCTGTTTCAGATTTAAAAGCAGATTCTGTTTTTTCTCCTGCGGCAGCTTTTCCTCTGCAATCTCGTCATAGACACGGCGCATCACGGCATAATTTTTATCTGCGCAGCTCTCTGCCTTTTTATTTAACGCGGCAAGCTTTCTGTCCTGTTCTTTTTCCTCTAACATATCCAGGTATTGTTTCCGCTCTTCGGGCGAAATTCTTGTTTCATGCATGAGCTGGTGTTTTAATTCGGAAAGCTGGCGCTCTGACATACGGTCTGCGACTCCAAATTTAGCCTGATAAGTCTCGCGGGCTTTCTGTGCCTCCGCATCATTTACCTGTGCATATTTTTCATCGGACGATTCCCCACCAATCCGCCCAGCTTCGTGCGGCTGCCTGCTGTCACTCTCATATCGGGAACCTTTCACATGGCGTCGTTCGGTTTCATCCTGACGTGCATCTGCATACAGCCTTTCGTTCTCATTCCGCTTCCATCCACTTTCACCCGCGCTTTCATTTCCATGCTGTTTTTCTGCGTGCCGGTTCTTGCTCTCATCCTGCTCTTCTTCATCATCTGTGACTTCGTCCTGATTTAATGCAGGCGTACTCTTTAACTTTTTACGACGCTTTTTTTCCTCCTGTATGGCAGGTTCGCAGGCTGCAATACTGCTTTCCGGGAAAAATCCCTCTTCTATCTTATTTAATAATTCCTCAAAGTCTGCATCTGAATATTCCGGCAGATCCTCGCACAGTTCCTCAAGCGGCTGCTGCTCGTCCTCGACACCCGCCGGCTTTCTGCCGTCCTCATACTCATTATAACGGCTGTTTGCCTCATGCTCGCCGTTACGCCCCATCAGCTCAAGATAATCTTCGTATGCTTTTTTATCCTCCTCAAAATCCATCAGATAAATATCGCCGTCTCCAAGAAGTTTCCATGGGCGCGGCGTATAAAATCTGTGACACGCTGCACAGGTACATGCTTTTGCCAAAAGGACTACTCCCTCAGGCGTCTCGATTCGAAACTCTTTTCCTTTCGGATACATGATCATATGCAGATTTCCTTTGCATTTTGGGCAGCGGTAACCAACTTTATAAAAGTTATTGCCAATCCTGCCTTTTGCTCTTTCTGACAGTGAAAGTTCTGTTCTCTCAAAAACAGTATGCGCCATCTTCCATTCAACTTTATGCCAGAGTCCCTGTTCCTCGTCTGCTTCCTCTTCCTTCTGCACTGCTTCTTTTGCCTCAAGTGCCGCCTGTATCACATCTTCATAGGTAATACGCTTTCCTGCATGATAAAAACGAAAATACTGCGTGGTATATTCCGGTTCAATATAGATTCCTGCAAGCACATGCCCGAAAAGAGTATTCAGCTGCTCCGTATTTTTTTCCACACGAAGTCCCTGAATCGTTCCCCATTTTCCAAATGCATACAGGATCATATTGATCACATCCCGTACTGCTGCCTCATCGGTATCTTTGATCTCATCTTCTTTGATCGGCAGATCTACAATATTTTCCGCCACTTTTCTACTGTCAAAATGAAAAAACAGGGAGCGCACTTCCCCCTGTAAAATGAGATAATTATCAAGTGCCACAAAAAGACCTGTCCAGTTTACATTTGCATGCATGGTCTTTATCAGCCGTTCAAATGTCATTTTTAATTCGCTATCTGCTTTTAATACGATCACTTTTTTCACCTCTTACTTTTCAAATGCAGATTTTTCCTTCAAGATCTGTGCAAATCCCATATGAAGTTCTTCTTTTGCCCGCTCAAAATCAATTTCCTGATTGCTGTCATTCAAGCAGACGCTTCCACTCTTCTGATGACCTATATCAGCCACAATCCTGCTGTTATCATTTGAGACATCATAATACCGGCAGAGTCTTCTTACATTGCCGGGAACAAAACCGCCAGTCAGTTTCTGATACTCCCTGAGCACATACTGGCTGACATCCTCTTTCTGACGGAATTTATGGCTGCACACCTCGTTTAACAACTCCGGTTCTAATTCCCACATTTTCACAAAAGTACTCTTTTTAAAAGGAGACGGCCCATGAACCGTGTAAAATCCTGTAAACAACGGGAACGCCAGTTCTAACATATTATAAATAAAATACATAAACGGATAACCGGGATGGAAATATGCTCCCGGCTGTTTTTTCATATTTTCACGTTTGTCAAAATATTTTGCCAGAAGCATGGCATTATTCAGGTAAATATATGGCATGACCTGATCTTTTGTATTTGCCACATCAGGCTGAAGAGCCAGCATATCCACCGGAAGATCATTTTTAAAATACTGTTCCGGTCTGACCTTTTTTATCAGAAACATATCATCATTAAAATATACAAAATTCTCTGCCAGACCTGGGATTCTGTGCATATTCCACTCAATGGCATGTGAATTAAATGTCGGCAGATATTTTTCTGGAATAAAATCTTTATGATTTACAATATTTAACTTCGGATGTTCTTTATTTAACCAGGATGGCAGATGCCCCCATGTAACAAAGTGTATCCTGCGCACCCATGGTGCAAAACGCTCCACACCACGAAACCAGTACCTCAGCAGATCCCAGTCTCTGTATCTCTCTTTTCTGTCATCCTGTTTCTGCGACAGATCCGGCTGCATACTGTACTCCATTTTCTGTTTCTGCCAGTCCGGATCATTGCCATCTACCCATGTGATCACAAAATCAATTTCCGGAATGTTATTGTCGCGTGTCATAATAATCTCCATTTCTGCCCAGCAAACATCTTTTTCATCTGCTTAATAAATTTCACTGTTATCATGATAAAACAAATCCTGCAAAATGAAAATCCTATTTATCTGCTTAATTTATATTTTTTTAAGAAATACTGGTTTTTCCCAGTTTTAAGGCATTTCCGTTTCTTTTGTTAGCACTCATCAAAAAAGAGTGCTGATTTTCTATTGACTTTTGAAATTTGCGGTTATAATATTAGATTCAGGCAGCAGCGAGGCGGATCTGCCCACTGCATTTTATTACGATTATAAAGGAGTGTTTGAATATGGCAGAGAAACATGGAAATCTTTCAATTAACAGCGATAATCTGTTCCCGATTATCAAAAAATGGTTATATTCCGATCACGACATCTTCTTCCGTGAGCTGATCAGTAACGGATGTGATGCGATCACAAAATTAAAAAAACTCGAAATGATGGGCGAATATACATTACCATCTGACTACAAACCGGAGATCCACGTTGTTGTAAATCCGGAAGAAAAAACCTTAAAATTTATCGATAATGGTCTTGGTATGACCGCAGACGAGGTTGAGGAATACATCAACCAGATCGCATTTTCCGGCGCAACAGATTTCATTGAAAAATACAAAGACAAAGCAAACGACGATCAGATCATCGGTCACTTCGGACTTGGCTTCTACTCCGCATTCATGGTAGCTGATCAGGTAACGATCGATACATTATCCTACAAAGACGGTGCAACGGCTGTTCACTGGTCCTGCGACGGCGGTACTGAATTTGATATGGCTGATGGCACCAAAGAAGGCGTCGGTACAGAAATCACCCTTTTCTTAAACGAGGATTCCGTTGAATTTTCCAACGAGTACCGTGCAAGAGAAGTCATCGAAAAGTACTGCTCTTTCATGCCGACTCCGATCTTCCTTGAGAAGGCAAACGCTGAGACAGAATATGAGACGATCGACGCCGCTGATAAATTAGACACAGACACTGTCGTTGAGACGATCCATGAGGAAGCAAAAACAGAGGAGAAAGAAAACGAAAACGGCGAAAAAGAAGTCGTTGAAGTTTCTCCTGCAAAAGATAAATTAAAGATCGTAAAGCGTCCGGTTTCATTAAACGATACCAACCCTCTCTGGGCAAAGAGTCCGAACGAATGCACCGACGAAGAATACAAAGCATTTTACCGCAAAGTATTCTTAGATTACAAAGAACCATTGTTCTGGATCCACTTGAATATGGACTATCCGTTCAACTTAAAGGGTATCCTGTACTTCCCGAAGATCAATACCGAGTATGATTCCATCGAGGGAACCATCAAACTTTACAACAATCAGGTATTTATCGCCGACAACATCAAGGAAGTCATTCCTGAATTCTTAATGCTCTTAAAAGGTGTGATCGACTGCCCGGATCTGCCGCTTAACGTATCCAGAAGTGCACTGCAGAACGATGGTTTTGTAAAGAAGATCTCCGAGTACATCACCAAGAAAGTAGCTGACAAGCTGATCGGTATGTGCAAGACGGATAAAGAAAATTACGAGAAATACTGGGACGACATCAGCCCGTTCATCAAATTCGGCTGTCTGAAAGATACCAAGTTCTGTGACAAGATGAACGATTACATCCTGTTCAAGAATCTGGATGACAAATATCTCACTCTTCCGGAACTCTTAGTCAAAGAGGAAGAAAAGAAAGACGAAAACAAAGATGAAGCTGAGGTATTAGATGCTGACGGCAATCCGATCAAAAAGGAAAGCACCGATGCAGCAGATGAGAATACTGAGAAAAAAGATGAGCGCAAGGTAATCTACTATGTAACTGACAAACTTCAGCAGGGTCAGTACATTAAGATGTTCAAAGAGCAGAACATGGACGCTGTCATCTTAGACCACAACATTGATACTTCCTTCATCTCACAGCTTGAGCAGCGCAATGAGCATTATAAATTCATGCGTATTGATGCAGATGTCACAGAATCCTTAAAGGACGAGACTTCCGCTGAGGACTTAAAGGCTGAGACAGATACCCTGACTGATGTGTTTAAAAAAGCTTTAAACAACGATAAACTGACTGTCAAAGTTGAAAAACTGAAAAACGCTGATATCGCATCTGTCATCACCCTTTCTGAGGAAGGCAGACGTATGCAGGATATGATGAAGATGTATGCAATGAACGGCATGGGCGGCATGGATCCGAACATGTTTGCTGCGGATCAGACCCTGACCTTAAACGCAAACAATGAACTTGTAAAATATATCTTTGAGCACAAAGATTCCGAGCATGTTCCGATGTTCTGTGAACAGCTTTACGATCTTGCAATGCTTTCCAACCAGCCGCTGTCTGTTGACGCTATGGCAAAATTTGTACAGCGCAGCAATCAGATCATGATGCTTCTTGCAAAATAATTTTTACAGAATACAAGCCCCTGCAAAACCTGTAGATACGAGTTTTGCAGGGGTTTTCTCATGCTGTTTTTTATCGTGTTTATACCTGAATTTCTATAAAAATATTATTTTGCTGCCGTATAGATTGCGATCATATCTTCCACATCCAGATGCTTTACTTTTCCAAGATTTCCTCTGACTGCCGCATTACACTTTTCTGCCAGTTCTTTTATCTGTTCTTCTGTCGGCGCAATGCCAAGTTCCGTTAATGATGTCGGCATATGGATTTCCCGGTAAAAATCCTCCATTGCAGCAATGCCTGCCTCTGCCGTCTTCTGTTCTGTCTCCTGCGGCTCCACACCCATAACGTGCTCTGCAAACTGCACAAATCGTTCAATACGCTCCCCGCAGACATAGCGTGCCCAGCTTCCCCAGATTGCGGCAAGCCCTGCTCCATGTGCCACATCAAACATTCCACCAAGCTCGTGTTCTAATTTGTGCGTTGCCCAGTCACCACCATCCGTTCCGCAGCCGGTCAGTCCATTATGGGAAAGACTTCCCGCCCACATGACTTCCGCGCGCGCATCATAATTTTCCGGCTCTTTTACAAGGATTTTTGCATTTCTGATCACCGTGCGCATCAGTGCTTCACTGATTCCATCCGTCAGTTCCATGTTTTCACCGTGGTTGAAATAGCGTTCCATCGTATGCATCAGGATATCCGTGCATCCGCATGCTGTCTGATACGGTGGAAGCGTCATCGTAAGCTCCGGATCTAAAACAGCAAACTTTAATCGGCTGTAATCGGTCGTGCATCCTCTCTTCATACCGCCATCTTCCTTTGTTATTACGCAGGAACCGCTCATCTCACTTCCCGCCGCCGCGATCGTAAGCACTACACCGATCGGCAGACATGCAGTCGGTTTCCGTTTAAAATCAAAGAAATCCCACACGTCTCCTTCATTTGCAACACCATATCCGATCGCCTTTGCGGAATCAATGACACTTCCGCCGCCGACGGCAAGGATGAAATCGACATTTTCTTTTTTACAGAGTGCGATTCCTTCATACACCAGAGAAAGTCTCGGGTTTGGAACAACACCGCCCAATTCGACGTAAGTGATCCCCTCTTTATCAAAGATCGCCTCGATCCTGTCTAACAGACCGGAGCGTCTGGCACTGCCGCTTCCATAATGGATGAGAACCTTTTTACAGTTCTGTTCTTTTATCAGGTTTCCAACTTTTTGTTCCGCACCTTTTCCGAAAACAACTTTTGTCGGTGCATAATAATTAAAATCGTTCATTTTGCTCCTCATTCCCACATGTAAAAGTTCTTATTTTCTCTTTTCATAACTACTTCTAGTTATATAAGCTATTATCGGTAAGAAAACGTATCTGCTTTAGTCTGAACAAACTCGCAGGAAACCATCACCGGTTCTCTGCGGGCTTACACTCTCTTATCGTATCTTCTTATTATATATCTGTCTGACAAACTATCTACATTGAAATTTTATCAAGTATTCCGGTCAGATGTGCGATCGTCACCCCATAATTTGTCATCGGAACCTGCTGTTTTTTGGCACGGTCGATCCGCGACATCACATATTTGCGGTTAAACATGCATGCACCGCACTGAATGATCAGATCATAGCCGGATAAATCCTGTGGAAAATCCGTTCCACTCATGATGTCTACGGTAATGCCCTCTCCTGCGCGCTTTTTTAACATGCGCGGGATTTTGACTCTTCCGATATCTTCCTGCAGTGGCGCATGGCTGCAGCATTCTGCGATCAGAACATGCGATTCATTTGTCAGGGAATCTAACATTTTTGCACCTTCCACATAGTAAGGAAGATCTCCTTTATACGCTGCAAACAAAACAGAAAATGAGGTCAGCATGCTCTCTTTCGGCTTGTGCTCATACACATAGCCGAATACCTGTGAGTCTGTGATGATCAGTTTCGGCGGTTCTTTTAAGGCTGCAAGTGCCGGCAATAGTTTATCTGTTGTCACACTCATGACCAGGCACTTTTTATCCAAGAGTTCCCGTAATGTCTGCACCTGCGGCAGGATCAAACGTCCTTTCGGCGCCTGGATATCCTGCGGCATGACCAGTAAGACGAAATCTTCTTCTGTGACGAGATCTCCCGTGATCAGCCTATCTCCGTAATTTTCCGGCACAAGGCGGGCGAGTTCTTCCCTGACTGCGTCGATCCCTGCCCCCGTTTTGGCACTGACTGTGAGCGCCTGTTTTCCTGTTTTTTCTTTGATATAAGAAGCAAGTTCGTCCGTATGCGGATCAATATCTGCTTTCCCGACGAGGAACAAAACAGGCGTATTTTTTTCTTTCAGAAACTGATACCACTTTAATTCTTCTGTGAGATCCGGTAAGTTCTCCTGATTTTTCTCTGACGACAGTTGTAATTTTTCTTTTGCATCTTTCGTTTCTGAAGCATCCTCTCTGCAGGCATCCGCGCCAGATACCACGATCACAGCGATATCCGCCTTTTCCGCTGCCAGTTTCGTTTTCTCCACACGGCGTTCCCCAAGCTCAGTCTCATCATCAAATCCCGCAGTGTCAATAATCACACATGGACCAAGCGGACTGATCTCCATCGGCTTATAGACCGGGTCCGTCGTCGTTCCGGCAACATCTGCAACAATGGAGACTTCCTGATGTGTGAAGGCGTTGATAAAAGAAGATTTCCCGCTGTTTGTTTTCCCAAACACACCAATATGCAGACGGTTGCTGCCTGGTGTATCATTTAGTGTTCCTGCCATAGTACTCCTTTCGGACAATCTATCCGGCAGCACGGATTTTCCCGCTCTGCTTTCTGTTTGTCCATTTAAGATATGCATATGCATCCCGTTTTTCTTCTCTTAAAATCTGAAATCACGTTTTCCCTCTGCGATATCGTGGATGTGCTCGTATGCAGTCTGTTTTACTTTCGGATTCGGAATTTTTTCAAGTTCTCTGTCGATCAGCTCCATACCAAGACGTTTTGTCTCTTCGCTTGCATAATCTTCCAGATATTCTTTTAATGTCATCAGCGCATTCGGGTGACAGCAGTTTAAGATCTGCATGTTTTTACAAAGTGCCATAAAACGGTCACCGGTTCTTCCCTCGCGGTAACATGCAGTACAGAAACTTGGGATATACCCCAGTTTGATCAGCCAGTTCACAACTTCATCTAAGGTTCTCTGGTCGCTGACATCAAACTGCTCACTGGTCACTTCTCCTTCTTTTTCCGGCTCTGCGTAGCCGCCGACGCTTGTTTTTGATGCACCGCTGATCTGGGAAACGCCAAGCGGAAGGACTTTGTTTCTCACTTCCTGGCTCTCTCTTGTTGAGATGATCATTCCGGTATATGGCACGGAAACACGGATCAGAGCACAGATCTTTGCAAATGTGTCGTCAGAGATGCCATTGTCAAATGCAGACGGATCAATGTCATCTGCATGCTTGATTCGCGGTACACTGATAGTATGCGGTCCGACTCCATGTACTGCCTCTAAGTGTTCTGCGTGCATCAAAAGTCCTGCAAACTCATAACGGTAAAGGTCAAGTCCAAACAATACGCCAAGTCCTACATCATCAATTCCGCCCTCCATTGCACGGTCCATCGCTTCTGTGTGATATGCGTAATCGTGTTTCGGTCCGGTCGGATGCAGCTTTTCATAGCTTTCTTTATGGTAAGTCTCCTGAAACAGGATATAAGTTCCGATTCCAGCTTCTTTTAATTTGCGGTAATTTTCCACGGTCGTTGCAGCAATATTGACATTGACACGGCGGATCGCACCGTTTTTATGTTTGATGCTGTAGATGGTCTTGATGCACTCTAAGATATATTCGATCGGGTTGTTGACCGGATCTTCGCCCGCCTCAATGGCAAGACGTTTATGTCCCATATCCTGCAATGCAGTAACTTCTTTTACGATGTCTTCCTGCGTCAGTTTCTTTCTTGCAATGTGTTTGTTTTTCAGATGATACGGACAGTATACACAGCCGTTCACGCAGTAGTTTGACAAATAAAGCGGTGCAAACAATACGATACGGTTTCCATAAAAATCTTTTTTTATCTGCTCTGCAAGTGCATAAACTTCCTGGATTTTTTCAGGAATCTCACATGCTAAGAGGACAGATGCCTCCCTATGATTTAAGCCCTTTCTTAATTTTGCCTTCTCGATGATCTCATCGATCAGTGCCACATTGTCCTTGTTGGCATCTGCATAGGCAAGTGTCTCTCTGATCTCCTCATCTGAAATAAACTCTTCTGCTTTTAATGATTTTGCGTTATACATACATTCTTCCTTTCTTTCCGGTCAGTTTGCGCCCGCTTGCTTTCCGGTTAGTGTATTTTTATATGGACGACAGACTGCTCTTTTTGCAGAACTGTCGTATAAAACCAGTAGATCCGCCTTAAGTCTGCTGGCTTTTTGTCAATTTGTGATTTCTGAAGTTATCTTATGTCCGCCCGTTCTGTCTCACAGATGGCTGATACTTTCCATTCTGCTTTCTTATGGCTGAAAATCGCCCCTGTTTACGGCTACCTGATAGCCAATGCTTTCCATTCGTTTCTGCATGCAGAAGCGGCACTCTGCTGCCTCGTCACCGGTGCAGATCTTATTGTCATATAATTTATATTTCTCCCGCACGGCAACCGGGGATAAATTCGGCATGACGACATTTGCTCCCGCTAAAATTCCAAGCTCCCTGCCCTTAGGATGAATCGTTCCAAGCGCTGTGGTCGCCGGGAGAAGTACATGCGGATGGATCAGTCTGATAATGGAAAGCAGCCGCAGTGTCATCTCCATAGTGCCCGCTGTCTCAGTACCAAACGGCGTATCTTTCTGCGGGATAAACGGACCAATACCGACCATCTGCGGTTTCAATCTACGGATAAACTGCAGATCTTCCCACAGGGTATCTACGGTCTGATAAGGCGAACCTACCATAAATCCGCATCCGGTCTGATATCCGATTTCTTTTAAATCTCTAAGACAGCGCATCCGGTTCTGATAGGACATCTCTGCCGGGTGCAGTTTCTTATAATGTGCCTCATCTGCCGTCTCGTGGCGCAGCAGATACCGGTCTGCCCCCGCATCAAAATATGCCTGATAGCTCTCTCTTGATTTTTCTCCGATAGAAAGTGTCACCGCACAGTCGGGATATTCTGCCTTTATCTTTGAAACGATCTGACAGATCTTTTCATCGGTATAAAATCCATCCTCCCCACCCTGCAGTACAAAGGTGCAAAATCCCAGCTCATATCCGTTTTTACAGCAGGAAAGAATCTCTTCTTCCGTCAGCCGGTAGCGGTCTGCGTGGCAGTTACTTCTGCGGATTCCACAGTAAAGGCAGTCATTTTTGCAGTAATTTGTGAACTCAATCAGTCCGCGGATGTAGACATTTTTTCCATAGATGCGGTCACCTGTGTTCCGCGCACGCTGTTTTAAATCCTGTATCATCGCATCGTCCTCTGTGGCAAGAAGAAATGCAAGCTGTTCTTTTGTGATATCTGCTGTCTTTTCTATTTTCTCTGGCAGATTTTTAAAATTCTGCGCTGACATGCCATAGTTTTTCTGTGTGTTTTTGTCTGGTGTTCTCTGGTTTTGTAACATAAATTTATCCCTGTCCGATCATAATGGTCTTTCTGCTAGTGAGATTGGGCATCCGACATATATTTCTTTTGATTTTGCCCAATGTGTATATTTTCAATTCATATCCACGCCAGCTTATGCCATGCCAACATTCGAATACACCGTCTTTGCCGTGATTCCATCAAGTCTGCCGATTTTCCCGGAAAGTGCATTGATAACATCCTGCGGCGCATCGATTGCAACGCTGATGATATGCACATTCCGCTCACGGTATGGCAGACCCATCCGTCCGATAATATACGAGCCGTATTCATGCAAAAGTTTATTTAGTTCCGGCGTGGAATCCATATTTTCAACGATGATCCCGATCAAAGCTACTCTTGTATCCATTTGTTTCCTCCCTGATTATCAAATTTATATGATTTTCATACACGAATCTATGATACAGATTTTGGAATAAAAAAACTGTACCCCTAATTTCAGGTACAGCCTAATAAGAGTCGCATTGCGCCTCTTACATTTTCCATTTATGCCATACCTTTCATCTCAAGTGATTCTTTTGATGTCAGCGTCTTTTCTTTTTCTAATAAACAATCTTGTGCAAAAAGGACTTTACATGTGCTCTTTGCAAAGATATACAATCTCAATTTAGATGCATTTTACGGGCAAATTTCTTATTATAACAATACCCTCTGCATACACAAAAATTATACAGCAAAATTTTTTGCCTATATAAGTATTATGTATACAAAGGGTATCATGATTTTTTAAGAATTGCAATTATGTTTCGATTCTGTACGATATAAAATACAAAAAATGTGTTACTGTTCACACATACTGTGTGAGCAGTAACGATTACAGCCCATTTTAAATGCATCTTCGATGCATGGGGCTGTAATCTGGCATGATATAGTCTTTGGCGCACAGCTTGACAGCAAGTGTCAAGCTTGCGAGTGAACAGTAACAAAAATGTTACTCTTTACGGCACCGGCTCTTCCTCCGGCACCTCGATCTCTTTGATCATCGTCTCATTTCCACATAAAAGCCAGGTATGTTCCCCGCCGCACTCCGGGCAGATCTTACCATGTGCTACGGTATCATATTCGCAGCCACAGTCATCACAATGTGTCACTGCATGGATTGTCTCGATATTTAACTCACTGCCGGATAAAACCTCTGTGCGGTCCGCCGCCCAGCGCCAGCAGTCTGTGAGATAAGACGGCACGATGCCGGACACTTCCCCGATGGAAAGTGTCACAGCCGAAACCTTTGTCAGTTCATTTTCCTGCGCGATCTCCTCCACGCTTTTGATCACATGAAATACGATTCCAAGTTCATGCATTCGCTTTATTTCTCCTTTTTTCCAAAACGGATCTTCACTTCACGTTTTAACATATAAGGAAGAATTGCCTTCATCTTGTCCTCCGCTTTTACCATACGGCTGCACTCCGGCAGCTCGCGGTGCAGATGGATCGCATCAAATTCACACTTTGTCGTGCAGACACCACAGCCGATACACTTGTTCGGATCGACCACGGAAGCTCCACATCCAAGACAACGCGCAGTCTCGATCTTCACCTGCTCTTCGGTCAGTGTCCTGTGTGCATCGCGGAATGATCTGTGCACATCAATCTTGTCATCCATTGCAGGACGCTGTCTCTTTGCACTGTCATATCCTTCCAGGGCAAGATTTTCCTTATCCAGTTCGATAAACTGACGGCGGTTTCTTCCGATCGTCATGCTTGCATTTTCATGTACAAAACGGTGAATGGACTCTGCACCTTCTTTTCCGGCTGCGATCGCATTGATTGCAAAACTCGGTCCGGTATAGACATCTCCACCGACAAAGATATCTGGTTCTGCGGTCTGGTAAGTAAGCGGATCTGCTACTGCTCCGTTTCCTCTTCCAAGTTCCACTTTAGAGCCTGCCAAAAGGTCACCCCAGAGAATGCTCTGTCCAATACTTAAGTATACATGCTCACATTCCACGGTCATTGTCTCATTCTCATCGAACTGTGGGTTAAAACGTCCAGTCTCATCTTTGACGGAAACACATTTTTTCAGCACGATGCCACGCACTTTACCGTTTTCTGTCAAAATCTCTTTCGGACCCCAGCCACAGTGAACGGCAGCTCCCTCTTCTTTGACTTCTTCCACCTCATCTTTGGATGCCGGCATCTCTTTTTCAGACTCTAAGCAGAACATGGAAACTTCGTTGGAACCACAGCGTGCCGCTGTACGTGCCACATCGATTGCCACGTTACCGCCACCGATGACAACAGATCTGCCATCCACGCGGTAGTCTTCGTTTCCACCGGATACGATATGTAAGAAATCAACCGCACTCATTACACCCGCGGCATCCTCGCCCGGAATGCCTGCTTTGCGGCTTCCCTGGCAGCCGATTGCAATATAAAATGCCTGATATCCCTGCGCGCGCAGTTCGTCTAACGAAATATCTTTTCCAACTTCCACGCCGCATTTGATATCCACACCAAGTTCACGCATCACTTCGATTTCAGCATCCACAACATTTTTCTCTAATTTAAAAGAAGGAATACCGTAAACGAGCATACCGCCCGGGCGCTCATTTTTCTCAAATACAGTCGGTTTGTAACCTCTGGTTGCCAAATAAAACGCACAGCTTAAACCAGCCGGGCCACCACCAATGATTGCAATCTTCTGTGGGAAAGTTCCACGGTTTGACGGCTGTACGACCGGTGGAATGTAACGTGTATCTGAATTCAGATCCAGTTCTGCGATAAATTTCTTGACATCATCGATCGCAACTGCCTGGTCCACAGTTCCTCTTGTACATGCATCCTCACAGCGGTGGTTGCAGACACGGCCGCAGACTGCCGGGAACGGATTTTCCTTTTTGATCAGGGCAAGGGCATCTGTGTATCGTCCCTGTGCCGCCATCTTTAAGTATCCCTGTACTGCGATATGTGCCGGACATGCCGTCTTACACGGTGCCGTTCCGGTATCATAACAATTGATGCGGTTGTTATCACGGTAATCCATATCCCATTTTTCCGGTCCCCACTTGGTATTATCCGGCAGCTCGTGTTTCGGATAGGTGATGGTTCCATCTTTCGTACAGAGTTTCTGACCCATTTTTACGGCACCCGCCGGACAGTACTCTACGCAGCGTCCACATGCAACACAGTCCTTTGTTTCAACCTTTGCCACATAAGCAGAACGTGACATGTTCGGTGTGTTAAATAACTGTGAAGTACGAAGTGCATTACAGATATTTACATTACAGTTACAGACGGCAAAAATCTTGTCCTCGCCGTCAATGTTTGTGATCTGATGAACAAATCCGTTGTCCTCCGCACGCTGTAAGATTTCCATTACCTTTTCGCGTGTAATGTAATGTCCCTTGTTTGTCTCGACTAAATAGTCAGCCATATCGCCGACACCGATACACCAGTCTTCCGGATCATCCGCGCATCCCTCGCCCAAAACACCGCGGGAATAACGGCAGGAACACGGACCTGCTGCATATTTTCCATCATATTTATCCAGCCAGTGGGAAATATGCTCGACACTGACAGACTCATTTTCCGTCTCGATCGCTTTCTCAACCGGGATAACGTGCATACCGATTCCAGCGCCTCCTGGCGGTACCATCGGTGTTACTTTCTGCAATGGTAAAAATGCCATGCGCTCAAAGAATGATGCAACTTCCGGGTGCTCTTTGATCTGGTCTAACTTCATATTAAAGAACTCTGCACTTCCCGGTACATACATCGGAAGGACATACTGTTTCTCATGCTTTGGATTTTCCCAGTTGTATTCCAAAAGACCGATATTGCTCATCTCCTGCAACAATTCTTCTAACACTTTCTCTTCTTTTCCGGTTGCTTTTACAATCTGTGCTAATGTCATCGGTTTGCGCACTTTCATTTTCAATGCAACCTCTGCCATCTCGTCCGTCACAAGTGCTTCTAGTCCATAATATTCCGGATCTTCGGCTGTCACTGTATGACCGATACGGTCGGTGATCTTCTGTCCTAATTTTAAGATCAGCTCTCTCGGCTGTTCCGGTGGTGTGTACTCAAACTTTTTCATGCGTGTTCCTCCTCTCTCCATGCAGCGGTCTCTTTTTTCAGCCAGTCTGCCCATTCTTCCATACCTTCACCTGTCTTTGCACAGATCGGGATGATCTTTGCATTCGGATTGCGCATCAGGATGTTCTTTTTACACTGCTCTAAGTCAAAATCAAAATATGGCATCACATCGATCTTGTTGATCAGCACGACATCGCAGATGGAAAACATCAGCGGGTATTTTAAAGGTTTGTCATGTCCTTCCGGTACGGATAAGATCATCGCATTTTTCACTGCACCTGTATCGAACTCCGCTGGACATACCAGATTGCCGACATTCTCTAAAATAACCAGTTCCACATCATCTGTTCCAAGTCCTTTTAATCCCTGTCTCGTCATATCTGCATCCAGATGACACATGCCGCCTGTATGAAGCTGGATTGCCTTTGCTCCGGTCTTTAAAATTGTTTCCGCATCCACGTCAGAGTCGATATCTGCCTCCATGACACCGATCTTCAAGTCATCTTTCAGTGCCTCGATCGTGCGTGTCAGCGTCGTTGTCTTGCCTGATCCAGGCGATGACATCAGGTTCAACAAGAACACGCCGTCTTTTTTCAGTTCTTCGCGAAGCAATGCTGCCTGCTTGTCATTGCTCTCGAAAATGCTCTGTTTTACTTCCAGAATCCGTACATTTCCCATGATAATCTCCATTTCTTTTGTAACATTTTTCGCCTTATCTGTTACTTATAGATAAATTCTATCATTTTAGGGTGGTTGTGTCAATAAATTCTGGTCATACCAGTGTGCCAATTTTTTAGAATTTGTTTAGAATTGTCTGATTGCTATCACAGGAATGCGAAGATTTTTTAATTCATGGACGTAATTTTCCTATGAAGATTCGGGTGTCAAAAGGTGGCTTCCAAATTTTGACACCCGAATCCTATGAATTAAAAAAACAACACTACAGTCCGCAGAAAAACCTGTATACTGTAACGTTGTCTGTCTTACTTTAGTATGCCTTTACTTTTACATATCCTTCTTCATAAGAATATTTCAGATAAGTAATAACATTTACAACCTGTCTCTTATCATCATCAATGTGTATCCTAATAAGTTTTGACCTCTCCATTTGCTCAAATCCATCCGATCTGGATCTTTCATAGATAATCCAATCCCCCAAATTCTGTCTTTTACCGCACATTCTGCAAGGATTTGATCTTTCGTATGTAACAAACCTTCCCTCAATTTATCATTTTGGGAAAATTTTGCTATAAGCCCTTCATAAACTACAATCTGCCTTATACCATTCCAGTAATTTTCATTATAGCCTGCCACCATACGTCCCAGTTCTTTTATAGATCCAACCTCATCTGTTTCCAATATCTTTTCAGCAATCACATCGTCTCTGAAACAAACTGCCTTTTTATACATCATATATTGCTCCATAGATGAAAATCCGATTCCATTTACATCAAACTGTGACATATACCAGTTACTCAAGTATCCATTTTCCTCATCAGGATTATGAAAACATAAAATATCCATTTTATGCTGCACCTACCTTTTTTACTGCCAGATCAAGCTCTAAGTCATGCAGTCCGTGATACGCTTTCATCAAAAAATTTAACGGTACTTTTTCTATCACCTCCGAGCTTGGAATATTATAGTACCATTGATAATACGCATAAAACTCGCCAATCCAGTCCGGCATAAACCCTTCTAAAGCCTTTCCGGCTTTCAATTTATACTTTTCTGTATCCGAAAAATATCTCCATAATTCTTTAGCATCCATGGTATTAACATACGCCATCGACTCATCGATATATTTTCTGGTTTTACTTTTCATATACGCTTCTATAAAATCCGTTGTATCATTTTCAGGAAATGTCTGCGCTACAAAATCAAACAGTTTTCCCTGACTCTCTACCACATCATCTAAATATGTCTCTGAATATGCCCGCATTTTTCTCTCCTCATAAAAGTGTACTAAACACATTGGTTACTTTATTTGCATCAGAGTCAATCAATTCTTTCATCCTTTTCCTTGCTGTCACATCGCGTTCATTGTATTTTTCATTAAACTCGTCATATTCCACGGAAATAAGTTCTTCTTTTCTCTCAGACAGCCTCGAATATGCCAGTTCTGATTTAATACAATACTGTATTCCCAAACCTCCCAACAAAAGGAGCTCTTCTAAAATTTCCACATCAATTTCATCTCTGACAAACGCTTTTGCAATATAAAAGTACGATGCATCCGCTCTCCATCCTTTTATCACATCATATCCGCTTGTTTCGATACCATATTTTGCAATAAACTTCTGCGACAACATTCTGTAACGCTTAGAGTCTGCTGCATCCCTGTGTTTCATTAATTCAGCCAGCCATGATAAAATGCTATATTTCTGGAAATCAAGTACTTTCAGTCCTTCCATATCCAACTCATATTTATGAACCCAGCCATTTGTCTCATCCGGTCTGCAAACCGCCCATTCTTTTGCAAGATCAATATTTTCCGTCAAATAAAAGCCTTTTCCGTAATCATGCCGGTTTTCTCCCAATCCAAAAGCTGGCTTTATTTCTTTGTCAGGACTCCCATGATACAAGATAATCTTACCCATATCGTCATCCTCCCTATACAAACATAATTTAGAAATTGCAATCTGTTCCGCTTTTTTAAGCTAAGTTCTTTTAGCGTACCCAATAATGCTTTATTCCCCTCTTTGATTGCCTGATCTACCTCTTTTCCTAGAGCAATACATAAAAAGGTCATCCGCTACCTCACGATAACACCGCTAAGCCTACGCTATTGAAAAAAGTGTCGCAGGTAATGCAGCCGGAGCCACACGCATCTCTGCACGGATTGACCGATTTCATTTTACCATTTCTTCTGAAAATATTCTATACCTATCCTGCCATAGATTGCACCAGAAAAAAACAACGCTACAGTCCGCAGGAAAACCTGTATACTGTAACGTTGTCTGTCTTACTTTAATATGCCTTTACTTTTACTTTGGAAGAAAGTCCCCTGCTCTTAAATAATTTCTTATAAGCGGATAATTTCTTCTTCGGTACTTTGACCGTGGTTGCTTTTGTGATTCCTTTAAATGTACTCTTAGAAAGTGTCTTTGCTTTCAGTTTTGTAGATTTTATCGTAATTGTCTTTAACTTCTTGCATCCGGAAAAGACATTTTCTCCGATCTTTGATACATTCTTACCGATCGTAACCGTCTTTAGTTTCTTATTATTCTTAAATGCACTCTTTGCGATCGATGTTACTTTATAGGTCGCACCATTAATTTTGATAGAATCCGGCACAGCGATCTTTGTCTGTTTTTTGTTTTTCGGTGCCTTGTATTCTACCTCATGGACTTTACCGGCATTCTTCTTGATGGTATAGAACGATCCATCTGCCTTATTCACAACAACCTGTCCGACGGTAAGTGTATTTGTATTGGACGGCTGTTCATTTGTTGTTTCTTCCTTCCCGGTCACCGGGATCACAACTGCTGCTTTCTGATAGCCGCATACGCTGCATTCCTCATGGCTGCTGCCTTCGGTACTTTCTGTTGCCTGCCGGTCGATGATCGTCTGAAATGTATGCTCTGCCTGTTCTAATTTCTTTCCACATCCATTTTTACAATCTTTCCAATGTGCCTTTTCATCCTTTGACCAGACTGCATCTGTTACATCATGTCCAAGTGAATCCGTCATGATCGTCTTTGTCTGAACCTCAAATGATGGATTTTTAAATTCTGCTTTGTACTCTTTCTTGCCGTTTGTTTCACATCCTGCTTTTTCCTCTGTATAAGATGCAGTTACAGTTTCGCTTTCTTCATTTTCACATCCCTCACATATCCTGCGTGCCGTACAGCTCATATCGCTCTCGCTCCATGTATACTGTGGTGCACCATAGTGATGTCCGTCTGCATTACTGTATATGCTGCCATCCTGATATACAGTCATACCGCCCAATACCGGAGTCTGATCTGTTCCGATTTTCTGTCCCCAGATCAATTCAGCCCTCCTGCTATCTCCACTTCCATCCAGAAGATATGCAACCTCTCCATCCGTGAATGCTTTCGTTGTCTTTGTAATCTCGCCGTCCCATGGTAACGTATTCTTCTCCATACAGTAACAATTCGATATCTTGCCGGTGATCTCGTCTTTCTCAGCTTCTCCGTTACCGATCAGCGGATACTCCGTTGTATGATAGCAATTCTTAATATTGACACCCGTAAATCTTCCTGCAATACCACCAACGTCTGCAGCATCTTCACCTGTTACTACCACATTTCCTATATTGAACGAATTTTCCAGACTGGTATTGCTGTCCCATGATCCGATCACGCCGCCGGTATACTTACCTGTATTCGTGACATCTCCCATATTTCCATACTTACTACCATCTGAATTGCTGCCCATTCTTCCGATCACACCGCCGACATTATCTCCATTTCCTTCCACAGCTCCCCTATTTAAAATAAATCCATCCATAGAAGTCATCGGTGCAGAATATGCATACTCCCCGACAACTCCACCGACACTATTTTTACCTGTGATCCTGCCGGTATTGATCACGCCCTTTGCTGCCTGAATTTGACAGTTACTGTTATCAGAACTTGTCATATGCCCTCCAATACCACCAACACTTGTAATTGCTGCTGTCACTTCTCCTTTATTCTGTAACATTCCATTCCGGGAAATTATAGATATATCAATTCCATATCCGATCAATCCTCCTGCTCCCATAGAAGTATTGCTTCCCATACTAGATATCTTACCCGTATTGATAATATCCGCATCCGCTTGAATGGACGCAAGATCTGCATATCCGATCAAACCTCCGACATATCCACTTGATTTAGCAGTTATAGCTCCAGAATTGAGAATACCCTCATGGACGATCACCTTCATTCCACCACTAGCCTGACCGACAAGTCCACCTACATTCGCTGTCCCTGTAACTGCACCTGTATTACTGATCGAGGTATCGGATTCGATCTGTGCACTGCTTGCATATCCAGCCAAACCTCCTGCCTGACCTCCTTGTGCGGTTATATCTGCTTTATTGTTACAGTTTACGATTTTTGCATCACTACATGCCTGACCACAGATACCTCCTACACTATCCCAGCCTTTAGAACTTCCTGCAGTGGTGACATTTCTTATCTCTCCGCCACTGCCTAGTATGCCAAACAAACCGGCATTATTGTTAATGCTTCTGTCCGCATGGATCGTGATCTCTGCTCCGTTACCATCGAAGACTCCTTTATAGGAACCGGAGGAATCTCCGATCGGATTCCATGTTAAGTCTTTCTTTTCTCCACGTACTGTTGTATCGATCTCTGTTACACCATCTGCAACTTTCGCACATTCATTTCTATCCGAGGATGCTTTTACGATCTCTGCAAACTTCCACAGATCCTCCGAACCGGTGATCACATACGGATCTTCTGCTGTTCCACTTCCCTGTAATTCCTCTGCCGCATAAACTGTCACACTTCCCTGACTGCCTGTCACAATGCCTGCCACAGCCAGAAAGCCCAATAATATGCCGCCTGCCATTTTCCTGCTTATCATTTTTGTCACTTTCAAATTCAGCGCCTTCTTTTTTATTTCATTTCCCTTTTTTCATGTACTCCTAGAATTCTTCATTTAGAAAATTCTAAGCGTACATATATGCATACAAAAATATTGTATCATTTTTTATACTGCGTGTCATCACTTTATCAAAATAAATGGTTATCAAGGTAAAGTGATGCTAGCTAAACTGACAACCCACATTTCTGAAAAAAGCAGGGAGCGTCAAATCATTCTGACGTTCCCTGCTTTCTCCTGAAAATATTCTATTAAAAATTCTTAAACCCATACCCTGCAGCTCTCACGGCATCAATAAAATCTCCCAGCACTGCTGCATTTGTCTCTGACTCCGCATGGAGCAGATAAATTGCACCCGGATGAAGTTTATCTTTCATCTTCTGCAGACTCGATGCATGATCCGGCTGATTATTGACATCATAATCCAGATATGCAAAACTCCAGAAAATACTCTTGTAATTACAGTTATTTAACAGGGCAAGTGACTGCTCGCTGAATCTTCCGGTCGGATAACGGAACAGATACATGTCATATCCGAAATTTTCCTTGATATAGGCATGGTTCTCTGTCACCTCATTTTCCTGTTTATCCAATGATAAGGAAGGCATACCCGCGGAAGGATGTGTCACGCTGTGGTTTCCTAACACATGTCCCTCATCGATCATACGTCTTACCAGATCCGGATTATCTTTCGCATACGGCTCTGTCACGAAAAATGTGGCGGACACCCCTTTTTCCTTTAGGGTATTTAAAATGTTCTCAGTCTGTCCGTATTCATAACCTTCATCAAAGGTCAGATAAATATCCTTCGTGTCATCACCAATAAAGTACGCATTGTATTTTCCATATGTCTCCTGTGCATTAACGGCATCTAACGGACGGTTTTCATCATCGGTATGGCTGCCAAGTCCCCAGTCATGGCTGGTGGCATCCAATGAGGATACATTTTCAATCGGTGTGTTCTGCAATACCTGTCCTGTCGTACCTGTGCCCGTTTCTGTACTCGTCTGCTCTTCCGTGCCTGGAACATCCTCGACGGATTCTTTAGCATCTGCTCCGTCTTTTCCATAAGACTCATACGTTTTTAACACAGCATCCCCGATCGCCTTTGCATAACTGTCAATGTTTGCATCAAACAGCTGATTATCCGTCGGACTGTTCATAAAACCAAGTTCGACAATACATGCCGGCATGTTCGTGTGCAGATTTACATAGTAATCTTTGCTCTCGCTCTTTTGTGTTCCTTTTTTTACACCACGGTTTCTCGAGATCCCGGCAGCATCCAGGTTGTCCATAATATTTTTTGCAAGCGCCTGTGTCTTGTCATCCGCGTCACTGCGGATCCAGGTCTCCACACCATTTCCTTCACCCGTATTGCGATGCAGTGACACAAAATAATCGGCATTATTCTGATTTGCAAAAGATGTCCGTTCCTCCAATGATAAAAATGTATCATCGGAACGTGTCATAATGACCTGAATATTTTCTTTGTCAGCAAGATATGCCGCCACTGCCTGTGTGATTTTTAAATTATCATTTTTCTCATAACGAAGCCTGTAATCAGACCCGTTATCCTTTCCACCATGTCCGGCATCTAAGCATACGATCAGTTTATTCTCATCTAACTTATCCTTATTCTCCTGCTCGTCGTCAACAGCCACGATCTTCCCCTCAATCTGTGAAAGGTCAATACCTGCCGGAACCAGCTTATGCAGCAAACTCCCCATCCCCTGAAATAACGCAAGAACGATCAAAAGCTGCAGCGAACAATATACTATGCACACCAGATTTCTCAGTCGTTTTTTTCTTCGTTTCTCTGCATTCAAATCCGTTCACTCACCATCTTATTTATTTTAATTTACTTTTAACTTTCGTCCGCAGTGCCACTGGACTGACAGGCATCTACGTTCCACTTCGGTCCGTGCTAAACAGGTGCCACCGGCACCTAGCACCGCCCTATCAAATAAGAAAAACACAAAAAAGTGCCTGCAAGCAGTCATTTTTTGCATTTCTCTTATTTGGCACTGCTCATTGCCTACGCACATTATATCTTATCCCACTGTAAAAGACCATAAAACATTTTCTTAATATTTTATGATGTTTCATCAAACAGGAACTGTGCGAGTGCATAATTGCTGACATCCTGTCCTTTCGGTGTCAGATATATCCTTCCTGCACGGCGCTCTAAAAGTTTCTCCTCCTGCAGATGATTTAATACCTCCTGATAGACCGCCTCGATCGGCATACCAAAGCTTTGAAAGAAATCATCTCTTGAAATTCCATCGATCATGCGAAGTCCCAGGTACATAAATTCCTCCATCTGCGCATACTTGCCTACCAGTTCTGCCGAGGCGTGAAGATTGGTTGCCGGGAGCTGTTCTATCGTACCGTCACTCCGTTTATTTTCCCAGATGCCTTCCCGGATGACGTCAACCTGTTCCAGATAAGTATATAAATCACTGGTGTTGGTGTATCGTATATTTTCCATCAAAGATGACGCACCGAGTCCCATGCCAAGATAATTGACACGCGTCCAATAACCTATGTTATGTCTGCACGCATATCCCGGCTGTGCAAAGTTTGAGACCTCATAATGCACATAACCGTTTTCCTTAAGCATTTCCTCTGTTAATTTTGTCATCTCATAGACTTCATCCTCTGTCGGCAATGCATCCGTTACCATTCCCGCACGCTGTTTCACCGCGTCAAACTTATAAAGATCGTAAAATGGAGTCCCTTTTTCAATAATCAGCGAATAGGCAGAAATATGTTCCGGTTTCAGACGACAGACCTTCTGCAGCGAATCTGCATAACTTTCCATGTGCTGTCCCGGCAGTGAGCTCATCAGATCCACATTAATATTGGAAAATCCTCCTGCTCTTGCAAGTTCATAAGTTTTCAGGAACTGTTCCCATGTATGGATACGCCCTAACATTTTCAGTTCAACATTCTGTGCAGACTGCAATCCCAAACTGATCCGGTTGATCCCGGACTGTCTGTACACTGCAAATTTCTGCGCTGTAACAGTTCCGGGATTGCACTCAACAGAGACTTCCGCATCCGGCAGCAGCGCAAAATTTTTATGCACGGCATCCATGATCTCTGCCATATCCGACTCCCACAGCCACGATGGCGTGCCGCCACCAATATAGACTGTCGAAACCACATAATCCCTGCAATGTGCCCCATAATAGAAAATTTCTTTGCAAAGTGCCTTCACATATTGTCTCTGTGTATCTTCATCCGCCGGAAAAGAAAGAAAATCACAATAATTACATTTCCGGACACAGAACGGGATATGGATATATAATTCCAGTTCCTTTTTTCCCATATTTAATCCTCATCCAGTTTTAAAACACTCATAAATGCTTCCTGCGGAATCTCGACATTTCCGACCTGACGCATACGTTTCTTTCCTTCTTTCTGTTTCTCTAACAGCTTCTTCTTTCGGGAAATATCACCACCGTAACATTTGGCAAGAACATCCTTGCGCATCGCTTTGACGGTCTCTCTCGCGATGACTTTACCGCCGACAGCCGCCTGGATTGGGATTTCAAATAAATGTCTTGGGATCTCTTCCTTTAACTTCTCACACATCTTTCTTCCACGCTCATACGCACTGTCTTTGAATACGATAAAGGAAAGGGCATCGACCTGTTCTTTGTTGATCAGGATATCAAGTTTTACCAGCTCGGAGCGCTCATATCCCTTTAATTCATAATCAAAGGACGCATAACCCCTCGAACGTGACTTCAATGCATCAAAGAAATCGTAAATGATCTCATTTAACGGCAGATCATACTTGATCAGTGCACGCGTTTCCTCTAAGTATTCCATACTTAAATAAACACCGCGGCGCTCCTGGCACAGTTTCATGATTGCACCGACATACTCACTCGTCACCATGATTTCTGCCGATACGACAGGTTCTTCCATGTATTCGATCTCAGACGGATCCGGCAGGTTTGACGGGTTTGTCAGATCCATGACCTCTCCGTTTGTCTTGTGCACTTTGTAAATAACCCCCGGAGCTGTTGTCACAAGATCTAAATTAAACTCACGCTCTAAACGCTCCTGAATGATTTCTAAATGAAGCAGGCCTAAAAATCCGCAGCGGAAACCAAAACCAAGCGCTAACGATGTCTCCGGCTCATACTGCAAGGACGCATCGTTGATCTGTAATTTTTCCAATGCATCACGGAGATCCGGATATTTTGCACTGTCAGCCGGATACATACCGCAGTACACCATCGGATTGACCTTTTTGTAACCCGGAAGCGGCTCACTGCATGGGCGGTCGGCATTTGTCACAGTATCACCGACACGGGTATCGCGGACATTTTTGATACTTGCACAGAGATAACCTACCATTCCCGCTGCAAGCTCATCACACGGGATAAACTGTCCGGCACCAAAATATCCGACCTCTGTGACCTCGGACTGTGCACCGGTTGCCATCATGCGGATGGTATCTCCCACTTTTACCGTTCCCTCTTTGATACGGCAGAATACGATAACACCCTTGTAAGAGTCGTAAAGTGCATCAAAGATCAGCGCCTGAAGCGGTGCTTCTTTATCTCCAGTCGGGGCCGGGATCTTTGTTACGATCTGCTCTAATACCTGATCGATATTTAAGCCGGTCTTAGCAGAAATACGCGGTGCATCCTCCGCCTCAATCCCGATCACATCCTCGATTTCTTTTACCACTTCATCCGGCTGTGCACTCGGAAGATCGATCTTGTTGATGACAGGCATGACATCAAGATCATGATCTAATGCGAGATATACATTTGCCAGTGTCTGTGCTTCCACTCCCTGTGCTGCATCCACAACCAGGATCGCACCGTCGCAGGCTGCAAGGCTTCGTGATACCTCATAGTTAAAATCGACGTGCCCAGGTGTGTCGATCAGGTTAAAAATATACTCTTCCCCGTCATTTGCCTTATAAATGATACGGACTGCCTGTGACTTGATCGTAATTCCACGCTCACGCTCTAAATCCATATTGTCAAGAACCTGCGCCTGCATCTCACGGCTGGTCAAAGTTCCTGTACGTTCTATGATACGATCGGCAAGTGTCGATTTACCGTGATCGATATGTGCTATAATACAAAAATTTCTGATTTTACTCTGATCTATTGACATGTTACTCTCCATTTCAAAAAAAATACGCCGGGCATATGCCCATACGTTTTTATTATACGGGAAAAGCAAAGGAAACGTCAAGTCATCCGCAATCCTCTTTCATGTTTCATTTTCATTTATTAACAATTAAAATACAAAAATTCACAATATGTTCACTGGATTTTTAGTACTTTTGGGTGCATAATAGACTTGCTGTTAAATATTTAACAGCTGGGTTTCTATCGTCAATATGACAAAACCCCCTTCTTAATATGAAAATCCCCCACGCAGTGGCTGCAAACACTGCGTGGGGGATTTTTTATATCATGTGCAAAACCAGCACATGATCGTGATCTACACTTGCTTCACTCGGCTATCTTATTATTTCATTGAACTCTTACTTTTATTCATAAATCGGATAAGAGATTCCCTCTCTCATAAATACCGGAATCACATCGATCGGTGCCGGTACTGTCACATAATTTCCGCCCTCGTATACCTTTTTCGTGTAGGCATCCGTCCATTTTGTACCTGCTGGGAGATATACCCTGCGCTCTGTCGCACCTGCCTCCATGACCGGTGCCACTAAAAGATCCGGTCCGAACATATACGCATCCTCCACGTTCCAGCTCTCTTTATCCTCCGCAAAATCAAAGAACAGCGGACGCATCACCGGTGCACCTGTTTTACTTGCCTGTTCCATACAACTACGGATGTACGGGCGCAGACGTTCACGGATAAACAGATATTTTTTCAGGATCTCATAATTGTCCTCCCCAAAACTCCACACTTCATTATCCTGACCGGAAGTAAGCTGGCGCACACCATCGATAAACTCCTGCTCTCTCTCGTACCAGGGAGAACGCTCCCCATGCATACGGAATACCGGACAGAATGCACCCCAGGCAAACCAGCGCACCAGAAGTTCTTTAAATGCCGGATCTTTGATATCCCCGCCAAGAAAGCCTCCGATATCCGATGTCCACCACGGAATACCAGCCACGCACATATTAAGTCCTGCCTGCAGCTGCTCTCTCATGGAGCGGAAGGACGAGTACACATCCCCGGACCAGGTAAGAACGCCATATTTCTGGCTGCCTGCCCATGCACAGCGCACCAGACTCATGATATCTTTTTCTCCCTCCGCTTTCAATCCGTCATAAAATCCTTTCGCATAGCCAACCGGATAAACGTTGCTGCACTGCAGTGCCGGTCCCTCATAATAGCGGTAATTATCAAAATCATATGGTCCATACTCCGGTTCCGCTTCATCTAACCAGAAACAGCGGATTCCGTTTTTATAGTAATTTTCCTTACATTTTTCCCATACAAATTTCTGCGCGCACGGATTGGTCGCATCGTAAAATACGGTATTTCCCATCCAGCTCATATGATAGGAAAGTCCACGATCCGGTGTGACAAGATATCCGCGGTCGTTCATCTCGCCATAGTTTTCGCTGCGCTCATCCACGGTCGGCCAGACAGAGACAACCGTCTCGATTCCCATGCTCTTTAACTCATCCACCATCGCTTTCGGGTCCGGCCAGTCTCTCGGCTCAAATTTAAACTCGCCCTGCATTGTCCAGTGGAAAAAGTCGATCACGATCGCATCCATCGGAAGTCCGCGCTTTTTGTGTTCTCTGGCAACTGCAAGGATTTCATCCTGGTTGCGGTAGCGCAGTTTGCACTGCCAGTATCCCATACCATATTCCGGCATCATCGGAGTCCTTCCGGTTGCCGCAGAATACTGTTCCTCGATTTCAAACGGTGTATCTCCTGCCGTAATAAAGTAGTCCAGTTTTTTTGTGCTCTTTGCGTACCACTCTGTCTTGTTTGCACCAAAAACTGCTGTTCCGATTGCCGGGTTGTTCCAGAAAAATCCATAGCCTCTGCTTGAGACCATAAACGGCACGCTCGCCTGACTGTTTCTGTGCGCCAGTTCTAACATTGCACCTTTTTTATTCAGATTTTTCTCCTGGTACTGTCCCATACCAAATATTTTTTCATCATCAAACGCCTCAAAACGCATAGTCAGTTCGTAATCCGTACTGCCCGGGATCGGTTTTAACTCTCTCGCATCAATGCGCAGCGGCACACAGTAGCGGTTGATCCGGTTTCTGTTTCTCCAGTACTCTTCGGTCAGAAGTTCTCCCTTCTGATTATAATAGCTGATCCATCCCTCCGGGGAGATCACGGCCGTGATTTTTCCATTTTTAACGGTGTAAACTTTTCCGGTCTGATGATATTTTGCAAACTCCTCGCCTTTGTACCATGGATCCGTCGTATCAACTTCTTTACACTCCACCTGAAGCGGACACATTTTTACCTCCTCGGTCAGCGCCCAGTCATGTGCATCCATCTGTGCCTCTTTGGTCATGCGCACACGGAAGGAATTTTCTCCCCATGGTTCTAACCATAATGTCAATGTTCCATCTGCAATTACAAGTCTGTTGTTTTCTTCGTAAACTCTCATCTAACTTTTCCTTTCTTAATATATAGATATATTCTTACATTTGTCTTTACACCTGATAAATCCGGTAAATGAATTCTTCTCTCCCAAAATTTATCTTTCTGCTATATTATATTTTCCGACTCTGACGTTTCATCTCCCCATACAAAACACCGCGTGACCCGGTCGCCAGAAAAAATCTGCCAAACTTTCTTTTATCCCCATCGATACTGTTGATCTCGCCGTACATCTGGTTATCCTGATTCAGCCGCTCATACGATTTTCCCTCATCAAACGTGCGGTAAAAACCATATTCCCCTTCAAGGCGTCCGCAGAAATAAATTGCTTTTTCCTCTGTCAGATAATCCCTGTCCTCTCCGATCACACCAAGTCCCATCCGGTAGCAGGCATCCCCCGTGTCCGTCAGGCGTTTCACATGGATTTCTTCTGTTTTCGTGTCATAACAGAGTTTATAAAGTCCTGCATCGCCCAATGCCAGGTAAAATATGCCAGTCTTTCCGCCCTCACCGCGCACTTCCGTCTTATTTGCAGTATCAATATAGCCAAAATCACAGACCGGAAATGCCTCTTTCGGCTGTTTCTGATAAAAGTTTCTTCCTCCATCCCTGCTCACATAGATTTCGGACGCACCGCCAAAACCATAAAACAGATCTTTCCTGCTGCGGTCGGAAAATACTTTCAGATATCCCGTCTCAACAGGCTGCCCCGCCAGATCAAACACTCCTGCTTTTTGAAAACTGTGTCCTCCATCATTGCTGACAAGCACCAGTTCCACCGGAAGCCTTATCCCATCCGCAACCGACCATACAATATTGACGCCATCCGGTGACACTGCCACCCATCCGGCATTGACATTCGGGTTTTCGATCTCATGCAGTTCCTTGTCGATCTCTGCATTGATACCAAACGGCATGCCGATCCGGTCAAATGTTTTAAAATTATCGCACGTGCGCACCAGACCGCCTTTGGTTTTTCCTTTCCAGTTTCCCCGCGCCGTCACAATGCCAAGATTACTGTCCGCATCGGAAATATCTGCGTTGATACAGGTAATGTAACGGTTGCCCTCGCTGTCATCAAAAGAATTTTTACAGGGTTCATCAAGATTCCGGAATGCAAATCCGCCGAGGTCTCCAACGATATCCACAAGCTGTACCTCTCCATCAACCGGCGCATATACATTCAGATGAACGGTCTCCTCGATTCCGGTACACGCATCATGATAGCGCGGATGCTCACTGAGCAGCGCATCCGTCATAAAAACGCCGGTTCCCGAATTAAACCATACCTCATCCGGATCAAACGGATTGATCTTAATATCACTCAGCCAGTGCAGCAGACAATGGTTTCCGTTATACTCCGGTTTCATGTAGGAAGTATTAAAATATAAATCCCCCTTTTCCAGTCCGCAGAGACTCACGCTCCAGCTGCTGCCATAATCTTTCGAAAGATATACGATTTCATCGCTCTCTTTTTCCCTGCAGAGCGTTGAACACACCAGAAGTCCCGGCATTGTTTTACAGGAAGAAATACCGCCAAAACCATAATTTAAAAATTCTGCTGTCAGCGTGCCATCCGCATCCGGTGTAATGTCATCATACCCTGCAATTTTCCCGTCTGAAAAATAATACCGCAGCACTTTCCCGCCGATCACATCCCCGGAATCACAGCTATATCCAAGGTCGACCACATAATTCCATCTTCCAGTGACATTCATCGTCACATAAAGGTATGTTCCATCATAGTCATAGCGCGATGCCACAAGACCGTTCATTTTACTGTCATGAATCATGACATTTTCCGGCTGCATCAGTTTTTCAAACGTCTGCCCTGCATCATAGGAAACATACAGGCTGTGACCGCGAAGCGTATCACTCTCCCTTGTCGTATATCCTGCGGTTCCTGCAACAATTGTTTTCGAATCATCCGATACCCAGACACAGGTCATGTAATTTTCCTCTAAAGGAAGCCGTTCCCAGGTATCTCCTCTGTCCGTGGTTTTCCAGAGACCATCTAACTGGCTTGCAAAATAAAGTGTGTTTTCATCTTTTTTATCTACCACCAGACGGTATCCGGTTCCTCTTCCGCAAAGATTGCCATGAACGGTCACCGGGATTTTTTTGTGAATAAATGTCTCTCCATAATTCTCTGAAATTGAAAATTTTCCATAGCCCTGTCCGTTAATGCCGCTCATGATGTACAGGCGCTCCGGTTTCTTTTCATCGAGTGCGCATGCGATTGGAAATGTTTCGGAGATGTCCGCCATGCTCACACTGTCGATGAGGCTTTTCCAGCACTTTTTTTCGTATTCATACCGGTAAACGCCTCCGATGTCTGTTCTGGCATAGAGGATGCCGGGCTGTTTTGGGTGGTACAATAAACCGGTGACGTAGCCGCCGCCGGGGATTGGGGCGTTTTTGTATTCGTAGGTGATTGTTTTGTGGGCTTTCATTGTATAGGTGAACTCCTTTCGTGGGTGGTTTTCGGTGTAAGTGGATCCGTTTGTGTGCGAAGGTGAACTTTTTTGTGCGTTCTTTTTTGGGGGAAAGATGGCGAGCCTGAGGGCCGTGGGTGGGCTGTGCAAAGCTCTGACGCTTTTTGCACAGCCCGCCCGCGGCATTGAGGGGACCTGCACCAAAATCTTCCCAGAAGATTTGCAGTGCACCGGTGCGCCACAGTGTAGCGTCTGTCAGGGGGCGGCAAGTCCCCTGCCGGCGCCCTGACAGCCACCACACCCCCACGCACCGCTTCACTACAAATCCCCCACGCAAAAAAGGAACCCCGCAACGCAGGATTCCTTTCTCAACACCAAACGAATCCCTACTTTAAAAGTAAGGATTTTCGCCTCGATTTTCTACCATATTTATTCGCCCACTTTTACCCGAAAAATCCGCTTTTACTCAGCATCATAATTATCCAGGAAATTGTGATACTCTCCATCTTTCTTATAACCAATGATGGTCTTTAAATTCACATTGCTGACACTATTGAAAATATTACTGTCGATGAACTCACTCTTTTTGCGAAGTTCCGTCACAAGATCTTTCATCTCCTCACGTTTCGAACCTTTTGCCCCGCCACAGCTTGTACAGTTTTCAGTAAAACGGCATGCACACTGGATAAACTGCAGGCGGTTGTAATCACGCCATGCCTTGATATCCTCTTCTTTGACAAGATACAGCGGACGGATCAGTTCCATGCCCTCAAAGTTCTGGCTGTGAAGTTTTGGCATCATAGTCTCCACTTTGCCGCTGTACAACATTCCCATCAGGATCGTCTCGATCACATCGTCAAAATGATGTCCCAGCGCGATCTTGTTACAGCCTAACTCTTTTGCCTTGGAGTACAGATATCCTCTTCTCATTCTTGCACACAGGTAACACGGATTCTTATCCACCTCCGCAACAGAATCAAAGATCTGTGTTTCAAATGTCGTGAGCGGAATATCAAGAAGTTTTGCATTTTCCTGAATAATACGCCAGTTTTCCTCGTTGTAACCCGGATTCATGCACAAAAAAACAAGTCCAAAATTGCGTTTTCCGTGTCGGTATAATTCCTGAAACAGTTTTGCCAAAAGCATGGAATCTTTTCCACCGGAAATACACACTGCAATCTTATCGCCGTCCTTTATCATTTCATAATCATGCAGTGCTTTGGTGAAACGGCTCCAGATTGGTTTTCTGAATTTTTTGATCAGGCTTTTTTCAATCTGCTCCGTGCGCTCTTTTCTTGAATCGTCCTCCATTGTCACGCGCGTGAGCTGATATCTTAACCATGCGCGGTAACCACCCTCTAAATTGACAGTCGTAAACCCATCGTCCTCTAATATTTCAGCTGCATCACGGCTGTTTTCACCCACATGGCAGTACAGATAAACAGGCTGATCTTTTTTTAAAATAGCTGTCTCACCCGCTTCAATCTTTTCTAATGGAAGATTAACAGCGCCCTCGATCGCTCCGTGCGAGAAATCATTTTCCGGACGGACATCTATAAGCTGCAGTCCCTCTGTTCCGTTCTGTGCCAGTTCTTCTACAGTAATTGTATTCAAAATATTTCCTCCAATTTCGTTCACTTCGTGTGGTATTACAATAAAATATTTTCCCGCTTTTCGGGCAAACCCGTTGTTCCAATCCATCGATTGCATGTTCCACACACTTCCTGTTATCAGCAATTACACCATGCGTACACGTTTTCCTTCTTTGATCTCCTCTAAGATCTCAGCCACTGCCTCACGTTCATCAAAATGATACTTCACGCCACGGATTTCCTGATAATCCTCATGCCCTTTTCCGAGCAGTACGATCATATCTCCCGGCTGGGCATTTACCATGCAGTAAGCGATTGCTTCTTTTCTGTCGTCGATCTCGATATACTTTCCATTGCTCTTTGCCAGTCCGACTTTAATATCGTTATTGATATCACGGATTTCTTCGTCTCTCGGATTATCGCAGGTCAGTACACAGAGATCCGCCATCTCACCGGTCACCTCTCCCATATCATAACGGCGCAGTTTTGAACGGTTTCCACCGCCGCCATACACACAGATCAGGCGTTTCGGATGATATTCCATCAATGTTGTAAGCACGCTTCTGGTGCTGACTTCGTTGTGTGCATAGTCAATAATCAGGTAATAATCTTTTGATACCGGAAGCATTTCCACACGGCCTTTAACCTGTACCTTGTTTAAACCATCTAAGATCGCCTGATCCGAAATTCCTGCCAGATGACATACCAACATGGTCACCAGTGAATTGTATACCGAAAATCTACCCGGAATGTGCACTCTTGCCTCACAGTCCATGCAGCCTTTTACATGAAAATACATACCGAGTTTTCCATTCTCCTTGATAAATCCAAGATCCGCTGCAACCAGATCAAGCGGCTTCCCAAGAAATGTTTTTTCATTATTATCCTCTACGCCAAAACTGTGGATCTCACAGGTATGGTTTGCTGCAACTGCCTCGCTGTGCTCATCATCCGCATTTAAAATACCAATCTTGCACTGGCGGAATAGCATGCTCTTACATTCTAAATATTCCTCAAAAGATGCATGTTCATTTGGTCCGATATGATCCGGGGAAAGGTTGGTAAACACACCATAATCAAACATGATTCCCGCTGTACGGTCCATCTTAAGTCCCTGGGATGATACCTCCATCACCGCATACTCGCAGCCTGCCTCCACCATAGATGCAAACATGCGGTGCAGTTCGTAGGATTCCGGCGTTGTGTTTTTAGACGGAATCTTTTCATCTCCGATCATTGCACCGATCGTTCCGATAAGTCCAACTTTTTTGCCGGCCGCTTCCAACACATTTTTGATCATGTATGTTGTGGTTGTCTTTCCTTTTGTACCGGTCAGTCCGATCGTAATCAGTTTTTCTGCCGGATAGTCAAACAGCGCTGCTGACATCAGTGCCAGTGCATAGCGGGCAGACTCCACTTTTAACACCGTGATCGTACCCGGGATCTGAGCAGCTTCTTCATCGCGCTCCACAACAATGACGCTTGCTCCCTTTTCCACCGCATCCGGAATATATTTATGACCATCCGTCACTGCTCCCACCATGCAGACAAACATGGTTTCCTTTGCAATCTTTCTTGAATCATAGATAATGTCTCTGACTTCTGCTTCCATGCTGCCCTGTAAACATTCATATTTTATCTTTTCACAAATCTTACTTAATTTCATTTTTCCTCCGGTTCCGGACAATTTAAAACTGCAAAGATATCATTTTTTAATTTTCATTTCCGGAAATCATTATGATAAATCGTCCTTATTCTTAATGTACAACTTCAAACCATGAAAAGCCGCCGTACATTCTGCACGGCAGCCCCGATATCAAATTTCTGCTGCTGTTCACAAAATTCAGTCTCTGGCGCACAACCTGACAGCAGATGCCAAGTCCCCGCGTGAACAGTAACAATTTCTTTTATTTTTCTAAAACATGTGACGCATCAATCTCCGCTTCAAATACGGTGTGTGATGGTCCCGTCATAAACAGATGGTTCGTTTTTTCATCCCACTCGATCAAAAGCGGTCCACCGATCTGCTCCACAGTAACTTTGCGGTCTGTTCTTCCAGTTAAAACACCTGCGACAACCGCTGTCGAACAGCCTGTCCCACATCCGATCGTCTCGCCGGTTCCACGCTCCCACTCACGGATCTTGATATAATCACGTTTTACAAACTCAGCAAATGTGACGTTCGTCTTGTTTGGAAACAGGGATGTCATATGTTCGATCGTCTTTCCGTAACGCTCCACATCAAGGTCTGCAACAGAATCCACAAACATTGCACAGTGTGGATTACCCCAAGATACTGCTGTAATATGGAATGTTTTATCTAAGACCTCCACCGGCTGTTCCACGAACTGATCTAAATTTGTATTTACAGGAATTACTTTCGTATTCAGTCTCGGCTCCCCGATATCCGCCCGGATATTAGATACTAATCCATCCGTCACAGTCAGGTTCAAATGCTGCATTCCACCAAGTGTTTCGATCACAAGTTCTGTCTTATCCGTCAGTTTATGGTCATAGACATATTTCCCGACAGAACGAAGTGCGTTGCCACACATTTCGCCTTCTGAACCGTCCGGGTTAAACATCCGCATCCGGAAATCTCCCTTATCAGACGGACAGATTAAAACCATACCGTCCGATCCGATTGCAAAATGTCTGTCACTGACAAAACGTGCCAGCTCCGGTAAATTTGTAATATTCTGATGAATGGCATCAATATATACATAATCATTTCCAAATGCCTGCATTTTTGTAAATTTCATGGTAATCCTCATTTCTGCGCTGCGTTTTTACGCATTCATTGCACGGTCAAGATCTGCGATGATATCATCTGCATTCTCGATTCCGACTGACATACGAAGGAAACAATCTGTGATGCCAAGTTTTTCCTTGATATCAAGTGGTGTATCTTCATGTGTCTGCGTGGTCGGATAAGTGATCAGTGTCTCTGTTCCGCCAAGGCTCTCTGCAAACATGATCATATCAACACCCTTTAAGATTTTCTTTACTGTTTCAAAGCTGTCAACGGTAAATGAAATCATTCCGCCAAAACCCGTCGTCTGTTTTTTGGTCACTGCATAATCCTTGTGATCCTCAAATCCCACATAATATACTTTCTGTACTTTCGGCTGTGTTCTGAGCCACTCCGCAACTTTCTTTGCATTTTCATTATGTCTGTCCATACGGACTGCCAGAGTCTTGATTCCTCTTAAGATCAGCCAGCTGTCAAGCGGTGCAAGCTGACTGCCATGGGATTTAATGTGAACATGGATCTTTTCTGCGATCTCCTCGTTATCCTTTACAACTACGATACCGGAAATCGTATCATTGTGTCCTCCTAAATATTTCGTGGAACTGTGTGTTACGATATCTGCTCCAAGCTGTAACGGTTTCTGGAAATACGGTGTCAAAAACGTATTATCTACAACTGTAAGTGCTCCAATACCCTTTGCGATCTCAGAAAGTGCATGGATATCTGCCACCTTCATCATCGGGTTGGTTGGTGTCTCAATGAAGAACATCTTTGTATTCGGGCGGATTGCTGCCTTTACCTCATCAAGTTCCGACATATCCACATAAGTGTGCTCGATTCCGTATTTTCCAAAAACATCACCGATGATACGGAATGTTCCACCATAAATATCGTCAGATAAGATCACATGATCTCCCGGATTTAACAGGGAAAATACTGCCATATTAGCTGCCTGTCCGCTGGAAAATGCAAATCCTTTGATCCCACCCTCTAAGATTGCCATGGTACGCTCTAATTCCTGTCTGGTCGGATTCTCAAGACGACTGTACGCAAATCCTGTGGATTCCCCAAGTTCCGGATGACGGAAAGTTGCCGTCTGAAAGATCGGCATGCTGACGGCTCCGGTAAGCGGCTCCGTACCAAGTGCTCCGTGTACTGCTTTTGATTCAAAATGTAACTCTTCTTTTGTGCTGTAATCGTTGTAATTGCTGAAATTCTTCATGCCGTTCTCCTTCTTTTCTATCTTATTATTTCAAGTTTATAAAACATTTATTTCCTGTAACTGGTCTCTTTCATATGTTTCTATTATATAAAACACTTTTTAAAATATATACTCGTCCAGTGCTGTGTATATTGCAAATTGTGCTTTTTTATGTTAAGGTTGGATTGATGTCAGGGGAAAAGGTGGATTAAAGTTCCCTGAATGGCAGTTTGTTTTTCCTGACAGCATTTTATTCATCTAATTCGGAAGGAGTGCCTATATGCCGGAATATAAAAAAGTCGGTTATCTGACATCGAGTTTTAAATTATTTCACTTGAAAGATCAGAATAAAAAGGAGTTTTCCTATCACTATCACGATTTTCACAAGATCCTGATCCTGTTGAATGGTGATATCACTTATTGTATTGAGGGACGTTCTTACCAGCTTGCCCCGAATGATATCGTGCTGGTTCACGCGGGGGAGGTGCACCGGCCGATCATCCAGTCGGAGTCTCCTTATGAGCGTATTATCATCTATGTTTCGCCGGACTTTTTGAAAAAATACAAGGAGCCGGACTGTGATCTTTCACATTGTCTGAAACAGGCTGCTGCTGAGCAGTCCCACGTTCTGCGTTTTCACGGCTCGCGTGCTGCAAAGTTAAAGACAGCGATACAGTCACTTGACCATGCTAAAAACGATAAAGATTTTGCAGCTTCCCTGCATCAGGAAATTTTATTTTTGGAATTTATGATACAGTTAAACCGTGCCGCCATGCATGATGGCATTGAATTTATCAATGATTCTGCCTCCGACGAAAAAATTATCGCCGTGTTAAATTATCTTGGCGAACATCTGACGGAAGACATCTCCATTGATACTTTGTCTGCGCATTTTTTCCTAAGCCGCTCTTATCTGATGCACACATTCAAAGAGCAGACCGGCTACACGATCGGTAATTATCTCTCGACCAAAAGACTGCTTCTTGCAAAGGATCTGATTGCGGAAGGGGCACCGATCACCGAGGTCTGCTATGCATGCGGTTTTAAGAATTATTCGACCTTTTCGCGCGCATACAAAAAAAGTTTTGGAGAGGCCCCACGCGAGTCTCTCCAAAACCTGAAATCCTAGCATCTAACTTTTTCTCACACTTATTGTATGAACAACAGCGTTTGCATCTTACTGGCGCTCTGCCATCTCATTCATGAGCGTCGGTATGAACTGTTTCTTTCTTGAAACGATTCCCTCTAATAAAATGCCCGCACTGCGTTCTTCTTTGCGGAACGCAGCTCCTAAAATTTTGCCTGCATTTTCCCCGTCAAAAATAATCTTTGAAGATTCCTCTAAGATATCTGTCAGCATAACATAGACCATATCGATCTTCTTTTCTGCAAGCACCTGCACCATAAACGGACGTATCTGCTCTGCTACTTTGTCTAACTCTTCCCGGCTCATGGCACTGATCTGCGCTACGCCAAAATCACAGTCATCGGTATGGAAAATTTTGAAATCCTGATAAAAAATCTCTTCTGTCGTTTTCCCACTGAAATTACTGCCCGCCTGGAACATATTTTTCGCATAAGTCTCAATATCCACTTCCGCGATCACTGCAAGAGCCTCCGCAACTGATTTATCTAACGGAGTACATGTCGGTGAACGGAACATCAGCGTATCGGAAATAATTGCAGACAATAAAAGACCTGCGATCTGTTTCGGCACATCCACACTCTTTTCCTGATACATCTGATAAATGATCGTAGATGTACATCCAAGCGGCTGGTTTCTAAAATATACCGGTGAAACTGTCTCAAGACTGCCGAGACGATGGTGATCAATGATCTCTAAGATCTCAGCCTCGTCAATCCCGTCTACCGCCTGCGCCTTCTCATTATGATCAACAAGTATCACCTGTTTTTTCTGCATATTCATCAAATTACGGCGTGAAACCATTCCGGCATAATTACCGTTTTCATTTAAGATTGGGAAATCACGGTGTCTGATTTTTGACATCGTCTCCCGCACTTCATCGACATAGTCTTCAATTCCGAATGTGATGATATTTTTCTGTGTCATAAACTGTTTGATCGGCATACTCTGATTAATAAGACGTGCCACAGAAAAAGTATCAAACGGTGTCGTAATAATGATGCAGTCATGTTTTTCTGCCAAAGTGCGCACGTCCTCGCCGACTTCGATTCCTCCACCGATGATCAGACAGCTTGCATTTGACTCGATTGCCTGCTTCTGCGCCTCTTCCCGGTCACCTAAGATTACCATATCATCATCCTCGATATAGTCTGCCATATATTCCGGATTTGAAGTAGCTACCACTACCTTTCCCTTTACAAAATAGGCATGTTCATTTCCTACAATAATCGTTCCATCTAATGTTGCGGCAATATTTTTATACTGTGTTCGTGCCTGGGATAACACATGATTATCAAAAACGTCCATGTAAGACGTTGCAATATCCTTCGTAACAATGATTCCTTCGAGTTTTCCAAACTGATTGGTTACCGGAAGTGTTACAACCTCTAATTTTTTCATGGTCTCCCATGCACGTCTTAAGGAAATCTGGCTGCTTACGCCTGCCGTTCTTCTGAAATTGATATCCTTAATCTGTGTTCCCGCATAGGTGACTAACTCCGGCTCCTGTGCTCCAAAATAATCCAGCACATAATGTGTCTCCGCATTTACTGCTCCGGCACGTTTTGCCACATAGGTTTTATCGTTTTCTGTCTGATTTTTTAAATATGCATAAGAGAGAGCTGCACAAATAGAATCCGTATCCGGATTTTTGTGCCCTACAACCCAAACTTTTCTCTTTTCTGCGCTCATGAAATTCCTCTCTTTACCTAAAAATTAGCAGCTATTATATAGATTGCTGCAAAATTCACTTTTCTTATTTTAAAAAAGAAAGAAACAGACGCTGGCAATGCCGGCGTCATGTTGTATACCATTAAAAGTGAAATACTCCCATAGAGTATAAAATAAAAATAATCAATACTACAAAATTTAAGATTGAAAACCAGGACAACAGCTTCACATAACCTTTGACAGAGTCCACACCACCCTCCATCTCATCCATTTTTTCAATTTTAGAATCAAACTCATTGAACAGATCCTGTATGTTACGATAACATTTGACATTTTCCGTGTGTACTTTTTCAGAAAGATCCGTCTTAATAGACTCTAACTGTGACGTTGCATTCTCTAACAGTTCTTTGACCTCCGCAATCTGTCCCTCGCTGAGCTTCTTATTTGCAATCGCCTGTTCCTCTAAGAACTGTTTGTTCGCAGCGATCTGTTCTTCATTTAATTTCCGGTTAGAAGCTGTCTGTTCCTCATTCATCCTGCGATTTAAGGCAATCTGTTCCTCACTGGTCTTTCGGATATCAGCCACCTGTCCGCTAAGACCTGCCTCAATCTCAGCCATTTTCGTCGTCACTTTATCCGCAAGCGCATCTACCTTTCTTCCAAACTCAGTAACGATCTTGTCCGCCTCTTCCTGACGTTCTGTTAAAATATGTTCTAACTCCTGTGCTTTGCCGGCTCTCTCATCCACAAGTGACTGCAGTTCCGCTGCCTTACTCTCCTTTGCCTCTAAAAGCACCTGAAGCTGTTTTGCTTTCTCGCGAAACTCATCGATCTGACTGATCAGTAAATCTTCATTTTCCACGTCCTTTTGTGTCCTTTCCTGTTCCTGCGTGTGCATCTGTCCACTCTCTGCCGGCTTATTCCGGTTCAAAAGTCGTACATTCTGCGGCACCATCCGCTTTTTCCGGGGTTGAAGCTGTCTGAATACCATCTGCCATAAACCAGCCATCTGTGTTCACTTCTTCCCCCTTTCTGATTTTTTTCGCAATATATCATGGTTATTCTATCATTATCGTTTTTCTTTGTAAACAATAAATTATTTTCCATTATGTTAAACATGTGGACTGTGAAACTTTATATTTTCATTAAAAATCGTATAGATGACAAAGAAGCGATTCCAACCGGAACCGCCTCTGTCAAAAAAGGGATTATTTTTTCTTAAATATGATTTCATTTCACAAATATTATGTTTTTGATTATCTACATAATTTTTTGAACTCATCAGCTACGAACTGGACTTTTGTTCCAATGACAACCTGAACAGCTGTTTTACTTGGTCTGATAACACCAGCAGCCCCTGCTGATTTGATTTTCTTCTCATCTACTAAAGAACTGTCTTTTACTTCAAGCCGAAGTCTTGTAATACAGTTATCAATACTTTTAATATTTGCTGCACCACCAACGCCTTCTAAAATTGCTGCCGCTACAGTTGTATAATCACTGCTCCCAAGGTCGACATTTTTCTCTGCTTCCACATCATCGTCTTCTCTACCAGGAGTTTTCAGATCAAACTTTGTGATAGCGAAACGGAATACAACATAAAATACAATAAATGCTGCAATACCAAGTGGAATGATCATCCAGGTATTCTTCGCTGCCGGAAGGGTTGCAGAGAAAAGAAGGTCTGTTGCTCCAGCAGAGAAACTAAAACCTGCTCTAAATCCAACTAATACCGTGATCACTGTGAAGATACCATATAATAATGCGTATACAACATAAAGTGCCGGTGCAAGGAACATGAACCCAAACTCAAATGGCTCTGTAACACCACAGACAAATGCACAGACAGCTGCGGAGGCAACCAGACCGATTGCAACTTTCTTCTTATTACTCTTAGCCGTCTGAATCATAGCAAGAGCTGCACCCGGAACACCGAACATCATACATGGGAAGAATCCAGACATATACATACCTAAATCCCATGTT